>Ga0123355_10011691_pt1 | contig 13551 bp, 8 predicted proteins | sample TergutEmb28metaG_3_FD_89872 | JGI IMG/M metagenome (GOLD analysis project Ga0123355, IMG submission 89872) | Embiratermes neotenicus P1 segment gut microbial communities from Petit-Saut dam, French Guiana - Emb289 P1 | ecosystem: Host-associated > Arthropoda: Insects > Digestive system > Gut ...
AAAAGTTTCGGGCTTTTGGTCTTTTGAAATTTCTGTTGTGGTGGCTTCTGCCAACATATTAAGTACCAGCTCAAGGGTGGACATATTATCTCGTAAGTTTTCTTTTTTTAAGCCTTTGAGATTTCTATATTCTTTGGTACTCATGCCCGACCATGCTCTTGTAATTTCATTGGTTAAAATGGCGTACTCTCTGCCTTGCTCAACGCCACGGTCTTGCCATTCGTCCGTCAATTCTTTACGGACTTGAATCGCTTGTAGGCGTTGGTTAATCCATTCGCGGGAATAGCCTTTTTTTGCATATGTTTCAAGCGCACGGTCAATTGTTATCTCGGGGTCAATGGTTTCGTCTATGCGCTCCTTACCAACCATAGCAAGCCACATTTTGAAAGGCTCTGCTTTTGGTGATGGTATAGATTGAATAATGCGTAAAAGCTGTTCAGCGTCTGCAACGTCTGTTTGGCGCATTTTTCCATCAGGCGCAAGCATTTTCAACTGTACGATATTTTCGTACAGTTGGCTTCCCTCTGCTTTTAGTTTGCGCTTTAAGTCACTCCAATATCGCCGTGGGTTGTCTGTGCCTGTCAACGCTTCTATAACATCAATAATGGAAAATACCCATTCTTCGGCGGTTTCGTTCCATTCGCTACGAATACGCTTGTTTTCAAATAGTTTCAAGTCCTTGTCCATAATGTCCCTCCGTTGCAAAATCTATATCTCAAATTCCTCAAACTCCGCGTGTATATCTTCGTCGGTTATCCCGCCCTTAGCAAGCTGAAAGCTGTTACTTCCCATAATATCCGCCACACTTTTTTCCGGGTTTTGGTGCAGTATATTCACCAGTTCGATAAAATCTCGGATTATTTCCCGTGGTGTAATATGTGTTTCTGCGCCAACGCGATTGTACTCTACTGTTAAAAAATACAACAAATCTTCATGGGCCAGGCGGGGCGTGTAGTTAAAAAGCCCTCCATGGATATCCCGCAATTTTTCCACCAGCACATACATTTCCTCTTGGTTTAGCATAGCCAGGCGAATTATTGGGGCAGACAAATCCTTTATATCATCTGTGGCAAAATGTCCTTCCGCCAGGCGAGAGCGCAGTGCCTCGTAGCTAAACACACCGCGATATTTGTCCTCTATGCACTGTGGTGTACCGCCCATTAAAAAACCAATGTGCTGGGCCTTCCCCTGCAGCACGTCGTTGTACATGGTCAGAATTTTTTCATAATTATTATTGCGGGAAATTGAGTTGGGGATTTTGAAGATGTTTACCAACTCGTCCACAATAACCAGCAGCCCTTGGTAGCCCGCGCCCACCAAAAACATGGCAAAAATTTTCAAAAAATCGTACCATGTTTCGTCTGTTACAATAAAATTTATGTCCAAGTCCTGCTTGGCTTCTTTTCGTGTGGGATACTCGCCGCGAAACCAGCGGAGCACGTTTGTTTTTAGCGGAGCGTCGTCGGTGCGGTAGGCGCGCCAGTATAGGATTACCGCCTTAGCAAACTCAAAACCGTTAACCATGCCCTCTAGCCTGGCGGTTAGAGCATATATTTGCCGTTCCACCTCTTTATCAAAAGCCTCGCCCTCAAGCTGGGTATCGGTTTTCACCTGGGTTTGTATGCCAGAAATCCACCGCTCTAAAACCAGGGGCAGTGCACCGCCGTCCAGCTTGCTTTTGGTGGACAAATTTTGGATTAACTCCTTGTATGTAGCCAGCCCCTGGCCTTTTGTACCAGAAAATCGCCGCTCTGGCGACAGGTCGGCATCTACCACGCAAAAGCCCTTTGCCGTTGCATAGTTGCGTATTGTTTGCAGCAGAAAACTTTTGCCACTGCCATATTTGCCCACAATAAATCTAAAGGATGCGCCACCGTCGGATATCAGGTCTATATCGTGGAGAATTGCGGAAATTTCCTGGGTGCGCCCAACTGTAACGTATTCCAAGCCCACACGGGGCACAACGCCGCCTTTAAGGGAGTTGATTAAAATATTAGCTATACGTGGTGGGATTTTCATGGCTTCACTACTTTCTAGTGGCAATCTCTAAAACCCTAACCTTCGCATATGTCGCTTCTCAGAAATGCGCCTACTGCCGCGCATTTCTTGCGATGCGACACAGCTTAGGAAGGGTTTTTGGAGTTTGCCTAATATAAATGAGACTCGTCATTTACAGTCAAGACTTGGTACTCTCTATTATTGCCTATTTTCTGGCACATTACAATGCTTAGCCCAACATTCGACATATGAAAACTCATACGGTGCTGTAAGGGAATGTGTAAGAGTTTGCACAGCAGGCGATTTATCCATGCGCCGTGGGATACGATTAGGGTGTTTTGGGTTTCCGCCTGGCAAATTGTATCGAATGTACACCACGCCCGTTGTTGCAGGTCATGGTTCGACTCTACGCCCAAGCCAATTTGTTCTTCGTGCTGTGTTTCCCATATGGAAAATTTGTCGCCATGTTTGGCAATTATTTCATCGGAAGTGCTGCCCTCCCATTCGCCTAGGCGTATTTCTTCCAGCTCTTTTTCGTATGAAATGGGTAGGTTTAGCTTGTTCGCAACGGCCTGGGCTGTTACTGCCGCCCGCTGTAATGGGCTTGCGTAGATTTTTTGTACCGGGTACTGCGCCATTTTTTGTGCTAGTTTGGCGGCTTGGGCAATGCCAAACTCGTCAAGGGGAATGTCGGTTACACCTTGCCATCTTTTTGCCACGTTCCATGCTGTTTGCCCGTGGCGGGCTAAGTAAATTGTCATAGTTTTAATACCTCCTGTTTGTACTCGTCGTATATTTGCATCTCTTCCAATATGTTGTCGCCAATGGTATCCATTGCTTTTTCGTTTATGCTATCGGCTAGGATTTCTGGCATTATATTGTTTTCTCGAATAAAGTTGTAGGCTGCCTGGGTATCTTCCAGGGCTAATTTTAATGCATCCAGTTCGGTAGGTGAAAGGAGAGACTTGAAGTTTTGCCAAGGAGAACTTGCACTCACGTCCGACACAACGGCAGGCGGGGCTGGCGGCATTTCAACAGGCGAAGGAGCTAGCGTTTGCTGTACTTCCTCTACAATCAACTTCTCCTGTACTTCGTCCGCTTCTTCTCGGATTTTTATCAAGTTCATCCTGTCTACGTTAACAACCACACGGGTCTTGTCCAAATACACTTCCTGGGCAATTTTTTCGAATAGCTGAGAAATACTCTCCAGTGTCATTCCCAAATTTTCCAACACATTAAGTGCCGCCGAAAATTTTGTTACTGTTATGGAAAATGGCCCTTTAAAACCCGTGACAGTGCGCAAATGCTTCTCCAAGTTTTTTATCAAATATCCAATCAAATCCCGCATATGCCTGTATTGAGTAAATTTGCGGGTTGTCCATCGGCCTTCGTTACACACATAAGTTTCCCAATCGGAAAGCCGTACTTCCCTATCCGGCTGGGCAATTGCCAGTCGTGCGTGATGGAACACAGCATCTTCAAATGGCCACCAAGTTGCGGGGTTGGAAATTAAATAAAACATCTCCAACAACTGTTTTCCCCTTTGTGCGCAAATTTTTTCCATTGCTATTACCGCTTGGTAAAAAGCCTTTTCCATTAGCTCCTTATTTTCGCCAGAATAGAACTTGGACTTTGAAATATCGTAGCTGCCGTGGGGCAGCCACGCTTGCAAAATATTTGGTTGCACTGTGGCAAATATGGATATTGGGTAGAATTTTTGCAGGTTGTAATATTCCACAAAATGGGCAAAACTGTGGGGCAGGCGATAAAACACATGGTAGTCTTTAAGCCATGTGGGCAAAAAATCATCCAGCTGCGGTAGGCGCGCGCGGTAGGCATTCCACAAGGTTAGCATTTTGTACAGGCCATGCTCTGCGTCCCCCACACCAATGCCAGAAATAAGTTCATACATATGAAGATGCACATACGAAATGGGAATATCCGCGAAAAACCCCTGCCACACCTTTGTACGCCAGGTAAAATACGTGCGCAACTGCTCGTACCCCAGCCGTTGATAAGTGGGCGCGTGCATGCTTAGCGGGGCAATGTTGTCATAACTATCGCAAAAATCTTCCATAAAAAGTCCTTGCTTGTAGAAGAGTTTTACATCCTGCCAGGCGTTTGGGTTTGTGGGGGCAAAGCCACGCATTTCGTAAAATTTTTCTCTAACTGGGTCTAGCCCGCCACCTCTGGCAGAAGGATTTATTTTCTGTCCAAGGGTAGCAGGCTGAGATGTTTCTTCATATATTTCAATTTCCGCAAATGGGTCATTTCTATCGCGCATCATTTGTAGAAACTACTGCCGCCAACAAATTCGCGCAAGATAGAGTTTTGCGGGATTGTTTCACTGGGGATACTTAGGAATGATGCCAGCAATTTTATCAAACGGCGCGCTTCGGTATACTCTGGCTCATGCTGTTCGATACCAAAAAGCAGCGGTTCGGCATATTGTTTTAGCACACCCATTTCATACACGAGCGCAGAGTTGTAAAACGCATCCGCCAGTTCCTGACATGGGTAAATATACTTTGCTTCGCCCCGCTGTACAGATGGCCACATGCTAATTGTTATTGCCGCACTTGCACCCCGTGTACGGAAGTCCCGCACTATCCGCCGCAACATTCGTAGGTCAGATGTTGGGATACGATTGTGGTCGTCAATATTTATTTGTGTTAGAGCAGATATGAATATTTTAAACTTGTCACTTTCGGGCACTCCGCGGCTGGTTAGCTCGTTTAAGCCGTGTATTCCTTCCATTATAAGCACATCGCGAGAAGTGAATTTTAGCTTATTGCCCTTGTACTCTCGCTTGCCTGTTAGGAAGTTAAAGGTTGGGATTTGCACCTCTTCGCCATTTAAAAGCCCCTGCAAATTTTCAGATATCAGGTCGGTATCTATGGCACGGATTGTCTCAAAATCGTAGTTGCCAAACTCGTCCCGTGGGCAAAACTCCCTATCCAAATAGTAGTTATCCAAAGACATGATGTGGGGTGTTGCGCCATTTACGCGCAGTTGCACACCCAGCCTATAGGCAAGGCTTGTCTTGCCCGACGATGTTGGCCCGGCAATTAGCACAATGGTGTGGCCGCCATCCATTATTTGGTCGGCAAGACTTGCTACTTTTTTCTCATGCAAAGCCTCTGCCACGCGAATTATTTCGGCACTGCCTTCGGCGCATAGTTTGTCATTTAGCGCACCAACGGTGTCGGTTTTCATAATTCGCACCCACTGTTTATTTTCCGTAAACACTTCTGTTAGACGGTTTTGTGGGGAAAGGTCTTCCAGGTTGTAGCTATGGGCCACGCTTGGGAACTGCAACATAAACCCGCCCGCGTGTGGGGTTAGTTTAAAACTATCGAGCCGCCCCGTGGTTGGCGCAATTTCGCCGTAAAAATAATTGTACAGCCAGCCCAATTTATATGAACTAACCGTGTGTGAATGGCGATAGCGCAGCAGATGCACCTTGTCATCTAACCCCAGGTCTTCGGATATTTTTATTGCGGTCTCACGCGGTAGTGATAGCCGCTCAATGGGAAGGTCTTTTGCGACAGTGTCTTGCATAAACTGCTCGATTTCCGCCAGTAGCGCGTCAGTTAATGGGGTTTTAAGCTCGGGGAGTTCGCAATAGAAATTTTTGTTGATAGAGTGGGCAATTACTACACGGGTCTTTTTTCCTAGGATAGCCTTTACAGCGTAAACCATCATAAAACTGACACTGCGCTGATATGCACGAAAACCGTTTGGGTCGGTTATGTCCAGGAACTCGATTGTGGAGTTGTACAGCACCGGACGCGATAGATCGGTAAGTTCGTTATCCACCTTTGCTACCAGAATTGGGCGCTTGCAAACATGGGCGTACTCGCGGCTTAGCTCGAACAGAGTTGTGCCGTGTGGGATTGTGGCTTCGCCTGCGTTTATTATAGTTACCGTTAAATTGGCTGGCATGGTGGCCTCCTTTGGGGGTACGTGCTATTTGTTCGAATTATATCACATATGTTGATTATGTTACAATTATGTTGTAATGTTTTGACAATATATCGGGTTATATATTTACAAACACATGAGAGGTCGTGCAAACCATGAAAAAAATTCTACTTATCCCCATCATTTTTTCCCTATTATTGCCCATTTTAACCGCTTGCGGCAGGGGCACACAAACCCCGCCGCCGCCAATTGTGCCGGTGCAAGAAGTTTTCGACACACCAACCGGCAGCCGCGCGTTCTCCCCTACTCCACTTGGGACATACGAACACACGCCAGAAACTACCGCATTTGCAGAGCACACGTTTTCTCCAGAAATGCTAACCCAGCGCAGTGGCTACATTTTAGTGCCTACTATGTACAGCCTAAGCGGTGTAGACGAACTCAGTTCTTTCTTTTTAATTACGCCATTCGAAACCATACCCAATGACATACGGCTGACTATAGATGGCCAACCCGCGCCACGTATAGAGCAGGAGAGCGGAGATACTTTTCATGTAACTCCTGCTATACCTCTATCGTCAAATTCTGTGTATATTTTCCGACTGTCTCGCTACCCAGCGGCGGATATTACCTGGGCATTTCAAACTGCAACGCGGTTTGATATATTGTCCACCCTACCCCGCCACGAATCCACAGTAGTACCCGTGCGCACTGGCATAGAAATCGACTTTTCTCTGTCTGGCGATACGAATATTTCAGACTTTTTTACCATTTATCCAGAAGTCCCTGGCCGCTTTATACACCGTGGCACAACGGCTATTTTCATGCCCACAAACCCTCTTTCCTACGCCAGTGTCTATACTGTTACAATTGCACCTGGCGTTACCCACAGAAACAGCGGAGCGCAGTCTACAACTGCCCTCACCTTCTCCTTTGAAACCGAGCCCGAAGGGCAGAATTGGGGGCACGGGCGCGATACAAGCATACATTTTTCCGCCAATTATTTAGAGTTTCCAACGTTTGCCGCGCCAAGCGTTAACTTTTGGCTAAACTATCCACACGGTCGAGCGCGCCCTGCAATTGATATCTCCGTTTACCAGTTGGACAGCCACAACCGAGCCATTCAGGCTGTAAACAGCCTTGTAAATTTGCCTCGCTGGGCACATTTTCACGAGCCAGAATATATATCCACATCAGGGCTTGCAAATATGTACACCGCCACAATAACCGAGCGACAAGAAGGCCAGCAATGGAACGAGGGCTTTACCCTATCTCAGACACTAGGCCCAGGTTTTTATGTACTAAACGCTACTGTAAACGGCCATACCAGCCAAGTTGTGTTTCAAATAACAGACATGGCCGTACAAATTATCGCAGACAATAACATGGTACTTGTTTGGGCAAACGATATGCACACAGGCCAGCCCGCTTATGGTGCGCTTGCAAATAACATCCCGTTTTCCAACTACGGTATTGCTGTATTAGAGGAAGAACTTGACGCAGGGGACTATATAATTGTATCCGCCCCTGACGGAACAGAAACCGTAGTTTTCATCCACCATGCGGCCTTTCAGCACACAACAAGCTGGGGCGGTGGCTGGAGTTCTCGCTCGTGGGGTTGGGGCTGGGATTGGCCTGTTTTCCCACAAAGCAGCGGGTCTGACCGCTATTGGTCGGCTCTACAACTGGACCGTAGCTTATTCCAACGTGCGGACAGCGTAAATTTGTGGGGTTTTGTGCAAAACCGCGCCCAACCAACCAACATTAACCATGTTACTGCCACCATTACACAGCAAACATGGTGGTGGGAAGATACTGGCAACGACATACTCCTTCGCCAAATCATACCTGTAAACTATGGAGCGTTTTCTGCCACCATTGACCTACCCCACCTGGACCCAGGCTCGTATATCCTTACAATTTACCATGCCGACCATGTTATCGCCACCACCTGGCTGTCTATCCAAGACTATGTAACACCCCCATATCAGCTAACCCTTACCCCAAGCCAGGACGCCGCGTTTTTGGGGGATGAAATTACATTCACCGCCCGTGTTGCATTTTTTGAAGGCACTCCAGTACCCGACCTTAGCCTTTCCTACAATTCTTGGGGTGGCGATTTGCAATCACCTGGAGGCGGCCGCGCCACAACCGATGCCGATGGTATTGTGCAGCGCAGCATTGTAATGCAGCCAACAAACGCCAGGGCGCAAGGGCAAACCACTTTTGGCTTTAATGCCGAAGCTACTTTGCCGGAAATAGGGTGGACACACAGCCACGCATCTGTCCGCGTTTTTATTAACGATATTCAGCTACGCGCCCGTGCCGACCATGAAGATGGTAACGCCACCCTTAGCGTAAATGTGAACAATATAACCATCGACCGCATAAACGACGGCACAGCCACAGGCTGGAACGATTTCCTTTGCGCACCTGTGCAAGGGCAAGTGCTAGACGTAGATATTTATCGCATTTTCTGGGTGCCAGAACGCATTGGCGAACGCTATTGCTTCATACTGCGCCAAGTTGTGCCCCGCTATACTCACCACCGCAGATACGAGCGTATCGACCGCTTCCAGCTTACAACCGATGCCGAAGGCTACGTCAGCCACGATTTTACCGTACCCAACCGCGACAACGAAAGCTACGAAGCACGTATAAACACCATAGACGGCAATGGCCGCCGCATTCGCCACAATGTGTTTGTAGGGCCGGACTGGTGGTGGTTCCATAATATGCTAGAGGAAGGCGCGCCATTTTTATACGGCGCACGTCCGTCATACGAAGGTTACGATATAGGCGACACAGTGGAACTTGCTGTAATGATTGGTGCAGAGCCGCTAACACAAGGCAATATCCTGTTTGTAAAAGTCCAGGACAATATCCTAGGTTATCAAATTGGCCGCAACACCCTGGAATTTACATTTGAAGAACAACACGCGCCAAACGTTAGCGTTATCGCTTTCCATTTTAATGGCCATACGTACCATGTAAGCGGGCGGCTTAGCGAGCAACTGCACTTTAACAGCAGCACCCGCAACCTTAATATTTCTATGGAAACCTGCCAAGAATACTATCGCCCTGGCGACACCGTTACCGTAACAATTTCTGTATCAGACGAAAGCGGCGCACCACAAACCGCCAATATAAATTTCAGCCTGGTAGACGAGGCATTGTTTGCCCTAATGGACCAGCAGGTAAACACCCTTGGTATGCTATGGGGCACAATAAGCGATAGGTTGCGCTTTAGCCTTGCTACCCACCGTACTTTTATAAGCGACGGCATAGCTAGTGTGGATGACGCAGGCGGTATGCGACAAATGCGCGACGGGCTAGACACCTGGACTTCCGCAGCCACAGGTGCTCCAGCAGCAGAAATGGCCGAAGACTCGGCGGTGTATGGCTTCAGCCTAAGAGGCGGCACAGCAGAAACCGTGCGCCAGCGTTTCGAAGACACAGCCTACTTCCGCAGCCTTAGAACCAACGCAAACGGTACTGTAACATTCACATTTGTGTTGCCGGATAACATCACAAGTTGGCGTGCCACAATTTCCGCCATTTCTCAAACCCTATACGCAGGAAATACAGTGGAAAATATCCGCGTTACCAACCCCATGTTCCTAAACTACACATTAAACTCCGTTTTCCTAACGGGCGATGTGCCATATATTGGCGTAAATGCTTTTGGCACAGCCCTTAGTGGCGGCGAGGAAATCCGTTTTGAGGTATGGTGCTACGATAACCCGCAAAACTTGCGCACCGCCACAGGTACTGCCTTCGCCCGCACCAATATCCCACTATGGGAGATGGCAAACGAAGGTGATTACTCGCTAGTAATCCGCGCCACTGTGGGCAATCACACCGACGCTGTGCGCCACTTTTACCAAGTTGTTAGTTCCCACCGTATGGTGGACATGGCTAGTTTTTATGAAGTCGCGCCTGGTACGGTGTTTGCTACCAATCCACTGGGGCTTACAAATATCACATTCACTTGCCACGGGCGCGGACAATTTGCACAAAGCCTAATGAATATGAGATGGACCCGCGGTGCACGTATCGAAGAGTTAATAGCCCAGCGAGAGGCCACACGCCTGTTACAAGCCAATTTCGATATCCCACTGTGGGGTACAAACACAGGCTTTGACGTGGCCGACTATCAGACAGCAGACGGCGGCATTGCCATGTTGCCATACTCAAACTCTGACTTGCGCACCACCGTACTGCTTATGCCATTTATTTTAGATGAAATTAACGTGCCAGCCCTGCGCGGATATTTGCAGGAAGCAGGCAGCGCAGACTCTTTACAAAACCGCATTTTAGCACTATACGGCCTTGCCATGCTTGGCGACCCTGTACTTTTGGAATTACAGGAATACGCCCAGGTTGCAACCTTGTCTGTGCGCAATATGGCCTATGTAGGCCTTGGCCTTGCTGCCCTGGGCGAAGTTTATGCCGCAGCGGAGTTGTTTGAAAACCGCGTTGTGCCAAGCATACAGGCTACTGCACCCTACTACCGCATAAACATTGGCAACCGTACAGAAATTTTGGATGCAACCTTTGCCGCGGCACTATTGGCAGCAGAAATTGGTGCGCCACAGGCGTCGGGGCTGTTCCATTACACAACACGCTATCACACCTGCATCCTTACCCAGCGGCTGGAGCAACTCACATTTATTGTACGCGAAATTGAAAACTACACAGCCACCATGGCCAGCATAACCTACACATTCCTAGGCGAAGAAGTGACCCGCGACTTGTCCGACGGTCAATCCTTCACCCTGCGCATACCTGCACAAAACATTAGCGATTTTGTAATAACCGCCACAACTGGCCAGGTTGGCGCGGTGTCTATCGTGCGCACGCCTTTGGAAGAAGTTGAGCCTATCGACAATGGCATTACCGTAACGCGCCACTTCTACCGCGCGGGCACAAACCAACGCGCCACCACCTTTGCCCAGGACGAAATTGTGCGTGTGCAAATCACAATAAACTATGGCACGAGTGACATTACAGGGTCGTATGTAATAACAGACATTTTACCCGCAGGGCTTGTACACGTGCCACATTCTGCCCGTTTTGGTGACTTGAACCAAACCTACCGCACCTGGGCTCACGTAGCAACGGAAGGTCAGCGGATTACCTTCTTCGATTTTAACAGCCGCTTTAGGAGCAATCGCACGTATTTTTACTATGCAAGGGTGATAAACCCCGGCACATTTACCGCCGAAGGCGTTATGGTGCAAAGCGTAGGCGTGCGGGAATATTTGACCGTAGGAGAAAGTGCGGTAATTACAATTCAACCGTAACCAATATGTAAACCGCAGCATAAAATAAGCGCAGGGAGAAAATTCTCCTTGCGCTATTTTTTATTTCTGGGAGGCTTATATGTTGCTGTCAGTTCTATCCGCTTTGATTGTGTCTATCGACGCATTTTTTATTGGCCTTTCACTTGGCTTGCAAGAGAAGTGCAAATTTATCTACCTTGCTGTTATCAACGGATTTTTATTTGCGCTGTGCTTACTAGGATATTTTACGGCTACATTTGTGTACGAACAAATCCCATTCGACCCGGATATAATTGTTGGGATTGCATTCATTTCCCTTGGTTTATGGTGCATTTTGTCCTATTTCATATTCCATCAAGGCAATGCTTCCCGTAAATCTATAGTCATTGTTGGGCTGGTAATGAGCTTGGAGGCCATGCTAATTACGATGGGGATAACGTTAATTTTCATGCCATATTCTACCCTGTTGATACCGCTTACCGTTGCCGCTGCCCATTTCGGCTATTCAGCAATCACGTTTTGCTTGGCGCGTACCCGCCACGCAAAGCGGTTTTCGCCGCTTATTAGCCATACTATCTCCGGGCTTGCGTTAATTGCTTATGGGGTTATTGCGCTGGTTGTATAAAATCCACTTGTAATACTAAAAAAACAATTTCTATAATAATATGCTTTTTTGGTCTGGTTACTCCGGCATATTTTCATCCCCTTGAAACAACGCCCGGGCAAACATATCCGCATCAAAGGGTTGCAAATCGTCAATGCCTTCCCCGACCGTGACATATCGCACAGGAATATCTAACTCATTTTTGATAGCTACAACCATACCGCCTTTGGTTGTTCCGTCCAGCTTTGTGAGAATTATTCCCGTAATATCCGCTACTTCCATAAACAACTTGGCTTGCTGAAGCGCGTTTTGCCCGGTGGTTGCGTCTAAGACAAGCAGAACTTCCTTATGCGCTTCGGGGAACTGCTTTGATACGATGCTGTTTATTTTGCGCAATTCTTCCATCAAATTTTTCTTGTTATGCAAGCGGCCTGCTGTGTCGCAAATTAGCAAATCCACACCACGTGCTTTTGTGGCTGCAACTGCGTCAAAAACCACTGCCGCCGGATCGGAGTTTTCTGCCTGGCGTATCATGGTCACATCGGCGCGCTCGCACCATACGGCGAGTTGGTCTATTGCCGCCGCGCGGAATGTGTCTGCCGCCGCAACCAGCACGGATTTGCCTTCCGATTTATACCACTTTGTTAACTTGCCAACAGTGGTGGTTTTGCCCGCGCCGTTTACGCCAATTATCAAAAACACTGCCGGGAATTTTGGGTCAAATGGCTTTGTTTCCGCTGTCAGGTTGCGGGAAATTTCCTCTGCCAGCAATCGTTTCACATCGTCGGCCTCTTTTACATTTTCGGCCTTTACCCGCTCCCGCAGTTTGTCTAATATGGCCATGGAAGTCTCTACACCCATGTCCGCCATTATCAGTGCTTCTTCCAGCTCTTCAAACAGCTCTTCGTCTACGGAGCGGAAGGACGCAAAAACTTGCTCTACCCCGCCCATAATGCTGTCGCGGGTTTTTGCCAAACCTTGTTTTATACGGGAAAATAAGCCCGCTTTTTTTTCGTTTTCCATTTCAATTCTCCTCATGTTTTCTTATCCATCAGTCTGCACCTCCTGCGCTTCGCTGCGTCGGTGCAGGGCGTTCAATTGAAACGAAAATATCTCAAGGCTTCGCCTTGGACTATTTTCATTTCATTTCACTATGTACATATTATAGTAGCAATTTACGGGTTGGGCAAGCCCAAACCCGTACGCATACTTGGCGCAAAAATAAAGGCACTCCCGCTATCGTCGGAAGTGCCTTTATATATTCTCAGTTTCAATTTTGCGGAAGTATCAAGGCGAAAACCCAAGTCCAGAAAGTTTAAGCCTTTATCGCCGCAAATTGAGAATGCGCTCGAATGCCGCTGTATAAGGGCTGGTCAATGGCTTCTAGCAACTCACGCGCATAGCTTTCGTCTGGATAATTTTTGTAGTAGCCTCCCAGCACACGTCCTTTGAATAATAGCGATGTATGCGCCACGTTTTGGTCAAAGGTATCCATGTAAACGGCATATTTTGCGGCTTTCTCAAAGGCGGCAAATGCATTCTCAACCTCTCCTCGCATTGCGTAAATTTGCATAACCCGCTTGTAAAAAATCAACAGCGTTTGTGCTTCAATGCCATAACACGTCATTCTAATTTAGCGAACAAAGTTCGATTTTATGCGAAAAATGATATTATTTCTCACAGAGAACGCGGAGATCACAGAGAAAAGAGCAAAATTGTATTCAACCTCTGTGCTCTCTG
>Ga0123355_10011692_pt1 | contig 13551 bp, 7 predicted proteins | sample TergutEmb28metaG_3_FD_89872 | JGI IMG/M metagenome (GOLD analysis project Ga0123355, IMG submission 89872) | Embiratermes neotenicus P1 segment gut microbial communities from Petit-Saut dam, French Guiana - Emb289 P1 | ecosystem: Host-associated > Arthropoda: Insects > Digestive system > Gut ...
AGCTTTATAATTTGAAGACTCCTTACCTACATTTTTGGCAACTGAAGTGCTTTTTTACTGCTTCATATTTCAAATGTTTTAAAGAAATTTTTATATGAAGTTGACCAGGCCCGTGTTGTTTACGTTCCGTCATGTCATGTGTGAGAAATTTCTGTGCAGCGTCGACTAAGTGTTGTGGGTTTTGTGCACCGGTAGACGGTGAAGTGAACGTAGTCTGAATTGCGGATTTCGTCATCAAGTCCCGCGACTTGTTAATCTCTTGTGGAAGAGGCTACTCCCTTCGTATCTTGCCCTTCTTACATCAGAACTGCTAGCAGAAATGAGAAGCTTTACGGCCTTTCTCCTTACAAATGAAACCTACCCGGTCTACAGCGTGTGTGATTCAGTAGAATGTAGTCTCGTAGTTGGACACTGATGGAAAGTTCGCAATAACACGGCGTATATTTCAACACGAATTATTGTGGCTAAATTTTTGACTTGTCTGTTTTTCGTTATATTGCCTGTAGTGGTTAAAGGACTGTAGAGGGAAAGGATTCCTTTAAAGTATCTCTTTATTTCCCCCCTTTTTTTGGTAGTTCATACGAAACTGGTTGTACTTAGTATCCCAGTAATCTTTTTCCACAGCACCGTACTTAGGTCGGGAGCTTCACCGCATACGAAGCCTGTCTCCGCCGGGAACCCAGAATCCGCTTTTTCCGTGTACTTGGTGTTAGCGTTATTTGATTGTAGTGTTTCGGAAGTCTTAATTTCACGCCTCGCTGTCTCCGCAAATATTTCGGGACACTGGACGGAGTTGTGTCTCTGCAGGTAGGGGGATTCGTTTAGCTTACTGGTCAAATCTTCGAGGATTGTGGGTCCTGTGATATTGCGGGCCTTGTAGGTGATGTAAAGGAATCTACGTACTACATGCGGATTTTCGTAATACCATCACCGGTAATTTTGACCGTTTGCGTTACTTCCTACCGTAAACGATGCACTATCTAAGGAAAGTACAAGTTTGTGCGTTGGATTTTTGTCCACCAGATAACCCGTAAGTCGAGAATTATCCGCCATTCTGCTTGGTGATCCGTTACGTGGCAAAGCCTGGTTTATTTTGTTTCTACAAATATTTCGACAATATACATATTCCATGGCGCGTTATTCGCAAATTAATTGTAAATGAACGCATTCTTTTTACAGGAGTTATTTCTCAAGCACTGAAACGTTTACTGTACTGACAGACAGCACAATGGTCAAAGACTCTGCCATGTTTTTGCGCCAATAAGAAGTTGCAACTCTCGGCAGACCAGCCTTGACGTGGCGGGTTCGTATTTCCCAACGCTCGGAGAAACGATTGGTTTATCGTATTATTATTATTATTATTATTATTATTATTATTATTATTGTCCTCATCTTCATCATCCCCATGCTTTAATGTTGGACTTGATACAGGGTCACTATTTTAACTTACCACTAGTATTGTTCTATCTCGCATAATTGCTGTTTTTATATTTTCGGGCAATTAATGTGTAAATCGTAAGTCACTATAAAGTAATCGAATGGACTTATTTTAGTCTTGTTGGTCACTTTGACACCAGCTGAAAAATTATGAGTTAACTGTTTGGTCAAACCGGCGTATAGTCTGTGCACAGATTATATTTTGTATGAGACGTATAAAATAGTAATCTATTTTAATTTACCTAATATAATATTTGTAATCGTATTGATTTTGGGGGACCGCGGTAGCACAGTGGTTAAGGTGCTGTCCTACAAATCGGAAGTGCGCTGGTTCGATCCCAGCTGATGTCATTGGAATTTTTCATTGACATAAAGTCCTTCCGATCGCACTATGGCCCTGGGGTCGACTCAGTCTCTAACAGAAATGAGTACCAGGAACATTTCCTGAGGGTAAAAAGCGGCTGACAGCCTTACCACCTTCCAGTGCCGTTGTCATGAAATCTGCGAACATTAACTTCCTTGAACCCTCTGGGCCAAGGGTCAGCTTTTATTTGATTTTAGGTGGTAGGATGATGATAGGCGTAAAAGTTAGATATAATTTCAATTTCGGTTTAGTTCCAAGTTTGAAATTTATTGCCTAGCGTCCGATCATAGTAGGAGCTTATAGGCTGCCGCATAAAATTGTGTGAATATGTTAATTGACGCTCTATCTACTATAGTGCTTCATTATTTTTGACACTGTGACCGGTGCTGTAATTGGTGTAGTATATCGGTTAACCATTATTCTTAGGTGCCATCCCCGTTGTGCGGTTAAACTATATGGTGAGGTGAATTCAGTCAAAAAACACAACTATAAAATATGGCAAAATGATCGTGTTTATTAGCAAGGAAAAACTACATGTTTCGGCCTATAGCGGCTATCTTCAGGTTCTGACAATATGCTGCTAAAAGAGTTAATATATAATATGCATAACCCGTGTGGCGATGTTGAGATCTCATCATGATTCTGCGTGCTGTTGTTAAGCTAAATTGGTGGGATGTTAATGGAAATGTAGTTAGCTCCGTGTGGATGTGGATCTGTAAAGCCTAGCGGTTTCCTTACGTACCACCAGGCTTAACATTCAAATATTCTACATGGTCCTCGTCTTGCCTTGAGTGTTTTGTTCGGATCTCAGAACAGACAGTTCCCTTTGCTGTCATTTAGTGATTGGTTTTATAACTGTCATGGGAAGTGTTTACAGCGCGGTACGGACTGATTCCCTATATAAAGCAGATTACGTTTTGTCTATAAAAGGTTAATATTTGTTCCTATCTTGCAGTAAGTGTTTTAGTTTCATAATTTTATTTCTTGTGGTGTGTTTTGGTGTCGCTTTACGGTTGGTTTTGCAGTTGGCTTCAAACCTGTAAGGGTTGTTGAAGGTGCTGCACTGTGCATGGTACTTTTTATTCTGTTTCTAGGGAATTAAAGGAATATTTTACTTTGGTTTTACTTTGTTCCAACTGCTACATATATGATGTCTGGCTAACCAGTTTTATCCACGTGACATTAACATTTTCATAGGCAAATTATTAAGGATGCGCGAAATTTATGCGTCAGATGACGCCATTTCGCTGTATGCTTTGGCGGCTAGTTGGATGGTGATTGTCATATAATATTGTGTCAAGTTATGCCTGATATAATCGATGGGTTTAATCATTTTACTTAGCATGTGGCTGGCTTTAAGTCATTTTTGTGGCATTTAGCGAAGACCGGTTTATTTGATGATTATGTAATGCAAATTTACGATTCGTATTCTGATATGGAGGTAGGGAAGGGTACGTCTTCTGTAATGATGTGTACTTGAATGTATTTTACAAATACAGGGAAATAATGTTATTGGACATTCGTCGTTATCGCGTTTACGTATAAAACCCACCGTCATGTTCCATGTGATTTTACTAGTGTGTTTGTTAGATGTGTCCACGTGTCGGCGAGCCGAAGGAAGAAAATTTCTATTACCGCCTGTATTTATGAGGTGTAAAAACCTAATGTCTGTAGTATATTAATCTGAAGCGCGTGAAACCCCGACTCACGGCATATTGAAATGGCAGCGAACGCTGCAGTGTCTGCCGTCGCACGGAACTGTCCGAATGGAGAAGTGGATAGATGCGAGACAATAAGATTTGTGTTGAATAACCCTCGTTATTGGCAGAACGATTCATTTGTGTTTGGGTAATGAGTCTGTGAGCTTTTCAGTTGCCAGGATTGCGCGGTTAGTTACTCGGTAGGGTTCCAAAGGACGTTACGTGTCATTGTTATGTATTTTCTTGTGCTGACCTATATCTTTTGGATTCATGCGGTGTTTGTTCGCGGGAGGGGCATTTCGTTTTGGATTTAAGGTTTGAAATAAAAACGTTGCATATCTTTTCAGACCGGACTTCGTGGAAGAAGCATACTACTTTCGCGTCTGTGATCGTGTAGCCTTCCAAACAAATCTTGCTGTGTGATGATGGTAGTGTAATCTGATGACGGAGACCTGTGTAATGAGGAACGGAGCTTAGTGTGGTGAACAGGGGCACAGCAAGGAAAACGAGTGAGGGTTTGGTGTTCGGTTTTCGACGGTATTTATAGTACGTTGCGCGAAGTGTTTTCTCGAGTCTGCCTTGGCGAATGATGAGGAATCATGAATTGGGAGAAGACTTATTGAATGTTTTTTGGGTTAACGTAGCGGGATATACAGTGAGGGCAGAAATAAGGTAGATCTCTCTAGTGTGGCCAATATTTATAAAACAGACTCTAACAGAGCGCTCGGACTGCGGTCTTAGCCACGTGATATGACTAGTATGTGGTATCCAGATTAAGACAGCGTACCACCTGGTAGGGGCGCATATTATTTCATTTTTATTTGTATGTCAGCTGAAAAGTGAAAAGAGGAAAGTTAGTGTGTTCGACACACCAGGCATGTGTTTTGCAATAATTGATGAAGTGAACTTGCGTGCTATGCGTATTTTTTTTTTGTGCGCGTATTTAAGGTTAATGAACTGCGGTACCCATGTTACGTAAAGGTCAGTCCTATTTAGTACGTGTCATGCAGGACTAAATTAGGGTACCTGATTGGTTTGAGTGGGGGGTAGGCATTTGCCACTCAGTAAAACTTTCACCAACATTTGCCGAAAGAGGCTTCTGAACTTATTGTTAACAGGAGCGTATAAACGGGTTGTTTATGTTTAGTTGGCTGTAGCAACGCGAGAAAACGAAAGAGCTAACGGAAATGTAAATTTTGGAAAGTGTTTTGGTATTTTGATATATATAATATCCCGGCAATTTTCTAATACGTAACAGTGCAAGTTTCAAACGTGCTTTATACTGCGAGAGAGATGTGTATTAGAGAAACTCTATAACGATTGAAATATATATGTGGTAATTTCATGCCAATATGTACCAAAGTGGTTGATTTGTAGAGGTTACTTAGTTTAGTTTAGGTCATGAAATGTAATCATGCAGAAAAAGAGGAAATGACACATAATTTTGATTGGGAAATTTGCTGGGTAGCTTGTGGGGTTATTTGGATGAGTTTGGGAAAGGCGTGGTTAACGTTAAGATGGACGGTGTTGGAATTAAGTGAAATGCAGGCGCTGTTTAACTGTAATGTATGAATTCTGGCGTTTCATAATTTTGTTAAAATGCTTCAACGTCTGTTCTTGTTCTGTGTTGACTCTGCGTTGTTTTAAATTACACAATCCGGGCGGTTTGAAACCTAAATATGAATTTTGTAGCCAAAAAGTTACATTTTCCCCCATATACGCGTTGAAGGCATGTGCAGGAATGGTGGTGTGACTTTACTCGTTCTTAAACATGATAGTGGATGGAGATGGACAGCCTCATGTCCCGTCCGTTTTCCCCCCTGTAAAGAGCGTACCATAGGAATTAAATTGTAGGGTCAGCTTGCTCCATCTGAACATTTTGGAGAGAGAAAAATGTCTTTCCCCCTGCTGGGAATTGAACCTAGTCACTATAGTGAGTACCTTTCCTGGTTCCACACTTTATGTGTTGTACACTTTTGCACCTGTGTAATAGTATACTTAAAATGTGTTAGTTACTTCAAAAATTTTAACGTCTTTTATGAACCTTTCATTGGTATAGTTTTTATGCTCAGAGCGCAAAGCGGGAAGAAGTGAAGCATTACTATTGCTGAATGATCCAGCGTTTTCCACTTGGTTTTTATAAGCCGCTACCGGAAGCGTGAGAAGGGAACAAGTTTTGTCATACATCATGAGTTGCCCCTCAGTAGATGTATCTTTTGATGATATTTGTTAGTTTCTTTATGTTAACCCCAGTGGTAATGAAATGTGTTGGGAGCACTAAGCCTGTTCTTAGTACAGCATATTACTATAGGCAATACTTTTAGTTTGATTACAGTTTCGTGGAATTTGTATCATTTTGTCATTAGTTTGTGTTTCAGAAAGTGGAGAATTGTTTTGTATTAATGTTTTGTACCATGCTAGACTTGCTGTAGTAATTGTAAACATCATTGCCTTGAGTGTACAAAATGGTGAGCGTAGAATGGAGGTTTGTAACTATCAATTATCAGAGTTTGTGTAATAAATATATAAAGAAATAAGTAAATAATAAACAGACTTGCCTAGAGTGTTGGCACGACTCCCAAAACAGAATTACGCGCAGGCTTCAGGCGGTGCTTTTTCACAGAGCAAGGAGTTTTTAATTCTCGCGAAAGCCGTGTTTCACCGCCCGTCCTTGACGAGTGCTTCAAAACGCGCGGGATCTCTGTTGCTTACGCAGTGTTCGGATGTGTGCCTGTGTGCCCACCGTGGAAACCCGTAGTCGCACTGAATTTTCCGGAAAACGCGTGAACGTTCCTAAAATTTGTTCATAACTGTGAAATTTCCAGGAAATAGGAAACAGCTTTATTTTTTTCAAGATTACACACATTTGTGTTATGTTTGTTACAAATAACAAATACCTTCTGTGATGTTGGCAAAAAATTACTGAAAAAACAACCCGATTTTTAGGCCTACTTTGAACAGTGCGACATAGCGACAGCGCTGTTAGCTAGAAATAATGAAATAACGCTATGGCGTTTATCAAAATTATCAAGAACACTGTGATTCTGGCATAGAATTATGAAAAAAAAATGGCGATATTTAGGCCTACGAAAGATAACAAAAGACGGCGTTTATTAAAAATAACGAAGTAACACTGTTGCTTGAGCAAAGAAGGGAACAACATCGCGGTAAAACCAAAATACTTACCAATGTCGCTACAATTAAAAAAAGTTAGAAAACGGCCGTGATACTGTGTAAGAATAAGGAAACAAAGTCGGGATGTTAGGAGGAATGAGTCGACAGTATCGTTTGTATTTTAATGCGTCAGGTGGACAGGAGTCATGTGTTGAGGCCTAAAGAATAGGGGTGAAAGTAACCGTGAAGGTGGTTCCGTTATTGGGGAACGTTACAAGTGCAGATTGAAATTAAAAATAAATTCTAAAACTTTTATTGTTATAACCAGCAAAAAGCACAATTAATTTGTTAAAAGTATATCACAACAGTGTTTTCTTGTATAATTATAATATAAAGAATATATCACAATAATATTTCCTTGTATAATTATACATTTCCTTGTGTAATTATAATATAAAAATATATCACAACAATGTTTCCATTATAATTATACATTTCCTTTTATAAAGTATATATCACAACAATATTTCCTTGTTTAGTTATAATATATAGTGTTTCCTTGTATAATTATAAAGCATATATAACAACAGTGTTGCCTTGTATAATTATACATTTTCTTGTGTAATTATAAAGTATATATCACAACAGTGTTTTCTTGTATAATTATACAGTAAAACACTGTTGTCATATATACTTTTGTGATATTAATTGTGCTTTTTGTTGGTTATAATAATGAAACAATAAAAGATGCAAGATACATGTATTGAAATAAAACAGAATATTACACTATAAATTTCAGTATGATACATTTAGTTATTTGTGTTTCTTGCTTTTCATTATTTAGTGACCAAGCACTAAAATTTGTGTTTAATTTGTTCTGGCGGTAGTTGGTACTGCCTGGGAAGTGTTGGCCAGGAGATGGGGCAACCATACTTCTACCTGAAGTAAATAACGGTTTGAAGTTGGCTTTCTGGAGGCAAAGGTTGTGTTTTATTGTCTTGAGATACTGCCTGCCTTTTGTGAGCTTGTATACTTGACCAAGTGGAAACAAAATTTCTCTTCTCCCACCAAGGAACATTTTAGTGGATATGGAATGTGTTTTAAAAATCTTCCTGTTTGCATCTTGCATCAGTGATAATTAAACACTTTACTATCCAACCAATGCACAATATAGAATATGTAGATACAATTAAAATTATAAAATATTTAAAAGTGCTTCCAATGAATCTTGGTTCGAATCCTTTACGGAGGAGACTTTCCCCAGCCTGACCTCCATCCAGTTCTTTGTGTAATGTGTACCTGGACAGTTATTTTCCTCTTTGACCATGACAGCATTACCTTCACTTTTAACGGACCGGCTGTGGGACTGACACAGCGTTGTCATAATAATAATAATAATAATAATAATAATAATAATAATAATAATAATAATAATAACAACAACAACAATAATAATAATAATAATAATAATAATTTATTGCAATTGGGTTGTCACCCGGTGGCAGTGGTTATTTTACATGTATACAAAATATGAAACTAGTTACTAATAAATTTAAGCCGGGAGGGCTACATGAGAAGCATGTAGTGGCAACTTGGAGTATTGGGAACCATCTCAGCATTTGCTTATAAACACAGGGAAACCAAGAAAAACCTGTGTCGAGATGGCCGGTCGCAGGACCTTCCGAATACTAACTTCTAGCTTGCAGTCCGGCGTCTAAAGTAAAAACAGCAATATACACATAGTACAGCAAATACACACAAGATGATAACAATACACAGAAGACAACTAGGACTATACACACAAGACAACAAACAACAATACACACAAGACATCTTAAAATACAACATGTACAAAATGTAAACAACCCCACGGTAAGAGAGTACTGTATACAGTTTCCAGTATTTTTTCCCACACATACTGTACTCACGCTTTCACACCAGCCCTTCACTTCCCACCACTTTACTACTCGTATAAACTTTTACCCAGAAAGTCTCGTTTTTACCCCCTTCCCTACACTGCTCTTCATTTCATGTTAATTGCATGCTGTTGGTATTCCGCGTTGATAATGTGGACAAAGCGTGAAGCTGACCACCATCTAGTGCAGAAGTTTAACTTGAACTTCTAGGCCTAAAGGTCGATAGCCAAGGACTGGGCTGCCGGCTTCTCGTAGTGTCTTCGACCGCCAAGCGGTTCAGTGTTCTCTCGGTGAGGAGGGAGTTGTGTGTTGAAACTGATTAACCGTAGGTTTTTGTGTCGAGGTGTTCTCGTGTACTTTGTTTAGTTTTTGTGGGTTAAATTTTCAGTTAAACTGGCACTTCCTGGATGGTTTTTAACGGGTATTATTGGAAGTGTGTAATTGTACATGAGGGGTACTGTGACATTGGACAGTCCGCACAGAAGTACGAAGACATTCTTCGAAAATCCTTTAAAATTTTAAGTTTGAACGATTTCATTAAGTTGGTACTGTCGAACACTTTGCTCAAGGTGTTGGTGAGTTTTGTGTTGTTTTCGTTATACAGTGATTCCGTAGACGGCATGAACCTGTTGGTCCTTCTAGTGGATGTATATTTTTGTGTCAGGCGGCAATAAGTTTTTAATATTTTTTCACTCTTCAGAGGGTTGTGACGTTCCATCAGTTTTTGTTTCTGTTGACTGTCACACAGTCGTGTTATAATTGTGTTATAATGTGTGAAAAACTTTTGTTGTTGCGTTGTAGGTCATGGATTTACATAGTGCTTAATACTGTATCGGACGTTCTGCACTGGTAAACTAGTGCTCGTAGTGGTAGTTCAGAATATGTTTAACTGTTGATTTATCGGTTCGATGGTGAAATGTGTGTTAGGCTGTCATGTCATGAACTTTGCTTTCTTAAATCCCGCCAAGATATTCATAGTCAGCCTTCCAGCAATTTGTATTTGTCTTGCTTTGCATTTTAGTAAACCGCATTCTGCGTGCAGTAGGATTTCTTTGGCTGGGGCGTCGTTTTGAAACCGTTTCGCTAAATTTTGTTTTGGGGGCATATCTTTGAAGTCGGTTATGGTGGTTGTGTTTCTAGGTTGTGACAGCCCATCTCACCCTGTTTTGTTGGTATTTTTCCTGCCACAGAGTCGTATCAACAGTTTAAAGGAATGTTTTTCATTTTTTGAACCATCACTGCTTCGAAATTCATTGCGTAGAATATTTTAAATTATACGCCAAATTATATAAATGTATAGATATCATCGTGGAAGCATTTGGAGAGTTTTCTTTCCCACTTACGTAGTGCGGTGTCATTTTTCGAACACATGCATTTATAAGAATATTAATATATTTAGTCCTGTAAGTATATTTACAAGTTTTGTCTGTGTCAGGGTATTGCGTATGAACTACTTCTTTAGTACCCTAGTTCAGAAACAATATTTTGTTCTTGGGAAGATGTTTTCAACTCACAGTGGGTCATTTCGTATGGTACTTCACAACTGAAGGACCGAACTTACATGCACCAATCGGAAACGTGCTTTTGCTCGTGTCCCACCCTCTTCCCCAGCCTCTGGCCTGTGGCTCCGCCCCGCCGCATGTATGCGTTACCCTTAGCCCCGCCTATATAGTTCGTTTGCCATGACGTCATCACAAATCAATCAGTATCGACATTGTAATGCACTGTTGTGATATCGATTGGAGTATTTTGACCGCTATATATTATCAATTTGATAATTCCGTTTTAAACAGGCGTACACGGACGACTGAACGTTGTAATGACAAGCGAACGTTGTTTGAATCGCCCGATTTGAAGAGGCATTTGAGGTACATTGCTGTACTTATGCATTTATTTGTGTGTGTTCAAAGTGCTGGTTATTAACTGTTATAATGGCGCCTACGTCCGCAGAAATGTCGGGTCTGAAGCTGCAGTTTTACCACTTTTTATATGGATGCAGAAAACAGCCTGAGTAGGGTCAGCGGTGAACAGGATCTAAAATTACATGTGTATGTGAAAACAAGAGTTCTGAGCAATTCAATTGATGGAAGATACGCGGTTTGACCCTTTGACGCCTAAAGACCCCAATAGTGGTCGTACCGCACCGCTAACCTGTAAACGTTGCATTTTATATATTTATTCAACAAATACAGGTACTGAATATTTTAAACATCGTATGTACTGTCCGCAGTTTGTTTCATAATTCTAACGTATTTGGCTCCTGTTTTCTTCACATTTTATGTACAGGATGTGCTAAAATTTAAAAAAAATAATTCCGGCGCCAAAAGGTTAACGATGCTTACGGAATGTAGGATATGCTTATGGAATGTAGGATATATAGCTAGGAATGTTGTGGGTTGTTCATGCCTTGTGTTAGGAAAATAATTTGGGGTATGATTGTACTGTGAATGTTATAGAAATGGTGTGTATTTGGTCAAGGGTGCACTGTTTGTAAAACCGCAAAATTTTGGGCGCCAACCCGATGACAAATGGCGCCATTTCCATACTGACGACTCACAACACTAGGAGTCACGCGGAAGTGTCGCCTGGCGTTTGTGCGGCTCTGTAAGTCTTCTAGTTATTTATGGTCCTTTATTTGATCTAAAAAATATCGTTTGTTACTTTCTGTCGGTTCCACTGACGTAAGGTCAGTAGGCCTTAGTGTTTTTGTATGGTTTAACAGACTACATTGTGAAGTTTTTCGTGATATGACGCAATCGAAACTGCCCGGATTAGGTCCGTCCGCTTTTACAAGCACGTGTCGGAGCGTCACAAACTGAAAACGCTACCATAGGCATGTCTGTTCCGTTAGGTAATATCAGCTGCCGCTGATGAATCAGGCTGTGAAAGTATACGCAGTGCATTTAGCTGCTTCAAATAAGAACCTTCTGGTGGGCTGTTGTGAACAAGGCAATGAACTATTTTTTTTAGTACAAAATAAAGCGGTAATGAAACTTTTTAGTCGCTTTGAAGGCCGGAAATTTGTTGATGACGTGCGCGAATGTCGGCTGTTGATTGGTTCTTCTCGTTGAACCTCGGTAATGTCACCAGGCAGTGTTGTGGATACTTTGGTTTCGAGACAACAGCGTAGGGGTAGAGCAGGAATGAACAATGGCCTTGCCTGCTTTTTTTTTCCCCCGTCTCTTCACCTGTCTTTACTCACCTAACCACCCCCTGACCCCCCCAGCCTAATACGCATGCATGATTAATCGTAATCCGTCCAATTGACTAATTTTGTCGCCAGTTAGTAATCACTGTGTGTTGTTGCATCGTGTCAAGCCTAGTGGTCACTTTGTGCATCACTAGGTTAGGGATCAGTAGTTCTACATTCTGCCCACAGAGTGCATGTATGTGGTGTTTATGGATATCAGAAGAGAAGCAACTTCTGGGGCGTAAAATGTTAAATGATTGGTTGTTTATAACTTAGAAGTGGAGTGTTTACTGCGAAGTACGATATGTGCCTTTAAATAAACGGATTACGTTCCGTCGCGAAGGGGGTACAGTATTTACAGCGTACAGGATGTCAAGTTTTTATCGTTAATTGCCTGTTATAATTTATTACATGATCTCCTGATAGCAATGATGTGGCTGGTTGTAGCCTTGGGCGACCATGATTCTGTTTCTAAGAGGTGCAGGGTGTCATTCCTACAAGAAGGGCCAGAATCTGTCGCTAGGTTGCCACATTCGGACTGCTTCATGCGCTCCTACCCGGCCTTCCGGCTCTTCCCCCGAGGCTAATGCGGCGAGGTGAGTCGTAGATGGTGTCGAATAGCAGGGCTTTAGCCTTACTTCCACCTCCCTCCTTCACCTCCTGGCAGGTGTTCTTTGAGGGCACATTTACAAAATAATTGCTTGGCTGTGAGTGCTTTACAAGGTGGCAGTGAAAGAAGTTCGCCGTTTTGTGAAATTCAAAGGTGCAATACCAAGCACTCGTTTATGCGGTGTGCACAATGGAACTGGGGCAGTTTCTTCCAGTGACTACTTGGGTCTTCCATGTTGACATCATGACACCTATGTTTCATATTAATTTTTATTTTTCTACAATCGACGTTAAATAATCGAGACAGCTACCAAGTAACTGGGGCTGGACGGTCCGGGGATCGTATCGTGGTGGGGGCGAGATTTTCCGGACCCGTCCAGACCGGCCCTGGGCCTACCCAGCCTCCTATACAATGGGTACTGGGTCTTTCCCGGGGGTAAAGCGGCCGGGACATGGCGTTGGGCACCCACCTCCACCTAGCGCACAGGTTAAGGAAAGAGTATAGCTATACCTGTACTCCCTCTTGCCCACCCAGCCTCCTGTACAATGCGTACCGGGTCTTTCCCGGGGGTAAGTGCGGCCGGGGCGTCACGCTGACCCCGCACCCCCTTCTAGTGCCGTAGTCAAGAAAGAGTAGAGCTATACCTCTTTCCCCAATGGGCCGTCAGTGCCTGTACAAGGGTGAGTTTTATCTTTACCTCTACCTACTCCCTCTTGGACCTTCGTGGCCAGTTCTAGGGTGAATTTTACCAACTAACAGCATATCCCGCTGTTGGACATACGAGTCCAGCCAACATCTCACATCCCATTACCTTTGCAACTCGTCTGCATAGTATTCTCTCGTTTATGGCTACGTCTGCTAGTCCATCTCTTCCTTTCAAGTTGTCTGACTAAATTCTGTATGATGTCACATCTCCCCCAACACTAAGTGGTTAATAATTTATTCCTCATGTATAATTCCATCCAATATATATATATATATATATATATATATATATATATGGGGACCGCAGTAGCACAGTGGTTAAGGAGCTGTGCTACAAATCGGTAGGTCGCTGGTTCGATCCCAGCTGGTGTCATTGGATTTCTCATTGACACAAAATCCTTGCGATCGCACTATGGCCCTGGGGTCGACTCAGCCTCTAACAGAAATGAGTACCAGGAGTATTTCCTGGGGGTAAAGGCGGCCGGTGCATAAGGCTTACAACCTACCACCTTCCT
>Ga0123355_10011693_pt1 | contig 13551 bp, 11 predicted proteins | sample TergutEmb28metaG_3_FD_89872 | JGI IMG/M metagenome (GOLD analysis project Ga0123355, IMG submission 89872) | Embiratermes neotenicus P1 segment gut microbial communities from Petit-Saut dam, French Guiana - Emb289 P1 | ecosystem: Host-associated > Arthropoda: Insects > Digestive system > Gut ...
CATACTGTTTCTTTGATAAAAAGCCTGCCATTAGGGTTGAGTTTGTGCCACAAAACGGACAATTAACTTTGTTTTAATCTGATTAAACGATACCGCTTATCCAAAACTCAGGTTAATAACAAAAAACATATTTTAAAACATATTTTTTTATTTACTGTGGCTTATTAGGTCAAAATTCAGTCTGAATTTTGACCTATAAGCCGACAGTCTCGTTTTTTTGCAAACAAACGCAAAGCAATGCTTAAAAAAAAAATCAAATTTTGTTGTTTGTAAAATTATTTTATACATTTGCAAAATCAAAGTAAACAATAGTCATCAACAATTAAAATTTTTACAACAATGATTAAAAAACAACTTTTTATCGCTGCAGTTTTATTCTGCGGAGCAAGTGGATTATCTGCACAGCAGGTAGATGTAATGAACGACAGAAATGTCGAGTTTGAAACAGAAACGGAGTTTATTGATGAACTATCATCCATTTCTCCAACTAATCTTGGGAATGTTTCCGGTTTTGTGGGAACAAATGCCAATCACATTCCTCTTGTTTTTAGAGTGAATAATATTTTAGCGGGGTTTACCGGAAGCTCCAGTAGCAACAATGCAGCGTTCGGATTCGAAGCATTAAGCAACAATGCGGGTAGTAGCAATACAGCTTTTGGTGTCAGAGCACTTCACTCCAACGCAACCGGTGGCTTTCGAAACACCGCTGTTGGTCTCGAAGCACTTCGTTCCAATATGACAGGTACTGATAACACTGCTGTCGGTGCTAATGCGCTTCGCAACAGCAGAGGAACATTTAATACTGCTACCGGCTCTTTTGCGCTTGAAGCCAATACATCGGGCTTTCGAAATACCGCTTTTGGAGCTACCGCACTTAGACATAGTACAACAAGCAGCAACAATACCGCTGTTGGGGAAAGAGCACTACAATTCAATACAACAGGTAACAGCAATACCGCTATTGGAGCTACTGCGCTTTCCTCCAATAGAACAGGCAGTTTTAATACCGCTGTCGGTAATAATGCGAGTGTTTGGTCAGACATGAGTAATGCCACAGCCATTGGCAATGGTGCAATCGCCAACGCCAGCAACCAAGTAAGAATTGGTAACAGCAGTGTCAATAGCATTGGCGGTCAGGTCGGCTGGTCTAATCTTTCGGATGGACGGGTAAAGACAAACATTCGAACAAATGTAGTTCCCGGACTTGAATTTATCAATCGTTTGCAGCCGGTTACCTACAATATGGATTTGGATGCTGCAGACACCTTGATGGGAATTGACAGATTGATGGAAATTGACAGAGCAGAAAGAAACGAAGACGATTCGTTTGAGTCGGCGATGTCGCAAGAACAGTTAGAAATTATTGAACAAGCAAGAGAAGTCAGGCAAAGGCAAGTGAACACCGGTTTCATAGCACAAGACGTAGCAGAAGCAGCTCGAAGCATTAACTACGATTTTAGCGGTGTGGATATTGACGAAATGGGTATTTACAGCTTACGATACGCTGAATTTGTTGTTCCTTTGGTGCAAGCAGTGCAGGAACTCAGCACGCAAAATGATACTCAAAATGATATTATTGCTTTGCAACAGAGGCAGATCGAAGATCTGCAACGTCAAATTGACGACATGCGCAACCCGGGTATCCTCAGACCGTTCTCGGCAGAAGCAGAATTCAATGCTATACCAAACGAGGTAACCTCAGTAGCCGTTTTACACCAAAACGTTCCAAATCCATTCTCTCAATCTACGCAGATACAATATTACTTGCCCGAAAATGTGCGTAATGCAAGCCTGATTATTTTTGACATGACCGGCAAGCAATTAATGCAAATTCCGCTTACGCAACGTGGTGAAGGAGTAGAGCTTATTCAAGGTTCACAACTTGCACCGGGTATTTATCTTTACGCGCTTATTGCCGATGGTAGAGAAGTAGATGTGAAACGTATGATTTTAACGCAGTAAATTTATAGGAGAATTTATTATGAAATCGAAGAATTTAATTATAGTAGGTTTGCTAATTTTGGCAGGAGGAATTTTTTCCTGCAATGAGAAATTAGAAGTTCCCGATGCTTGTGAAGAATTTCCAGTAGAGATTAAACTTATAGAATATTCACTTGAAGGTACTTCTTGTCAATGGATAAGATTTCAAAACTCCCTTGTAAGAATTGTTAATAGCAATGAAGAGTTGGGAAACTATATTGAATGTAGAAGAAATTTGTGGGGTGATTGTGTTTTACCTTGTGCTGATTATCCTGAAATTGATTTTTCAAAATATACCTTGTTGATAGCAAATGGTTTTGGTACTTCCAATATTGGTGCTCTTGAGTTTTCAGCACAATACATTGAGTGTCACGAAATTGTTTTGAGTATTACTGTTCGTATGGGTGTTGCAACTGTTGCTCAACCATGGGTACTTGCCGTTCTTGCACCGAAAATATCCGCGATATCGGTTGTCACGTTAAAGGTTGAATACATACGCTAAAGGAGGTTATTATGAAAAAATTTCAAATGATATTGGGATTTACGTTACTATGTTTCATGCTCACTGCGCAAACGCCTTACTTTTTTTACAATCACGAAAAGGAGCGAGTGTATCTTTCGTTAAACACGAAATATGCCTTTTTGTCGGTAAGGGAACAAAAACTACCTGCAAATATCCAACAACATAACGTTGGATTTACAGAGTTGAAGTCTGACCGTCCGGAAAGAGGACAGTTTCAAACTCGACAAGAAACAAGCCGCTTTTTTACAACGTTGAGTTTTGAAGAAACATTGTCGGACGAGCAATATTTGTACCTTTTGTCGGATATTAGAACTCAAAACGAAGGTGTTATCATATCGCCGTTCTTTCAAATTGAAGAAGGAGATAAAATCGGACTTTCCAACTTCTTTTATGTGAAACTAAACGAACTAGCAGATACTACCTTGTTAAGACAGATGGCGGAAAGAACAAACAATATTATCATTGAACAAGATATGTTTATGCCTTTGTGGTTTGTGATGAGCATAACCGAGAAGTCAGAACTTAACGCTTTGGAAAGTGCCAACCTTTTTTTTGAATCGGGCTTGTTTCAAGCAGCAGAACCGGATTTAATGGTTAATGTTAGATTATGCGTAAACGACCAATTTTTTAGCGGCCAATGGGGATTAAGAAACACAGGACAAAATGGAGGCAGGAGCGGTGTTGACATTAGAGCCTGTCAAGCATGGCAGCTATCAAGAGGTGATAATATAACAATTGCCATTATAGACGAAGGAATAGAGCTAGATCACCCAGACTTGGAGGAAAATATACATGAGTTGATTTGGGATACACAAAACAGAAGCTCTCCAAGTCAGGTACGCGGTGAACACGGAATTCCGGTAGCCGGAATTGCCGGTGCTGTACAAAACAATACGATAGGTATTTCCGGTGTAGCTCCAAACAGTAAATTAATGTCAATAAGTAGATATTTAGGAGGCTCTCAATATCAACCTCTTATCAGACAAGACCTTGCTGCCGGAATAAATTGGGCGTGGGACGATGGCGGTGCAGATGTTATCAATAATTCATGGGGACATAATGCGCTTCAAGGTTCATACATTGTAGATGCGATAAACAACGCTGTAACGCAAGGCAGACTGAGAGTTGATGGCACAAGATTGGGCACAGTCGTAATTTTCGCTTCGGGAAATGACAATTCAAATGTTATTTTCCCTGCAAGCTTACCAAATGTTATTACTGTCGGCGCAATTTCTCTTTGTGGAGAGAGAAAATCTCCATCTTCTTGTGATGGAGAGAGTTGGTGGGGTAGTAATTTTGGAACAATGTTGGATGTTGTGGCTCCGGGTGTGTTGATATATACAACAACCAACCAAGAAGATTACACAGCTTGGTTTAGTGGTACTTCTGCCGCTGCGCCTTTTGTAGCAGGTGTTGCCGCTCTTGTTTTGTCTGCTAATCCTAATTTAACACAGGCACAAGTACGGAGTATCATCGAAAGCACAGCACAAAAAGTTAATGAACGCAGTCTAACCAATCCAAACGGTTACGTTTATTTTATTACTTCCGGACGTCCACATGGAACATGGAATAATAAAGTAGGTTACGGCTTGGTAAATGCTTACGAAGCAGTAAAAACAGCTATGGCACTTTGTGTACATTCTTTCGTTAATCAACCAGATGTAACCACCAACAGAACTATTACCGCTTGTGATGGCAGTATAGAAGTTGGAGATGTAAACATTACCAACAGCTCCACACTCACAATCGATGCACCGGGCGGTACTATCATTACCGGTCCCGTGATATTAGGCGAAGGCTCAGGAATAATACTGAGATAAATTTCATTATCACGATTTTAAATTGAAGCAAGCAGATTTTTTCAAGTCTGTTTGCTTCGTTTTTTTACACCATTCTTCACTTCGTGCAATTTTTTTGAGTCAAAAATGTGTTTTTATGAAAAAAAATCTTACTTTTGTGCTTTGTAGTTAAACGGAACTGTTTTATTTTAAAATAAAACAGTCGGAAACCAATTAAACCATTAAGAGAATGAACTCACTTGAATTGAATAAAGAAACGGAATTGACGCCAAAAGAAAACACGGTGGAAACGACTTCGATATTGGAACAGCAACCTGTTGTTGAGAACGAAATTTCAGTGGAAACAGCGGAAGAAGAAATCCCGCAGGAAAAAGTGAAAGAGGAGGTTCAAGAAGAAAAAACCGAAAATTCTGCTTCTGCGGTTGAGGAAAAGAAAAATTATGCTGCGCTCGAACGTGCAGAACTGATTGAACTTCTGAAAGCATTGATAGACAAAGAAGTACAGGAAGCAAAAGACGAAGTTGAACAAATCAAGCAATGGTTTTACAAAAAACTGAAAGCTGAAAACGAAGAGCAGAAAAAACTTTTTGTTGAATCGGGCGGTGTGGAAGCCGAATTTAAATCATTGAAAGATGAGCTTGAAGAAGTTTTGAAATCGCTGTTGGCTGATTTCAAGGCGAAAAAGGCGGCTCTTTCGGCGCACATTGAGCAAGAAAAAGAAAATAATCTACTGCAAAGACAGAATATTCTCGAACAAATGAAAGCCTTGACCGAAACAACCAACGACGTTTCGAGCCATATTGGTGAGTTTAAGGATTTACAGCAAAAATGGAAAACAATCGGCGCCGTGCCGAGCGCACATACCACCGACATTTGGAAGCAATATAATCAGTTGCAAGAAAAATTTTGGGATTTAATTAAAATCAACAACGAACTTCGCGAATACGATTTCAAGAAAAATCTTGAATTGAAAATTGTTCTTTGTGAATCGGCAGAGCGTTTGCGCGAGGAGAAAAACATTGTTGCAGCGGCACGCCAAATGCAAAAACTGCACGAAGAATGGCGTGAAATCGGACCGGTGGCGCGCGATGTGCGCGAAAAAATCTGGCATCGTTTCAAAGAAATAACGAGCGAAATAAACCGCAAACATCAAGCACATTTTACCGATTTACGTCAAGATGAGGAGGAAAATTTAAAGGCGAAAATCGCTTTATGCGAAAAGTTGGAAGCCTTTGATACTTCGGAATTGAAATCGTACAATGCTTGGGACAAAGCGGCGGAAGAAATCAAAAAAATGCAAGAAGAATGGCGCACCATAGGTTTTGCACCGCGCAAAGAAAATCAAACACTGTTTGACCGTTATCGCAAGGCTTGCAACGAATTTTTCGATAAAAAAATGGCTTATTATAAGGGAGCCAAATCGGATATGTCGGAAAACTTGGAAAAGAAAAAAGCACTTTGCGAACAAGCCGAAGCTCTGAAAGACAGCACCGATTGGAAGGAAGCATCCGAAAAATTGATAAAACTTCAACGTCAGTGGAAAGAAATCGGACACGTTCAGAAAAAATATTCCGACGAAATTTGGAAGCGTTTCATTGCGGCTTGCGATTATTTTTTCGAACAAAAAAATAAAAATGTTTCGAGCCAACGTTCCGGAGAACACGAAAATTTGAAGTCAAAGCAAGAAATTATCATAAAAATTACCAACATTGATGTTTCTGATTCTGCCAAAGCGCACGCGATTTTGAAAGAATTGATAGAGGAATTCCGCAAAATTGGACACGTTCCTTTCAAAGAAAAGGATAAAATTCACAAAACCTATCGCGAGGCAGTGGATAAGTTGTTTGACGCGCTGAATATCGACGAAGCCAATCGCCGTTTGGAATCATTCAAAGGGAATTTGGAAAATATGGTAAACAAAGGTGAGAAAAAGATATATCACGAGCGCGAAAAAATGGTGCGCGCTTACGAACGCTTGAAATCGGAAATTGCGACCTACGAAAATAATTTTGGATTTTTCACTTCTACGTCGAAAAAAGCAAATAATCTGCTGAAAGAAATGGAGCGGAAAATTGAAAATTTGAAAGAGGAAGCTAAACTCATCGAGCAAAAAATTCGATTAATCGATGATAAATTGTAATTTTTTGTTCGTAGTTTTCTACAAAAGAAAATGTAATCATGATTGGTGCAGGCTTTGTTGTGAAACAAAGCCTGTTTTTTATTTTGCAATAAACCGCCAAGGTTTATTTTTCCAAATTTCGCCTGCATAATCAATTCCTACGCGCGTATCGGTGATGAAATTTTTTACTTCGGGAGCGTCTTCAATCCACATTCGTTCGGAAGTGAGTAGATTTTCACCGTAAAAACTTCTGTCAATTTTCAACTCGCGCCCCACTCGCCCTGAGCCGACAATATTTTCAATTCCGCGAATTAAAACAGCCTGCGGACTATTTTCTGTTCCTGTAACAACGTTCAACAACCAATATATTCCGTAAATTAAGTAAACGTAAATCGCTCCGCCATCAGCATACATTATTTCCGTGCGCTTTGTACGTCCTTTACTGGCGTGGCAGGCTTTGTCTTCTTCGCCGAAATATGCTTCCGTTTCAGTAATTCGGTAACGTGCGATTGTATCATCGTCAAATTTCCGTACAAGAATTTTTCCGAGTAGTTTTTCGGCAACGGTAACCGCGTCAGAATGATAAAAAAGCCCCTCCAACCTCCCCACAGGGGAGGCTTCCAAACTTGTTATATTTTTTGAGTTTTTACTCATAGTTTTCAAATTTTACGTTTGTGTGCTTTTTTGCACTTCCAAAAAGTCCCAAAAACTATTTTCATTTTTCTTTCCCTTGTGGGGAAAGTCCCGAAGGGGAAAGGGGTTGGGGATTTAGGGGGCTGATTTCTTCCTTCGATATTCCTCCACCATTTTTGGAGTTGTGTGCCAGCGGCGGTGCATCCAAATCCATTGTGTTGGATAAGTTCGCACCATTTCTTCTACAATTTTTGTTTGTCGTTGCGTATTTTCCAGCAAATCGGCTTCCAAGTTATCGGTTTTCGCGGGCGGTAATTCGGGATAAATCACGAAGCGGTAATTATCGTCATCCTTTCTCGTCATCACCATCGGTACAATGGCAGCATCGGTTTCGAGAGCCAATCGCGATGCACCGAGCGGCGTGTAAGCCTGTTTTCCCATAAAATCGACAAAAACACTCTTTACTTTTGTATCTTGGTCAATCATTAAAATCAAGCATTCGCCCTGTCGAAGCGTATCAATCAGTTTTTCGTACGAGCCAACTCTGGTGATATTTTTCATTCCGCGCCGTTCGCGAAATTTTGTCATTAATAGTTGTAAAACTTTGGCTTTCATTGCTTGACTCGCACCCGAAGTTTTGTAACCAAGCATCGGCGGAGTAATTGCCGCAAATTCCCACGAACTTAAATGCGGAATGAGGCAAATAACACCTTTCCCTTTTTCGTAAGCATTTTTCAAATGTTCCTCGCCAACTACTTCGATGAGCGAAAAATACTTCTTTTTGTTCGTAACGTGCGAATACGCCATATAATCGAAAAATGATTTTATTTGTTCGATAAAAACGGCTTGTGCCATTTCCTCACGCTGTTTTTCGGTTTTCTCGTGTCCGTAAATCATTTCCAAATTGCGAAGTGCATCGTTGCGCGTTCGGTCAGCCATTTTATAAAAACGCTTTCCCACAAAAATGGAAAATTGCCTTATCCATTTTGTCGGCAAAATTCTGAAAATCAAAATTGTGAGATACAAAAATGGAAATAAGAGCAATATTACCAAATTTCGACGAATATTTTTTAGGTTTAATTTCATCTGTTTGTTTTTTTTATAGAATTACAAAATTACAGAATTTATGGCATTTTGTAATTCTGTAATTTATAATCATTCCCTTGTATTTCCAATCCTGAATTTAATTTTGGTCATGGGAATTTCATATCATTTTCCTATTCTCCAACGCGACCCAATATTTTGAGAACTTGGGAAAACGCCTTTTTTTACGGAACGAACATCCTCGATGCTGTAAAATAGGTTTTGGTCGTAGTTGTACAGCAGTTTTTGAATATCTTTAATCGATTTGCGCGAAACAACCGACATAATGATATTGACTTTTCCTTTCGAGCCTTCGCCTTCGATAAGCGTTGTTCCGAAGCCGTTTTGGCTCAAAATATTCATCAATTCGCGTGCATCTTTCGAGATAGTGATACGCACAAGCGTCGTTCCGATAGCGATTCGTTCCTCAATTTTCATACCAATAAAACTTCCGGCAGAAAAACCGGCAGCGAATGCAAGATAATTAATCCAACTGCCAATCGAACCCAGCAACTGACTAATAACAATCACCCACAAAAGTACCTCAAAAAAACCCAGTATCGGCGCGATTGACTTATAACCTCTTGATACAAAGATTATTCGAAGAGTTCCCAATGTTACATCACCTATTCTGGCAACAAAAATCAACAGCGGTAGAACGATGTACGAAAAAACAAAACTATCTGAAAATAAAAAATGTTCCATTTTTTTAGTTTGCAGAGTGTAGAGTGCAGAGTGTAGTTTTTGGTTGATAAGTTGATAGTTGATGAGTTGATAAACTTCTCAACCCGTAAACCATAAACTACAAACTACATTCCACAATCTACACTCTAATTATATCCAAATCCTCGTAATTTATTATCTCTATTTCGCCAGTCTTTTTCCACTTTTACGAAAACTTCCAAAAAGACTTTTTTATCAAAAAATGCTTCAATGTCTTTTCGGGATTCTGTGCCGACTTTTTTGAGCGATTTTCCGCCGTGTCCGATGATAATTCCTTTTTGCGAATCGCGCTCAACATAAATCACAGCATTGATGCGTATCAGTTTTTCCTCCTCTTTAAATTGCTCAACAACAACTTCGACCGAATACGGAATTTCTTTGTCGTAATTCATCAGGATTTTTTCACGGATAATTTCCGTAACAAAAAATCGCGCCGGTTTATCGGTCAATTGGTCTTTTTCAAAAAACGGCGGCGATTCGGGCAATAAATCTTTAATCCGTTTGAAAAGATATTCGACATTAAATTTGTTGATTGCCGAAACAGGAATAATTTCTGCTCTCGGCATCGCTTCTTTCCATTTTTCGACCATTTCAACAAGTTTCGCCTCGTCTATCAAATCTATTTTATTGATAATAAGCAACAAAGGCGCAGAGTTTAAACTCACTTTTTCGGCGAAATCCTTGTTTTTTTCATACAAATCAAACACATCAGTTACATAAATCAACACATCGGCATCAGAAAGTGCCGAAGTCGAGAATTTGAGCATCGATTCTTGCAAACGATAATTTGGTTTCAGTACGCCCGGCGTATCGGAATACACAATCTGAAAATCGTCGCCGTTCACAATTCCCAAAATCCGATGGCGCGTAGTTTGCGCTTTGGACGTGATAATGGAAATCCGTTCACCAACCAACGCATTCATAAGCGTTGATTTTCCGACATTCGGATTGCCCACGATATTGACAAAACCTGATTTGTGCATCATTTAGTTTTCAGTTGTTAGTTATCAGTTTTCAGAGTTGCAAAGATAATACAAAGTTGCCAGTTATCAGTTGTTGGTTGTCAGTTTTCAGCATCATTTCAAAAAAGGCATTTATCATCTTATGACTTTTTTCTACCTTTGCACTGACAACTGATAACTAAAAACTGACAACTTAAAAAATATGGGAAAAAATAAATTAGCCAAATTTGCCGATTTGGAAACTTATCCGCACGTTTTTCAAATGCCTTCAACTGCTTTGCGAAGTGGCGATTCTTTTCCGTTGAAAGGAAAATGGAACGATGAATTTTTTAAAAACGACAATCCGATTGTTCTTGAACTCGGTTGCGGAAAAGGCGAATACACAGTCGGTTTGGCAAAAATGTATCCGAATAAAAATTTTATTGGCATCGATATTAAAGGTGCGCGAATTTGGACAGGCGCGAAACAAGTCTTTGAAAATGAGATAAAAAACGCCGCTTTCGTTCGTACCAATATCGAAATGATAAATTATTTTTTCGACGAAAATGAAGTGAGTGAAATTTGGCTTACTTTTCCCGACCCGCAAATGAAAAAAACGACCAAACGGCTTACAGCAACCAATTTTATGCGTCTGTATCAGCAAATTATGAAATCCGATGGAATAATTCATCTGAAAACCGACAGCAATTTTATGTTCACCTACACTTGCGAAATGGTGAAAGCGAATAATTATCCAATAAAATTTTCTACCGCAGATTTATATAATTCGGATTTGCAAGATTCAATTCTCGACATAAAAACTTTTTACGAGCAACAATGGCTCGCGCGCGGAATTTCGATAAAATACATTCAATTTGTCCTTGAAAAGCGCGAAAGTTTCATTGAGCCTGATATTGAAATTGAGAAAGATGAGTATCGGAGTTTTGGACGAAGTGCGAGAGGAATATTCTAAATTCCACAAAAAATGAAATTATGAGTAAAATCGAAAAAACAAATACCGAATATCGCCAATGGCTGATTGACTTGAAATCAAAAATCCGCCAAAGTCAGATAAAAGCGGCAGTGCGAGTAAACGAGGAATTGCTTCGTCTCTATTGGAATTTAGGGCAGGATATTGTTGCTCGTCAAATGGAAACAACTTGGGGAAGCGGTTTCTTTGAACAACTGAGTAAAGATTTGAGGAGTGAATTTCCGGAAATGCAAGGATTTTCCGAGCGAAATTTACAGCGTATGAAACAGTTTTATTTGTTTTATAGTCAGGAAGTTAAAATTCTGCCCCAAGTTGGGGCAGAATTAAAGAATGCAATTCCGTCACAACTTGTGACGGAATTAAAAATCCCTAAAAATAAAGAGGTTACAATTCCGCAACAACTTGTTGCAGAATTAGAGCTTCACCCAATTTTCCAAATTCCTTGGGGACATCACGTTCAAATTTTCACCAAATGTAAATCCGTTCACGAAGCCATTTTTTATGTTCAAAAAACGATAGAAAGCGGTTGGAGCAGAGCAGTGTTGATGAATTTTATGAGTGCCGATTTATATTCGGCGCAAGGAAAAGCACAAAATAATTTTTCGCGGCTTTTGCCCGAAGCGCAAAGCGATTTGGCAAATCAACTTTTGAAAAATCCGTATAATTTTGATTTTCTCACGCTCACAAGTGATTACAAAGAGCGAGAATTGGAAAATGCGCTTATCGACAATATCACAAAATTTCTGTTGGAATTAGGACAAGGTTTTGCGTATCTCGGCAAGCAAATTCCCGTGAAAATCGGTGATAAAGAGCTATTTATCGATTTGCTTTTTTATCATATGGAACTTCGTTGTTATGTGGTGATTGAATTAAAAGCAACCGAATTTCAGCCCGAACACACCGGAAAATTGGGCGTGTACGTTTCTGCCATTAATCATCAGCGAAAAAAGGAATTCGACAATCCAACAATCGGACTGATTATTTGCAAAACCAAAGACAATGTAATGGCGCAATACTCGCTCGAAAGCAGCAGTCAGCCGATAGGAATTTCAGAATACGAACTTTCTAAACTTTTGCCCGAAAACTACAAATCAACTTTGCCGAGCATTGAGGAAATTGAAGCGGGTTTGAAAGATATGAATTAAATGAACATTGATTTTATGAAACTTGATTTATGAAAACGAATTTAATTTTAATTTTTCTGCTCTGTTTTTCATTGCAGTTAAGCGCGCAGGCGCAACTTGTTTTTTCGAAACAAAAACTCGTTGCCGACTTTGAATTTTTATACACTTCTTTGGAGGAAAATCATCCCGATTTGTTTTTGCATTCGTCGGAAATTGATTACGAAAAACATAAGGCAAAAGTGTTAAATTCCATACAAGATTCAATGTTCGTGCAGGATTTTTATTTGCTGATTGCGCCTTTTGTTGCTTTGTTGCAAGATGGACACACGCGCGTCAATGTTCCCAGAGCAAACAGAATGCAATTTATGAATGACGGCGGCTTGGCGTTTCCGTTGCGAGTAAAAGTTGCCGACGAACGCTTGTTTGTCGCTCTCGATTTGAGCGCGGAACAAATCGTTCCCGTTGGTGCTGAGATATTGTCAATCAACGAAATACCTGTTGCTGAGATATTACGGCAAATGTTTAGTCTGAAAGGCGCGGAAGTCAGCAACGATATTAATTTTCAGACAATCAGCAACTATTTTTCTACCTTGCTTTGGTTTTTGTATCGTTTTGAAAACGACTATCAACTTATGATTTCAGAAAATGGAAACAAAAAACACATTCATTTACTGGGAATTACGCAAGCACATTTTATGGAAATAATGAGTCAACAGCCACCTCAAAACAATATTAGTTTCTACGATTTTAGAATTGACAGTTTGAAAAACACCGCTTTTTTAGAAATTCGAGGTTTTCACGATATTGACGGACTGACTGAATTTTTGGAAAAAAGTTTTTACGAATTATCATTTCATAATGTTGACTCTCTGATAATTGACGTTCGCAATAACGGTGGCGGAAGCAGTATATCGGTCGATTCTCTGATGAATTTTTTGACCGACAAACCGTACAAACAATTCAGCAAAATAAAACTGAAAGTGAACGAATTAACCAGAGCAAGATACCGAGAACGTAATCCATTTATTTACAATGTAATAAAAAATTTGCCTAACGGAGCAGTTTTTACTATGTACGACATTCCGTACACCGTTCCGAGAGAAAAAAGCACGATGTTTTCGGGAAAAGTTACCGTTTATGTCAATGCTAAAACTTATTCTGCTGCTTCAACTTTTGCTTCGTTAATTGAATGTCTGCAACGCGGAACTGTCGTCGGACAAACAGGCAGTTTAGAATATCTTTTCGGAAATATGTTGCAATTCAAACTTCCCAACACTCAAATAGAATATTTGATTCCGATAAATATGTTTTTTAATTGGTGTTTTTACAAAGAATAAACTATGCAACTCTACCCAAAATTAATTTTAGAAGCACTCACGCACGTGCGTTATCCCGGAACGGGAAAAGATATTGTGGCGGCAGAAATGGTCGAGGACGATATTCGCATTGACGGAAATTGGGTGTCGTTTTCGCTCGTTTTTGAGAAGCAAAACGACCCTTTTGCAAAATCGGTAGTGAAAGCCGCCGAACAGGCAATTCTCACTTATATTAGCGAAAGTATTGATATTAAAGGAAATATCAACGTAAAATTCAAGCAAGAGGCAAAACCTGCCGAAACGAAAGCATTGCCCGAAG
>Ga0123355_10011694_pt1 | contig 13551 bp, 5 predicted proteins | sample TergutEmb28metaG_3_FD_89872 | JGI IMG/M metagenome (GOLD analysis project Ga0123355, IMG submission 89872) | Embiratermes neotenicus P1 segment gut microbial communities from Petit-Saut dam, French Guiana - Emb289 P1 | ecosystem: Host-associated > Arthropoda: Insects > Digestive system > Gut ...
ACATGCGTTATGCACATTTAACAAACAACATGGAGGTGAACATCTAGTAAATCAGTCGATTCTACAGCAAGTAGCCTTAGTATCTACAAAAAGGAGGAATTAAAGACATGAAGCAAAAACTGCGTTTATTTATGTCTAGCAGGATGAAAGTGCTGATTGCACTTGCATTGGCGTTTATTTTAACCGCCGGTAGCATTGCAACTGTCATGGGCCTGGAGGCTTTTGGCGGCTCTGGCCCTGTATTTCAAGAACCTACAGGCGGGCGGGTATTGCATATGCGCGCCGATGGCAGTGATGCCAACGATGGCTCCTCATGGGCAGATGCCATTCAAACCTTCCATCATCTATCAAGTATTGTACAACCGGGCGATACGGTGCTTTTAAGCGACCGAGACGGGGAGTTTGATATCCGCTATCCAAGCGATATCAACCATAACGGAGGCTCCAGATACGGTGACCGTCTCGCCCTTACCAGCGTTGGTGCACGTCACAACGTTGCACAAACAATTACAATTATGGCCTATCAAGACGAACGGCCCATTATCCGTAGCAAGCCCCATACCGGCGGCTCGTTTATCCATTTAACAGATGTCCATAACGTGTCATTCATTGGTTTGACATTTTTGGACATTGGCTACAACAGGGTTATACAAGAAAGCGGCAATATCGTTTTCAACATCCACGCATCTACCAACATCTCTTTAATTAACAATGTTGTCGACAACCAGTGGAACACGGACTTTGGCGCAAACCCAGTATCGGGTGCCGGTAGTGCCATGCAAATATGGGGCGGTTGCACGTTCACAATTCGCGGCAACTACTTCAACGGTAGCGGTAACTCACTGGTGCGTAGTGCACGGTTCCCCAATGCCTCTGGCGGTGTTGACATGGTGCAGATTTATGGCGCACACAATGTTTTGGTCGAGTTTAACTACTTCGGCAATGGTGGGCACGCCGCGCTTATTATATGCGACAGGGTTTTCTTACAGGGCGATAACTCAGCCCCGGAAAACTTGGGTAGCGGAAATAGGCAAGCCGTAAACATCGTTGTCCAATTTAATACCTTTGCCAATGCATGGGGCGGCGGGTTCTACTTTGGCCGCTCTTTCGGCGATGTAGGCGCACATGGCCCACAAGAAGACAGAATGAACCCTCACCGCTCTGGCGACAGGCCCGGCGATGGTGGTTTTGCAGGCCATCACCTTATTCAAAACAACATTGTTTACAAAATAGGCCAAAATGTAGCCTATCAGAAATTTGGCCTTACCCCTTATGGCAATGAAGGTAGTATTATCCGCCATAATATTATGGCCCATCATGGCGGCTACTTTGGTGTACCCAACTCGCCTTTGGGCATGACAGCCTTTGGCGGCGTATATGGCGGTGCTGTTGCACCTCACCGTCATAGGTTTTTTAACAATGTTACTTTTAGGAATGCAAGCCCAGCTGTAATCCTAAGCGAAGGCGGCGGTTCAGAGGGCGGCCCACAAGGCGGTATCATCAGAGATGTTGAATACAAAAACAACATCTTCTTTGAGGATAATCACCACTTTAACCGCAATACTCAATATACAACGGCACTGCCACAATTTCCTGGCCCCAACCGCCCACAAATTGAGGTTATTGCACACAATACCAGAATAGACCCGCGCACAAGAAACACTCCACGCGATGGGCGCACACTTCAAGAAAACTTTATACACTATTTCCCATCCACCAACCGTTTTATCAACAATATTATACTTGCGCCGGAAGGCAGACCTGTACAAATACAGTTTTGGTCTCCCCCTGCACTTGGTGGCGGCTGGGTAAGGACTCTTGACGAAGTTCAACAGCAGTTCCCGCTAAGGGATATGGCGGCAATAGGCTTCCCAGGCATACAAGGGGGCTTCCACGGCAATATGGAAGTTGACCCAATGTTTGAAAGGATTAGCGCACATGGTGCCCCTATCAACCTGGAGGATATGAGCTTCCGTTTACAAGCAGGCTCACCGGCAATTAATGCAGGCGCAAACCTTACCTATACCTCCCAAACGGGTAGCAATACCAGGCAAGTGCATGTAAGAGATGCCCTGTACTTCACCTGCGGCCTTGGCTTAATCCCAGGCGACCCGATTATCGTAGGCGACAATGATATAGTGCGGGTTGTGGCTGTAGATTACCGCAACGCTATTTTAACGGTAAACAGGGATATATCTTTCGGGCTTGGCGATGCTGTTAACCTGCCATTTAACGGCCTAAGGCCGGATATCGGCGCATTTAAGTTTACAGAAGAACCGGAAATCTTGGTTGACACCGTAAATCGCAACGGAACAGACCTCGAAATTTTAGGCGTTATAACATCAGACGCATGGCAAAACATTACCGCATTTGTACGCAACGGCACTGGCGATATTGTGCACGTAGCCCGTGCCATAAGCACGAACAGCGGTAGCTTCCAACTATTGATTCCACTACCAACAAGCAACACGTATGAAGTAACCATTACGGGAACAGATGTAATTGCGCCCAATGTGGTTACAGTGTCTTAAGCCGGATAGGAGGTTGAGATGAAGATATTCAAGAAAATGATAAGTTTACTCTTGTCCTTGATTTTGGCGGTTTCTGTTATTGCACCAATTCAGATTTTTGCGGACGAGGGAGCCTCAGAGGCAGAATCAACCATAGTACCTGCTTTAGAAAATGACAGAACTGGCACGATTATGCTACAACACGGGCGTTTGCCTATATACAACGCAACAAGAAACGATGTTTTTTTTGAGCAAATAGGAGCTCCATCTGCAACGACACTGCCCTTATACGCAGGCACCCCATTTGGTGTAGCCAACTATACTGGCGCAATAGATGTGGGTAGCATTTCCAGGCGTGCGGCACCACAGCCGGGCGGGCTAATGCATGCAACACCGGCAGGGGCTTCACTTAACGCCAATAACGGAAATGCCGCTTGGCTTATGTACTTTGATTTAGATATTTTAAACGCATTAATTCCCGAACTTAGTGACCCGAATATGAACGTTGAGATTGATGGTGTTACCTTGTACTTGCATAATATACAAGCCAATGCAGGTGCTAACCTCAACGTGCATAGAGTCATAGACCAGTATAATATGGGCACCAGCTTAGCAAGCCCGGGCTGGGTACCGGGAACACATGCGGCAGGCAACCACGGCGCAAACCCAGCCGTTATGAACAATGGCGTTTCCTGGTCGTTTAGAAACAATGGTTTTACGGCGGTTACAACCGGCCCTCCGGTAGAGCCTCCACTGCAAGAAGTTCTCGACAGCCGCGTAGGTTGGACGAATGTTCCCGGCTCAACCCTGGGTGATTCAATTGCAAGTACACCTTCTGCGACATTGCAAGTTCCTGTTGGAATGGCTGGTAGCACATGGGTTGCTATTACCGGCCCCGGCATGGCAAACGATGTTGAAGCGTGGCTGGCAAACCCTTCAAGCAACCAAGGTTGGATGTTCGATTTTGCGGCTGGCGCAGGGCCGTTCAATGTTAGAAGTTCCAGAGATACAGTTCAAAACGGCATTGCCCGTCCCGCACTGGCTATCAGATATAGCGTAACGGAAATCGGCGGAAGCATGTCCGATGACGCTACACTGGCTACACTTACCGTAAGCGGAACTAACGCCTTACCAGGTGCCGCCCCAAGCGGTAGCTTTACCCACAATGTTCTCAACACAGTTGATAGCGTAACTGTTGTGGCAACCCCATATCATGCAGAGGCCAACGTAACATCAATTGTGGCCACGGGTGCTACCACAGTATCTGGCAATACTGTTTCCAACCTTCCGGTTGGCAACACGACTATCACAATAACGGTAACAGCGGAAAACGGCGCAACTACACGTGTCTACACCATAGTCGTAAACCGTGCCGCACCTGGAGGCATACCCGCAGATGCGATTACTGTAGCACTACAGCAGGGCCGCATACCCGTTACCAACGCCGAAAGAAATGACGGTGCTTGGAACACAGTAGGGCCTGGTTTTGCCGCAAACCCGCTATACACAGGTACAAACCTTGGCAGTACGCCCTTTACCGGCACAGTAGATGTAGGTGCCATGTCACGCACCGGCGCACATCTAATGCAAGCTAACCCGGGAGGCCCGGTTCTTACCAACTTTAACGGTAATACCGCATGGCTAATGTACTTCGATGTAGCACAATTGAATGCACTAATTCCCGAGTTTGGTAACCCAAGTTCTAATATCACAATCCACGAAGTTGCACTTTATTTGCATAACAATAACGCAAATGCAGTTGCTAATTTTAGCCTTCACCGTGTGCTAGACCCAGACAATATGGGTAGCTGGGTACAGTGGCCGGGAACAGATAATATTAACAGGCACGGAAATGCCGTAACTCATGCAACAGCCCCACCAGCTATGAACGATGGTGTTTCATGGTTGTTTAGACACAACGGCTTTGCGTCAGTAACATTGGCTCCTCCCGTTGACCCTGTACCTCCAGAGGTTTTAGCCAACCGTGTAGGCTGGACTAATACTCCAGGTTCTACAATAGCGGATTCTGTTGCAAGCGCACCATCGGCCGTGGCCAATTTCAACAGCAGAGGCAATAACTCCTGGTCTCGTATTTCTGGCCCAGGCATGGCAGATGATGTCTATGCATGGCTTACAGACCCTGCAAGCAACCAAGGATGGTTCTTCGCATTTGCCCCCCCAGCCTCTGGACAGTTTAATGCCAGAAGCTCCAGGACAGGAGACGGGGCCAACGTTACCCCGCTACTGGTAATAACCTATACCGTAACAGACGGCCCACCAGTAACAACAATATCTTTAAACGAACCGGTAGCCCAACAAGACGGCTTCAACCTATCTTGGGTTACCAGTTTCGAAAACAACGATAGCATCACCCGCTACGTAATAGAATGGAGCGGCGGCGGTGAATCCGGCACAGTTGAAGTAACCGGAACCTCCCATAACCTAAGAAGCCACCATTTTACCTACGGCGTAGACATTGATATCACAGTACGCGGCTATGACGGCACAGACTTGATAGCAACATCAAATCAAAGAACGGCCACCATCGTAGACAACCGCACAACCACAGATGGCCTTAACAGCTTCACGCACACATGGTCGGCAGTACATGGTGCTATAGAGTACAGGCTGGAGTTTGGCACAACCGCAGACTTTACAAACTGGAATGCCAGCGACTATGTACTTGTTTCGGCCCCTAGTGTATCTGGAAGCGTAACCGGCCTTTCTTCTGGCACATGGCATTACAGAGTTATTGCTATAGGTGCCGGAGATGTTGTTTTGCGTACAGGTTCTGTACGTAGCATAGCAGTTGATGGCCCTACCGTGGACTTAACCACCCTAACACCAGGCGAGGACCGCTTTACCCTTGTCTGGACACATCAAGGAATGGACACCTTTTCTGTGGTATACACCATTGACGGTGGCAGTGAAGTAACTGTGCTAAGCGCAGTTTCTCCTCTGGAAGTAAGCAGTGCCGACTTTGACTATGGCGCACAAGTTGAGTTTTGGGTGCGTGGTTATGTAGGCTCTACCTTTGCAGGCATATCCAATAACATGACTTCCCAAATATTAGACAGGCGGGCTACCAGAGGCTTCCATGACGGCTTTACGTATACATGGTCTGCCGTATACGGCGCACAGTTGTATCAAATCCGTTATTGGTTAGCCGGTGATGAAGCCAATGCCCGCACTGCTACTACAACCGGCACCTCAATTACCAGACGTGACAGTGCGGTTTTCTCGACCGGCCAGTTATGGCATTTCGAGGTGCTTGCATTTAGCACCCCAACCGTGGATGCCGGTGCAGTACTGCGTACGCTTAGCGGCATGACCATAACCATCCCGGAAGAAAGGCCCCCCGTGGACCTTGAACCCCAAACCATAGAACTCCGCCACGGTGTAGATGGCTATGCCGGTACAATGCATGTTGGGTTTATTATCCCCAATAACGCAAATATGATGGGTGCATCTATGTCTCCGGGAATAATGCTGGGTGACAATGATGGCCGTGGGCTTCTCTTCTTCGATTTAGAAGATATTTTCCCTGCCGGAACAGACCTGGAAAACATTTTTGTAACCAACGCAATGCTGTCGATGTTCCAATCTTTTAATGTAAATATCGGCCGCGATGTTCAGCTTCACAGAGTTTTGGACCCAGACAATTTGGGTATGTGGGTGCCGGGTACCAATGCTGTCACAGCATGGGGTATCACATCCCGCAACAACGGCGCATCTTGGTTTAACCGCGATAACGGCATTAACGTACCCGGTCACAATAACGCACCAGACCGGACTCCAATCCCATGGACTGCTGACGGCGGCAACTTAGGTAGCTCTGTTGCCTCTATGGCTTCGGCGGTTACGCATGTGCCAAACCGTTCACCATTTGCTAACAACCGGGTTGATTTTAGCACTAGCATTATGGCCCAGGACATTAACGAATGGATACAGAATCCAGAGTCAAACCAAGGTTGGATGTTTAGCCGTATTATTCACCCCGGTATCCCCGATGCCACCGGCCCGCATTTCTGGGGTAGCGCACGCGAACCCATTACCCAAAGGCCGCTACTAACCATCACCTTCCTAGATTTAAGCGATTTAGGCGATGATGCAGTTATTTTTGTTAACGATGTTGTGGCAGAGCAAGACGGGTTCTTCTTACAGTGGTTCCCATTTGGCGATATCGATAGCTTCGTAGTTGAATATGAAGTTGGCGGCGTGTCAAGAACCATTAACACAACAGAAACCTCTATATGGATTCGTAGCCACGAGTTTGTTTATGACACAGATTTCTCTTTCACCATTTTAGGGTATTACAACAATTCTCGCGTGGCAGAGTCCTATCCAACAGTTGGGCGCATTGTTGACAACAGAAGCTTTACCGCCCATGAAACCGGTATTGATTTATCTTGGTCAAGAGTGTACGGCGCGGAAAGCTATATTGTAGATGTCCGCAGGGCATCTAATCATAGTGATGTAGTATCAGAAACAGTCACCACCGGCACATCTGTAGAAATACGTAACCCGGCATTTTTCACATTTGGCGACTATTATAAGCGCGTAAGGGCAATGGGCGAACTGGGTGTGGAATTACGTGACTCCGGCTGGATACCTTTTGGCCGCCCGGATGTTACCCCACCGGTAACCACAATATCTGTAGCCGGTGCCTATGCCTACACCCCAACAGATGCGATGCTTCTGCCTCCAAACAGAGGGCCTGTAACGGTCACGGTTGTAAGCGCAACTGACCTTAACGCACATGGTATTGCTGAATCCGGTGTTGCGAGGACAGAGTTCCGATTTAACAACGATTTCCAAAACACTTTCCAAGTAAACAACCCCGGGCTTGCAACAAACACGCAAAATGACGCGCCGGGCAATGAATGGGTAATGGACCCATGGCACCCCGTATCTGTCGGGGGCACTATTACCGTTAACGCACAAGGCGTTACACGTGTATGGGTGCGTTCTATAGACTATGCCGGCAATGTGGAAATGCCACAGCCCATTTATATCGTTATAGACCATTCTGATTTGCTGGTGTACAACCCAGTAATAACAAGCGGTGGCTCGCCAAGGGCCAGGCTTGTTGCCGGTGAAACCATTAGTATCTCCATGGATGCATACAACCGCCACGATTCTATTGGGCTTGATGCATTTATGATGGTTGCGCTGTTTGACGCTTCCGGTGTAATGCGTAATGTTGTCGAGTCTGCACCGGTATCTATCCCGGCGCAAAGCCAAGGCACGATTACAACAAGCATGACACTGCCCGGCAATGTTGCGGCTGGGTGGTATCTGGATATTCTGCTGCTAGAAACCGGTTCTTTTAACCCGCTTCACACACCGCATGTATTCCCGCATCAACGCAACATGCACCAGCACACGCTACCATGGCGGCCTATGCCAAACTCTCTTGTGGTAAACGCCGCACTTCCTATAATTACACAGCAACCGCGTGGGCTTATGATTGTAAACAGCGAAGTAGAGCCTGGCGAAACCTTCGAGCTTACTGTTTATGCAGAATCTATTGATGATGGTAACTTAACCTATCAGTGGTATATGTCTGTAAACGGTGGCCCGTTTGCCCCAATAACTGATGCAACAGGCGCAACCCATATTGTAGAATTTGATGATATTGCTGACCTTTTTGATAATGATACTTTCGAGTTCTATGTACGGGTTACCAATTCCAGGGCCGGTGCGGTTCCCGCATCTATCTACAGCCATGCTGTCATGGTATCAATTGTAGATGAAATAACGCATCTGGACGTTGGTTATCGGGTTGTATTGGCAGGCACTTTTGCCACAGATATCGATATTATGCTGGGTGACCACGATGATGCCAAGCTGGTTGCATTCACAAATAACTGGTTTAGAGACCAAAACGGCATATGGCGTGACGCTACAGGCTTTGCACTTACAGATATCGAAGCGGAAGCGTTAGTAATCCACCGCTATATTATGCACCCACGATATGCTGTACCAACTATGGGCCTTTCTCTAGTGGATGTTGCTGCTAGAAGCGCGGGAAATTACAGTGTGTATATCAATCTGCGTGGGCTTCATGCAGAAGTAACGGTAAGCAGTGCAGAACCTGATGGCTCTGTACACTTCTTTACTGTAGAAACCCTTGAGATGACCCTCAACGAGGCTAACCCGGCAGACCGTGCGGTAATGCCCATCTTCCCAGGTGACAGAACTGAAATGACACCTATCGGTGAAGCGGCGGCAATTGCGTATGCCCTTGCAGGTGACAGAGCTACGCTGTCATTGTACGGTGAAAGCGGTAACTTCTTAGATTCGTTTGAGCTGGAACTGCTTGCTACAGGTGCGCCAATTTTCTTGGTAACCTACAGCAACACAACCGGCGGCAATATAACCGTATACACCATGACAGGCCCCGACAGGGATAATCTTACACCAACCACCATATCGGCAGATACAATAGTGCGCGTACGCTATAACGATGGCACATTTGTTAGCGGCCAAAGGCTTATGCAGTACGGATACTTGGTACGCGATACCGCAGACAATACCCGCTGGGTACTGGCTGGCTTGGTTGTGGATGTAGAGTATTTATCACTTGCGGGTAATGCACAGGGTTATATAACAGAGTTTATCCCTTATATACCCTCTGCATACTTTGAAGTAACCATAGTAATAGAACCGGCAGGAGCGGGTACCATAACCGGCCTAGCCACAGGCGGTATATACCAAAGAGGCGAGACTGCTACCCTTACAGCGGTTGCATCACCGCTATTTAGGTTTGTGGGCTGGTTTAACGAAAACGGCGAGCTAATTTCCGCAAACCCGATTCTTTCTTTTGAGGTTAACTACGATATTGAAATTGAAGCACGCTTTACGGACGATGACGGAATTAGGTCATTCTTCCTACAAAACGGAAGGCCCTGGCAACCGTTTAACGATACCGACCTTTATGGCGGCAATATCACCCGCAACGGTATCTTTGACGGGGCAATGGGTGGTTCGCCAACAGGTTCTGCTAACCCATCAACAGATTTATTTATCTGGAACCGTGACCCGGCGGGTTCAAACTTTGGACAATGGGTACAGCAGTCGCTTATCCATTTCGAACTGGACGGATACTTGCCGCAGGGTGTAGAGGGTGTGGACTTTGTAATCGAAGAAGCAAGGCTTCACCTGGCCCATAACCGTACCGGCCCGCAAGGCGGCACGGCAGACTTGGATGTATACAGGCTTCTTGACCCAAATGAAACCGGAATGTGGGATAGGGCCGGTGCGCAAGGTGCTGTATCGTGGAGATATAAGAGCCAAGCCGGCGGCGGTACCCAGTGGTACGCCGGTGTAGGTGGTAGTATAGACAATGTAAGAGAGTTGTCTTACACCATCCAAAATATCAATATGGAAAACGACACGCTTTCATGGTTGATTGCAGACGTAACAGCAGACGTAGCCGCATGGGCACGCGGAGATTTGTATAACATGGGTTGGCTGTTAAGGCAGAATAACGCTGTGGCCAGTGCTACACCCGGCCTTGCAAATAACCCTGGTGCAATTGTAATCTCTAACAGTAGTAATACTGCTGGTTGGGCACCTATGCTTGAGATTGTGTATCGGATATTGCATGACCAGCCGGACACGCAAACGATAAGCGGCAGTTTCGCAGTAATAACCCCACACCTGAACGTACGTGTATCCTTAATGGACGGTACAACGGAGGTAGACTACCAGTATGTAAATGCCCAAACAGGCGCAGTGGTAGATTTTGAATTTACCGATGTTGCCCCAGGCGTATACGGCCTGGTATTCACCAGGCCGGGGCATACGAGCTTTACCGTTTACAACGTAGTAGTTATAAATGGAGAAGACTTTGATTTTGCGGATGTGCCGCAGTTCCCAGCGGTGTTGCCGCTATGGCCAGGAGATATGAATGGCGATGGCATTATTGATATAGCCGACCTACAACTATTTACAGCTCTAATGCACACAAATGATCCAAGTGCTGACATAAACGGAGATGGGTTAGTTAATGCTTTTGACAGGAACCTATTGATGGCACACATGGGTAGGGAGTCCGAATATATAACCTTACCTTAGCCCGCACCTAATCCATGAGATTGGCCACAATGCCCCAATTATGGGCATTGTGGCCAACATATAAGTTTATGTATAAGGAGATGATGTTTTGAAAATGTTAAGAAAGCTTGTTGCAATCGTGCTATCTTTCGTTTTGATTGTTTACGCCTTTCCTACTATTATATTTGCCAACCCAGTAGACCCTTCACACCCGTCAGTATCTATCAGGCAAGAACGCGTAGGGGCGCATAACGGAAATGAAATATTTAGGCTGGTTGTTGAAGTGAGGGCACCATTCCGCATTGACGCTTTCGATGTTGTAATGTCATTTGATAATACACAAGTTTTTCCTGTGAGCAACAGTACTCATGACGACATTATGCCGTTGCCGGTTCCTGCTAATGATGTAACCCCGCACACATCGGATGCGCTTAGTCCTTATGACCCATTAGCATTCCCAGGTATGTTTCCGATTGAAAACCAATCTTGGCTTGCAAGAAGTGACCGAACCGGGTTCCATTTTGAGGCAGTCGCAATGCCAGATTTTTTGTTTGGCACAGGAATACCCCAATCCGCTACGTTTACTCCGATTTTTACCTTATACTTTAGGGTGGCAGGTAATGATTTAAGCATCCTAAACTCTAACTCAATAAGGTTTGAGTCATATGACCTGCCGGGTAGTATGCTAACGGGTGTAATGTCCACCCCGCAAAATGGCTTTACGCAACCGGGTATTATGTTCACGGACCCTAACTTAAATGCACATATCTGGGGGCCATTTGACCCAAACGTACAACTACCACCCGGAACTGAAGAGTTCCCAACCTACAACATAATAGAAGAATACGTAAACTCCAGAAGCATAGCTATCGCCACCCAAACCGGCACCCTTACCGAAGGCGTAGCCGGCACGGTAACCTTCGCAGTAACCACAGACGGCATACCCGAAGGCACACACGTCATAACCATATCGGGCTTACCAGCAAGCGTAACAGTCCAAGGCGGCAACTACTTGGTAGTAGATGCCAATGGGGTTGCAACACTAACTCTATCCGGCACAACCGCAATGGTAGAAGATACACACGACTTGACTTTGGAGTTTGTTAACTTAACCACCGCAACCGTAGTAGGCACGGTAGTAACCCCCGGTGCGGTAAAATCAAATGAGTTTGTACTAACAATAGATGGCCCCGCCCAGCCAAACCTGGTAAGCATCACCCAGCCCTCGGCAGTAAGCATAACCCACGCCGAAGCCGTAGCCGGTACATGGGGCTTGCCGTCGACAGTAAGCATAGTGGTAGACCCAGCCGGTTTGCCGGATACTGCTACAGTAACCTGGGATCCGCCTATAGGGTTTAATCCGGCAGAGACCAGTACGCAAACCGCAACTGTAACGGGTACAGTAACACTAACAGGCGCGACCAACACAAATAATGTTTCGTTAACCGTTACAGCTACAATAAATATTGCGGAACAGGATATCTCTACGCCGACACCTACTCCTACGCCAACACCGACCCCAACGCCAACACCGACACCGACTCCAACACCGACTCCAACACCGACCCCAACGCCAACACCGACTCCAACACCGACACCAACACCAACGCCAACACCGACTCCAACACCGACCCCAACGCCAACACCGACTCCAACACCGACACCAACGCCAACACCGACTCCAACGCCGACCCCGACTCCAACTCCAACGCCGACCCCGACTCCAACACCGACCCCAACGCCAACACCTACTCCAACACCAACACCGACCCCAACACCAACTCCTACTCCAACACCAACACCGACTCCAACTCCAACTCCAACGCCGACCCCAACGCCAACACCGACTCCAACGCCGACCCCGACTCCAACGCCGACACCGACACCAACACCGACTCCAACTCCAACGCCGACACCTACGCCAACACCGACTCCTACTCCAACTCCAACTCCTACACCAACACCGACCCCTGCACCACAACAAGACCCGCCCAACCTAGTAAGCTTCGCCACCCCATCGGCATTTGGCATAACCCATGCCCAAGCACTTGACGGTAACTGGGGAGGGCCAACCCATGTAGATATAGAGGTCTACCCAGCCGGTTTACCGAATACTGCATCCGTAGTATGGGGTACCCCAGTGGGCTTTGACCCATCTGCAACAGAAGCGCAAACTGTAACGATGATGGGCACTGTAGTATTGCCGGAAGGCGTAACCAACACCAATAATGTACCGCTAACCTTTATCGTAACTATTAATGTGGCGGCACCGCCGGTTATTCAAACCTTTGCAGTATCAGTAATTGGTAGCAATGCTACAGTAAGCGGCACGGGGTCTTATGCGCCGGGAGATGTGGTTACAATACATGCAGGAGCAAGAAGCGGCTTTAGATTTGCAGGTTGGACCACTACCTCAAGTGGCGTAACATTTACCAATGCGAATAGCGCAACAACCACATTTGTAATGCCTGCGAATGCGGTAATAGTAACGGCAAACTGGCAGGTGATAAGCGATGGCGGGCATGAGCCAGACCCAACACCGCCAACTACAACTCCAAGACCTACACCAACGCCTACACCCACACCAATATCCACACCAACACCCACACCAGCACCAACTCCAGAGCCAGGCCGCGTGACCGCAATCTATATAGATGACGATTCTGATATAAGCCTAACTCCCGCAAACATTACCTTGCCAGAGGACATTGTAGCAGACATACTGCAACGCGATGCACTTAACGAAGAATTACTGGAAGAAATATTCGTGCTAACAGATGACGAAATTCCAGCCCTAGTAAGGATATATGTAGGCGATATGAATTTAAGCGACGAGCAACTGATAATGCTGGTAGGCTTCATATTAGACCAAGAAACAGGGCTTTATGAAATAGTCCGTGGTTTCTTCTGTGAATACCGCAATTATTTCTATATTCTGTTAGATGAGGCTGTAACGCTTGGCTTTATGTTCTACGAGCGG
>Ga0123355_10011695_pt1 | contig 13550 bp, 8 predicted proteins | sample TergutEmb28metaG_3_FD_89872 | JGI IMG/M metagenome (GOLD analysis project Ga0123355, IMG submission 89872) | Embiratermes neotenicus P1 segment gut microbial communities from Petit-Saut dam, French Guiana - Emb289 P1 | ecosystem: Host-associated > Arthropoda: Insects > Digestive system > Gut ...
GATGCTGTATAATACAATTTTGACCTCCTGATGATGAGCACATAGTGCTCGAAACATGTAGAGGCATATAATAAACTTATTATAAAACAAGAATTTGTGCATTAAGTTGGTTAATTACTAAGAATAAGAGTTCTTCTGGTCTTCATGGATTAATCACTTTTCTGTCATGTTGTTTGTATAAAGTGTCAGGGGTATAAAATATCTATATGTAACAAATCGTCTTATAGTCTGTCGTACATAGTCATTAATTTCCTTTATTTTCACACAGCTACATGTTTCGATCATAACTACCATCATCGGGCTAATAAAAGGAAAACCCAAAGAAAAATAAAATATAATACAGATATATTCACTTAATTCTATTCAATATTTATTACAATATAAAATATATAAAGTGTGCCGTGTAGCTCAGTCGGTATAGCGACTGACTACGGGCTGGATAGTCTGGGATCGAATTCCGGTGGGGGCGAGATTTTCCGCCCGTTCAGACACAGCCCTGGGGCCCACCCAGCCTGCTGTAAAATGGGTACCGTGTTTTTCCCGAGGGTAAAGTGCGGCCGGGGCGTGTTGCTGACCACTCACCCCCTTCTAGTGCCGCGGTCATGGAAGATTAGAGCTATACCTCTACCCACCCTCTGGGCCACACCGGGCCTGTAGGGGGAAATTAAAAAAAATAAAATAAAATATATAAAACTGTAAAACGCAGTAAAGAATAGCTGTAGACTGGTGGTGGCTGCAGACAAGTCCTCCAGATGTATTGGTCTAAATATAAAAATATTGGGTTGTAAGCTAAAATTATTAAAGTAAATATATGTATATATAAACTGAAATATGATTTGGCGTCAAGGCGTCTGGTAACTTGATTTGAAAATAGATGGTTTGTTTTATCACGCCGAAACAGTAAGGTGTCAAGTGTGGTGTGTGTCAATGAATCTTGGACAGTTAAAGCAAGACATGGATGTAATAAGGTACATAAAGTACATAAGAACTGTTAGGACAGTATCAGAACAAGGTGTCACATGAATGAATATAGTACAGACATGCTGAAAATACAATCAGCTTGAAATAATATAGAAGGACACAGACAAAACTGGGCAGACGATTTGGGTGGAATGACACATTAAATTTGGCCGAAACAGGTCCTGCAGCTGGCTTCTGTAAGTTAAGCCAAATGGACGCTAAGACCGGGAAAGGCTTTGCGCAGTTTGACAGCAGCAGTTAAGTTTAATCAGGCTCGACTCATAATGACATGAAGTGACGAACACATCTCTATACTTTCCACCAATTGCGCAACATTATTGGTGATGTGATTTTGCTACCAAGGCCAAGCCGGCAGGTTGCGTTTTCTATTCCCGATGGCGTCATGGGAACTTTTCGTTGAAGTAATCGTTCCGGCCACACTGTGGCCCTGGGGTCGACTCAGCATCTAATAAAAGAATAAAAAGGTAAAGGAGTCCCATTACAGGCCTGGAGTGGCCCAGAGGGTTCCAGGAAGTTAAGGTTCCCAGATTACATGACAACGGCACAGGATGGTAGTAAGGTTGTCAGCCTTACACACCGGCCGCCTTTACCTGCAGGAAATGTTCCTGGTTCTCATTTAGAGGCTGAGTCGACCCCAGGGCCATAGTGCGATCGGAAGGATTATGTCAATGTAAAACTCCAATGACACCATCTGGAATGGAACCAGCGACCTTCTGACTTGTAGCACAGCACCTTAACCACTGTGCCACCTCGGTCCCCATAATAGAAACGAGTACCAGGAATATTTCCTGAAGGTAAAGTTGTCCGGTGCGTAGGGCTGACAAACTTACCACCTTCATGTGCTGACTGTCTTGAAATATGGGAGCTTCAGCTTTCTGGAACCTTTATGGCCTTTAGCTTAACCAAGGTCAGTATATTTCCATTGTCATAAAGAAAATTTTTTTTCAGTGTATTCACAGCGTGAGTCGCGATTGGAGGCCGCTGCTGCCTGATACGGTGGTTAGCCGCAGACGTAGCCTGCTGAATGGGAATTGATGGGCAACGCTTTGGGTAGAGATGACGTACGTAGTGGAAGTTCTGCCTCTCTGAACTTAACGAAGAAATTTCGGATTATTTGACACTGCTGAGGCGATGTTTGAAACATAAGAGATTAATGTCTGACGTGGCAAGAGTTTCGGCATAACAGGGACTTGGAAGCCATTGGTTCCTGAAGAAGTGGTGTTTGCTACAGAGGTATTGTTTGGGAGCCATTTGCTACACGTAGGAGTATATTGCTTGGCATCTTTTGTTGACACAGATATGTGTCTGAAAGCGATTGGTTACAGAGGTAAGAACTTGAGAGTCACTGTTTGCAGAAGTAATGAAATCCAAACAGAATTACGAGGGCTAATGGATTTGTCTAAGAGGGTTGGTCATCAAGACTAGCGCCATAGAGCAGGGTACGTCTGCAAAGCTCGTAGTTTCTAAGCTAGCCAAGAAATTTTCCGCATTTTACGGAATCCGACAAAATGTTAAAGCGTTTACAACAGCGCGACATTTTTCTATATCCTGAGCCAATTCAATCCAGTTTGCAACCTCCCAACCTATTTAATATCCTTTTTAACATTATCCTGCCCTGTACAAATATGGATCGTAAACACTGAAAACATTTATATTAATGTGGGGTCCCTGTTAAGACAGTAGAATCGTATTTGGACATTTTTTGGCAACTGGGCAACAGGACGATCTTTACAATGTCATCTAAGAACACATTACATGTTCGAAGATACTAGTTGATACAAAGAACAGCGTTTGATCAGTCTTACTGTTTTCTTATGAAAATTCGTGGTAACTGAAGAATAAAAACCAACTAGGTGCCGCTTATTATTTTATTGTACTTCCTATAGGCTCAACATGTTTCGGGCACTACTATGCCCATCATCAGGAGCTCGCGACTATAATGTTGATTACCACATTGGTCGTATTGTTCTTGGTTCGATGTGTGTTGGAGTTTCGGTGCGGTTGGGTTGGAGTGGTATCCGTGTTGCAGGCTTCAGCCTTTTCGTTCTTGGTTTGCTGTAGGTTGGCGGTTAGGTGCGGTTAGGCTGGAGTGGTGTCCGGGATGCAGGCTATAGCACGACGTGATTTCAGGCTTCCGCCGCGACGCAATATAAATGAGATCTCCACTCCTCTAGGATATGACGCAGTGTAGAGTGGTAATTCTGTACCGCCGTTTCGGGACAACCTAACTTATCTGTCCTATCTTCAAGGGTCAAGAAGTCTTTCTTCAAGGTTCAGGAAGTCAAACAACAAGACTTCTTGAATCTTTAAGATGGACTGATAGTTTTTCCCGAAACGTCGGTACGGAGTTACCACTCGACGCTGTGTAATATCGTGGTTGACGGCAGATTTCATCGCACGAACATTCTGCCTTCAGCTGTCCGCCGGCACTCGAGAACATAACCTCCCCACGGCTTCCTACCGCTGTATTCCCCTGTGATGTATGTCAACCAGCCCAAAGGTTATCGGTGTCAATTTGCTTGTGAACAGAACAGAGTGGTAAAAAGAATGGAAGGGAAGAAGGCGAAGTACCCTGCTGGGAAGAACACAACTCCCTGAGCGAAACTGGAGGGAGTCTATCTATGGGACTTCTTTGCGCAAACAGAATATTTTCAAACCAAATCCAGGGAGTGACAATTCATGAGAAGTGTATGTGGTAATACGCTAAAATTAGCAAAGCGATTGCCATATCAATCTAATTGTCAAAAGTGTAGCATTTCCTTGATTGTGTTGCAGTCAGCAAAGAAGGCATTTCAGTAGAACATTAGATTGCATCTTAGGGAATATGATGTGGAAAAGAGGTGGATAGAACTGGCTCAGATTCGTGTCTAATGACTTGTTTCAGAGATGGAAGTATCGAATTTCGGGATATAGTTATTCTAGTTTAGTTAGTTGTTGGATCGTGTTTTCGTCCGTGTTCAACTTCCAATCCAGCATCACTAATCCACCACTTTCGTTGGCGCTGTTCTGGTAGCAAACAAACTCCTAAAGATTTGTCTGTTCCCTATTATACATATAGTCTTATCTACATTACAGTGCCTCCATTGGCCTTGGCAACACACGTTTATATGCGAGTGAAGGCTGAGAAACGGAATGAAAAAGACGAAACCAGAGTTGAGAGCTGCTGAAATGAATTGTGTGCGACGAACGGCGAGATACATTTTAATAGATTACAATGGAAACGAAGGCATACGAAAATTAACAAAAACAATCTGCATATAGAACAAACTTTTGAGACGTAGAAAGAGTTAAATGTACCCGGTTGCTTACCGCGTATTTTTCTTATTCCACATACCTTTAGCAGCAACTTCTGTTATTATTTAATTTTCCTTCGGGTTTTTCATTTTAAACGGGTTCTGCACTAAATTCTTTTGATGTAACCTGAAAGTTTTGCACCGTCGCCATGCTTGTGGTTGTCGGTTCACTCAACGCACACGTCCTGTTGATAGATCTTCGTACCAGTCACTAACGTTGTTGCAATGGTCTAAACCTTAAAAAAAAATTGTCTTTTATATAAGGACTGAGAGAGTACCGCGCAGTAAACACTTTCAACCTCTCAGAGTACAACCAACAAAATTTATTTATTTCTATAAGAAGCTGTACATGTTTCAGACAGGTTTTCCGTCCATCATCAGAAGCTCAAAAACTTCACCTACGGTGCCTGGACGGCTAGCAGCAGGTAGCAGTAACGATCTGACAAATACCTGACGCTGTATGTGCAGTTTTTGAGCTCCTGATGATGGACGCAAAAACCGTCTGAAACATGTAGAGCGTCTGACAGAAATAAATAAACTGAGAAACGTCTCATCTTGTTGGTTGTACTCTGAGAATATATTAGCGATGCACTGACCTATGAATGTTAAACTCTCCACCTCAGTCGTTAAAACCAATCTGTTAATGTTGTACAGGGCAAAAGTCTCGTTTATTCTGAGATCCATACAAAACACATAAAAGTAATGTAAGAGAAACGTACAATTCTTTAATGTTAAACTGCGTTGTAAGTAAAGTAACCGATAAGTTTTGCAGGGTTTTTAATATCGCTACCAAGCCGCAAGCTAAAGAAAATTTCGCACGGTAGCCATGTTGTTATTTTACATTATAAGAAAAATTACCTTAGCACATTCGCATACTTTTTCCACATCTATTACAGTACGTAATTTCATGTTCCTGGTCTAAATGTCTCTGTTATTGCCTTGCAATACGGAGCTGATATTATTTAAACGTGGTCTTTGAACTGCCTAACGTTTACATTTACAAGACTTTGGAGCTTTCAAATTGTTTCCAGACCCACGACGAAGTATTTTCTTGAAACAACAATACTGCCTGTTTCATCGTTCCTTCAGTTCGTGAGAAGTGTTATCAACATTTGTTTCAACTCTTTGTAATTGTACATATATATAGAGCACAGTTCAGGTAGCTGCCTGTGGATTATTTGATAATGGGGACATCACTGGGGACGGGCCGGGATAGCTACGGTCTGGTCGGTCCGGGGATCAAATCCCCGTGGGGATGAGATTTTCCGCATCCGTCGAGACCGGCCCTGTGGCCAACCCAGCCTCCTATACAATGGGTACAGGTTCATTCCCGGGGGTAAATCAGCCGGACCGTGCAGTTGACCACCCAACCCCCATCTAGAGCCGAGATAAAGAAAGAGGAGGGCTATACTTCTACTCCCCTAATGTACCTTCGTGGCCTGTTTTAGGATGAGCTTTACTTTACCATCATTGGAGAGCTCGTAAAACGAGCAGTGAAGCAAATACGTAATTGATAGCGAATTTAAGTTATGGGAGCGCGATGCGAGATTACAGAGTCCTAACCTGCGTCATACTAATGTACTATAGGACTACATACCTAAATCGTTCTTTGCTACTTTGTATTGTTCTGCGCAGCTGACATGTTCATTGTTTAGTCGACTTATACCTTTTAAAAGCTTTAATTCTCTGCCTAGCTCAGTGGTATCTCACTCGGCAAACTTTGATGCCTGAATAATGTAGACTAACAATGCAGTGGGCCCTTCAAGTAACATCTTGTTAGTATCAGCCGAATTGCTTCGCATAATGCCAATATGAGTGTAGCTGGCTTAATGTTTAGTCGGAAATCCTGAAGGGAGCAGAAAATGAGAAGACCTAGACGTTGATGGAAGAATTTGATAACATTAATACGAGTTATTCTGGAAGCAGATGAATGTGCAGGATGAAGACTAGAATTCTCTGGTGTAGGATATTTTACTTGTGAATACAAGTTGTAAAAATGGCGGGGAATTTTTTTCTTTTTGACTGTCTGAGATAGTACGTATTAGGCTCTGAAGAGAAATTTTATGATCCACGAGGTCGTTTATTATGTGAACAGACAGGCAGACGCGGTGTCCCTAGTGTGGTAATAAATACGTCACTTTCATGCAGATGGCACATTGACCGCATAAAAATGACACGAATTGCCTTATTGATGTGTGCGTGCGTGCGTGCTTGTGGTATTGGCACTGTTCATTACTACAAAGTGGTCTGATCCTCTAGTCAAGGATATGATCGTTGGTTTCGTGATGGCGTCTCTTCCGCCCTTCAGTGTTTTAGGAAAGCTGTGTAACTATGTGGGTCAGCCTTTGATATGGTCGCGCAAGTCCCTCCTTCTCTAGTTTACTGCGGACCACATAAACTGTCCTCCAGTCTTCAACTCTGCTCTCCCATTCCCAGTTTTTCACTCTGCCCTATAGCACAGCAGATGACCTCGGTTTTATAGTGCTAGCTACAGTGTATTTCACAACGCTAATACTTGAAAACACTGCCAATGACAGAATTGAGGTTCTCTCAGCGGTCCTGAAGGATATCCACGTCGTCTGAGCTATGACTCCGTGTATATTGATAAATAGGTTCCGATGATTTCGATGAGCTTGCTAACTCCATCTTCAGGGTCCACTCCTCTTCCTTTACCCTGAAGATGGAGGTAGCAAGCTCCATCGAATCTTCTGTAGTAATTTATCAGTCCACACAGCGTCATATATCAAGCGACAAGAATATCCGGCAGTGGATTGCTTCATGGTACTTAACAGTAATTACAAACGCGTGAACCCAGTATTTGCATCAGACTATAAACCACATCCCCACTAAGATACGAGTAATTGATCGGCTGCTTCAAACTAACTCTGATAGTCGCTCCGCTGCCCAATAAACTTTCCGCAATGCGTGGAGCCGGAAGATTCGTTTCTGTGTTCAGAAAAGCAGGTGTGGATTCCGAGAATTTTTACGCTTACACGTGTAAGGACCCGAGTATAGTAATCGAGCGTTATGGTAGTGTAGTTACCACTAGTGCTCGGCACTTGGGAGTTCTTGGGTTCAGTGGTCATACCAGAGGTAAGCTGTCCACAGTTCTGTCCTGAAAGTGCCGAAAAAATTACCAAACTAAGTAAATAACTGGCCAAATCAATGGAAACCGAGATATGTAGCCAGAAAACTAATATATTGTTGTTGAGACCGATTAAACCATTTTATTGATTTCTTGAATATTAAATAACACAATTGGATGGCTCGTATTAAGAAGTTCCTGTTAAAATAAATTACTCAGTCACTCACTTGCTGGACAATTCCTTTTCCAGAAGCTAGCAGTCTGCTATCTTAGTAATTAACCAACTTAATGCACAAAATCTTCTCTCAACCTGCGCACCGAACGGCCACCTACAGGTGTGATGATACCAGATGTTGTATAACACAATTTTGACCGCCTGATGATGAGCACATAGTGCTCGAAACATGTAGAGGCATGAAGTAAACTTATTATAAAACAAGATTTCGTGCATTAAGTTGGTTAATTACTAAGATTAGGCTGAGGTGCACGGTCAGCAAAAAGTCAAAGTCTGCCATCTGTTTAAGATAATCCTCGGTATCTGCAGAACTTTAGTGTTCGTTGTTCTCTTCACACAAGCCCGATACTCTTTTAACATTTTGAGTAAAATTAATGTGGTCTATACACTCCATATTTCTTCAAGATCTATATTAATATCATTCTTCCGTCCACGCATAATGCCTATCGATTTGTCTCGTCCGTTTAAAAGTTTTGCACCAAACTTTCTCGTGCTAGTTAGTACAATACACTATAAATGGTTTCACTATAACCGTCTCGCACGTCTTTTGTTTTTTCTCGCATATCGACGTTTTATATAAGCGCGTATGGAGAGTGGAAATATATTGTCATAATTACATTCTTACTCCAGTGGGGTTCAGTCGAAAGCTTCACAAAGGCAGCCACATTGCCCCCTGTGTCCATTGGACAAAAGGCTGCTGGTATCTACTGTTGGCACGAAGGGTCTTTGAGTGAATAAAACATCAGCTAATAGCTTAAACACTGTGTGTGTCGTCGTCAAAAGACGTCATGTTTTCTGTGCTCGGTGTACGTATAATGACTCAATATTTTGTGGCAGTATCCTGTAGAACTTCCGAACGTTTCATGCCATAAGCTGTTGAAATGATTTCCTTTACCTGTGGCAGTATGTCGTTTGTATCAAAAGGTGTCTAGTTTGTGCCTTTGTAGGAGGATATATACCAGTAAATAACAACAGATACATTCAGCTGCAAGAAGCATCATTTACTGCTGTTTGGGAGAAATAATTGCTGTTTATTTGATGATCGTTTGAAATGCGTTAATTCACGCTGTGGAGAAGTGGGTAAACGTTAAAATGATATATTTTGGTGTATGTAATTACCAGTGCATTTTATTTGTTAATTTGAAATTGTATCGGACGAATAAATGTACATGAAACTGAGATCAACATTTGTGAATTTACTGAAGGATATTATTTTACAAAAATTTCGTAAAGGATACAAATACGGATCACGTTATGATATGAAACATTTGTGTGAACAGTAATTCTATGTGGTGGGCCCTTAGAAAGTATGGTACTGGTAGCAGAAGGAACTGCCCTTGTTAATAGGCTTTTTCTTATGGCGCATCAGCCCCTAGTGGGTCAGGACCTCCTCACTTTCGAGGCTTCACGATCACACTCAGACACGCCACACTCGACAGGACTCCTCTGGACGAGTGATCAGCCCGTCTCAGAGACCTCTACCTGAGAGCACCAACACTCACAAAAGAGAACATCCATGCCCCCGCGCGGAACTTGGACCATCAATCCCAGCAAGTGAGCGACCGCAGACTCACACTTTAGACCGCGCGGTTACCGTAATCGGGGTTTATAGACATGACTTACCATGGGCACAGCGGTCTATAACAGTAGCATATGTACCTTTAGCACTGACGTTTCGTTGCTATCCGTTCAGTTTAACCCCCAGGGGAGTGGTACTCTGCCGTCCATAACTCTGTGTTGCTACTTGTCCTCTGAGTACCTGCCATGTGATCGAACGTTGTTTTCCTGATTACGCTTGCTCCGGATATTTTATTGAATCCTCTTTACGCGGTGCAATAGTAATAAACATTAGTATATACATTCACCTTTTGTAACCTGCCTGTGGCAAAGATCAAAACCGTTGCCAAGCACCAAAATTAAGCATATTATTTAAAATGAACAATGTGTTAAGGAAACTTTTACAGGGTCCATTACAGCAGGAAACAGAAGCTATATTATTTCCGTTATGTGTGTGTGTGTACATATATATGAACCCAAGTTCAGGAATTGCTATTGGGCACAATAATAATAATATTTATTTACTGCAATTGGGTTGTTACCCGGTTGCAGTGGTTATTTTACATGTAAACAAAACATGAAATTCGTTACTACTAAATTCAAGTCGGGAGGGCTACATGAGAAGCATGTAGTGGCAACTTGGAATCTTGGGAACCATCTCAGCATTTGCTTTTAGGCACAGGGAAACCAAGAAAACCCTGTGTCGATGTATACATAGGACAAACGTTACGAAACCTGTAATTTCGATACGAAGAATACAAAGCATAAAGCCAACACAGTAGGGATGACTCCGTGTTGTTTATTGCTGATGATAGACAACTGAAACTGTAAGGTCGAAGAGATAGTTACGTATCTGAATAGTGTAATTAAGGTAATAAAACGGACGTCATAAAATGCACACTTTTTTACCTGGTACAAGAAATGTGGTGATCCCTGTGGCCACGCGGTCTAAGGCGTGGGTCTGCGGCCTCTCGCTTGCCGGGATTGCGGGTTCGTATTCCGCCGTGAACATGGCCGTCTTCTGTGAATGCTGCGAGTTTTCAAGTAGAAGTCTCTGTGACGGACCGATCCTTCGTCCTGAGGAGTCCTACCGAGAAAAAGGGAGACGCAGTGTGTGTGTGTGTGTGTGTGTGTGTGTCATTGAGTGTGATCAGGTACAACAATAACTCTAAAGGAGCAGGTAGAAGAGGGCAGGCTAAGAAAGAAAGAAAGAAAGAAAGAGAGAGAGAAATGGGACGCTTGATAAGTGAACTCGTGTACGACGTAAATAATATTCTCTTCGCAATGCTATGCAACGTTTATAAACAGGAATTTAGACGCAGAGAAAATAAATTCTGGGCCTGGGGGGAGCAGATAAGGTGTACAGTAGACATTGGTTCAGGGGCGTAGAAACCACGCAGTGAGAAGCGCAGTTGGACATTGGCAAGGTAGGCCGAGTGGTACAATGAGACAGAAGTATTTATATAGTAACACTAATGAGGCTGAGCCGATGTTCAGATGTCATTAACAAACCTTTAAATTGTCCGTCCAACACAGCTATGATTATTCAAAGACAGCTACGGGTTTCAGTGACAACTGACCACCGCAGGGCTGGCACTGTCATCCAGCTATAAGCCCGATGACGGTGGTCAGTTGTCACTGAAACACGTAGCTGCTCTTTTGAATAAATATAGTTGTGTTGGACGGACAATTCATAAGCTTGTTATTGAGTGTTCCATAGCACAACAGGATGAATTCCGTCAAAACGATATTCACATGCAGTACGTATAATGTTATTCTGCAGTTTATATGTATGTATGTACGTACTGATCTTGACCTTTTAGAGATATCAGCTACTAATATAACAAAAGAAAGCCGTTGAGGTTTTAAGGCTTAACTAACGAACAATAAGAATATTAAGGGCGATGTTACGCGGTGTCTTTCGGTAAACATATTCCTTGGGGGGTAAAGCGGCAGGTGCGTAGGGCTGACAACCTAACTACCTTCGTGTGCCGATTGTCTTGAAATCTGGGAGGCGCAACCTCCTGGAATCCTCAGGGACTGTCCAGGCCTGTAATGGGATTGCTTTACCTTTTACGCACAGTAATGAAGCTAGTCAGTCACTTGGGGCAGCTGTGACTACAAAGTCTGTTCTTAAATAGTCCTATTTTACGTTTAACTGAATGGTCGTCATCAATAAATGGTACGACAGCGAATCCTGGAAGGAACTCTTGTCATTTTCAGTGCAGATCGAAGCCCGATTTAACTGCAAGGCCTGTTTCTGTCAGTGTACTTTGTATAAAGCTTCAGCTGCAGTTTACCATCATTGTCGGACGGGTGCAGTGAACACGCTACATAATGTGCTTCGGTGTTTAACGTTGTCAGTATTCTGTGAGTCAGTTTCGGTTTTATACTGTAGAATTTATACCAGAAAGACACGCTTTTAGGAAATCAGGACGTACATTTGGACGAATAAAGAAAGAAGGAAACCGAATTGATAAAATAAGCAGCAATTATTCTTGTGTTTAAACCTTAAATTTATCTAAGTAGTACAAAAAACTCGAAATTTTCGCAACAGAAAATTAGTACATCAAACTACCGACAGATTTTTATGGACCCAGTTGCATTTAGAAAATCAATTCTTATCCGTTGGAGAGTTAATTCCGAGGGTACCTTATACTCTCAAAGAGGTGATAATTTTCCCTGTAAGACAGGAGCTGTTAGTTCGGCCTGCCCTAATAAATATTTGCCGACTGATTCTTATTAAAATGTTAAAAATTTTTGTCTGTTCTGCGTGTTGCAGCCATGCCCGGAGTCAGGGGAGTTTCGGGAACAGCAGTGCGCAGCATACAATGATGTACCTTATGAAGGAGAGGTACTGATATGGATGGCGCACCAAGACGACAGCGAACCCTGTGCGCTGACTTGCCGCGGCCGTCCTGCTGGCGAACCTCCAACACAGGAGGAGCCAATTGTAGTGCAACTTGCCCCAAAGGTTCAAGACGGGACGCGCTGTAGACCAGGCAGTCTGGACATGTGCATCGATGGCAAATGTCAGGTGAGTGCAGTGTTTTGTTTTGTGTGCGTACGCAATCTTGTCTGTCGCTTTAACCTTTATTGTCCACCATTTAAACCCCCAACGTACCTGCCAGCCGGAGTTATGTTCTTTTGAAATGTCCAGGGAGGAATGGATGTGCTGGGGCTATGGTCTTAGGGGGTGCGGCGCCCTGTAGTGCTGTGTACATGACGTTTCAGAAAAGAAACTGCTTCGAACTTGATGGCATAATTATACCATTAAATGGAGGAACTGGTACTGTTATGTTGCTTCAGCCTAACTTCATCACGTCATTTCGTTTTTATAAATGAAACAATAAATCTCCTTGCTGACGGTATGTCATATAATTTGATCTCCTTGTAGGCTTTACAAATTTCCAAGTACCTGGCCACCAACAAATACCGCAAATTCTACTTACTTCATAACAGTGTTATGTCCTTCAGTTATCAACAACAGTGTCTAGCTTATGACATAAGCATTTGAAGTCCTTAACATAAGGTTCTTGCGTCGTTCGTCCAAACGTTCGAACTTGGTTTGTAAAGGTATTTTCCAAATATTTTAACTGAAGCGTTTCCACATTTCACTACACTACAGATACCGTCCACTTGCTGGCGTCTGCCAAGTACATACCATTGCCAAACAGGCTGGTTAAACAGCAACTCTCTGTTCTTATATTCGGGTAGGGGGTGGGGGTGGGGTGGGGTTGGGTGCCTGGTTTGAGCTTTTGCCGCGACACTGGCCTCCCTAAATGAGGACTTCATTGTCCTTCTTATTAACTACACACCAATGTCTGGATCTTATCACGATTAGACATTGACGGTATTCTTCTGTGTCCTTTCAAATTTATTGTTCATCAGCTATCAGGCACGTTCAATTAGAGCGCAAACATGCATAGCAGTCACATCGCAGAAGAGCGTAGTAGTAGTATATTGAGGGTGCTGAGGAGGGTAGGCTGAAGAGTTTGTGCTACGCGATTACTGTAATCGACGGCCAGCCGGATGAAATTAGTGCTGTGTGGAAAACGGTGCACGTGATTTATGCGGTTTTATGCCATACTGATAATGTGTGAACCATAACTCCTTGCATTCTAGGCCAAAAACTGAGATTGTCACCTAAAATATATATTAGTGTGGGATCTAGTGTCAATAATTGTATATATTGCTTGGATTTAGAGGAAAATAAAACGATATTAATGCTAACGGTAAATCTTATGTTTATTGGGCCGTGCATCATTGTGATAGCTGAAGAATAAAAGACCAACTTGATGTCACTTGCTATTTTATTTCACTTCTTATGTGCTCAACATGTTTCGGACATTAATATATCCATCATCAGGGGCTTGCGACTATTCTGTTGAATTACCAC
>Ga0123355_10011697_pt1 | contig 13549 bp, 33 predicted proteins | sample TergutEmb28metaG_3_FD_89872 | JGI IMG/M metagenome (GOLD analysis project Ga0123355, IMG submission 89872) | Embiratermes neotenicus P1 segment gut microbial communities from Petit-Saut dam, French Guiana - Emb289 P1 | ecosystem: Host-associated > Arthropoda: Insects > Digestive system > Gut ...
TATAGTGCAATGGTACTGTGTTTTGCGTGGAGTTTATTGTGGTTGCAGCAACAGTAGATATAGTGCACTGGTACTGTGTTGTGTGTGGAGTTTATTTTGGTTACAGCAACATTAGATGTAGTGCAATGGCACTGTGTTTTGTGTGGAGTTTATTGTGGTTACAGCAACAATAGTTATAGTGTAATGGTACGGTGTTTTGTATGGAATTTATTGTGGTTACATCAATTTTAAATATAGCGCAATGATACTGTGTTGTGTTGGAGATTTTTGTGGTTACAGAAAAAGTAGTTATTATGCAATAGTACTGTGTTGTGTTGGAGTATATTTTGGTTACTGCAACAGTAGATATAGTGCAATGATACTGTGTATTGTGTGGAGTTTATTGTGGTTACAGCAACAATAGATATAGTGCAATGTTTCTGTGTTGTGTGTGGAGATTATTGTTGTTACAGCAACAGCAGATATAGTGCAATGTTACTGTGTTGTTATGAGTTTATGTTGGTTTGAGCAACAGTAGATATAGTGCAAAGATACTGTGTTTTTTGTGGAGTTTATTTTGGTTACAGCAACAATAGATATAGTGCAATGGTACTGTGTTTGTGTGGAGATTATTGTTGTTACCACAACAGTAGATATAGTCAAAGGTGCTGAGTTTTGTGTGGAGATTATTTTGGTTACAGCAACAGTAGATATAGTGCAATGGTACAGTGTTGGTGTGGAGTAAATTGTGGTTACAGCAACAGTAGATATAGTGCAATGGTACTGTGTTTTGTGTGGAGTTTATTGTGGTTACAGCAACAGTAGATATAGTGCAATTGTACTGTGTTGTTTGTGGATTTTATTGTGGTTACAGCAACAGTAGATATAGTGGAATGGTACTGTGTTGTGTGTGGAATTTATTGTGGTAACCGCAACCGTAAATATAGTGCAATGGTACTGTGTTTTGAGTGGAGATTATTGTGGTTACGGCAACAGTATTTGTAGTGCAATGGTACTGTGTTTTTGTGGAGTTTATTGTGGTTACAGCAACAGTAGATTTAGTGGAATGGTACTGTGTTGTGTGTGGAGTTTCTTGTTGTTACAGCAACAGAAAGTATAGAGAAATGGTACTTTCTTGATTTGCACTTTATTGTGGTTACAAGAGTAGTTACAGTGCAATGGTACTGTGTTGTGTTGGAGTTTATTATGGTTACAGCAATAGTATATATAGTGTAATGGTACTGTGTTGTGTGTGGAGGTTATTGTGGTTACAGCAACAGTAGATATAGTGCAAAGGTTTTGTGTTGTGTGTGGAGTTTATTTTGGTGACAGTAACAGTAGATATAGTGCAATGTTACTGTGTTGTGTTGGAGTTTATTGTGGTTACCGCAACAGTAGATATAGTGCAATGGTACTGTGTTGTGTGTGGAGCTTATTCTGGTTACCGCAAGAGTAGATATAGTGCAATGGTACTGTGTTGTGTTGGAGTTTATTGTGGTTACAGCAACAGTAGATGTAGTGCAATTGTACGTTGTGGTGTGTGGAGATTATTGTGGTTAATGCAACAGTAGATATAGTTCAATGGTCCTGCGTTGTGTGTGGAGATTACTGTGATTACAGCAACAGTAGATATAGTGCAATGGTACTGTGTTGTGTTGGAGATTATTGTGGTTACAGCAACAGTAGATATAGTGCAATGGTACCTTGTTGTGTGGAGTTTATTGTGGTTACAGCAACTGTAGATTTTGTGCAATGGTACTGTGTTGTGTGTGGAGTTTATTGTGGTTACAGCAACAGTAGATATAGTGCAAAGTTACTGTGTTGTGTGTGGATTTTATTTTGGTTACAGCAACAGAAGTTATAGTGCAATGCTACTGTGTTGTGTGTGGAGTTTATTGTGGTTACAGCAAAAGGATATATAGTTATTGGTACTGTGTTATGTGTGGAGTTTATGGTGGTAACAGCAACAGTAGATATAGTGCAACGGTACTGTGTTGTGTGTGGTGTTTATTGTGGTTACAGCACCCGTAGATATAGTGCAATTTTACTGTGTTATGTGTGGACTTTTTTGTGGTTACAGCACCAATAGATATAGTGCAATGTTACTTTGTTGTGTGTGGAGTATATTGTGGTTACACCGACAGTAGATATACTGCAATGGTACTGTGTTGTGTGTGGAGTTTTAAGTGGTTACATCAACAGTAGATATAGTGCAATGTTACTGTGTTTTGAGTGCAGTTTATTGTGGTTACAGCAACAGTAGATATAGTGCAATGGTACTGTTTTTTGTATGGAGTTTATTTTGGTTAAAGCAACAGTAGATATAATGCAATGGTTCTGTGTTTTGTGTGGAGTTTATTGTGGTTACAGCAACAGTAGATATAGTGTAATGGTACAGTGTTGTGTGTGGAATTTATTGTGGTTAAATCAATTGTGGATATAGTGCAATGTTACTGTGTTGTGTGTGGAGTTTATTGTGGTTACAGCAACAGTAGGTATAGTGGAACGTTATTTTGTTGTGTTGGAGATTATTGAGTTTACAAAAATATATAGTTATTATGCAATGGTACTGTGTTGTTTTGCCGTATATTATGGTTACAGCAACAGTAGATATAGTGCAATGGTACTGCTGTTTGTGTGGAGTTTATTTTCTTGACAGCAACGGTAGATATAATGCAATGGTACTGTGTTGTGTGAGGAGTTTATTGTGGTTGAAGCAACAGTAGATATAGTCCAATGGTACTGTTTTGTGTGTGGAGTTAATTGTGGTTAGAGCAACAGTAGATATAGTGCATTGGTACTGTGTTTTTTGTGGAGTTTATTTTGGTTAAAGGAACAGTAGATGTAGTGCAATGATACCGTGTTGTGTGTGGTTATTATTGTGTTTACAGCAACAGTATATATAGTGCAATGCTACTGTGTTGTGTGTGGAGTTTATTTTGGTTACAGCAGCAGAAGTTATAGTGCAATGTTCCTGTGTTGTGTGTGGAGTTTATTGTGGTTACAGCAACACTAGATATAGTGCAATGGTACTGTGTTGTGTGTGGAGTTTATTGTGTTTACAGCAAGAGTAGATATAGTGCAATGGAACTGTGTTGTGTGTGGTGATATTTGTGGTTACTGCAAAAGAAAAATAGTGCAATGTTACTGTGTTGTGTTTGGAGTTTATTGTGGTGACAACAACAGTGTATATAGAGTGCAAAGGTACTTTGTTGTGTTGGAGTTTATTGTGGTTACAGCATCAGTAGTTATAGTGCAATGGTACTTTGTTGTGTTGGAGTTTATTGTGGTTACAGCAAGAGTAGATATAGTGCAATGGTTCTGTGTTGTGTGTTGACTTCATTGTGGTGGCAGCAACAGTAGATTTAGTGCAATGGTACTTTGTTGTGTTGGAGTTTATTGTGGTTAGAGCGAGAGTGGTTATAGTGCAATGGTACTGTGTTGTGTTTGGAGATTATTGTGGTGACAGCAACAGTAGATATAGTGAAATGGTACATTGTTGTGTTGGAGTTTATTGTGGTTACAGCAACAGTAGATATAGTGCAACGGTACTGTGTTGTGTGTGGAGATAATTGTGGTTACATCAACCGTAGATATATTGCAATGGTACTGTGTTGTGTGTGGAGATTATTGTGGTTACAGCACCAGTAGTTATAGTGCAATTTTACTTTGTTGTGTGTGGAGATTATTGTGGTTACAGCAACAGTATATATAGTGCAATGGTACTGTGTTGTGTGTGGAGTTTTAAGAGGTTACAGCAACAGTAGATATAGTTAAATGGTACTGTGTTGTGTTTGGAGTATATTTTGGTTACAGCAACAGTAGGTATAGTGCAATGGTACTGTGTTGTGGGTGGAGATTTTTGTGGTAACATAAACAGTAGATATAGTGTAATGGTACTGTGTTGTGTGTGGAATTTATTGTGGTTACATCAATTGTTGATATAGTGCAATGATACTGTGTTGTTTGTGGAGTTTATTGTGGTTACAACAACCTTAGATATAGTGCAATGGTACTGTTTTTTGTGTGGTTTTATTGTTGTTATAGCAACAGTAGATACAGAGCATTGTTACTGTCTTCGTTCGAAGTTTATTGTGTTTACAGCAACAGTAGATATAGTGAAATGTTACTGTGTTTTGTGTGGAGTTTATTGTGGTTACAGCAACAGTAGATATAGTGAAATGTTACTGTGTTTTGTGTGGAGTTTATTGTGGTTACAGCAACAGTAGATATAGTGCAATGTTACTGTGATGTTTGTGGAGGTTTTTGTGGATACAGCATAAGTAGATATAGTGCAATGATTCTGTGTTTTGTGTGGAGTTTATTGTGGTTACAGCGTCAGTAGATATAGTACAATGGTACTGTTTTTGTGTGGAGTGTATTTTGGTTACAGCAACAGTAGATATAATGCAATGATACTGTGTTTTGTGTGGAGTTTATTGTGGTTACAGCAACAGTAGATATAGTGTAATGGTACTATGATGTGTGTGGAATTTATTGTGTTAACATCAATTGTGTATATAGTGCTATGTTACTGTGTTGTGTGTGGAGATTATTGTGGTTACAGCAACAGTAGATTTAGTGCAATAGTACTGTGTTGTGTGTGGAGTTTATTGTTTTTACAGCAACAGTAAATGTAGTGCAATGTTAATGTGTTATGTTGGAGATTATTGTGGTTACAGGAAAAGTAGATATTATGCTATGGTACAGTGTTGTGTTGGAGAATATTGTGGATACAGCAACAGTAGATATAGTGCAATGGTACTGTTTATTGTGTGGAGTATTTTTTTGTTGAGAGCAACAGTAGATATAGTGCAATGGTACTGTGTTGTGTTGGAGTTTATTGTGGTTACAGCAACAGTAGATATAGTGCAATGATACTGTGTTGTGTGTGGAGTTTATTGTGGTTACAGCAACAGTAGATATAGTGCAATAGTACTGTGTTGTTTGTGGAGTTTATTGTGGATACAGCAACAGTAGGTATAGTTCAATGATACTGTGTTGTGTGTTGTGATTTTTGTGGTTACAGCAACAGTAGATATAGTGCAATGCTACTGTGTTGTGTGTGGAGTTTATTGTGGTTAGAGCAACAGTAGATATAGTGCAATGTTCCTGTGTTGTGTGAGTGGAGTTTATTGTGGTTAGAGCAACAGTAGATATAGTGCAATGTTACTGTGTGGTTGGTGGAATTTATTTTGGTTACAGCAAGAGTAGATTTAGTGCAATGGTACTGTGTTGTGTTTGGAGGTTTTTGTGGTTACTGCAACAGAAGATATAGTGCAATGGTACTGTGTAGTTTGTGGAGTTTATTGTGGTGACAGCAACAGTAGATATAGTGCAATGTTACTTTGTTGTGTTGGAGTTCATTGTGGTTACAGCAACAGTAGATATAGTACAATGTTACTTTGTTGTGTTGGAGTTTATTGTGGTTACAGCAAGAGTAGATATAGTGCAATGGTACTGTGTTGTGTGTTGATTTTATTGTGATGACAGCAACAGTAGATATAGTGCAATGGTACTTTGTTCGGTTGGATTTTATTGCGGTTACAGCAAGAGTAGATATAGTGCAATGGTACTGTGTTGTGTGTGGAGTTTATTGTGGTTACTGCAACAGTAGATATAGTGCAATGTTACTGTGTTGTGTGTGGAGTTAATTGTGGTGACAGCAACAGTAGTTATAGTGCAATGGTACTGTGTTGTGTGTGGAGGTTATTGTGGTTACAGCAACAGTAGGTTTAGTGCAATGATACTGTGTTGTGTGTTAAGTTTTTTGTGGTTACAGCAACATTAGATATAGTGCAATGCTACTGTGTTGTGTGTGCAGTTTATTGTGGTAACAGCAACAGGATATATACTGATTGGTACTGCGTTATGTGTGTAGTTTATGGTGGTTACAGCAACATTAGAAATAGTGCAACGGTACTGTGTTGTTTGTGGAGTATATTGTGGTTACATCAACCGTAGATATAGTGCAATGGTACTGTGTTGGGTGTGAAGATTATTGTGGTTACAGCACCAGTAGATATAGTGCAATGTTACTTTGTTTTGTGTGGAGTTTTAAGTGTATACATCAAAAGAAGGTATAGTGCAATGGTACTCTGTTTTGAGTGGAGTTTTTTTGTGGTTGCAGCAACAGTAGATATAGTGCAATATAACAGTGTTGTGTGTGGAGTATATTTTGGTTACAGCAAAAGTAGATATAGTGCAATGGTACTTTGTTTTATGTGCAGTTATTGTGGTTACAGCAACAGTAGGTATAGTGTAATAGTACTGTGTCGTGTGTGGAATTTATTGTGGTTACATCAATTGTTGATATAGTGCAATGTTACTGTTTTGTTTTGGAGTTTATTGTGGTCTCAGCAACAGTAGATATAGTGCAATGGTACTGTGTTTTGTGTGGAGTTTATTGTGGTTACAGCAACAGTAGATATAATGCAATGGTACTGTGTTGTGTGGAGGTTTTTGTGGTTACAGCAAAAGTAGATATAGTGCAATGATATTGTGTTTTATATTTAGTTTATTGTGTTTACAGCAACAGTAGTTATAGTGCAATGGTACTGTATTTGTGTGGAGTTTATTGTGGTTACAGCAACAGTAGATATAGTGCAATGGTACTGTGTTTTGAGTGGAGTTTATTGTGGTTACAGCAACAGTAGATATAGTGCATTTGTACTGTGCTGTATGTGGAGTTTATTGTGGTTACAGCAACAGTAGATATAGTGCAATGGTACTGTATTGTGTGTGGAGATTTTCTGGTTACCGCAACAGTAGATATAGTGCAATGGTACTGTGTTTTGTGTGGAGTTTATTGTGGTTACAGCAACTGTATTTATAGTGCAATGGTGCTGTGTTTTGTGCGGAGTTTATTATGGTTACAGCAACACGAGCTTTAGTGCAATGGTACTGTCTTGTGTGCGGAGTTTATTGGTGTTAAAGCAACAGAATGTATAGTGAAATGCTACTTTGTTGTGTTGGAGTTTATTGTGGTTACAGCAACAGTAGATATAGTGCAATGGTACTGTGTTGTGTGAGGAGTTTATTGTGGTTACAGCAACAGTAGATATAGTTCAATGGTATTGTGTTTTGTGTGGAGATTATTTTGGTGACAGCAGCAGTAGATATAGTGCAATTGTACCGTGGTGTGTTGGAGTTTATTGTGGTTACAGCAACAGTAGATATAGTGCAATGGTACTGTGTAGTGTGTGGAGTTTATTGTGTTTAAAGCAACAGTAGATATAGTGCAATTGTACTGTGCTGTGTTGGAGTTTATTGTGGTTACAGCAACAGTAGGTATAGTGCAAGGGTACTGTTATGTGTGTGGAGTTTATTGTGGTTACAGCAAGAGTGGTTATTGTGCAATGTTACTGTGTTGTGTTGTAGTTTATTGTGGTTACAGCAACAGTAGTTATAGTGCAATGTTACTGTGTTGTGTGTGGAGATTATTGTGGTTACAGCAACAGTAGATTTAGTGCAATGTTACTGTGTTGTGTGTGGAGTTTATTGTGGTTACAGCAACAGTAGATATAGTGCAATGATACTGTGTTGTGTGTGGAGTATATTGTGTTGACAGCAACAGTAGATATAGTGCAATGGTAATGTATTTTGTTGCAGTTTATTGTGGTTACATCAACAGTAGGTATAGTGCAATGGTACTGTGTTGTGTTAGAGTTTATTGTGGTTACAGCAACAGTAGATATAGTGCAATTGTACTTTGTTGTGTTGGAGTTTATTGTGGTTACTGCAACAGTAGGTTTAGTGCAATGTTACAGTTTTGCGTGTGGATTGTATTGTGGTGACAGCAACAAAGATATAGTGCAATGGTACTGTGTTGTGTTGGAGTTTATTGTGGTGAAAGCAACAGTAGATATAGTGCAATGGTACAGTATTGAGTTAGGGTTTCTTGTGGTGACAGCAACAGAAGATATAGTGCAATGTTTCTGTGTTTTGTGTGGAGTTTATTGTGGTGAAAGCAACAGTAGACATAGTGCAATGGTACTGTGTTGTGTTGGAGTTTATTGTGGTTACAGGAACAGTAAATATAGGGCAATGTTACTGTGTTGTGTTAGAGATTATTGTGATGACAGCAACAGAAGATATAGTGCAAAGTTACTGTGTTGTGTGTGGAGTTTATTGTGTTGAGAGCAACAGTAGATATAGTGCAATGGTACTGTGTTGTGTTGGAGATTAATTTGGTTACAGCAACAGTAGTTATAGTGCAATGGTACTGTGTTCTGTTGGAGATTATTGCGGTAACAGCAACAGTAGATATAGTACAATGGTACTGTATTGTGTTGGAGTTTATTGCGGTTACAGCATCAGTGGATATAGTGCAATGGTACTGTGTTGTGTGTGGAGATTTTAGTGGTGACAGCAACAGTAGATATAGTTCAATGGTACTACGTTGTGTTGGAGTTTATTGTGGTTACAGCAACAGTAGATATAGTGCAATGGTACTGTGTTTTGTTGGAGTTTATTGTGGTGACAGCAACAGTAGATATAGTTCAATGGTACTGTGTTGTGTTGAAGTTTATTGTGGTTACAGCAACAGTAGATATAGTGCAATGGTACAGTGTTGTGATGGAGTTTATTGTGGTTACAGCAACAGTAGATATAGTGCAATGGTACTGTGTTTTGTTGGCGTTTATTTAGTTTACAGCAAAAGTAGCTATAGTGTAATGTTACTGTGTTGTGTTGGAGGTTATTTTGGTTACAGCAACATTAGATATATTGCAATGGTACTTTGTTGTGTTTGCGCTTATTGTGGTTACAGCTACAGTAGCTATAGTGCAAAGGTACTGTGATGTGTTGGAGGTTAATGTGGTTACAGCAACAGTATATTAGTGCAATGGTACTGTGTTGTGGTAGAGATTATTGTGGTTACAGCAACAGTAGATATAGTGCAATGCTACTTTGTTGTGTTGGCGTTTATTTTCGTTACAGCAACAGTAGCTATAGCGCAATGTTTCTGTGTTGTGTTTAGGTTATTGTGGTTACAGCAACAGTAGATGTAGAGCAAAGGTACTGTGATGTGTTAGAGTTTATTGTGGTTACAGCAACAGTAGTTATAGTGCAATGGTACTTTGTTGTGTTGGCGTTTATTGTGGTTACAGCAACAGTAGGTATAGTGCAATGTTACTGTGTTGTGTGTCGTGTTTATTGTGGTGACATCAACAGTAGATATAGTTCAATGTTACTGTGTTGTGTTTGGAGATTATTGTGGTGACAGAAACAGTAGATATATTGCAAAGATACTGTGTTTTGTTGGAGTTTATTGTGGATACAGCAACAGTAGGTATAGTGCAATGGTACTGTGTAGTTTTAGAGTTTATTGAGGTCACAGCAACAGTAGATATAGTGCAATGGTACTTGGTTGTGTTGGAGATTATTGTGGTTACAGCAACTGTAGATATAGTGCAAAGTTACTGTGTTGTGTGTGGAGTTTATTGTTGTGACAGCAACAAAGATAAAGTGCAATGGTTCTGTGTTTTGTTGGAGTTTATTATGGTTACAGCAACAGTAGATATAGTGCAATGGTACTGTGTTGTGTTAGAGTTTATTGTGGTGACACCAACAGTAGATATAGTGCAATGTTGCTATGTTGTGTGTGGAGTTTATTGTGGTGACAGCAACAGTAGATATAGTGCAATGGTACTGTGTTATGTTGGAGTTTATTGTGGTTACAGCAACAGTAGATATATTGCAATATTACTCTTTTGTGTTAGAGTTTATTATGGTGAAAGCAACATTAGATGTAGTGCAATGTTACTGCGTTGTGCGTGGAGTTTATTGTGTTGACAGCAAGAGTAGATATAGTGCAATGTTACTGAGTTGTGTTGGAGTTTATTGTGGTTACAGCAACAGTAGTTATAGTGCAATGGAACTGTGTTCTGTTGGAGTTTATTGTGGTAAAAACAGCAGTAGGTATAGTACAATGGTACTGTGTTGTGTTGGAGTATATTTTGGTTCCAGCAGAAGTAGATATAGTGCAAAGTTACAGTGTTGTGTTGGAGTTTATTGTGGTTACATCAACAGTAGATATAGTGCAATGGTACTCTGTTTTGTTGTCGTTTATTGTGTTTTAAGCAAAAGTAGCTATAGTGCAATGGTACTGTGTTTTGTTGGAGGTAATTTTGGTTACAATAACATTAGATATATTGCAGTGGTACTTTGTTGTGTTGGAGCTTATTGTGGTTACAGCAAAAGTAGCTGTAGTGCAATGGTACTGTGTTGTTTTGGAGGATAATGTGGTTAAAACAACAGTTGATATAGTGCAATAGTACTGCGTTGTGTTGGCGTTTTTTGTCTTTACAGCAACTGTAGTTATAGTGCAATGGTACTGTGTTGTGTTGGAGGTTATTGTGGTTACAGCAACAGTAGATGTAGAGCAAAGGTACTGTGTTGTGTTAGAGTTTATTGTGGTTACAGCAACAGTAGTTATAGTGCAAGGGTACGTTGTTGTGTTGGGGTTTATTGTCGTTTCAGCAAAAGTAGCTATAGTGCAATGGTACTGTGTTGTGTTGGAGGTTATTGTGGTTACAGCAACAGTAAATATAGTGCAATGGTACTGTGTATTGTTGGAGTTTATTGTGGTTACAGCAACAGTAGATATAGTGCAATGTTACTGTGTTGTTTTGTGGTTTATTGTGGTTACAGCAACAGTAGATATAGTGCAATGTTACTGTGTTGTGTGTGGAGTTTATTGTGGTGACAGCAACAGATGATATAGTGCAATGGTTCTGTGTTGAGTTGTAGTTTATTGTGGTTACAGCAACAGTAGGTATAGAGCAATGTTACTGTGTTGTGTGTGGAGTTTATTTTGGTGACAGCAACAGTAGATATAGTGCAATGCTACTTTGTTGTGTTGGAGTTTATTGTGGTTACAGCAACAGTAGATATAGTGCAATGTTTCTGTGTGGTGTGTGGAGTTTGTTGTGGTGACAGCAACAAAGATATAGTGCAATGGTACTGTGTTGTGTTGGAGTTTATTGTGGTTAAAGCAACAGTAGATATAGTGCAATGGTACTGTGTTGCGTTAGGGTTTATTGTGGTGACCGCTACAGTAGATATAGTGCAATGTTACTGTGTTTTGTGTGGAGATTATTGTGGTGACAGCAACAGTAAGTATAGTGCAATGGTACTGTGTAGTGTTGGAGTTTATTGTGGTTACAGCAGCAGTAGATATAGTGCAATAGTTCTGTGTTATTTTGGAGTTTATTTTGGATAAAGCAACAGTAGAAATAATGCAATGTTACTGGGTTGTGTGTGGAGTTTACTGTGGTGACAGCAACAGTAGATATAGTGCAATGCTACTTTGTTGTGTTGGAGTTTATTGTGGTTACAGCAAAGTAGATATAGTGCAACTTTACTGTGATGGGTGTGGAGTTTATTGTGGTGAGAGCAACAGTAGACATAGTGCAATGGTACTGTGTTTTGTTGGAGTTTATTGTGGTTAAGGCAACAGTAGAAATAGTGCAATGGTACAGTGTTGTTTTGGATTTTATTGTGGTTACAGCAACTGTAGGTTTAGTGCAAAGGTACTGTGTTGTGTTGGAGTTTATTGTGGTTACAGCAACAGTAGATACAGTGCAATGTTACTGTGTTGTGTTAGAGTTTATTGTGGTGACAGCAACAGCAGATATAGTGCAATGTTACTATGTTGTGTGTGGAGTTTATTGTGTTGAATGCAACAGTAGATATAGTGCAATGGTACTGTGTTGTGTTGGAGTTTATTTTGGTTACAGCAACAGTAGTTATAGTGCAATGGTTCAGTGTTCTGTTGGAGTTTATTATGGTACCAGCAACAGTAGATATAGTAAAATTGTACTGTGTTGTGTTGGAGTTTATTGTTGTTACAGCATCAGTGGTTGTAGTGCAATGGTACTGTGTTGTGTGTGGAGATTATTGTGGTGACAGCATCAGTATATATTGTTCAAAGTTACTGCGTGGTGTTGGAGTTTATTGTGGTTTCATCAACAGTATATATAGTGAAATGGTACTGTGTTGTGTTGGAGTTTATTGTGGTGACAGCAACAGTAGATATAGTTCAATGGTACTGTGTTGTGTTGAAGTTTATTGTGGTTACAGCAACAGTAGATGTAGTGAAATGTTAAAGTGTTTTGTTGGAGATTATTGTGGTTACAGCAACAGAAGATATAGTGGATTGGTACTGTGTTTTGTTTGCGTTTATTGTGTTTACAGCAAAAGTAGCTATAGTGCATTGTTACTGTGTTGTGTTGGAGGTTATTGTGGTTACAGCAACTTTAGATACATTGCAATGTTACTTTGTTGTGTTGGCGCTTATTGTGGTTACAGCAACAGTAGCTATAGTGCAATGGTACTGTCTTGTGTTGGAGGTTAATGTGGTTACAGCAACAGTAGATTAGGGCAATGGTACTGTGTTGTGTTAGAGATTATTGTGGTTACAGCATCAGTAGATATAGTGCAATTGTACTTTGATGTGTTGGCGTTTATTTTCGTTACAGCAACAGTAGCTATAGTGCAATGTTACTGTGTTGTGTGTGGATTTTATTGCGGTGACAGCAACAGTAGATATAGTGCAATGATACTGTGTAGTGTTTGAGGTTATTGAGGTTACGGCAACAGTAGATATAGTGCAATGGTACTGTGTTGTATTGGAGTTTATTGTGGTTACAGCAACAATAGATATAGTGCAATGTTTCTGTGTTGTGTGTGGAGTTTATTGTGGTGAAAGCAACAGTAGATATAGTGCAATGGTACTGTGTTGTGTTGGAATTTATTGTGGTTACAGCAACAGTAGATATAGTGCAATGTTACTCTGTTGTGTGTGGAGTTTATTGTGGTGACAGCCACAGTAGATATAGTGCAATGGTACTGTGTTTTGTTGGAGTTTATTTTGGATACAGCAACAGTAGGCATAGTGCAATGGTACTGTGTTGTGTTAGAGTTTATTTTGGTTGCAGCAACAGCAGATATAGTGCAATGGTACTTTGTTGTGTTAGAGTTTATTGTGGTTACAGCAACAGTAGAAATAGTGCAATGTTACTGTGTTGTGTGTGGAGTTTATTGTGGTGACTGCAACAAAGATATAGTGCAATGGTACTGTGTTGTGTTGGAGTTTATTGTGGTTACAGCAACAGTAGATATAGTGCAATGGTACTGTGTTTTGTTAGAGTTTATTGTGGTGACACCAACAGTAGTTATTTGTGCAATGTTACTATGTTATGTGTGGAGTTTATTGTGGTGAGAGCAACAGTAGACATAGAGCAATGGTACTGTGTTTTGTTGTATTTTATTGTGGTTACAGCAACAGTAGTTTTAGTGCAATGGTACTGTGTTATTTTGGAGTTTATTGTGGATACATCAACAGTAGATATAGTACAAAGTTACTGTGTTGTGTGTGGAGTTTATTGTGGTGAGAGCAACAAAGATATAGTGCAATGGTACTGTGTTGTGTTGGAGTTTATTGTGGTTAAAGGAACATTATATATAGTGCAATGCTACTGTGTTGTGTTAGGGTTTATTGTGGTGACAGCAACATTAGATATAGTGCAATGTTACTGTGTTGTGTGTGGAGTTTATTGTGGTGACA
>Ga0123355_10011698_pt1 | contig 13548 bp, 18 predicted proteins | sample TergutEmb28metaG_3_FD_89872 | JGI IMG/M metagenome (GOLD analysis project Ga0123355, IMG submission 89872) | Embiratermes neotenicus P1 segment gut microbial communities from Petit-Saut dam, French Guiana - Emb289 P1 | ecosystem: Host-associated > Arthropoda: Insects > Digestive system > Gut ...
CTATAAGAAAATGCAGATTTGTGAGGCGATTTTTCGCCAATCAAGGAAGTGATGACGTGGCGTGCCCAAAGGCACGCGAGGAAGAGCTGACGCAGAGTGGCGGAAATATCGACCGCAAATGTGTGTTTTCGTTAGTGGGAACAGGCCCTGGACTTGGAGGGATGGTATGTTGAAAATTATCGTCCACGGCTTGGGCCGTTTGGGCCAAACCGTTTGTAAAATAGCTGCCGAAAGCAGCGAATATAAAATTGTCGCAGGTATTGACAGCGCGCCAAAAGCGCATTTTGGCTTTCCTGTATATGCTAGTTTATCCGAATGTGTCCAAGATGCCGATGTTGTGGTGGATTGCTCTGTAGCTTCCGCCGTAAGCAACCTAGTTTCTTGCGCATACGCCAAAAAAATACCCGTTGTTATTTGCACCACTGCCCTTGATGATGAAATTCATCAAGCAATCCGTAATGCCTCGGCCCATATACCAATCTTTTTGTCCGCCAACATGGCCCTTGGCGTAAATTTAATGTCCAAAATATCCCAAATAGCCGCCAAAGTGCTTTCTGAGGCGGGTTTTGACATAGAAATTATCGAAAAGCATCACAATGGGAAAATTGATGCACCAAGCGGCACAGCCAACATGCTGGCCAATGAAATTGTGCGCACCCTAGGCGGTGGAGATTTGGTGCATGACCGCTCCGGCCGCAGGCACAAACGGCAGCAAGGTGAAATTGGTATGCATTCCATACGCGGCGGCTCTATCCCAGGCGAGCACACCATCCTCTTTGCCGGCGAGGGAGAAACCCTGGAAATTAAGCACACGGCCCTATCCGGTGAAGTTTTTGCCCGCGGCGTGCTTCGTGCGGCCAAGTTTGTGGCGACAAAACCCGCGGGACTATATGGAATGGATGACCTATTAAAATGACAGAACACCCACAAACCAATGCCCGCAAAATATTGGCGCAGCACGGCCTGCACCCCAACAAGAAGCTGGGCCAAAACTTTTTGACAGATGCCCATGTGCTTGAAAAAATTGTGGCCGCCGCCGATATCACATCTGACGATTTGGTGATAGAGGTAGGCCCCGGCCTTGGCGTGCTTACAACAGAGCTTGCCCGCGTCGCAAGCAAGGTTACTGCCATAGAAATTGACACAAACCTTGCGGCAATTTTGCGCGAAACCACCCCATCAAATGTTGAAATTATAAATAAAGATATTTTAAAAACCGATTTGGGCGATATTATCGCCCAGTCGGGTTTTTTGCGCGCGAAGATGGTGGCAAATCTGCCATATTACATCACCACACCCATAATTTTTTCCGTGCTGGAAAATGCCCTTCCCATCAACACCCTTGTAGTGATGGTGCAAAAAGAAGTTGCCGATAGGATGCTGGCATCGCCATCCACCAAGGCCTATGGGCTTTTAACCCTCTCCGTTGCATATTACGGCAAGGTGTCGCTGGTGGCCAATGTGCCGCCAAATTGCTTCTTCCCGCGGCCTGATGTGCATTCGGCGGTGGTTAAAATAGATGTCGCGCCGCACAATAACATAAATCGCGGCATTTTCTTCCCCATCATCAAAGCCGCCTTTGCAAACCGCCGAAAAACCCTGCAAAATTGCCTTGCAGCGTCAGCTGATTTAAACTTAACCAAAGACGCCGCCGCAAAGCTTCTGTTTGATGCCAGCTTGCCGGAAAGCATCCGCGGCGAGGCATTGTCTTTTGAAGATTTTGCTCGGTTGGCCACTGCCTATGAAAAATAAGGCTTGAAATATTATGTCACCTGTGATATAATGCTTATTTGTTAGCTATTCCTTGCTCTTCACAATGATGAAGGGCCAAAAGTCCAGAAGGAGGTGCGTTTTTAATGCACAAATATGAAATGGGGATAATTTTGCATCCTCAGTTAGAAGAAGAGGCCTTAAAGGCCGAGCAAGACGTTATTTTAGAGCTTATTGGCCGTTTTGGCGGCGTAATTGAGAAGACGGATGTTTGGGGCAGGCGCAAGCTGGCCTATGAAATCCAAAAATTAACAGAGGGTCATTATACGTTTTATTATATAGACGGCCCGCCTACCATGCCCAGAGAAATTGAGGACCGCCTGCGCATACGCGAAAATGTGCTTCGTTACATGGTTATCCGCAGGGACGACCTTGAATAAAACAAGGGGGTTTTGCTATGAATAAAGTCATTTTAATGGGACGTTTAACCCGTGACCCCGAAGTTAGATATTCTAACGCAGCAGAGCCTTTGGCCATCGTGCGCTACACCCTAGCTGTAGACCGCCGCGTAAGCCGCGAAAGACGCGATTCTGGAGAGCAAACGGCAGATTTTATAAACTGCACCGCCTTCGGCAGAGCTGCCGAATTTGTCGAAAGATATTTCCGTAAGGGTCAGCTTGTTAGCGTTGTGGGCCGTATGCAAGTGCGTAGCTATGATGACAACACAGGCCAACGCCGCTGGGCCACAGAAGTTATAACTGACGAGCATTTCTTTGCCGAAAGCCGCGCTTCCTTCGAATCCAGAGGCCAAGGCGGCGGACAAAACCCAAATTACAACAACAACTACGGCGATAACAACTTTATGCCGCCGGACCAAGGCAATTACGCGCCGCCCCAACAGCAAAAGCCCGCGGGTGACAGCTTCTTCGAAGTTGACACAGGGCCAAGCTTGGATGATGACGATTTGCCATTTTAATATTACAGCATAATCTAGGAGGAAACATATATGATGCAACAAAGAAGACGCGGCCGCAGGAAAAAGAAAGTTTGCGTGTTTACCGTTGAAAAAATCAAGTACATTGACTATAAAGACACCCCGCGCCTAAGAAAATTCATCTCTGAAAGAGGCAAAATTTTGCCAAGAAGAATTTCCGGCAACTGCGCAAAAGCCCAAAGAATGCTTACCGTGGCCATAAAAAGGTCACGCCATATGGCGCTTTTGCCCTACACACAAGATTAACCACAAAACACCAACCCCCGCAAGCCTATACGGTTTGCGGGGGTTTTATTTATTGCAATTAGCTAGATTTTGGTATATAATGCAGCTAAGGAAGAACTGTATGTTGCATAGGGGGTGCTGAAGATTATGAACGATTTTGAATTGCAGATAAGCCCTGTTACGGATTACAAGGCACCGGAGATTCCGATGTTTGGTGACAATAATTCGGATATATTAAAAAAGCTGCCGTCAAGATGGCAGAAAAATGCAAAAGTTATTGCCAGCTTGGGGCTTGTAGGGATATTTGCTTTGTCGGGCTGTGATGGCAGGGACAATATCAATTGGCGGCAAAACAATATCGAGTATAACCTTGGATATGCACAGGGTATTTATAACGGATATAGCGAATCGGAGTTGCTTGTTCGTCTTCATACAGGCGGTGGCGGTGGTTCTGGGTATATTGTACACCTGACTGAACAGGAAGCGTTTGGCATTATTCGCGCCCGCCTAGGGACGGCGGGGCTGGTTTTCGGTTCTATCCCGCCGGGATATACTGTGCGAGAACGAGGGCTTGATTTGTATGATGCACGCAAAGGTGTCGGTATTACGTTTGTCGGCTGGGTTGGAGAGAATCGAGCATGGAGAATGAATGAGCGTGAGATTGCATGGCGATTTAGTGAAGATTTTGAGGAGAGAACAAACAATATTATTGTGGGCGCGTTTTATGACGGAGGGCGAGGTCTTGGCTGGGGCCAGGGGCCGACGCCTTCGCTTGCAGAGGCGGAAGCGGAACGTTCGGCTCTTAACAGGCAACTTATTAATCAAGCAGATGTCTTCATTGCGCGCTTGCAGTCTGAAGGTATATTGGAGCCTTTTCCGGATGTTCGCATTACCATAGACGGAAGAGCGTTTCATTCTGGCGCAATTCCCATAATTGTAAATAATCATAAAATGGTGCCGGCAGTTGAGTTTTTTGAGATGCTGGGAATGGAAATTGTTAGGCAGGAAAACAGAAGCGAGCGGGGCGGCTTCGACATCACTGCCAGAAAAGACAATGTTATGATATGGGCTACTGTCCGGCCAAGATGGACTTCTCTGGAAATTGCCGGTGGACGGGATGATTTTGATAGATGGGCAGATTCTGATATTCCTGTCTTTGTGCTTAACGACGAAATGCTTGTCCCCCTTCGCTATGTCGCAGAAGCAATTGGCGCAGATGTCGAATGGGACGAGGAAACAAGGACATTTACCGTAACCACACCTTAGATATTGCAACTGTCTACGATTTGGTATATAATGCAGCTAAGGAAAAACTGTATGTTGCATAGGGGGTGTTAAAGATTATGAACGATTTTGATTTGCAAATAAGCCCTGTTACGGATTACAAGGCACCGGAAATCCCGATGTTTGGTGACAATAATTCGGATATATTAAAAAAGCTGCCGTCAAGATGGCAGAAAAATGCAAAAGTTATTGCCAGCTTGGGGCTTGCAGGGCTATTTGCTCTGTCGGGCTGTGGCGACACAAACAATATTGATTGGCGGCAGAGCAATATCGAGCATAGTCTTGGGTATTCACAAGGCGGATATAGCGAATATAGTGGACGGAGCAATATCGAGCATAACCTTGGGTATGAGCAGGGCGGATATAGTAGCTATAGCGAATCGGAGTTGCTTGTTCGTATTCATACGGGCGGCGGTGGCGGTTCTGGATACATTGTGCATCTGACTGAGCAAGAAGCCTTTGGCATTATTCGCGCGCGCTTGGAAGCGGCGGGATTAAATTTCGATTCAGAACTGCCGGATTATATCGTAAACTTGTCGCCGGATCATTTTGTTGATGATTTGCAATATGAGCATGGGCTTGATTTGTTTGACGCATACAAAGGTGTTGGCGTAGCGTTTGTTGGCTGGGTCGGAACCAATCGGTCGTTTAGAGCTGATGAGAGTGAGATTGCAAGATGGATTGGCGAGGCCTTTTCAGAGGCACATAATGATATTATTGTGGGCGCGTTTTATGATGCAGGGCGACATCTTGGCCTTGGTCCCGATTGGGGCGGACAGACGCCTTCCCAGGCAGAGGCGGAAGCAGAGCGTCCGATGCTTAACAAACAGCTGCTTAACCAAGCGGACATTTTCATTGCGCGCTTGCAATCCGAAGGGGTGTTAGAGCCTTTTGCGGATGTTGGTATCACTATAGATGGGATGGCGTTTAATTACGGCGCAACTCCTGTAATTGTCAACAACCACAAAATGGTACCGGCAGTTGAGTTTTTTGAGATGCTGGGAATGGAAGTTGAGGAAGAAACTAGTGATAGCCTGTGGAGCAGACATACTGTGACTGCGACAAAAGATGGTGTTAGGATATGGATTTCTAGTTGGCCAGACTGGACTTCCTTGGAGATTAACGGTGAATGGGCGGACCGTGATATCCCTAGGTTTATGCTTAACGATAGGATGATGGTTCCCCTTCGCTATGTTGCGGAAGCAATTGGCGCAGATGTCGAATGGGACGAGGAAGCGCGGATGTTTACTGTAACTACACCTTAGGAGCTGATAATAATGCAATTGACGCTGCATCTTACCAACCAATGCAATTTAAATTGCAAATACTGCTTTGTAGAGCATGGGCCCGAGCGCATGTCTCGCGAGGTTGCTTTTGCGGCGATAAAACTTGGCATGGAAAACAAGGATACATCGGGTATGCTTTTTTATGGCGGCGAGCCTTTGCTGGAACGAGAGCTTATTTATGATGTGGTTGACTACACAAAATCTATCAGAAAAAAGACGGGGCATACGTTTTATTATAAAATGACAACAAACGGCACGCTTTTGGATGAAGAATTTTTGAAGTTTTCCGATGATGTCAATTTAACAATTGGGTTTTCATGTGATGGGCCCGCGCAAGACGATTGCCGTAAATTTCATGACGGAGCAAATTCCCTTTCTGTTCTTGAAGAAAAAATGCCGCTTTTGCTAAAGCATCAGCCCTATGCCGTTGGCATGGGCGTTGTTGACCCGACAACTGCCCACAAAACAGAAGAAATCGTTAAATATTTATTTGACAAAGGGTTTAGATATATCCACATAGGCGTTAATTACAGCAAAGACGCACCATGGACGCGCGCGAGGCTGCAAGCCCTTGAAAACGAATATAAAAAAATTGCAGACTTGTATATCAATTGGGCAAGGGCCGAGGAAAAGTTTTATTTTTCGCCTTTTGACATGAAAATTTTATCCCATCTGAAAGGCGAGGCATACAACGTAGACAGAGGGCGCATGAACATGAACCAGCCGTCTGTTGCCCCTGATGGCAAGATTTATTCACTGTCAAAACATCTAAATAATCCTGTTTTCCAAATTGGTGACGTTTTTTCCGGGATTGATACAGAAAAACATAAAGGGATATTTCAAAGAGGGGCACTTCCTGCCGAAGCTTGCCAAAAATGTGCTATTAAATCGCGCTGCAATTATGCCTATGACAATTTGGGCAATGAAGGCGATAAAATTATTGACGATGTAACGGCTGTGCAATGTATGCACGAGCAAATGATTACGCCCATTGCCGACTATGTCGCCGAAACACTTTATAAAGAGCAAAACGCACTGTTTATACATAGACATTATAACAATTTGTATCCGTTTATGTCCCTTATGGAAGACACCAAATTGCAGTAAATCAAAACAAAAACCGACAAACATTTGTTTGCCGGTTGGAAAGGTCTTATTGGCCTTTACAAGTAAAATTAGTCCATTCTTATATAGCTAAACTGCATATTGGCCGCCTGTCTGCTGGTTATTGTAAGCACATCGTTGTTTATAACAAAAGTCCAGCTTTCTTCCATTATGGCTGTTTCCATTAGCAAATGGTCATTGCCTTCTACGCGCCAATGAAACGACTCTGTTATAGGTGTGCCGCCGCGGGTACCTTCACCGTTAGCATTGAAAACATATACATACCCATCAGACTGGTCCCATACCCATGAGCCTATCAGCGGATGCCCTTCCGGCGCAGGCGTTGGGTCTCCCGAAGGCCCGCCACAGGCTGTTAATGCACCAAGCATCAAAACCAAAGTAAGTACCAAAGACAACATTGCAATTCTTTTCATAAATCTTTCCCCTCCAGTTTTTTGTAGCCATTAAACTTGAAAATTCACACAACAAAACTTGTCTTTTTGCACCAAGGACTTCGTCAGCTTCTCCTCGCGTGCCCTTAGGCACGCCGCGTCGTCGCTTCCTTGCCTTGATGCAAAAATTCTGCGTTTTCTTGCGCGCCTTTTCAAGTTTAATGACTATATTTTTACACAACTTGGATATCATACCATAAATGAACTGCAAAGTCAAATCCAGATATTAAAAAATTTTCAATAAAAAACCGACAAGCATTTGTTTGCCGGCTTTGATGTTTTTATTTTTCTTCTACAAATTCATCTTCATTGGGGTAGAAGTATAGGGCATCGTCGTCATCATCGTCTAAATTCCATTCGTCGTCCAAAAGGTCTTGGTCTCTGTTAACAAGCTTCACGATGGCAATAATTGTGAAGACAAGGGCGGCCACAGCAAGCAAAATGACAAGGGCGGCAATTATCGGGTGGTCGGCACAGCTTTTTTTGGCTTTGGTTATATAGCCGTTGCTTGGTACATACGACAGATATTTCTTCATAAAAACACCTCTTCTTTCAATATTCTTTTCTTATGTTTACCTATGTTTTACCTCGTTTTGCTGCGATAAGTTTGGTTTAGCTTTGGCCTAGTGCGTATTTGGTCATATTCCTCATAGGCCTTTAGCACAATTTGCTTTTCATCATGAAATTTAAGCAGATGATATGCTTCGTGCTTTTTATAAAAGCCGGCATCCGCAAAAAATTCTTCTTGCTGGGGCTTGCAATGGAAGGATTCTGAAGACATTAGGTACCAATGCACCGTCTTGTTTACAATATCCTCATTGCCTCTAAAGGTATATTGTGTTTTGCCTAAATATTTCAAAATTTTGGCAAAAGCCTTGGTTTCTTCACGCACCTCTCTAAGTGCCGCCTGCCGAAAGCTTTCTTTTGCTTCCACAGTGCCCTTGGGCAACACCCAGCCAATATACTTTCCGTTTTGGTTTTTATACAAAAGGAGAACCTTCCCTTTGTGTATCACAACACCCCCACAGCTAGTAGTCTCTATCATATTATTTCAATCCTTTGCTATTAGACTGCGTTTACATATTCAGTTCTTTTAAGTATAACCCTAATTTGAAAATTTTTCAAGTTAAAATTTTTTTACATTACTTAAAAGGAGATGCTGCCAGATGCATCTTGATTTTTTTCATGCCATTGCGCCACGCAATAAGCAAAAACGGTATGAAAACCACAAGATAATAAGTGTAGCCGGAAAGCAGTATGGTATTGTAAATACCGTGTACAGCCCACGGCACAAAAAATGCCATAAAAATGTGGCGGCCTTTGTTTTGCGGCTCAAATTTCGCCATGGCAAAATAGTATCCCATCATTATGCCAAAAAGCCCATGGGCCGGCACAGATATGATGGCCCGCATAAGGGCTGTGGATAGCCCGCCAAGCTGCGGATTAAACACATAAAGCACATTTTCAACGCCGGCAAACCCCAGAGATATAAAAACAGCATAAACTATGCCATCCACCTTCTCATTAAAATTTCGGCTATACCATACCAAAAAATACAGTGCTATAAATTTAAAGCCCTCTTCCACCAAAGACGCTATGGCAAAAGACGTAAAAACAGCCTCGCCAAGCTGGCCGGTGATGGGCATAAAACGCGCCACAAAGCCTTGCCCCTGCATTATGGGAAAGGTTATGATAATACCTATAACAACGCCCGTGGCCAACAGCCGCCATGGCTCTTTTTCATATTTGTCTCGGATATACATGTAAAACAAGCATACCAACGTAGGCGCAACAGCCAAAACCCCTAATTTTTCCATAATCAATTCACACTCCATTTAGAATAGTGTGGATTAATTACGTGTTTTTATGCTTTATGTGAAATGTCGGGTCTAAAGTTTCGGCCAAAACCGGGCCGAAACCGAGGCCCAACTAAAAGTAATGGCTACAAGCCAAACCCGAGTTTAGTCGGAATCTTTAGTCGACTTTAGTCGACATCTCCTTCCCAGCCAAAAAATACCCCAGCACCAGCCCTGCCACCAGCCCACCAATATGCGCCGCATTGCCCACATTAGGCATATCAGGCAGCTGGTTTTCAGCAAAGCCCATCAAAATTCCCAGCACAATCATTATCCCCAAAACCCAAGCCCTAAAATTTTCTACATTCTTTTTACGCAGCTTTGCAAAAGCAAACAGTGCCCCCATCAGCCCATATCCGGCCCCTGAAGCTCCAGCACCCAGCGCAAATTCGCTGGCCAGCACCATAGCCAAGTTACCTGCAACGCCGCTCACCACATAAATAATCAAAAACTTAACATGCCCAAAATATTTCTCTGCCCTAATACCAAAAAGTATCATGGCCATGGTGTTAGCCATCAAATGCATCAGGCCAATATGCAGAAAAATCGGCGTAATAAGGCGGTGGTATTCGCCTAAGGTGAAAACAAGATGATGCGACACAGCCCCATATCTTATCAGCGTGGCTATGTTAGTAGACCCACCATCAAGCTCCATCAGCACAAACAGCAGCACATTTACAGCCATCAAGATATAGCACAATATGGGATATTTTGCAACAGGTGTAGCATATCTCGAGGTTGGCATCTCATTTTCCAGCCCGATGCTCCCTTGCCTCGGCTTTAACGCCGTTTCTATCTTAGCCAGCGCACCATCCATATTATCCGTCTGCTTGGTGTTACGAATTATCTGCGAGGCCACCGTATCAACGCCATAATAAATATCATATTTCGGCATGAAAGCAAATTCGCCCTGCTCGTCAATCAATTTCCTAATTTCGCTGATATCACCGGACAAATCACCCGCAAAGATGTTAATTATCACGGTGTGGCGCATGTTAAGCCGCGCAGATATAACGTCAATCCTTTGGTCTATAAGCTCTTTAAGCCCTGAAAAGCCCATCATCCCCGAAGCGGGATGCGCCTCATAAACCACATAAAAATACGCCACAGCACCGGACAGCTTCCCCCAAAGAGACACTTTCCTGCGCCAAAACTCATAGGCGGGTAGCTCTATTTTCTCGCAACCCGCCTCAAACATGATATTTGCAAAATTTCTTTCAAAATCTGCATACATTTTTCTATTTTCCTTTGTACGATATCTTTACAAAATAAATGTCAGGCCATATAGCATTATCACGCCGGGTATGCCTAAAATAGCCGCAACAGCCATTGTAAGGGCGTTTATGCCAACAGCCAGCCCAAAGCCGCCCATCGTAAGGTTTATAACAAACACAGCCGCTATGCCCAAAACCCCATGTACCCCGAAAATAGCAACACGCCGCATTTTGTTGTTAATCACCAAAATGCCCAACACCACCAAAACACCTATCGCCGCCCAAATTACCAGCTGCCCATCCGCATTTTGAAAAAATTCCATCTCAAACACGCTCCCCTACGCACTAAACACCCTGCTAACAATGCCCTTATCCTTGCATTGCTGCAAATAAAACTTATACCGCATGTTTACGGCATTCATCTCATATATAAAGCTGTCAATTAGGGTGGGGTCTGTGACAGAATCCAGCGAGCTGTATATCACATCCAGCTCTTTTTTAAGCTGCTCCAGCGTTGCCAAAATAATCATGTCTTCGCCGCTAAGCTGCTCTTTTTTCTTGCCAAAGGGCCGCCGCCTTTCCTTTGGCTTTGGCTTTTCTATCAAAACATAGTTGTAAGCTTGTACGTTCATTTCTCCCTCCTATAAAGCAGTATGTCATACATACAATATAGTCAGGATTTTCCAATTGTATTCCAATTTTCCAATTTTTTCTAAGGACTAGAACGCGGACTCTTTTTGAAATTAAACTTGCTTTCTTCGCCCTTAACAAGCCGCACGATGTTTGCCCTATGGGTGAAAAATGCCAAGGCGGCAATTATCCACGCGATGATGATAATGGGCATTTCGTTAAAAAAGATGGTGGTTACAATGCCAAATGTAAGAAGGCCCACCAAAGATGCCAGAGACATATATCTTACAACAATAAGCACAACAAGCGCGATGCCAAAGGCGATGGCCAAAATTCGCAAATCAAACATCAAAGCCACGCCAATTGAGGATGCAATGCCTTTGCCACCGCGAAACTTGAGATAAAAAGGGAAGTTGTGCCCCAAGACGACACCAAGGCCCGTCAGCAAGCCCGGCAGATATTCTATGCCTTCCATGCCGTAAATACGCCCATGGAAAACAAAATTAGCCAGCATCACAGCCGCCACGGCCTTTGCCATGTCCATCACCAGCACCACAGCGCCGGCCTTAAACCCCATAACCCGCGTAACATTGGTCATGCCGGCGTTGCCGCTTCCGTGGTCTCTAATATCAATTTTGCCAAAAAGCCTGCCCACAATATAAGCAGATTGCAAGCAACCCACGATATAACCTATCAAAACAAACAATATCTCAAGCAGCATATTTCCTCCTAAAAAAGGGTCACTTCTTCATCTCATTGACAAATTGGTCAATTGCGGTATCATCAATCTTCTCTATATACACGCTTTGTTTCATAACGGTTTTGATGACAAAACGCTCGAAAACATTGGCCTTTTTGGGGTCAAAAATACCGCCCAAAAATCCCCTTGTCTTTACCTTATCTAACAGATTTTTAGGAAAGTTGGTTGCAAAATAATTATTACCTTCTTCTGCAAGGCCTGATAAAAACAGTCCACATGCCTTTTTGCCCAGCGCGGCGGCATTTTTTGCGGCAAAGGCCTTGGCCTCTTTGCGTATAGAGCCCGCGTAAAGCGAACTGCCTATGATAATACAGTCAAAGTCCGCAAGGGGCGGGATGTCGCCCTGCTTCAAGTCGCACAAAGTCGCATCGCCCATCTTTTTCTCGATGCGGCCAGCTATTTCCTTGGTCGCGCCATGTTTTGAAGCATACAGTATCAATGTTTTCATGTTTTGTTCCTCACAATAAAATGTATTGGCGTGCCCTTAAAGCCAAAGTTTTGCCGTATTTGGTTTTCGATATAACGCTTGTAGGAAAAATGCAGAAGCTCCGAATTATTAACGAACAATATGAATGTCGGGGGTTTTATGGACACCTGCGTGATATAATATATTTTCAGCGCAACGCCCTTTACGGCCGGCGGCTGGTTTATGGCCATGGCCTCTATCAACACCTCGTTTAAGATGCCCGTCTGCACGCGCATGGCGGCATTTTGCGCGGCCACCTGCACCTCATCAAACAAATTGGTAATGCGCTGCCCCGTAACCGCCGATGTAAATAGCTTTGACGCATATGGCATATATTTAAGCTCAAAATCTATTTTTTCTTCATATTTTTTCATGGTTTTATGGTCTTTTTCCACCGCATCCCATTTGTTTACAACGATAATGCCCGCTTTGCCCTTTTCATGGGCAATGCCTGCAATTTTCGTGTCTTGGTCCGTTATGCCATCCTCGGCGGATATCACCAGCACAGCCACATCGCAACGGTCCACCGCAGAAACAGCCCGCACAAGGCTGTATTTCTCAATATTCTCCGTTATCTTGCTTTTGCGGCGTATCCCCGCCGTGTCTATAAACATATATTTTTGCCCGTCTTTTTCAAAATAGGTGTTAACAGCATCGCGGGTAGTGCCAGGGATGTTTGAAACTATCAGCCGCTCTTCACCCAAAATGCGATTGATGATAGAAGACTTGCCCACATTGGGCTTGCCCACAATAGCAACCTTGATAATTTCCTCTTCAACCTCATCTTCATAAGGCGCAGGAAAATGCCCGCAAATAATGTCCAGCATATCGCCCAAACCCAGCATATTTGCAGCGGAAACGGGCACAGGCGTGCCAAGGCCAAGCGAATAAAATTCGTAAAGCAAATCTTCCTGCTTTATGTCATCCAGCTTGTTAACCACCAGCACAATGGGCTTGCCGCTTTTGCGCAGGATGTCCGCCGCGTCAATATCCCCTTCCACAATGCCCACCTTGCCATCCACCACAAAAACCACCACATCAGCGGTTTCAATAGCCAGCGTGGCTTGATGCAAAATTTGCTGGGGGATGTATTCGTCACTGCTGGCATCCAAGCCGCCAGTATCTACCAAAGTAAATTTATGGTTAAGCCACGAGGCCTCGGCATACAGCCTGTCCCGCGTCACACCCGGCGTGTCTTCCACAATGGATAAACGCGAGCCTACTATACGGTTAAATAACGTAGATTTGCCCACATTTGGGCGGCCTACTACTGCTACAATTGGTTGCATGGTTATGTCCTTTCTTCACGGGCGGCATAGTACCACCCCTATTAAAATGTTCTATTGCTTGGGCCTTGTGTTGTGTCATAATTCAACTATGTATCGAAATTACCCAGCCACTTGTAGGGGCGGCTTATAGCCGCCCGTTTATCCTACAGACGTACCACCTATTCAATGTATTATATCACTGCATATGCGGGCGGCTACAAGCCGCCCCTACGACATATGTACTACACGGCGCACTGTAAAGCAAAACCTCAATACTAATGTAGGGGCGGCTTACAGCC
>Ga0123355_10011699_pt1 | contig 13547 bp, 12 predicted proteins | sample TergutEmb28metaG_3_FD_89872 | JGI IMG/M metagenome (GOLD analysis project Ga0123355, IMG submission 89872) | Embiratermes neotenicus P1 segment gut microbial communities from Petit-Saut dam, French Guiana - Emb289 P1 | ecosystem: Host-associated > Arthropoda: Insects > Digestive system > Gut ...
AGTTAGACAAGGCTGCCCTTTATTATCAACATTATTCAACATTTACATGAATGAAATGATAGTGAAATGGAACCCAGTCTACACAAAAGGCATTACTTTAAGAATCACTACATGAATAAACACTTCGTTTTGCAGAGGATCATGTCAAAATAGCTGATACAAGGGATAATTTACAGAGAGGAGTAAGAAATATTTAAATTGTAAAATATTGCAAAGGATTTTTGTAATGGAAATATCATCAGAAAAATCTGAGACGATGGCATTTTTAGGACAAGACCCAGCAAGATGTTACATCATTGTGGATAACATATGTGCAGAATTTTATATATTCAGTTGTGAAATGTCGTATGAAAATGAAAAAGATTTCAACTAATACTATAAAAATTTTCTCAATTACTGGGAATTTTAAACAATACTTTTAAACCAATTTTGATCCAGAAATCTTAAAAAATAAGTTTATAATGCACTGGCTCTATGTATCTATATAGAAGTGAAATTGGACCCTCAGACAAGCGAATAAGGAGCAATTGACACCAATTTAGATGAAATTTTTCAGAAGAACCATGGGTTACACACTTTTTGACCACAAAAGGAATGAAGGAATTTTGGAAGAGCTGAAAGCTGGAAGTTCCACCAGTTGACAAGAAACTAAGAAGAAACAAATCAAACTGGCTGCAACACATAACAAGAATGAACAGCAGGATGCCAAAAATAAGGCTGAATTATAGATCACTTGAAGAAAACTTGGAAGACCTCTAAAGAAACTATTAGACAAGGCCAAAGCAGGTCTATTAAGGCCTAACTTGTGGCATGATGATGATGATGATACATTCCTTTGTTGTTCTGTTGCTAAAGCTCACAACTTATGGTTGTTGTGCGCTTAATTTATTTATTATCTGTACAAAGTTTTAACTCCTTACAGCCCAGTGGTAAATGTGTGTATAACCAGATTTAACTTCAGAGACTTGCAAGTTGCACACAAAATGTGTTTATACACTTTGTATGCTTCTCAGAATAAACTGCGATTATTTCCCTAAATGGCATAACAAGTTGGTCTTTGAAACAGAGATGCAATGTGTTGACTGTATGACAGGACCTACATACATAAACACATAACACACTACTTAAGTAAATTTTAGCACTCAGAAGCAGAACAACAGTTCTGTCACATGATAGCTTAACATAAAATGGAATGACACTTAGCAAATGAATACAATGGTCGGTGTATGTGCAGAAATGCACAGGAGGCTTCTACCATGTTTAGCAACTTAATGTAACTGTGTCACAGTCACACAGAGATAGTAGAAATGTATGTAGCAACTACTGAGGTTGCTGTATTGACAGAGATGAATCTGAAGTGATACAAGCAATGATGTTAATATTACAGTCTGTGGGAGATAACAGCATGCAGTTTGAACAAGTGTGCTGAGTATACTTGTGTGTAACAAGCGGTAGCTTGAAGTGGGATTAAGCTATCATGTTTATAGTTGAAGTTACTGTCATTTTTGATGAAGTATAAGGTGCATGCAGTGTTCTGCCTGGGTGTGTAGGCTCTGGTCTTGTGGATCTGTGTCGTACAGCCAACCACAGCCTACACACCCAGGCAGAACACTGCATGCAGTAGGACATGGTCTTATTCTCCTGATGATGGGCATAATGATACCCAAAACATGTTGAGATAGAAGTTTAATGATAAACATCGAATTAGTTGCATCTTGTTGGTTCTCTCTCTTCACCTTACATTCACGATGCACGGTCACAAGAACCTTAAACCTGAAACTTCTTATGTTGCTTAAACACTGAAAATGGTGCAGCAGAAATGTTGAAAGCTTGACACAATTGAAGCCACGTGTCACTGCAGGGGGGATTATTACTGCTACATCCCTTGAAATACGGAAAGTAATTATGTTGAGTGTCTGACAAATATTTTCAAGGCTGTCAATCCCATCAAGAAAGCAGCAGTGCCTTGTAAGTTCTGAAGGATTCAGTGGAGGAACTGAATCATCAGGAATAATGAAAATATTTCAGGTCAGTAACAAACTGTGGTGTACGACACACAAGGTATCTTGGCAGTGGAGACGCTAAGGGTTTCCTCAAGGTATAGAAACCATCCCATATGGTGACAGTACAGCCATTTAAAAGCTGGAAATTGTATGTCATGTTACAGACAGGTTTGGACACTCAACTAGTGATGCAACAGTGTAGAAACTTTGTGATGGTAAAACTATGACTGGGTGAGGCCACCTATGAATGCTGCAGTTGGTCTACTGCAAAAGTACTGTGTTGTGGCTGTAAGAAGGAATCAGAAGAACATAAAGGACATGACGAAAGCTGTATGGGCATCGTTTTTGCACATTGCATCTGTAGACAGCAGTCCACATTAATAGCTCTGCCCTTCAGGTAACAATTCATGGTGTGGATACCAGAGAGGAAAGGCAAGTAGAAAAAATTACTATTATAAACACCCTGCCACAGCCTTTACCAGAGGCATTTCAGCATATACAAAGATTTTAAGTGATATTAAATACATTTGGGATTGTGCCCATATCTGTATTTATGGGATTGCTGATTATGAAAATTGGTGTCCTAGATGCAGTAGCTTTAATGAAGGTACTAAAGAGAGGTGCAAGTGTTAGAGGTATTGGGCATGACCCCAGGTGAAAATTTAGAAAAGCAATCTTGACAATGTTGACCAACTTTGAGTTACTGAGACTGAATAGGCAATTCTACAGACCACTGAGGAAGAAAGGACAAAGAGGATGATCAGAAGCATCAGAAGAATGCAGGAAGACAGAAACTCCGCAGTCAAGATGAATATGGACCCAGAATGTGTTCAGTATTGTGCAGGTTAGTAGGCAACATGTATTTGGAACTTAAACTAATTTTCCTAAAACTTGGTATTTTCCATTTTTGAAATGCCATAACTCCAAACTAATTGTGATACACTTGAAACTTTGCAGTGTTATTAAATGTATGTGGAAAGCAGACCATAGTCATGGGCATATCTTTAAAAAATGAGGATAATTCACAGTGAAGAAGGAACAAAATTTTTCTCCTCTTTTTTTTCCCCCCCCTCCCCCACCACAGATGTTCTGTGAAATGCCAATTTACAAAATAATGGTTTGATTAGTGTCATAATACTCTGCTCTTATGGAAGTAATGTTCATTTTATGCTTTCAAAATGTCATTGCAGAGTGCTGGTTCCTGAAATAATTGGACCTAATAACATACATGCATTAAACTCTGACTTTTGTGCCACCTTCAAAGTAAGTTTGCTACAACAACTGTGTGACATACATTAACCATCTCTACCCTTCAAATCACCTTAAAGATTATACTTTAAAATGCCAAGTTTCAGCATGCCCGCTAGTTCCCCTTCCCCCATTTTCTGCAACCATTTGTAAGCAGATCCTTAGGTATCCATATGTGACCCATGACACAAACACTACTTTTGGGAACTTCTGAGTTATGCATATCCTCAAGAACTCATCTTGAAAACTTCATTACAGGAAGAAGGTGCAAAAATTCCATACATAGCAGAACACAAATACAAATTATGCAGACTGTCACTGTAATTTAATAACTTCTGCACTTTATTAACTGAATGCAGCAGAGCACAAAGTAACAACACACAAGTTAGCAGCTATGTAAAGCGGTTTTGTGTGTGCATGCACGTGTGTGTGTGTGTGTGTGTGTGTGTGTGTGTGTACAAATGTTTGTTAGAGTGAACAAGTCTGTAATAACAACAATAATTTTGGATTGGTATTCTGTTGTTTTTTAATCTCATCACTGCAGTGTTATTAGTGACCGGTGGACAGTATCAAACTAGATACTTAATAACCTCTGACAGTGTGTTAATTTAGTCCAAAAATAAAGAGTATTTTTTACTGGCTTGTTTCCCCTGTTAGAAATACATGCTTAATTTCATGTGGTTCACTGCCTTTCATACATCACCACAAAACAGGTACACAGTGTACATGAATAATACGAGCCAATATGACATATCCACTTTGTATGTACAGTACATATTACCAAATAATTTCTTACATGATCATCTACTGTGAGTGGCCACAAAGCCCCACCCATGAACCAAATAACCCAACATGAAGCTCTGAAATCAAAATTAGAATTATCTGGACATTGTAGCTCTGCTGGCATTTCCAAGTATTCCACATAAATCAGGGCTACCTATCCACTTTGCAGATTACTTTGTTGGGATGTATATTCACTTTGAAAAAACTTGTTTCAGGAACTTAGATACTGCAATTCTGTCCTTTGCAGGGGGCATAATTTGCCATTTAAACCATAACAGATCACAGTTGAACCCTGTTACAATGCCATGAAAGGGGCTGAATATTGTGTTTCACTGACAGTAAAGAATTAACCAGTACCAAAGAATATGTGATGCACTATATGTGGTGTCGCATAAGGCAGTGTCGTTATAACTGGGTTCGACAGTATTATATGGTGTGACACTAAAGGTTCTCATGGCAGTACATGTGAAGACCACTGTATTCTGAGATGTAACATTATGTCATCTGGTAAATAAGTAGATATTTTGGGAAAACCTGCTGCCTCCACCTTCAGGATTGAATGACCTCTCTTTGGGCCTGAAGCCAGAGGCAGCCAGTGCCTTAAAAATGCCAGTGCTTAGCTGCCAGACTGCAAACTGTCGCATACCACAAAGCACCAGTCCTCATATTACTGAAATCCCAAATAATTTATCAGATTCGTTTTTCCTAATTCATCATATCAAAAAGGCGCTCACATTAATGTCATGCACAAAGTTACACACATTCTATATAGGTACTTTCCTGAAAAACTGAAGATTGTGAATGGGGAAGTGGGTTGTCTTGTATTCAGGTAAATACAGCATATCAACTAAAATTAATAAAAATAACATCAATCACAACAATTGTATATATGGTTACTGTCATTTTATTGTGGCTATAATCCCACTTCAGCTATAAAGAATAAGACCTTATTCCAACCTTAAAATTTTATATTTGCAATTATCATTCCTTCTAGTATACATATATTTAGATTTAAATGATGATGGTCAAAAGAGGACAAAACACATAGTACAAAATATACTAAATAACTGTATACACAAGTATTGTGATGGATGGTATTTTTATTAATTTTAGCTCATATCTTTCACAGTAGGATGTTCCAACCAAAGTTCAAAATACAGTATATTGTGATCTTCTGGTTTATGACAGTGTATGATTTGGTAGGTTGGTACCAACCTACTGGAGGAGTCTACTGCCTTCACCTTAGTAATGGATCCAGTATGTCCTACATATTGAACACTGTTATAACCATGAGACTACAGTACAGATCACACTTTGGAATGCTAGTTATGAACAACAAAATTATACATCCCCTTACAAAATCTACTTAAATCTTCCAGTATTTTGGCTTCTATATCTTCTTTTATACTCCTCCTTCCAGATAATAATGTCACTTACTCCTGGCTGATTTACAAGATCTGCCACATCTTCACACATGAAATCTCTTAGAAGGAAATACCTCCATAGTGCTTGATCTTCAGACATGCAGTACAAATCCCTACAAACCACTGACAATTTTAAGAAGTCTGATACTTTCAAATACCTAAGTACTTTAATCTTAACTTCATCTGGAACACCCAAAAGACTGGCGTTCAATATGCCTTCCTTGGTCAAGATTACACTTCTGGCAGGATGTGACAAACTGTTCTTAAATTTCAGGGACAGATCTTTCAAATTGCTGAACTTTGCAGGAATACAACTGGTTGTTGAGTTAACAACATATTTTGAGGGCTGAATTCCCAATGTATATCCATTCGTTTCTGGGACCAAGTTTGATACAATTAAATTGATTATAAGAAAATCATCTAGTGGTATTAAAAGCAGTTTGCATGGATATTGAATGAACCTTCCAAGTACAAAAGACATTTCGTAAATGTTTTTATGAATATTTTTCCAGTTGGCTGGCATGCTGCGGAAATGGTTCAGTTTATGAACACTGAATCCATGATCATACCTGCAGACTGAAGTTCCTTCTATATTTACTGGTGAATATCCTGTTTCCATCATTAACACATACAGCAAAACAGCAAGCAAATCATTTTTCCTTGTAGATGAACTACTTTCCTCTGACCCTTCCAGAGATTTCACAAGGGTTTCAAGATTGTGTGGAATTCTCTTTTCAGAACTCTCTTCAATAACTGTTGGGTTCATTACTGAAAAGTGAACATTTAATACTTTAAGTTCAGTATTCAAAGTAGGACACAACAAACTTGCTTATCTAAGCATGATTTCAGGCTTTCACTGTGAAGTAGATGAGAACTTTGCTCTTCTGGGTTATTATGCAGAAAGTAGTGGTAAGGATAATCCAGAAGAGCTCAATTCCCTTTCTTATCTAACATATACTATACCACTAAAACATTTTTGTGCACATTAGCCACCAAAATAAAATATATACTTTTACATAATGGACTATCAGGTTACACCAGTATCCTACAGGACACTGAGTACTTAGGTCTATTCAGCCTTCACTGCATCCTTTGTCATTATACAGACAGGTTTTTGTTATGTAATTTGAGGTGATGGCTGGCATTCAACTCTGGATCTTTTCAATGCTAGGGTAGTATGCTAATTTCCTACACCATCCGCACAGCCCAAAAACTGTTATTACACTCTTCTGGTGGTCATGCTGTTCCTTCCTATTTCATGTCTTATAGGACAGGCAGCCATATGGAACTCACATTTGCCCTTCGTTGGCTATCAGATATCTGACAAATTCCAGCTTTCGGTCTCCTAACGATTTTGTGTTAATCAATTCACAGAACAGTTGTATCAGCCCCCATGACAGCATGCAACTATATGACTATAATCAGCAGCATGAAAATAACGATCATTATTGCTGCGCCTATCCCGTAATCTCTTGGTGAATATACGCCTTAGTCACTACGTTTAGGTTATGTCTGATTAATCTCTCCGTTTTGCTCAGCGTTCGACAACAGTACTGATGGTACTCTGTCCCACGTTCAACCCCATTATTTAAGATGTTCCTAATTCAATTGGCGTACGACGAGAATAAAATTATCTCTCCCGAAAACGGCGTTCAAAAATGTGCGAGTTTGATAGATATTCTGTAACCTGACATAACATAGATATATTGTATCATGAATAGTCACACCTCTAGAGAATTATCAGTTAGGTACGTAACACAGTTTCAGCGTATTTTCTGCTCGCATAATCTATTCTGCTGCAGGATCTGAATTCTCCACTTTTCAAATGGAACACATTTTGCAGGTGCAATAACTCAACACAAAGCATCTCAACTACTTCTCGGCGGAAGCCTGAACTCACACACTTTTAGCTGTAAGTTGGCAACGCTACAATATCGCGGCTGGGAATCGTGTCGAAATTGCAGGGTGTACAACATACAAATTACAACGACTAGTTTTCAGACGAGAAACTAATTTTCAGTGCATTTTAACACATAATAGTCACATCTTTAAAACACTTTTGTTAATAGTATTTTGCTATCTGTGACATAAAATGAAATGTATGTAAGTTGCTGGTACATTAATGGATATTCTGCGGTAGTTTGTTAACCGACATAGATTGTCAGCTGTTTCACAATATTGCATCATGCACATTATGTACGATGGCACATTGTGTACTATGGCTCATGGGTGGTTGGGCTATGGCGGCGCATGTAAATGAGCGTAGCTATGATACAGCATCTGGTACTAAATTGTGTCGAGCTTGTGTGGATTTCAAGACTTGGACAAAGCAGCAAGAGGCGAAATTTACAGAGGTTATTCTTTTGCGTTAAGATCATTGAATTGTAATAACTGTCATTGTGTTTTTAGTCCATGTTTAGGTTATGGGAAGGTGATAGTGTTAAAATTATCAGTGAATAACATTCATTACAGGAAACGCCAGGTGGAAGAGATGAGCACGCTTCCAAGAAGAAAGAGTGCCCACTAGATAAGGACGAATTAGGTAATGATTTTCGTTTTCTTGATCTAATGAATACACTACGTATGTCATTGTAGTACTGGCAATAATATTTTTACAGTGCTGTAGTCCCGTACCGTGCCTTTGTCACATGTGTGTTGGAGAGTCATTAAATTTCTTATTTTCCATATTTCTTAAGGTCAGTGGTAAAATTATTGTACTTCATATTCTCTTGAGGGTGTTTTTTATATGAAATGTCCTTACAAAGACACGTAGCAAAAAATTATCCAGCCGTTTGTAATAATAGAAGAACCTCAGATCACAGTGATTATGTACTTTAGCCCTTTAGTATGCATAATTACTCATTCAGAGTAGTTTTTAACACTGGAACATTTACACATATCACAGTAAATACCTACATTCATATTGTCTTCTGGATTATGACACTGTGTTCTTACATGGTAGGTGTGTGTCAGAGTTTAGAGGAACATTCTGCATCCATCATTGTAACTGAAATCTTCAATGTAAAGAGTGTAGGAAATATCATCTGAAATTAGGTGTCGACATACAATACTACAACGCCGTGTCATTTCCCAGGCGACCACAGTTTTAAGGATGAATGTTGTTACTTTTATTTGTGTGATGTTGTACAAGTGGAAGTGATTGAGGAAGATATTCGTAACTAAATTTAACATTTCCTTGTGATAGTATTTTTGTTGTATGCCCAAGAAACCCACAAAATTAGTTTAAATTATTGTGTTGGTACATTTACATATGAAGAAGAGTTGCTCCACTTGTATGTAGCAGTATTTTGAAGGCAGCTTTCTGGTTTGCATTGCTACATATTTTGGGTAACGTGCTTCTATTTTAGGAAGTCAAACCTGGGGTTTGCTCCATACAATGGCTGCATATTATCCAGATAAACCAACTCCAGAAGAGAGATCAGATATGGCTGATTTCTTCACGACATTCTCAAAATTCTACCCCTGTCATGAATGTGCAAAAGATTTTCAAGAACAGTAAGTGTGTGTTAAAACAATGACATTCTTCTCAAAATCAGATTTTTTAAATGTGTATCACACACCATTATCAGAATGTTTCCTGGATGACCAGGTTAATTTACTGGAATGGAAGTGACTGCTATTTTTGTCACCATATCAAGATCAACTCTTAGGTACTCCCAACCAGGAGGAGGTGGGGAGGTTACATGGCTGGAGCATGAAGCTGATATGTTATCTCCATCCAGAACAAAGTTTAAGAATGACTGGAAATACATATCACTTCATGTACAACATCTTAGCATGATGTAAATAAAGGGACAAATTTGCATATCTGAGATATTGTATAAACAGTCATATTGCAATGTACAACATATAAAATTCTGGCAAATATTTCATATCTAAAGTTAGTACCTTATGCTGAGGAAATGATAGGAGAATACCAAGGATGCTGTCAAAGGGGAAGATCAACTGTTGATAGTATTTTTGCTATGAGACAAATATTGGAAAAATGTAGGGAACTGAATAGAAATGCACATCATCTGTTTGTTGATTTTCAAGCAGCATGTGACACTATGGAGAGAGGAAATATGGAGTGAAATGTATAAACTAGATTTCCAAAAAAAATTAGTTTAATTTTGCAGAATTTTATGTAATGAGATATATGTTAAGGTTAAAATGGGTAAACACATGCCCTCTGAATAAATTTAACAAATGTCTGAGATAAGGAGATGCACTTGCTCCTTTTCTGTTTAAGATGGTATTGGAAACTGCAATTAGAAGATCTATAGTAGAAACATAGGGAAGCATATTTGAGAAATATAGTCAAATTCATACATATGCTGATGATGTGGTTATTATGGGAAGTCGATTACAATGTGGTGAAGAAGTATTTATATCACTGGTTGAAAAAACAAACAAGATGGGATTAGAAATAAATGAAAAAAGAGACAAAATTTATGATGGTATCACAAAAACCTTAGAATATAAATGAATATGTAAAACTTGGTACATATAATTTTGAAATAGTGAAAGACTATACATATCTTGGTACAATTATAACAAATAAAAATGAATTAAGACAAGAGATTGAAAAAAGGAATTACACATGCAAAGAGAGCATATTATACACTTCTGCCACTATTAAAAGAGCCAATCAGTACTCAGAGAAAAAAAAATAAAATAAAAATCTGTAAGACATTAATAAGACCAGTGGCAATATATGGAGCAGAATCTTGGATTCTGAATAAAGATTTCATTTCATTTCATTTCATTTCATTTATTGAAATTCATAGATCCTTATTGGTACACGACCAGGATATCGAATATGTCTATAATTATCCATAATTTACTACTAAAGATATTACTAAATGGCAGGCTACTGTTGAAAGAAAAGTTTTAAGAAAAATGTGTGGGGGTATTAAAGTAAATGAAAATTGGAGAAAGTGATATAATAAAGAGTTAATGTAGCTGTTTGGGGATTTGGATATACTTTTGTCAGAATGTCAGTTTAATTGGATTGGTCATGTTAACAGAATGAATAGTAAAAAAAAGTAAGTCAGGTATTTAACAATAATACTCAGGGAAGTCGATTAAGAGGATGACCGAGAAACCAGATGGTGGAATTGTATACAAACAGGTATTGATGAATGCAGAAATACAAATTGGAAAGAGAGGTCAAAAAACAGAGCTGACTGGGAGAAGTCCATCAAGGAGGTGAAGGTCTGCATCAGACTCTAGTGCCATCGAAGAAGAAGAAGAAGAAGAAGAAGATATTGTTTTACAGACTTTAGTTAGGTATACAGCTTTTTTTTACCAAGTATTAGGTGATATTCAAAGCCTGTGTTAGACCTTCCTCCTTTCTTCTGGTCAAAACTGTCATCTTATTAAGTGGAAATGAAATCGGCTGCAGAAATGGACACTTACATATGTATAAAGGCGCACAGAAGTGATGAAGGCGGAACAGATCATATTGAATGGCATGAGTTCAACAGTAATACTGTGTTTCCATTCAAAATGTCAAGTGGCACACAACACAGTATGAACTTACACGTTTCGTATGTTTAGTAGCAAGGGGAGTTTATTCGTCCATTTTTTGTATTGCCATCATCACTAGATCGCAGCTGAATGTCGCATTTCATTTGGTGACACCTGCTTTGAATTTAGGAGGTCTAGTGTTCACATCTGAGCCTGGACATGTGCTGTCCTGCCTGATTTTTCTACGGTTTTCTCATTCTGTCCAGGCAAATGTTACAAAAGTACCACAAATTAGACTTGTCGTTGGATGCAGTAAAATTTGAGTAATTTGTTAGTTGATGACATTATAATTTGTAATTAAATTAATCGTAAATAAACAAGTACATTTAATGAAATTTTGCATTGTGTGATATGCAGTGACAATTTACTTGACCATACCACCTGTTAAGATGGTTGTGTCATGCACCGCCGGTTGTCACTCATAAGTTTGCATTTCACCCATTGTGTGTGATTTCTTCCCTTTTTTCAGGTTGAAATTGACCCCTCCTCTTACTGAATCGCAACATGCATTATCACAGTGGCTGTGCAGGATGCATAATAATGTTAGCCGCCGGATTGGCAAACCTGAATTTGACTGCTCCCGTGTAAATGAGCGCTGGAAAGATGGATGGCTCGATGGTTCATGTGACTGATAAAGCATGGTAATAGACTAGAACAGGACAGTAGATAAGTGTGCATATGTCTTGATCTTCAAAACCGGTGTGTGTATACCACTGTTGCTTGTAAAGTATTTTTTCATATGTTAGCTGTCACATATTTATGGAAATATAATTAACAGTTTACAGTTGTAAATACTGTATTACATAATAATTAATAACTTAACAAACATTTATATTAGATTATTGAAAAAAATATCTGAAAACCAAAATCAGAAGGTATTTTACCAAGGCCATGTAATATTGCTCCAGAGTGAAGTTTGTGTATTAGAAATGAAACATGTTGTGAGAAAAGTGAAAAAAGAACAGAAAATGCAAATGAGATTCCTGACACTGAGACTGAGCTGTGTTCAACATTCAAATAGTTGAACTACACAGAGCGCCTTAAAAATGTGTTCATGTGTTGGGATTCCTGTGTAAACATTTTTGTTTTGCAATCAGTGCTTCATGCAGTCTCAGTTTGTTGATCCTAGATGTCTGTGGGCACATGAAAATGATCAGCATTGGTTTCAACCTTAATGCTGCTGGAAGTCTTCACTCATCTGCACCCTTCTGGGTTATTATGCAGCAAGTAGTAGTAATTTCTTACCAACCTTTCAGGACAACCTATTGTTCCCATCTTCAGAAGTCAAGAATCCAACAATCCTTTTGAATTCTTGATAGGTTGTGCCAACACGTCGGTAAGAAATTACCATTACTCACTGTGTAATAACCCAGAAGAGGGTAGTTCCCATCCACTTCGTGGCAGAAGCCTGAAGTCATGCATGTTAATTCAATGTTCAAATACCTGTAAGAGACAACTCCCTATAAGAGTAAATGCTTTAATCTCACTTTATGTATTGACCCTTCTGTGTCAGATACAGGGTTCACATAGCAGTGACATAAAGACTGCTTTCTGCTAGGATGTGATTTACATCTGTAATACTGTTTTAGAGGCATGTGCTGCCTCAGTTTTCAAAGTAAATAAAAGTAAGCTGCATGTGGAAAGAATAGGGAAGGACCACTAGGATTGGGTCTCCTTCTGCTGTGCTACAGTTTTACCATTCTTGTGCCCTTGGTATCTTATCTCTTCTTATTGCTTATTCATCCTAGTGGCATTGCCACTGCCACATTCTTTGTGCTCCTTGACATCACAACCTCATTGTTCTACACTCAAGGTACTCTGCTGTCCTCAAGACAGAGGCAGCACTTTCTCCAAAATGGTAACAGCATCACATTCTGGAAGGTAGCAATAACAACCTTAAAAGCCTAGTGGTTACCTTATGTACAACCACTTCTTCATGGTTCTCACACTGCGTTTGTGGTTTTGTTCGGATATCAGGACAAACATCTACTTTCACCTTATGCCAAACTAATAGTGTTTTTTATAACCGACATGGAGAGTGATTACTGTGCGATGTGCACTGAGGTCTTATATAGGACAGATACATTGCTTTAAAGGGTTAATTATCATCACAATGTACAAAGTGAGTGTGAAGCAGTCTAAACACAACTATATTTGGTATCTATAGCTAGCGATGGTAGTTAGCTATCAGCAACTACATGTTTCAGCCATCATCAAGCTGTTCATACTAAAGTAGTTAACCTAATTCAATCAGCTTGATGTCGAGATGTCGAACACCTTAACATTCTTTAATCTTACAGGTTTTTGGTTATGGCTAGTAATAATACTGTGAGTATTCTGGGGGCGTGGAGTTCAGAGTCAGGCGAGCTAGTTGACTGGCAGTAGACTGGTGCATCGTGTGTTGGTCGGCTTCTTGACAGCTAGTTGACTGGCAGTAGACTGGTGCATCGTTGTGTGTTGGTCGGCTTCTTGACAGCTAGTTGACTGGCAGTAGACTGGTGCATCGTTGTGTGTTGGTCGGCTTCTTGACAGCTAGTTGACTGGCAGTAGACTGGTG
>Ga0123355_10011700_pt1 | contig 13547 bp, 10 predicted proteins | sample TergutEmb28metaG_3_FD_89872 | JGI IMG/M metagenome (GOLD analysis project Ga0123355, IMG submission 89872) | Embiratermes neotenicus P1 segment gut microbial communities from Petit-Saut dam, French Guiana - Emb289 P1 | ecosystem: Host-associated > Arthropoda: Insects > Digestive system > Gut ...
GCGTACCAAGGAGTGTTTTGGGGGGGGGGGGGGTTCAACAAATTCAGTTGAGGACAGAGGACAGAGAGCAGGGGGATCTGAGGGAGGTAGACCTTAGTCAGGGGTTCTGGAGGCAGCTGTAATTTGGTACAAGAAATTTCATTTCATATAGTACAATTTTCTTAATTTTTGGTACTTCAAGACTATTTATGATGACAACCAATTTATTTGTCATTGCTAATGTAAAACAATTGCGAACCTAGGTAGTTTTAGAACTTTACTGCCTTTTTTTCTAACATCTTGGGGTTTTGGCGTCCTAAATTCAACAATTTTTAACACTTTTCACAATCGGGTTGACTTTGGCACGATTTTGAAGGGCCTTCGGAATTTCGTGGGGGGGGGGGGTTGAACCCCTCAAATCCCCCCTCCCTCTCGGTAAGCCAATGACATCAAAGTAACCGAACAAATTTTGTGGTTATGAACGAATGTCTATGTGAGCGACGTTTGTGGCAGAAGCAAAGGAAAAATATTTCAAGGCAAAATACAGGCTTGTAGGTATATTACTTAGACTTTTACGCTATTATCTACATTAAATTTAAATCACAATTAAACTTGACAGACGATATCACATTGTGTTAAAAGTATAATATTAAAATGAAATAAAATATGTACTCCGTCTTTCGCAACTATCTTTTCATTTTATTATTTCAAATATTGGACTCTAGTTTCGGCCTGACTAGGTCATCACAACTGAAGTTTAGAAAAAATGAAAATTATTCATATATAGTTGCAAATTTCCATTCAGGCTTACACTAAAGCATTTATTAAATTAAAATAAAAATTTGGGAAGAACAAACATTATCAAGAGAGAAAGACAGCGTACTGGTACAGTACATAGTCACTTTTCTTTTGCTGAAACCACGTAAGCAGTGTCTTATCAACATCACCCGCTCACGTTTCGAAACATGTCATCCTCGATCCATTCTGTTCAAACGCACTAATAATTTGGTTCTGTTTTTTCAGATATTTAGATCTTATAATTTACGAGACAGAATTCCCAACACACGGCAATTTTTTCTTTTTATCGTATTCTACTTCTCGTATTAATTTAACTTTCTCTCCTATGCTCGAAACCTTTATTTTGTTTGTCACTAGCAACATTATAACTTTACCAGTCTCCTGTTGACTGAACGAGTAGTCACCTGAATGTGTAGAGGGCTTGCCGTCTCAAAGATGAGAAGAAGGTCGAATTCTCAAATTTGCCTACTTCTTGGAAAAAGATTATATTGGAACTAATGATTGGCAATGTCTTTGTATCCGATGTAGATGCTATCATGTATGTCGTGCTAAGCAAGGCATAAAAACGCGTGCCTTATGGAGAATTATTTGATACGACAGAATGAGTAAGGTTATAGTCAAGGTGTCGTGCAAACCGAGGTTTTTATAATCGAGTTCAGCTGTAAATACATTCTATAGGAATAAAGCAGAATTTTTACCATACAGTAGATTATGTACATAGGCACCACTGGGCTCTTAGATTGTTAGTGATAAATAGAAGACATTTTCTAGACCTCGTGGCCCAACCGACAGCACATAAAATTCTACCAGTTTAGAAAAATACTTCTAGTTATTCCTGATAAAAGTGACACCAATTAAAATACATTCTTTATGACAATATCTTTCAAGTTCCCTTCCATACAAATATAAGATGTGACAAAAAATTCCTTGTCGTCATTTCCGGTTCATATTAGTAATCTCACTCACAAATTCGTGGCAATACCTACTACGGACGATCTGAAGTCAAATGGCATAATGCAGTACCCTGTGATTATATATTATTTTTTAAATCAGCTTTTTCGTTCGGCGTCTGAAGAAACCAATTTTCGCGAAATTTGAGCCTTCTAAGGTCGATTAGTTTTCAGACATGGAATCGAAGAAGAAGAAGAGGAAGAAGAAGAGGAAGAAGAAGAAGAAGATGAGGAGGAAGAAGAAGAAGAAGAGGAAGAAGAAGAGGAAGAAGAAGAAGAGGAAGAAGAAGAAGAAGAAGAAGAAGAAGAAGAAGAAGAAGAAGAAGAAGAAGAAGAAGAAGAAGAAGAAGAAGAAGAAGAAGCACAGATCAAATTTGTCCAGTTTCGAACATAAATTCTCCGTAACGGTTCGAGATAGGACCCAGTCACTGACAGCTCGTGTTAAGACTGACACTACTCACTTTACTTCGGTAAACAAAACTTTGTGATTACATCGTAGTAAGTAGACGTATTTCCAATTTCGTCTTCGAATTTGATTTTCGCCTTATTTTCCACCACGATACTATGGGTAAGAATACCACAAGATTCCTTCTTTTCTGCCCTACAAACTAAATTTAAGAACAAAGAGGCATTTTTGATAGGGGCCATCCCGTTGTGTAGTAGTAAATATGTGTATATTACCGTCTAAAACACAACATATGTACATCAACACAGCGATCAAATATCAATTACATCAGGGCTACAGGTTTCGGCTGTGAAACAGCCATCATCAGGCGAATGCAGAACATATACAAGGTACAATATAAGTGTGCATAGCGTATAGTGTACCTTGCATATGTTCTGCATTCGCCTGATGATGGCTGTTTCACGGCCGAAACATGTAACCCCGAAGTAATTGATATTTCATCACTGTGTTGATGTACATATGTTGTTTTAGACGGTAATATACATAAGCTGGGGCATGCTGGGACAATTTTAGGAAAAAGTCAAGTTTCGCGTATGAGGACAGTTCCACGCAACAATAGTCAGTACACTGGGAAAATTTCGTATCGTGTGATAGTATGAGTGGGATTGTTCTGTTTTCTTTAGATGACATGGGTACCAAGCAGAAAGAAAAACAATTATAATAATTCTTAAAGCTACTTACGTCTTTGAAGATTTGCAGCTCTTGGAGAAGATAGTGGTGGATGTGGGCACCAGAACAGCCAAGAGCATCGATCAGGTCAAGCGCGTGCTTTGGGTCAGAAGGACACCAGCCTGCACGCAGTGACCTTGATAATAGGGGTGGCGTGAAAGTCGTTACAGAAATTACAAACGAAACTGCATTGCCGCAATTAAACCAAAATTCAACAAATTTCGGTAGCGAAGATGAAAATTTGTGTAAGAGGAAACTGAAGAAATAGAGAACTATTTTTCATTTCTTCAAAGTTCTAGTTGTTAATCAGCGCATGTTGATAGTCCTGAACCAATGGTACAGGTAGCAGCTTATCTGTCCCATCTTCAAGGACCAAGGTCAGTAAACAGCTACAAACATACGCTGCTTAAAAACCCAGAACAGTGAACAGCTCATATTAACTGGGGCTCACGTCTGAAATCTCGCAAATATTTTCAATTCGAATCGCGTACCAGCAAAGGCCAGAGAGAATATTCTGAACAAAATGAAAAAAGGGTGACGTTTACCGTACACAAGTCCATGAAGGCCCAAAGGTGGAGTAGAAGCATAGCTCTACTCCTTATTTAAACTCGACCATAGACGGGATTGGGTGGTTAACTGCAAGCCCCGCTGCTTTATTCTCAGGAATAAGACGGTACCCATTGTATAGCTGACTGGCTGGGCCCAACAGCCAGTCTGGATACGTTTGAAAAATCTCGCCTCCACTTGAATTCGATCCCCGGACAGTCCAGCCTCTGGACATAACGACATAATATCAAGAGCTAAAATGATAAAGATATAAAAAACACAATTAAGCCGAATAAGAGTTAGTTGTATCGGAAGCAAAGTTTAGCGAATTTTATGAATCGAACGTTACATGCACTGTGGCCGAATTATAATATTATTCACTAAAAAAGTGCAAAGAAGAAGCTTGTTCGACGTAAATTAGTATCGTGCATTCTGAAGGAGCTATACGGAAATTTCAAAGACAAATATTCCGATAGCAAAGCAAGCTTCCCTGAAATCGTAAAGTTGACAACTTCGCATTGTCTTTAGTTAAGGTCTGTAAATCACAGCCAACACAAAGAGAAATTCAGTACTTAAGCAGAATGGCGTTTTTCACGACATCAAGTGGAAAAGTTTAATGCGATGATATCTAGGAAACAACTAAGATAGGGTTTCCCAAACGTTTTTTGTCACGGAACACTTTTCGACTTAGAAAATATTTTCGAAACACATATATTGTGGTCCCTCTTTTATCAAACAAAAGTCAATACATCGAGATCTGTTTGTGACCTAATGAACGTTTCTTATAGCACTTCTTGTATGAACCGTATCTTAAATTATGATCAAATATTATAAATTCATATTTAATAATAATCTATGTTTTTTCTCGTCTTTTTCATGGAGCACTTATTCACATGTCACGCAGTCTGCGAAACGCTAAATTAAGAGAGCCAGTTGGCAGCGTCTTATGCAAGACCAGATACCGAGCCTAAATATTTGTATCAGCGGGTTAAAATAGCAATTTACATGAAAATTCATTTTGCTGTACAAAGGCACTTGATACGCGAGAAATCAAAAGGCATTAGAAAGCAAGTTCATTCTCGTGCTCACCGCAGCCGGAACTGCGTCAGCTTGTGCTTGCATTGCTGCATCGCGAAGGAAAGGTCGAGCAAAGCGTTTCCTTTGCTCGGAGAGTTTTGACGAAGTCACCTGGAAGAAACTACCAAGTAGACTAGTGTCAAGATATATCTTAATTTTTTCTGAAGTTAATATAAATAGATCAGAAACACCTGGAATGTTTTGAAATGTGGTGCTGGAGAAAGATGGAAAACATCAGTTGGACCCATCATGTGAGAAATGAAGAAGTATTACTTAGAGTCAAGGAGCAGAGGAATATCCTACATGAAATAAGTAAACGGAAGGCTAACTGGATTGGTCACATTTTGCGTAGAAACTGCCTTCTACAAGACGTTATTGAAAGAAAGATAAAATGGGGGATAGAAGTGACAGGTAGACGAGGAAGAAGACGTAGGAAGCTACTGGATGACCTTAAGGAAAGTAAAGGATACTGTCATTTGAAGGAGGAAGCTCTAGATTGCACTGTGTGGAGAGCTCGAATTGGAAGAGGCTTTGGACCTGTCGTAAGACAGGCTACTAAATGAATGAATGAATGAATGAATATATATATATATATATATATATCAATTTTTACATGATTATATTCGGACCTTTACCGTTATACACCATAAGAGGGGTTTATGTTAGACGTCAGGCTGGTCTGTCCCTGCTACAATGTGCGCCTCTACCGGGCGAGTTCCTTAGTGTGAGTGATGACGTCATATATTATTCGGGTGTTCAACTCGAGGAGAATGAGATGGGCGGGGCATGTGGCACGTATGGCACAAAACGCACATAGGGTTTTCGGTGGGGAAATCTGTTGAGGAAAGAAGCTGCTTGTCAGATGTAGATAAGAGGGTAATATTAAAATGGATTGTAAATAAATAGGATGGCAGGGCGCGGACTGCATTTATGTGGCTCAAGATATTAACAAGTGGCGGGCCTTTGTGACCACGTTAACGAAAATTTACTTTCCAAAAAGTGCAAGGAATTTCTTGATTAGCTGAGAAACTATTAGCGTGTGAAGAAGAGCTTTGCTCCATGAAGTTATTTAATTATTTATTATTTTGTGGACTCTATTTTTCACATTACATCGTAACGATTTTTGCAGCTGGCAGTGTGTGTGCTTTTAGTACAAAGAAGTCCGAATGTAATAACTGTACTCTGGCATTTGAAGCTGATAAAGAGTATTGTGTGTGTGTGTGTGTGTTATTGTTTCACCTAGTTAAGGGGATATGCATTGCTGTGTTAGTCATTTATTTTTCAGTCACTTCTTTGTTTCAGATACGAACATTCATCTCACGTCATACAATAGTGTCTCATTATTTGCCTTCAATAATGCAGAATAATATTACGCTAGAAACTCTGGACACACTAGCTGAGGTCTGTACAGGGTTATTCGAAATGATTGTCGGGGTTTTAACAACTTGTCATACACAATACACTTGAGATAGGAGAACATGTTTTTTTTATTTAATAGAGCAACACTCCAAGTTTTTTTTATATACCTTACAGGTGCTCTATATGTGCACTCTTTGTGATTCTACAAACATCAACACGATGATCATCACCGCTGACATGCTACAAACAGTTTGGAACGAACTCGCTTATCGTGTTGATGTTTGTAGAATCACAAAGGGTCCACATATAGAGCACCTGTAAAGTACGTAACAAAATCTTGGAGTGTTGTTCTATTAAATAAAAAAAACACAAACTCCTATCTCAAGTGCATTTTATATGACAAGTTGTTAAAACCCCGACAATCATTTCGAATAATCCTGTATTTTAAGTAAAGAGCTACCATTGCGTGCAGCTTACAATAGTTTACAAGAACGCCAGTAGATGGCAGAAAGTCCCGAACATTGCTACAATTACAGTTTTCCTGCATAGATGGTGATGAATGTACTGCGCGGGGCTTTTGATAACGTGGGTTAGAACCTTGACCCATGGTTGTTTATTTACGACACGATCCATGTTCTCATACAGCTTATTGCTTCCATTCTGAGAATAAAGTTATTGAGTCGTGAAGGTGACCAGTTACTACCACCTTATTCTGAAGTGACGACGGCTGTTCATTTGTACTCCCATTTCCGCATACTTCGTGGTATGGCTCTTGATAAGCACGAGGACATTTACCTGCCCAACCGAATCTCGGCTTAGCGCTTGGCCTTCCTCGGTATAACACCGACACTGCTTCCCAGCTGTACGTCCCTTGCTTGGGACAGTTGCAATGAGGACGGAGAGAGGCTGTAAAAAGATGACAGAATGGATCCGAAACTATTGATTTGTAACTTTTAAATCCGCAGGGAGTCACTTCATGTTCTAAAGGTGAGCTGCATACAGTATGTGACTAGGATAGGTAAGAAAGGGAATGCATAGGTCGTACGTCTAAGGTTTTTTTGGTAAATCTTCCTTAAAACAGTCCACAAAACCAAGAAGGATTTTGGAAGATACCATTCAAACGACTCTGCTACCGTAACGTATCGTAACCACCCCGCAGGAGTGGCAGCCTACGGAAACACATATTCAAATGGCCGCACCTAATTTATATTTTTAATCTTATAAACGACGCATAGAAGCCATTTTATTTAAGGAAGGTACAGTGGTTGAAGCATATCTTATTCAAGACAGTTTCAGTTACAAAGGAGTTTTCAAACAATGGGAAATGCAGTACTTAATCGATATGTCGGCCAGTGTGCACGGAAGGTCGGGTAAGATCCCGCGTCCGTAACGAGTGACAATCATTTGAACAGTTTCTTAAATACCAAGACTAGTCACGTGTCAACTGGCCTGATTCTTAAGGTGACAACAGTTACCAGGTGACCTGCAGAGTGACTTGTGTTCGTCTTTAGACCAACTGTCCTAAGAAAAATGATCAGTTACTTCTGAACTACAGTTTTATGAAACAGCTATCACACAGCTGACTTGCGGATAAATTGACTTGCATGCTACAGCTAGCGACTGTTCTTTCTTTTATTGTATAGTTTAGTTAAGGACGCTATTAGTAATGTAACCGTTGATTCTGGTTCGAAGCCGGATCAAAATTATGCTTGGCGGAGAGATATGCAAAGTTACGTGAGAAAGAATTTTGCTTGTCTGCTATACACTGGTACAGTACATTGTGAGCGGATGAACTGATATTAATTTTATGACTATGTTTATCGCGCGAAGGGAGGCAGCTTGCTTGTAGCTCGGGTTACAACGATACCGCCGCGTTACTGGAAACAATACCTTCTATGTGCTTTTAGCATGCATCAGCAGACAGCTGTTGAACTTGAGGTGTGGAGGCTGTGAAGCTAATACAGGCTGGGTTTGGTCTTCATAGCGGGCACTTGTGTGAGGAAGTTGAAGGAGAAGCGTGACGATAACAAAGAGGTGTATTCCGTTATACAATTTATAACAGTGCCGGACACAATAATGTGATTGTGAATATTAAAGTACACAAATTGAAGTGACTGTGACAATAAACCTAAAGAGGCCTAACAAAAAAAATATATCCATCTTGTCATCTAGTCGGTAGCTACGTTACGTTTCCTGTGACCACTACGCGTTATATTCCCTGAGTGGAGTTCATGTTCCCGACTTTGAAATTTGGCCGGTTAAAGTAAGTAAGACCATGTAGGGTGGAATATTTTGGCGACAGTTAATGATAAATAGATATAAACTGAACAAAACCGCAATGACCCCAATTAAGGCAATACCCCGGCACTTTACTTTATGAAACTAAGAAACCCAAGGTAATCCTCAGGATATTTGATGCCCCGCCTACGATTCGAAACAGAGAATTTCTGAGTACCGCATATAGTCAGCGACGTTGCCAACTGAATCAGCTTGCAGTGTACATGTTCACACTGTATTCACTTAAGATCATTTTAAATATTATCCTCCCTAAAAAGTCAAGATCTTCCAAGTGGGGCCTCTCTTGTATTCAGATTTTACTACTAAAATGTTTGTACGCATTTCTCATTTCCCCCACGCGCAATGTATTATGTTTTCCCGATTTGATAATTCTGCCCTTTGTAAACTTCTCTGTATAACAGGAAATAATGAACGGTAAAGCATAGCTTGTCACAAGAGACACCTAACTTAATTTGTCTTTTAATTCTCACTCAAATCCGTGGGCACAGAATGAGATGACGTCTCAGAAACAAAGTTCAGGTCCTTTGAGTGCGGTTAAGAGCCAACAACGATATTTAGCCATTAGCAACGACCTTTCAGGACCGTAACGATCATGCTGCCTTGTCTTCTTTAAATTTTCTCCTTCCAACAGCGACGGTACGTAATTTATACTTTCTTTCAGATACGCAAGCAATGAAACAGGATTTGTAACGCCGGCAATGCAGCTACCAAATAATCCCGTGCAAGTTTTACGAATTGCACACAATGCAACTAGACACGTGCACAGCTCCGGGAGCTGTGCACTGTACGTCACATTGCACCGTATACCGCCACTGTCATCTGAAAGAAAGACGTGTTTCAGCAAGTCTCAGGATTTGTTGAAACAAAATAAAAGTGGAGGTAACTGTATATTTTTATTTCATTTATTACTTTCATAACCCTCAAAGTGCTTTGCGGGCGAGCCTGCAGACTGTCGGAGACGCCATCTGCGTGTGCGTGCGCGTGTGTGCGTGTTCGTGTGTATGTGTGTGTGCGTGCGCGTGTGTGTATGTGTGTATGTATGTGTGTCTGTGTGTGAGTATGTGTGCGTGCATGCGTGCGCGTGGTGTGTGCGCGCGCGTGTGTATGTGTGCGTGCGTGTGTATGTGCGCGCGCGCTTGTATGTGTGCGTGTGTATGTGTGTTCGTGCGTGTGTGTGTGTGTGCGCGCGCGTGTGTGTGCGCGCGTGTGTGTGGTGTGTGTGGGTGTGTGTGTGTGTGTGGTGTGATGTTGCCAAAGAAACTTTCAGGTGCAGGTTTAAAAAGGCATTAAAAGGGTCTACATTCCGCACTCGTGCCACAAGATCATCATCATCAATAGTAATAGTAGTAGTAGTAGTAGTAGTAATGGTGGTGGTAGTAGTAGTAGTAGTAGTAGTAGTAGTAGTTATGGTAGTGGTGGTAGTAGTAGTAATGGTAGTAGTAGGAGTAGTAGTAGAGTAGTAGTAGTAGTAGTAGTAGTAGTAATGGTGGTGGTAGTAGTAGTAGTAATGGTGGTGGTGGTAGTAGTAGTAGTAATGGTGGTGGTGGTAGTAGTAGTAATATCTTACTTAACACCGCTGTCACAATCCAACATCTGTAGTCGAAAGGGTCACGAACCCCAGAAAACATGGAGGCAGAGACCTTATATAATTGTATAATCAACATGCCTAATTAACATACGAGAAAAATCCCCAAAACCTATGAAGCTGATAATGTGCTCACAATCCCAAACCTGAGTTTTGAAGACCTACCAGAGAAATCATATCCTGTAACTTGACTGGAATCTAAACCAACAAACTGGACATCTAAGACCCTACATGACAGTTTACCAAACAACTAAATCAACCTGGTATTGACAAAGAACCACGTCTAGGCCTACCTGGCGATGAAGAAGTGACATATTACCGGAAATGGCTGGTGGGGGAGCCGATATGTTTGCCATACAGAATGGAGTAGTTGCCACACGTATGTAAAATACGTCATTGAGAACCCTAATATTTCACGTTTTCTCTGCGGCTCTCCATCGGAAACCACCTAACTGTCGCCCAAAGTAATTACAAACACCGAGATCGTTAGGTCGTCAATATTTTTCATTAACAACTGGCGAAACGGCTTAATTTTCTTGAAAATCCGTATCCTTCGCGTCATAAATAGGTGCCAGAGGTCGTCCTGGAACACGACTACAAACTATACTGGGATAATACAAAGATGTATTGTATATATATATATATATATGCATATATACACATATACATATATATGCAGTCATGAACACAAAATTATTACAGTTAGTAACGATATATAATATACAACTAAATGTTTCGGCCCTGTATGTAGGCCATCATCAGGTTGTCCAAAGAACTCATTAAGTGACTGCACAGTATGTGTGGTAGTTTTGGAAGGGGGACGAGATTTCGTGTTACATCATAAATCCTACGATTTATGGTGTAAGACGAGATCCCGTCCCCCTTCCAAAACTACCACACATACTGTATAGTCACTTAATAAATTCTTTGGACAACTTGATGATGACCTACATAGAGGGCTGAAACATGTAGTTGTATATTATATATCGCTACTAACTGTAATATTGTTGTGTTCATGACTGTATGTATATATATATATATATATATATATATACACACACACACTACAGCTTTGTATTATTGACCTAACACAACGGGGATGACACACCTTAAGACTCTACTGGGATCTTACCCTATTTGCGGTTAAGACTGTTCATTCCAATCGGTCAGACATAACGCTATTTGATGAAACAGAAAGGAAGCTGCATTCATTGACATAGCAACCTCACTGACCCTCAAGCCACAAATACAGAATAACAGTGAAAATATCAGAAACTGGTGTTTGGATTCTAGGAACAGTGGCAGTTGGACAGGATCATCTTTATTCCATCAGTCTTGTCTGCCACAGGGCTCATACCTCATACGTTTAGGCGAAAACTTACCAAGCTTGATTTACCACTGAGCCTAAATTTTCCAGGCACAGAAAGTGGCCTTAACATTTGTTCCATCATGAGAAAATTCCTCAGTGATGAAGACCACATACTGATGACGAGGCTAATAACTCCTAACCGTATCATTTTACTTGATTTGAGCAGTATGTCCCGGCTTTATACACTCATTTCATAAGTACCTGACCTAACCTCCCAACGGTTACCTGGTCAAAGAACCCCGATTCTGGGTGCTCAACAACGCCTGAGACCACCACCCCGAATGATATTAATAGTAATAATAATAATAATACGGTAACAATCGGCGCTATTACTGCCCTGGACGATACATTTTCAACATTGGTTGAATACGGCTTAGAGATAGAGAGAAAGACAGTTTGTCGGCTTGCCACTTCATGAAGCAGAACACCTCTTCAGAAGCTGATAGTTTCTTCAATGCTCAAGAATTTCAACAGGTCGGCGAAATTCATGATCTTGTTGCTGTCCTCACAAGAGGACTTCAGTGGCCTCTGTCTAGAACCTGATGAGGCCAGTCCGCTACCTCACAGGTCGTTACGCATTTATCGACGATGCACCTAATACATGTATTTTCCTCTCATATATGCCTACATCTTTTGTTAATTTATTTATTTTTTGTTCAGTAAGTTGAAGGCCGAGTTCAAAAGTATTGAAAGTTTAAAGATGTTATTGGTAGTTTATAATCAATATTGATATCTTTCAATTTTTTCTCATGGATCGACAGCCCCTAGTGGGCCGAGGCCTCCTATATGAGGTTTTCCGATCACACTCAGACACAACACATTCTGTAGGACTCCTCCGGAAGAGTTATAGGCCTGCTGCAGATACCTGTACCTGAAAACGTAAAACACTCAGAAGAGAGAGACATCCGTGCCCCCGGAATGATTCGAACCCGCAAACGTGTCACATTAAACATATGAACAAATAATGAAATTGAAATACGCAGCGGTTAATAACAACATAATGGGAAAAGATTAAGTTTTGAACAGGAGCGAACTGGTGCAGCAAGAGTCTACTGATCGTGTTCCTTTTTGATGGCTTTTACAAATCTTATATTATTCCAAGGTACAACGAAGTTGTTTGGTTATTGGAAACTTGTAGCACTGTCCATTTTACAGATACACCTTTTTGACTGTTGTATGCCATCAGCTCTCAAAAGGAAGGGAAAATAATAGAAGCCATCTGAACACTTACTGCACATGTAGGTATTCCGTGCTTGACAGTCTTCCTATTCGTATACTGTTCTAAGGGTCACCGGTCAGGACACTCCAAATAATTGAAGGCAGTGAAGACCAGGCAGTATGTAACGAGGCTTTGTTGCAGCTATCCAAATATGCGCGGCAGGTTCAAGTACGCTGATTCTTGCATGTGACGTCGCTACTTGGCAGTATAATCAAAGAAATATAATATCAGGAAAAGTTATGTTTATATAAACAAGAACATCCACCTTTATATTAATGTTGCCCTCAGAATGTCACATTTTATCGAGTAGAGCTGTTTGTTTTGTAATATTTGTTATCTGATAATAAGTTAGCTGTTTGTTGTGTGATATCTGTTTTCTGATAATAAGTTAGCTCAAGCGGTAGACATTCTTACTTATATCTGGTAGATAGCCAGTTCGAAATTTGCCCGGATATTGGCTATCCTGACTGATAGTTTGCGTGGTTTTACTCATTTTCTCCACGTATATGTCGGAAGAGTAGGTCTGCCTGGAAGTACACCATAACCATGCGTATCGAATTCTTCATCCATTGATCCTACCATTCAAAGTTATTCACATAGTCTGAGCGACTAACAGCGTCGTTAAACAAACCGTAAATACTCGTAGATGCCGGTAAATATTTGGGTTTCTTATGATTTTGTCCCTTCTTTAACTCTAAGCATTAAAGACTTGAATTGAAACGGACAAATTTTCACAGATTTTGAGTTTTTTATTTGTAGGGTTTGTCCGACTTAACAAATCTGGAGCAAGCAACCTGTGAAAGAGTCTGTATTCTTTTTCAGGTTTGTTGACAAGGAAACTAGCTTTACAGAACTTTGTCATACGTCAAGAACAGCATGCATCCTCCTTCTTCTTCTTATCATTCTTCTTCTTCTTTTTCAGGTGCTACAACTTCATTATTTGAGAGTTTCGACCTTCCCAACTACCTCCTTCCATTTAACCCGATCCTGGATGCATTTTGTCCGATTGTTTATTTTCATAATTCGTAAATCTTATTTCGTGAAGATTATTGCAGCCATTTAAAATGTTCGTGTAACACGGTGGTCACAAGAGGGAGACAGTGATCACACTAAACTAAACTAAACTAAACTCCGTGGCTTTAGTCCGCGAGCGAACCATACCGACAGAGCGGCCGCCGCTGGTAGGCGAAGTTAGTGCCAACTTTTGCGGATAGAGGGGTGTCACGTGGTTA
>Ga0123355_10011701_pt1 | contig 13547 bp, 7 predicted proteins | sample TergutEmb28metaG_3_FD_89872 | JGI IMG/M metagenome (GOLD analysis project Ga0123355, IMG submission 89872) | Embiratermes neotenicus P1 segment gut microbial communities from Petit-Saut dam, French Guiana - Emb289 P1 | ecosystem: Host-associated > Arthropoda: Insects > Digestive system > Gut ...
AAAAAAATAAGCTGAACAAAGGGGGGAAAAAATAAAAAACAAAAAAAAAGGGGGGGGGGGGGGGGATATCTGAAAGCTTAAATTGATTAACTTGAAACTAACAGTAAGAACAACAGTATCAGAGACTTGTACAGGAACATCACTGACATTAAGAAGTTCTACCAGCCTAGAACTAACAGAGTAAAGGAAGAAAAGTGTGATCTGCTACAGTATTTTGGCTAAGTGAAGGAATCATTTCTCTCAGCTATTGAATGTTCATAATGTTAGACAGACTGAAATACAGAAAGCATAGCCACTAGTGCCTGATCCGAGTGTCTTTGAGATTTAGATGACTATTGAGACACAAATCACCAAATTTATCTTGTGCAAATCCGTGAACTGATTGCACTAATTTACTTAAAAGTCCTACTAATGTAATAATATACGTTAATACCACTTTATTCACATTATTACACCCTTACATTTTTAACATATATATATATTTATACATACACATATATGTATAAATACCTTTTATATTATATATTATATTTTACATTTTATAGTCAGTATAACTTACATGTAAGTATATTTTGATTTTCTCATATTTACATCTGGACTTGCATTTTGTTGACCCTGCTCACAAAATGTATCATTACTCCCTGAGGATGGCCCCTTGATGACTGAAATATGTAGGAGAGTAACTGTGTGAATAAAATGGTGTTGACATATATTAGTGCCTTTGTCAGATTCTTATGTAAAATGCAAATCACAAATTATCGATCAAATTCCAACAGAACTGATTAAGGCAGGAGGTAGGAAATTTCGTTCTGAGGTCCATTAACCTATTAATTCCAAATGGAATAGGAAGGAATTACCTGAGCAGAGGAAGAAGTCGATAATTGTACCTATTTGTAAGAAAGGTGATAAAAAAAACTGTAGTAATGATAGAGGCTTGTCATTTGTATCAACTACATGCGAAAGTGTATTCAGCATCTTGCTGGTTTGAAAAAATGAGATAATTTATCGCCATTGTTCTTCAACTTTGCTGTCGAGTATACCACAACGACGGTTGAAATTAAGTTGCACCTATCAGCTTCTAGTTAATACATTCTGTGGAAGCATACAGACGATAACGAAAAACACAGTAGATTTAGTAGTTGCTAGCAGGGAGACTGGACTAGAAGCAAATGCTGAGAAAACTAAGTTCATGTTAATGTCTCGAGATCAGAATGCAGTGCAAAATCCCAGTACAAAAATTGATAATAAATCCCAGGAAAGGTTTGAACAGTTGAAATATTTGGGAACAATCGTAACGATTGAAACCCCATTCGTGAAGAAATTAAGATCAGACTGAAGTCAGGGAATGTTTGTTATCATTCGTGGAGAATTTTTGTCTTCCAGTTTGCTATCTAAAGATATAAAGATTAAAACATGGAGAAATATAATATTTCTAATTGTTTTCTGTGATGAAACTTGGTCACTTACACTGTGGGAGCAAGTAGGCTGACGGTGTGCAAGAACAGGGTGCTGAGGAGGATATTTGGGCCTGAGAGAGACGAGTTAACAGGGGAATGGAGAAGACTACATAATTTGGAGCTTAACGATATATACTCCTCACCAAATATTACACGGTTGATCAAATTAAGTAAAAAGAGTTGGGCAGGGCATGTAGCATGTATGGGGATAGGAGAGGTGCATACAGCATTTTGACTGGAAAACCTGAAGGAAAGAGACCACTTGAAAGAACCAGTCCCAGACGAAAGGAAAATATTAAAAAGAATCTTCAAGAAGCGGGATGGGGGAATGGATTGGATTCATCTGGTTCGGTATAGGGAAAGGTTGTGAGCTCTTGTGAGTGTTGTAATGAGCCTTCGGGTCCCATAAAAAGCGGGGAATTTCTTGACTAGCTGAGGAACTGTTAGCTTCTCAAGAAGGACTCCGTTCCATAGAGTCAGTTAGTTTGTTTAAATAATATAATAATATTTATTTACTGCAATTGGGTTGTCACCCGGTGGCAGTGGTTATTTTACATGTAAACAAAACATGAAATTGGTTACTACTAAATTTTAGTCGGGAGGCCTACATGAGAAGCATGTAGTGGCAACTTGGAATCTTGGGAACCATCTCAGCATTTGCTTTTGGGCACAGGGAAACCAAGAAAAACCTGTGTCGAGATGGCCAAAACCTGTGTCGAGATGTGGATGTTAAGTAAATGTTACCCGTCCCTATCCTGGGCCGGCCCAATCCAGTCCATATACCCACAACCCACCTCCTGGAGATCCATCCTAATATTATCCACCCTAGGTCTCCTCAGTGGTCTCTTTCCCTCCGGTTTCCCCACCAAGACCCTATACACCCCCTCTCCTCACCCATACGCGCCACATGCCCAGCCCATCTCATTCTTCTAGATTTTATAACCCGCACAATATTGGGTGAGGAGTACAAATCATTTAGCTCCTCGTTATGTAATCTCCTCCATTCCCCCGTTACCTCGTCCCTCCTACGTCCAAATATTCTCCTCAACACCATGCTCTCAAACACCCTCAGCTTCCTTTCCTCCTTCAATGTCAGCGACCAAGTTTCACACCCATTCAAAACAACAGGCAAAATTATAGTTCTATATATCTTAATCAACGTGAGTAACAAGGAAACAAATTTCGGACTTAATGGAAAGAATAAAATTGCACTGAATTCGCAAACCACGAAGTTGGAAAAGTCCTTCAGGGCCAGGTTGAGGGAATAAAGAGCGGCTTTCCTTACAGATAAACTCTGTGGACAAAGGTCGCAGCTGCAATTGCGATCGAAGCGTAGGTACTTCTCGACTTCTTCATAATGACAGATGTCATTCGGCAATTACTGCTTGTAACATTGTGTCAGTGCCGGTGACAGTGGCCGCGCGGTCTAAGGCGTACGTCTGCAGCCGCTCGCCTGCTGAGAATGTGGGTTCGAATCCCACTGGGGGCATGGATGTCTATTTGTTGTGAGTGTCGTGTGTTGTCAGGTCGATGTCTCTGCGACGAGCTGATCACTCGTGCAGAGGAGTCCTACCGACTGTGATTGCATCGTTGTGTGTGATCAAGAAACCTCGTGAATGAGGAAGCCCTGGCCCATTGGGGTGGGGGGTGAGGTGGGGCGGAATGTCGCGCTGAAAGCAAACAAAGCAAACAAACACAGTGTCAGTAAACATACGAATAACCTGCCGATAAGATACAGAATTACCTCATATCCAGTTTTTCTGGGCTTATATGTGTAAAGATTTTCCTTGAGTGGTAAACCGCAATACAGTAGCTGACGGACTGATTGCGATCACTGGGGTCTTACGGCCACATTTTTCATCATCGATATCCGCCACTGTACTAATGCATTGTGTGGGACCAGGCCTCCTTTCTTTCATTCATCTTCCTGCCGCTTACCAACATCTTGTGGATTTGTGTCGCATTGGCAAGTAGAAATATCGCTATTATTCTTACCAGACGTCATTCTGCGCCCTTCCTCTTACTGTTAGTACTGCATGCACTCAGCATAAAGACATTTATCTTACTGTTTTCTCTCTCAATAGGAAGGAGAAAAGTAAAAGTAGGAGGATTTTAAAATAAAAATCAATGCTCAGAATGCCTGCTGCTCATACCATTCTTACACTCACCGTGCCTGTTTGCACCTTGCAGGGGACTCATACCGCCACCATTTCAAAGGTAAATCCGGTAAGTTTGTTACAGAAATAATCGTTGGTTTTTGTGATTATTATAAGAAACGCACAAAGAGATGGGCTGGGCATGTGGCGCTTATGGGTGAGGAGAGGGAGTTGTATAGGTTCTTGCTGGGGGAACCGGAGGGAAAGAGACCACTGGGGAGACCTAGGCGTAGATGTGTGGATAATATTAGGATGGATCTCCAGGAGGTGGGATGTGGGTATGTGGACTGGATTGGGCTGGTCCAGGATAGCGACAGTTGGCGGAAATTTGTGAGTGCGGTAATGAACCTTCGGATTCCGTGAAATGCGGGGAATTTCTTGACTAGCTGCAAACCAGTTAGCTTCTCAAGAAGGACTCTGCACCATGGAGTAAGTATAAGAAACGTACAATTCTAGCTGAGTGGGCAGAACGCAGGGTTCCTGAATGTTAGCGCATGTGGTGTATATACAGATACCACGGGGCTTGTAAAGTTTCAGCTGGAATGTCCTCAGTTCTACCAGTCGAATTCCTACGTAGTACGTTAAAATAGGTTAAAACCTTTTCCTTCCAGATCCTTTCAATTTTATTGAATATAATAAGCCACTCGAAAATACAGACATGTTGAATCTGGCAATGCGATTTTACGTAAGGCGTGATCCATCCACCTCGAATTAATACTATGACCTTTCTCCGTCTGACCACAGTTCATTCGGTTCAGCCCTCTCCCAAATTTTGCTTCTCTCTTTTATGACACCTTTGTTAACTTGTTCTTTCCATATTTTATTTATATTCTCGCATTTCTGTTGGCTTCATGTCCTGTCCAGCCCATCTTATTCTGTTATTTATTAATTTCTCTTCCTGTGTATAAATTTTAAATTCTAAACTCTTCGTTCATTTTCCTCTACCCGCTGGTTTCTCCCGCAATAAACCCACTTCTTGGAAAAGCCTGCTGTCCTTATGAAAGTATCAATGCATTTATGTAATTTCAAAATAAGAGCCTGCAAGCTGTTTTCTACGAAAACAAAGGCGTTTTTCATTTGGTTCGAAAAATCCCTAACGATCACGCGGAAGAATGGACAAGAGACGCGAGTCTAGGCTTTTGTTTACGTGGTAAAAAGCCTTAGTTTTCCGTAGAAGCTGAGAATTTAGTTACTAAGTAATCACTCGCATTTTACAAAGGGCTGTTTATAAATGTGCCTTTTCAGGTAGCGTAAACTGAACAGTTTTTAGAATAGATATGAAAAAAATCTACGTTTTAGCTGGTAAATTCCAATCCTTACATAAAGGGGAATATTTATTTGTATTTCAAAGTAAGTACTTTGCTATTATTATGCTTATGTTTGTTCTTTTAAAAAGCGTGTGATTTATTCATTTGCCCTGCACTTGCTTGAAACTGTGAATGCCCAAAATTGAATTTGGTGCCATATTACCCAAGAATCACATGAAGCTGGACATCGAAATACAAATTTCAGCACAGGGTACATTTTCCTACTTCCTATACATGAATCAATGTTTCTGATTAACGGCCTGGCTGGAAAGAATGCGTGTCAATTTCGTTCTCCAGCATCCAGTAAATGCTTGTCTTCCAGAGCAGAGCAGAGAAGTGTCGACAGAATGACGTATGGATGGGTTTCTAAAGAATTCCCCACAGCAGTCTCTCCTTAAAACACGACAAAGACAAATTGTTAGCTACAAGACAGAAAAGAGACGAGAGTAGTCTAATGTAAAGAGAGAAATAAATGTAACCAACAAAACACACTTAGTAAAGCAGGGTGGCTTTTCAGAAGGAAAGTAGAAATTTTGTTCTGTTCGACTTTGTTCGGTTTTTTCTCTTTTTTTTTTCCTTTCTTTCTTTCTTTGCATTGCACTTAGACGAATTGCGATAAAGTTTCTTTCGCTTGAATGAAAAGAATGTGTGTGCATGACTCCGTTGTGTTTTAGACTTACAAAATTTTATCAGACATATAGCCAAATAAATGAGTAAATACAAGCAAATAAATATGTAGATTAACCTGTCAAAACGCTGTAGTGAACATGTAAACCACATGCCTTAACATTGAGAAAAACAATTTATTATATTTGTCTAATAAATGCACAATATTTATTAATAATAACTGTTTCTCAAAGTATTTCTACGTGTTTTCGAACCAGATATTATTATTATTATATATATATATATAGTGCATGTGTTGGACAAATATAATAAAATTCTGCAAAATCGCAGTATATACTTCAAGATTAACAAATACTATATTTTGTTCCACTACGTACCTTTGTGTTTCCTATAATTCTAGAAATAAATAGTGTGATTTCCTAAGAGCATAACTGGACTTATTTTTGTGATAGACGGAGATTTTGTGAGGCAGGAAATACGTTTCTCTACGTAAACTGTACAATATCAGTCTTCAAACAATTTGTTTTACTACAATTTTTAAAAAAGCAATTAACCGTGTTGTCATAAATGTTTTATTTTCTACATAACCTTTCTGTTTCTCAACGTATTATTTCGAGGATTTACAATTTTCCCGGTTCATTCAAAACATGTAGCTTTCTTTTTCTTTTTTTTTTAATACTTTATTACTCCTGACTGATGCTCGTTTCATATGAAATTTAATCAGTGACATTTTTTCTCCTAAAAATGTTGCTAGATTGGCTCAGTGCATGTTATATTCAACAAAACTGTCATTCCTTCATATATTAAACATTATAACCTAGTTTTGACGTTTTGCTGACCGTGCATCTCAGTATATTTATCTCAGTAATTAACCAACTTGATGCACAAAATTTTTGTTTCACAATAAGTTTATTTCATGCTTCTACATGTTTCGAGCACATGTGCTCATCATCAGGAGGTCCTTTCTCAACCTGTGCACGAGACGGCCACCTACATATGTGATGATACCAGAGGTTGTGTAATGCAGTTTTGACCTCCTGGTATCATCACACCTACAGGTGTGATGATACCAGAGGCTGTGTAACGCAGTTTTGACCTCCTGATGATGAGCACATGTGCTCGAAACATGTAGAGGCATGAAATAAACTTATTGAAAATAAAAATTTTGTGCATCAAGTTGGTTAATTACTGAGACTAATAACCAGGGTCACAGATATCTCGCAACTTCAGTGTTTTATATCAATGTAATAACCACTGTAAATGTTTTACAGTGTTGTACCTGTTAGAACGCTATGACAACTGGCTGCAAGTGCGGGAATTTCATAAGTTTATATCTGATAAGTTTTCACTATGCCTGAACAAGTTTTTCTCTGTCAAAGTTTTATATATACATCAACTGATGCACTAGTGAAATGGTGAATAAATAAAACTTTGATAATATCAAGATGCACGGTGCGAATGTGAAAAAAATTTATCTTTATTTTTCTCTTGTGTTATAAATTATTTTAATTTCCGTAAAGCAAACAAACAGCTCTGCAGCAGCGCCCATCTCTGTTATTAAATCGATTCTTCTGCTTTTTAAGTACAGGACTTTCAATCCTTCTCGTATATAACCGAATAAAGAAATCGAAAAATTAAATTAGGATTTTGAATGCTGAGAGACATAAAAGAAAACAGGGACAGTACATTCCACATTTCAACACCTTGTTTTGTTTCAACCAGTAATGATGCAATATCAGTCAACGCCACTGAACGTGCATGAATTTTATTAGTGCAGCACGTTTCATAGTGACAAACACTTCTTAAAACTGAGATCTCAGTTCCGGCAAGGCAACTTTTACGTATTCTATTTATATTCTATACAATTTGTAGTGCCTGATGATGACGACCTACTGTTCAGTCGAAACATGTTGCACTGATATATTTAGTTGTGTTGACTGTCATTGCATAATTATTAAGGATCAAAATCTTGTCAGTTTTTAGCCTGATTTTCTCTCTTTAAGCTAAGTTGACCTTTTAGTTGAAAGTATCCTAATAACAGAATAGGTTTCCGACTGGCTGTGTGTAATTTACGAAAGGACACGAATCACTGGTAGTAGTTACGAGCAGGACAAGAAAAGGACAGAAATTAAAGTCTGTGATAGAGAGACGTAAGTATTTTTAGTCTACATATTCTACAAGAATCTGCTTAATAAATTCGCACACTTTCCTGTATATGAGATCACGATAACGACCTGTTCTGCATTGTCTGGAATGTACTCGTTTATACGTGATTTAGTGGAACGGATCTATGGAAACTCTAGGCATAAATGTAAATAGTAACCTTTTATATTGAAAATAACAACTGATATGTCACTAGCCCTAGTTAAACACAGGCGCAGATTTGACTTGCGTAAGGTCGTTCAAGGAACAGAGTCTTTCTAGGGAACCAAATATTAGCCCGCCTAGTCAAGAAATACCCCACCTAAACCAAAGGGCAGCATATCTTTGATCACTATAACCCACTGCTGCTCCATAACGTGAGCCACAAGAAAGCAGCCACGTAATTAATCCCCGATTCTTAAAATCTTTAACGACTTTGAGCACTAAACATCTATTTGTGTTCACTGAAAAGTCCGTTTCTGAATCACAGTTAATGTGTATATTTACCGTTTCGTTGCAGTTAATAGAAAATAAAAAAAAAAATGCATAGAATCGTGTAGGCGTCCAGATGTCGAGCGCCGTCTTATAGTATATGCCTTTGGTAAAGTGAAGAAGCAGTCGTGTCAAAGGAGCCCCACAGAACTGCGTGCCCGGTGGTGTACGATACTAGCAGAGAGAAACCAAACATACTTGTTTATACAATGTAGTAGGAGCCCTATATACTGGACTTTACTGGAAGAAGATGGATGATAAGTGAAAACTAAACATTGCCCACATACATAGAGAAGTAAAAAAGTAGAAGTGTGGTAGAAGGTAAAGGCATCCACGAAATTTGGAAATGTGTTAATACTGTACGACGCATAACACACACACCGAGACAGAAATAGGAGCAGAGAGCGGAGATTGGCATAAAGAAATAATGGTTAATAAAAGATTTTTGCTTTGAAAAAAGGCTTGTGATTATTAAGATATGTTACCTTCACAATTTTATGGTCATGTTGAAAGTATGTCAGACACACAGAAGGCATTCTGAAAAACTCCTTCACAGCTAAACCATGTAATGTCATCTTATTTTTCTTTCCCTCGTCTAAACGTTGGTGCCAATAAAACCGATATTCTCTCGATCTGTTCACTCTAATTGCATAACAATTTTACCCTAATTTAATTGTGTTCTAAATACATATAAATCAGTCAGAATGACACTTGTGAATGACGAATTTGAAAAGAAGTGAAAGAAAGCTGTTGAAAACTAATTTGAGGTACTGTACTAATATTCGCCTCCAACTTAACGAGTAAAACCACGGAAATACAGAAAATAAATTAATCATTGCACTCCACTCTAAAAAGTTTATCATACCTTAGACGTTAGAGACACGACTCTGTACTGTATGCCTCAAACAGTGAGGCTGTGTTATATTCTACACAGATGCCCGCACAATGGATGTTACATAAAAGAGCCTTTCTCTTTTCTTCTTATACCATTATCTGTTCTTTCTAAAAGATGCGTTCGTGCAGAAACTACAGACCGTTCTTGTGGCAAGCTGGGTTCTATTGTTACCTGCTGCAACGAAGTGAAATGTAGAATTTCAAAGACGCTAAATGTCAAATACGACAGTAGTGTAGTAGTCTTTTTATCACTTTAGTTTGTAAGTATAAACTCAGCAGTATAACAGTGAATGGAAATTTGTATAATGGAAATGCTTTATTCATAAACAGCATACCACCAAGAGGCATATGGAAATAGTGATACAACAATGAGTTAAGAAAACAGAATATTTTAACTCTTGGATTCCCGAAGTTCATTTAAGTCCTGCTTAAGAATTCAGCTTCTACTTCACCGTAACACAATACATCTCCATTACTAAGATCAACCACTTAATTAACTTCAGGGATGTTATCACACTTTATTGCGAGAACCATACACAACATCTAAATAAAGTGCGTAGCAGTATGCTGAGTTTGGAACATTTAAGGAATTGGTACATAGACAGATTGATCGTGTACAGAAAAACCATCCTGATGCACAACTTGTTCTTAGTATAATCTTAGCAACTGACCAACTTAATGCACACATTCTTGTTTTATAATAAGTTTATTATATTCCTCTACATGTTTCGAGCACTGTTGTGTTCATCATCAGGAGGTCAAATTGTATTATACAGCATCTGGTATCGTCACACTCTGTAGGTGGCTTTCCGGTGCGCAGTTTCAGAGGGGACTCTCTCAACCTGCCACCTACAGAGTGTGACGATACCAGATACCAGATGCTCCTGATGATGAGCGCAACAGTGCTCGAAAGATGTAGAGAAATATAGTAAACTTATTATAAAACAAGAATTTGTGCATTAAGTTGGTCAAGTGCTAAGATTATAATGAGATGCACGGTCAGCAAAATATCAAAGTTTATTCTTAGTATATTTCGTGACTGTCTGTTGTCCTGGTTGGATTGGTTCCAATCCAACCAGGACAACAGTCATCTAAAAAGAAAAATAATTACCAGTTGTTGTATACATATAGTTGTACTGCCTGATGATGGGCATAGATACGCCCGAAACATGTAGAGTTTGACGAAATATACTAAGAATAAGTTGTGCACGAAGTTGGTTTTTCTTTACACGATTGTATCGAGATGCACGGTCAACAAAACATAAAAAATAGAGAGATTACTCTGCTCTTAAAAGTTTAACAACAATTTAGTCTACAAATAAAACCTGACAAAGATACGTCTGGCAAATATGAATTTCTTAAAAAGTTGAAGGAATTTCTATACAGCGAATGGAGGCAGGTAAACTACTGGAAAACCCACGAATAAGCAGTGGGTATCAAGTATCTGTGATGAGTTTCGAACATAAATACTGTTGGCATACGAGATGACAACGCTGTAAAAAAATATGATTCATGTCATTTTATATAGGACGATGTCAGTTTGTTCACTTTTTTTTTATTGAAGGACGCGATCAGAAACTCAGATTGTGTAGCGTCGAATGTTAGAATGACTAGTGAAAATGAATTACAAAGATGTGCAAAGCAGCAGTCGTGGCCTAATTTTAGGTACTGTAACAGCACTCACCTACAGTGACTGAGTAAAAAATGAATGTTTTCAGTACACAATACAATCTTGCACCTACTAGACTGCTTATACCGACAACGATCACTCTCTTTTACCTAATAGACTGCTTATACCGATGCATGTAAAACATACCATACTATAAATGCATATGAAACCGTCTTCCTCAATATAAAACATCGGGTTCGAAACATGTAGTAGATATCAAAATTTAAAACTAGAATATTAATTTAGGAAATGTCCATTTCGTTGGTTTGTATTATATAATTATATTACAACGCACGGTACACAAAATACGTAAGATTTCAGTCAGGATAGCTGGTTTCCTGGGCGAGATTTTTACTCCTTTATTTTGCGAAAAGACGCGGTCACCAACTCGACAAGGATGACTGACAGCACTCATATTACAAGTGTACTTAGGAGACCCTAATCAAGGTAATCTATGCACATAAAGTAACCTTTTTGTCAGCTTCTTATTCTCTGCAGCGGATTGAACAGAAAACACCGTGCAACGTTTTCAAACTTTACTCCGTATTTTTTGACGATATGTGCCACAGCCAGGAGTGTTGAAGCGATGTGTAAATATGGTGGTAGAATTGTAGGGCGCGATTTGAACCGTCGTTCTAATCTTATTTTATGTTTCATTTCTTAGTTTGAACATTTCTATTCTCACACATTTACTTGCTGTGTATTTTGATGTGGCAGAGAAAGGGAAGACAACATAAATACTTCAAGCACTTGGTGCTCTCTTGTGGACCAAGCTCGTAAAACAAGACCAGAATACGTGTATTGTCCCCAGGTGCACGTATGATCGGCCCTATCCTCTTGCCTTGTGTGTTATGCTCTGTCGGCCTTACAATAGACCCCATTCCTCTTCTATTGAAAATGACGTCATTTGACCTCCCCTCGTGCATTGCATTGGTGCGGATTCTTTCCCCTTCAATTCTTCGGGTGTCCCTTCATAATGTCTCTTGATTCTTAAAATATATTTACTGTCAAGGCAGGAAAATAACGTGCAACAGGAATACATAACGGACAAGAATACTTGTTGGATGTGATTCGACGTACAAAAATGTCTACGAAAGAAAGTGCAACAGCTGAAGTGGTTAGTCACCGAGTTCAATCCTCGAGCAGCTCATATGGACTGTGAAGTGAACAAAGTGGTGCTGTCTATGGTTTCCAAAGATAAACCACCCAGTCGTTCATTCTTATCGCGTATTACAGCACTGAGAACTGTTAAAACATAGCAACCTCAATGAATATATAGGCCAAGAACTTTATGGAACATATTATTATTATTATTATTATTATTATTACTCTTCTTATTGTCGAGGCACATTTTCCGACAACAGTCTACACTGCACAACTGCACAACTAATGAAACAACGCTGTATTGTGATGTTATTATACGCTCTTATTTTAAAATATATTATCTTTTCTTTTGATTTTTGGAGCAAAGATATAACAAAAAAAAAAAAGTCAAAAACTTTGCTGCTCTGCTTATATTAGCTACGTTCATTATTGGATATTTGGAATTAATGCATGTGAGCAATATTCAGACTTTAGTTCCTACCTCATACAGAGCAGAGTATATCTCCATCGCACAGAAAAAACCTTTTAGTGTTCTTCAGGGATAGTCACTGACGAACCACACGAATATTCTTTTGGTAAAATGCAAACTTGTTAATATTCAAGCAGTCGGAATATAGTTACCATCAGATAACACAGTCGAAGGACTATCTCAGAGTGTCTTACAGTCCGTCTTTACTTTTCGATTTTGATTTTTTGTATGATATTCCTATATGATATGCTACGTTTTGCTGACAAAATTACCATTAGAGATTTATTATTGATTTAAATTTAAAAAAAAAATCCGAACTAAAAGAAGAGAAGATTACAGCCTAACTGCAAAAAGGTCGTGTTCCTTATTGATAAATTTGGTGACTGGTAACACTAAAGGAAAAGTCTGCATTTTATTCCACGTTATTAAAGCATAAAATTACACACTATGCTCCATACCTGTTTTCTTCCAGCAGTATACGTATGCTCAAGAATATAGGGACAATGGTTGTCATGGACACTGATTAATTAACTTGCTTGCGATACCTGTTCCCTTCCTTGTACGTTTTCCGACCGACCGACCGACTCTTTTACTTGTTACTGGTTTCTATAAAACCTCACCTCCTTCCACTGCTTGATGTTCCGTGCCTTGGCTGGATTTCTTCATGTTGTCTCGTTGGTATATGCAAGCATGGTCTTTGATTCGCTACTATTCATTTCAAAATTTCCGTCCTCCCTTCTGTTATCTAAGAGCATAAATAATAAAGAATACAAATCTGTAGTCTTGACGTTTGATTTGTAAGGGAAGGTGTAAAACAAGGTATCTTACAATAAGGGTAGAATGTAAATTCAGGATTTTCGAGGACAGAGTGCTGAGGTAAAGGTAACGATAATGAGATATTTAGTAAAGGTAACGATAATGAGATATTTAGTAAAGGTCTTCACCCATAAAAGATTTTACACTGCGTAACAGCCCAGAAGAGCTCAGTGGCCGCGCAGTCTAAGGCATGGGTCTACGGCCGCGCGCTTGCTAGGTTTGTGGGTTCGAATCCCACCGGGAGCATGGATGTCTGTCTGTATTGAGTGTTGTGTGTTGTCAGGTAGAGGTCTCTGCAACGAGCTGATCACTCGTCCAGAGAAGTCCTACCGACTATGATGTGTTGTTGCGTGTGATCTAGAAACCTCAATAATTAGGAGGCCAAGGCTCGCGTTGGGTCGCAGCACCACGGGG
>Ga0123355_10011702_pt1 | contig 13546 bp, 11 predicted proteins | sample TergutEmb28metaG_3_FD_89872 | JGI IMG/M metagenome (GOLD analysis project Ga0123355, IMG submission 89872) | Embiratermes neotenicus P1 segment gut microbial communities from Petit-Saut dam, French Guiana - Emb289 P1 | ecosystem: Host-associated > Arthropoda: Insects > Digestive system > Gut ...
TTCCACTTTGGACTTAGGTGTTTTGGGTTATATCGGTATAGTTTAGCATAAGGAACACCCTCCCGAAGTCTGGCACATTCCTCCTGGGACACCCTGTATATATATATATATATATATATATAACTTAAACTGCTAAGTACATGGACAAATAGGTAAAAAGTATACAGTACCATAAGTTTCATGCAGGGAATTGCTACTCATATAAAATCATAGGAAAGTTCCATTGACAAGATATCATAACTGTGGAATATTTTAAGCCGTTTGTATCAGATTGCAACATTTGAAAGACAGTTAAACTAGCTACAACCAGCAGAGTCCTCCTTGTGAGGTTGATGGCTGTCCAGCTGGTCAAACTCCTCTCCATTTAAAGAACCTGAAGGCTACCATATTTAAGAGGTCCTGCTACTGCACCATACGCTGATCTGTGTGAACGCATTACACGTCCTCACACTCTCTTTGATATCCACTTTAATATTATCTTCCTAATCCGTTCATAGGTGTCCCTGAAGGTTGTAGTGTTGGTTTTGACTGAAATTTCTTTTATTAATTTTGCATAGATCCCATTCATGCTGCATACCTTGCACATCTCATTTTTCCAAGTTGATCATTCATGCTGCATAACCTGCATATCTCATTCTCCCCCATGTTGGTCACCTTGACATGAGTGTGAATTATGAAGAATATGCATGGGACTGCAGTCTCGTATTATTTCCCCTCACTTAGGTCCAGACATTGTCCTCAGAACCAAATACTAATTGCCAGTTTAATGTTGACCATTCATGTGAAGATGGAAGTAGAATGAACTAACTCCAAATACAGTTCAGCATATAGGCAATGTCTAATTCTGCTGTATTTGTTTATACCATGTTTAGTCTTACACATTAGTTTATTTTTAAATCAGAAAGCATATGTTCTTCCTCTGTAATTCCCAACAGCTTCATTGAAATTGCCCATCCCATCCTCTTCGCAGGTGCTGATATAGCTAACGTCTGTAATGAAGCTGCCTTGCATGCTGCTCGTTACAAACAGACAACAGTGCGTGGAGATAACCTGGAATATGCTGTGGAGCGTGTAGTTGGTGGTACAGAGAAGCGAAGCCATGTCATGTCACCAGCAGAGAAACGAGTGGTGGCTTACCATGAATCTGGTCATGCCATTGTTGGGTGGATGCTGCGGTACACAGATGCCCTGCTGAAAGTCACCATTGTCCCTCGCACTAATCTGGCTTTGGGATTTGCACAGTATGTGCCAACTGATCAGAAGTTGTATTCTAGAGAAGAGGTGAGAAAGCAAGCATGTTTTTAAAATCATTTCACCCACACGCTAAGGTCCACTGCCTCTATGAGCTTATGAATTAGCAACAGTGTATTCAAACGTACCCAGGCTTTCTGCTAGGACAAAGAGCAGCAGGTAGTGCAGCTTCCTGCCACCAGCTGCCATAATATTGCACTCTTCTGAGTCAGTCCAGTGACTTTTGCAGTCATAACCGTGTGCATTGTTTTGCAGTTGGTGTTTATTGTTGTGCACATTAAGTGCAATCTGCTGTTTTCTAAAGGTTAATTTGAAGTTGCATCAAGTTTTGCTTCAAGCTCCCATAAACTGCATTGGAAATGTAGGAGATGAAACCTGAATTTGCTGTTATTATCAAGAAACCAGACAACAGTCCTCTCATTGGAAAAATCCATCCTCTCCACACTCGAAGAAAGTGAGGCATGTCAGATCAAACATCAAGGGCATATTGATGATCGTCTCTGACTGGGAGAGTACTGTTCATCAGGAATTTGCCCCTCTAGGCTAAACTATTTACCGGCATTACCGATGGTAGGTTTTGCCACATCTGAGACAGTAAGTCCACCAAATTATCCAGAAATGATGAGGGAGCCAGAACAAGTTTATTCATCATAACAGTTTACCAGTGCACACTGTTTTGTCAAGGGAGCAATTTTTGTTGAAAAAAATTACTGCAGTTCTGCAGCCTCCTTACTGGCCTGATTTGGTCCCCAGTGATTTCTTTTGATTTCAGAGAATGAAATTGCAGCTATGAGGACGTCATTTCCTGGATGTTCAGGAATAATCACCATCCTTGACGAGGTTTCATAACGCCATTTCCAATAATGGCAGAATTGCTGGACCCATTGCATAAATTCAGGCTCCCTTATTAGATACTGTACATCTTCTCTGCAATAGATACACATAAATATTCATAAGAACATATTTATTTCAAACTAACTTCACATCTCCATACACAAATGAGCATCAAATGCTCCTTTGTTTAAACATTCTCTTTGAGGATGGCTATTCTTATTAGCTGAAACATGTCAGAGAAGTAATAATATACATGTTCAGTAACAGATGTGCAGCTAGTTGGGAATAAATATTTTCTTTAAGGAGCCTATTTGGACAGGAACAGTAACAACCAATAACAAAGTAAGCATATATTTTGTTTTTGCTCTGTCTGGGTAACTTTGGATACACTTTTGTATATAAGCAACAGTACTTGATAGATGACTTCCCGTGAATGAATGACAAGCCTGTGGGTATTTTCAGACAGGGAGAAGTTGTAAAAGAAGTTTGACCTATAATTCTTTAGATACAGTAATACCACTGATTATTTGAATTAGGTGTGTATTGTTGCGTGATTTATGAGCTCTTTGCTCTTCTTGACCCCTGTAGGTACCGATAGGTTGTCCCAAAACGTCAGTAAGGAATTACTGCTACATGCTGCATCTTCAAGGGTCAAAAAATCTTGACCCTTTTAGATGGAGCCAATAGGTTGTCCCGAAATGTCGGTAAGGAATTACCACTATATGCTGCCTAATAACCCAGAAGAGCACAGATCTCATCTCCTTCATGGCAGAAGCCTGAAATAATGCATAGTACACCTCTATGGGAATGCTACTTTATGTCACATGTGGAGATTTCTTTTTGGATTTCTTGACCCTTGAAGATGTGACTGATAGGTTGCCCCAAAACATCGGTCAGGTATTATCACTCTGCACTACATAATAACACAGAAGAGTACAGACGTCTTGTGTATTCTTAGTTGTTTCTTTGTATTCCAGCTTGTTGTTCATAAAGTAGCAAACACATGAATTCACATTGGCCACTGCTTTCTGTTGCAGCTGTTTGAACGCATGTGCATGGCATTGGGTGGACGTGTTGCGGAGTCACTCACATTCAATAAAATAACAACAGGTGCCCAGAATGACTTGCAGAAAGTGACAAAGATGGCATATGCACAGGTGCGTGTCTATGGCATGAGTGAGGCAGTGGGTCTGATCTCATTTCCTGAAGAAGAAATAAAAGAAATCGGGAGACGTCCATACAGCAAGCGACTGACTGCTTTGATGGATGATGAGGCTCAGAGACTAGTTGCTGCTGCATATCTGAAAACAGAGCAGGTTCTCAAAGACAACAAGGAAAAGCTGGAACTGGTAAGTGCTGGTTGCATTTCGTCACTGAGCATATAGTTCATGTTTGTACACAGCAGTGCAGTAAGACCATTGTGTACACCAGGATGGATTATTCTGAATACATGGCACAGAAATGTTATTTTTGATATGCAGCGTGGGAAGGGCTTAGCAAACAAGTGGATCAAGTCACTGAAAAAAGAGATAACAGCATTGTGTAGCTCATAGTGTAAATTATTGTACTATTTTCATGTATTAATTGTTACTCATGAGTAAGAGGAAGGATGGTGTGAGTTTTTCAGGTAAAACTTTTATCTTCCGGGCCGTAAGATCCCAATGTAGCTGCTGATGGCTGGAGTTATTAAATAGAAACCTGGTTCCTTCACAAATAGACAGTGTTCACCATCTTGCAAAAAAGTTCTGGCTGTGCTGATGCATGGACTGATGTAAAGATATTTTGAAACTAAAATCTGTATTTGTTAGAAGAAGTCATGCTAGAACAGGGACATTCTGTCACTGCTCATTCATGCTGCAGCACATAATTTGGAAGGGCTTCAACTGAAGTATATTAAGTGTTTTTATCAACCTCAAAATACCACAAATTACTTGCAACTTTTGGATCAGAATCGAGGTATGACCCAGTGTGTGAAATGTGGTTACCAGAAATAAAGAGTGTCATAATTTATACACCAATGCATTACCTATGTACATTTTGTTTTAAGAAAATTCCAAGTAAAGAATGGTGCTTTAACTTGTATATGTGTTGGTTCACATGTGTACTGTACATGAAGGCTGTACTGTACTTTAAGACACACTAACTCAATTGTTGTATTTCAGCTGGCTGAAACACTTTTGAAGAAAGAGACACTTAATTACGATGATGTAGAAAAATTGATAGGTCCCCCACCTTATGGGAAAAAGACCCTAATTGGCCCAGCTGAATTTGAAGAGTCTGTAAATAAGGCTGCTGGGGAAGAAGAATCACAGCAGCAGCAGAAGCAGCAGCAGCAAGAGCAAAGTGCAAATAATTTTTCAAGTATATGTTATAAATAGTTTGTATAGCAGAATAAAGGTAAATCATCAGTAATAACTTGCAGCCTATGTTTCCCTTGACCTGTATGGGTTTTTAAATGGCCAAAATATGTTTGGAACCCTGATTTTTTCTGTCTGTCCCCATAAATATTATTTCTCACGCTGGTCTGAAATTTACATGTGGTAAAAAGAAAGTGTATATCTGTAGAACTGTTTGTAATAAACCACAGTAGAGAAAACTGAATTAAAACAGTGTGAATGAAAGTATGTGGTCTAATTATGTGGCATGTACTCAGAAAATGTGTGTTCCATATGCAGGGGTAGAGTCAGATAGTGGTATAGAATATGAAGTTTTGTTGGTGACTAAATGGAATGGAATGTCTCAAGTTTTGAGCCACATAGACATTTTGGATGACTGTTGTCCAGATCACAAGGGATTGATGTGATGAGTGATCTGAATTGGTTTGTATGTATGCATGTGGGCAGAGTCAATGGGTCACCAAGTTTATGGACCATCTTGAATGTTGCTGAAGTTGAATATGAAACATGTGAATAGGTTAAGTATGTGTTGCACCTTCCATGATGTAGCGAGGTTCCGAAGCAGTCACCTGGCTCTTCAGTCAGCGCCTCCTAGTTCCAGTGATAGCATACCTGGGCAATTGAATCATCAGTGGCTGGCAGATCCTGGCAGATCTCATTGTTTGGTATTCACATGATTTTTTAATTGTGGCAGTACTGGCAACATCATGTTGTGCTTTGTGTACCAGTTGTGCCTTGTGCAGACCGGGCGCATAGTGGTCGAGCTGCTGGTTGATCAATCTTTTGTGTCTTCTGACCACACGGGTCAAAGCGAATAAGGGTGTTATGATTTGAGTGGTGTTGATTTGTGGACATAGTATGAAATAGACAACCTGAGATCAGTTATATTATAGAGTCTATTTCAGGGTGACCAACAGAACATAATTAGTTCCTTGCAAAACATTTGAGTTCCCTTCTTTGTTGTTTGGAGCTATCACCCATAGTTGAGTTTCTTGTAAACCTCATGTTTACAGTTTACAGAATAAGTCTCTTTTTATCACCATTGCAACAATTTGTCTACCTTGGGACTACAGGTGTAGTATGAGGGAGATCTGAGTAGCACTGGAATGTGCTGACCAGATTACCAGTATGCAGCCTTTGTTCCAGTGACATCTGTCCATGATCTTTGCTGCATAGTCATACATTTCCTAGATATCTTGGCCACATTTATTTGCTTTTTGTCAGTGAGATGAAGATGTAGTAGAGTTGTTGGACTGTGAATCAGTAAGTACTACAGTTTCTGTTTTGGGTGAGTAATCTCCTGTTGGTGATTGTAACTTTCGAGCATTGCAAACATCCATCATATTTTGGACATATTACTTCCAACATCACAGGTGCAGGTTTAGTGGGATTGTAAACTCATACATTACACACAGAGGCTGAGCCATGGCTTAAGTAGTTAGTTGCCATCCTGTCACCACAGAGACCCTGGTTAAGTCCCAGTCCTGTCCATGTGGGATTTGTAGTGGACAAAATGGCACAGGCACAGGTTTTCCTCTGAGTACTTCAGTTTTTCCCCTGTCAGTGTCATTCTATCAGCACACCATACTCATTCATTCATGTCACTGACTTTATATTACCTTTGCAGTTGATAGCAGTCTTTAAATAACATGCTTGAAAAAGTCTGTGCAGAGATGGCAACACTCTTGGCCAATGATACCGGTGGACAACCGGCATCACACTTAGTATGGACTCGGCCAGTGTGTAGTTTATATTTGTGTCTGGGAATGACTGAACACTGATATGATTTATTGAAAACTTTGTACTTTGAATGGTTGAAAATAAAATTGCACTAGTAGCCTTGCCTGCTTGGGATCCCCACACTCAACCCCAGCTGACTGGCTCTTGTGCAAGATACTCATCACATGATCTCACCTATACACATATACATATTTCCTGGACTGAGTGAGGAGAGGTGCCAATTGGACAAATGGAGATTCAACATAAATAATAGCTTAGAGCGAATCTTCTGTCACAATGTAGCCACATTGCAGTGACCACTAGATGATTTATTTTCACCATAGTTCTGTCTGGTGTTGTTTGAAACTGTTTGGTAGCCTGGTTGAATGTGTTCAGCTGCAGGTTGTATTCGTCGTTCTGAGGCTCCAGGCCCTTTGATGATCACCACTGCAGGATGCTTGTGGACAAGCAATATAGACTGCTGACTGGGTTTGGATGGTGTGATTTTCTTGTATTACTGATGGGGGCTGGCTGAAGACCCCTACAGACAACTTCAAGCTGGTTTATTTCTTTATGAAGTACTGAATATACAGACATTAGCTGTGGAGTTTGCATGTAGGTGACTGCTAATAGATTTCCAAGGGACAGAGTGATATTCTTCGTATGTAAAATTCACCCTACCTAGTCACAACCAACATCAATGTGTACAAATAAATGGGGAATGAAACACCTCCCTGTCACTTAGTACATTGTGTATGTCCAGCATCCATCATACTAGGCATCTTATTTATGCAATGCGGCTGATGAAACATTCCATATCATCTGATCGACTGTCAGCTGTAAATTGACTTTCCAGTGTGAAAAGATCCTACTTTACTGACTTGTACCCATACTTTCCATATTTATTAAACTGATTTCGGTGAAATTTGGTATAGGAACTTCCACGTAATGCCATTGAGCAGTTGTGTGTTCCTGCTTTATGCAGAATAGGTGGAACAATCGGTTTTAGTTTTCACTCACTGTCTTATCCCAATAGAATGCTCACAGGATTCCAGTTGGTAAACATGAAGGAATGAGACCACTTAGAAAATCTAGGCTTAAGTGAAGGATATTATAATGGATCTTGCATAAGTGGTTTGGGATGGTGTGTGCTGGATTAATTTGGCTGAGGATGGGGACAAGTGGCAGGCTGCTGTGAGTGCAGTAATGAACTTTCAGGTTCATAAAGTGTAAGGAATTTCTTGACTAGCTGAGTACCTGTTAGTTCCTCAAAAAAGGACTTCCTTGGAGTTAGTTATTTGGTTCTGTTTTATGTGTATTGGACCATGCATCATCTTGATAAATGAAGAATAAAATGCAACTAGAAGCCACTTAATGTATTATGTTTATGTTAGGCTCAACATGTTTCGGGCACCATTATTCCCATCGTCAGGAGCTCATGATGATAGCATTGGTTACCACATAGGCCGTCTGGTTCTCGAGTTGCTGCTGGTTGGAGGTTAAGTGCAGGCAGGACATATGAGTGTCTGGACCGAAGGCTGTAACACAGCCTTCGGTCCGGACACTTATCCATCCTGTCTGCATTTAACCTCCAACCAGCGGCAACTCGAGAACCAGACGGCCTATGTGGTAGCCAACACTGTCATTGTGAGCTCCTGATGATGGGCATAATGGTGCCCGAAACATGTTGAGCGTAACATAAGCATAATAAATTAATAAATGGCATCTAGTTGGATTTTATTCTTCATTTATTTGGTTCTGTCTCCATAAGACCGTGCAGTTTATGTGTAGGTTTGCAGACAGGTCGACTTTGTTGATGCTCTATAATAGAAATGCTGTCTTTCCTGTTATGTCATGATTTTCATAAACTAAACTCATGCTATGCAGAAAAGCTCAATGATTCAACCTCCACAGCTTCTCAAGCTCTTACTTTTCCTCTTACATCGTAGTCTTTCTCCCGTCCGCCTCCCCCCCGCCAAGCCAACAGGCCTTCTCTTCACTTGAATGGTGGGTGTGATATAACCACGTGATAACCTTCGTTAGCGACAAGCGGTTTGGGCGGGTTGATACACGCCACAGGGGGATGCAGGGTTATACGAGTACAACATTAGGACGAAAGGAAATCTTGAATGCCACCAACTCCTATCATCGATGTAGAGTGACTGCAGGAGGAAAAGCATGAACAATTCCTGCATGGCACAGTTGCCGCGCCCTCCCCCTCTTGACCTCCCGCAAGGTGCAGCATAGAAGTTGTTTAGTGCTTGCAAGGTGATAAACATTATATGACTGTTTACTTGGCTGTTGACGTTTCCAATAAAGGTGCGGTGCAGCACACCTGTTGTGTCCCGGGGCGAAACATCTGCCGGTCGGTCGCCATCAGGAATGTAGGCCAGGCAAGCACCGTACATGGAGATTTCACTTTCAGCGACTTTTATTCCAGCGGGATTCCATCCTATTATTTTCTGGGAATCACTCGGAGGAGATTGACATTTCCAAGTAGTAGTAGTAGTAGTAGGAGGAGGAGGATTACTAGTAATAGTAGTATTAGCAGCAGTACTAGGTAGCAGCAGCAGTGGAATTAGTAGTAGTAGCAGCAACAGTAGTAGTAGTAGTTATTATTGTCGTCGTAAATATAAAATCTGCACCTTTCACACTCGATTATTCCTGAGAGAGACAAGAGATTTCTCTATTTAAAAATGTCTGGACCGGCTGTGGGTTCCACCCAGTGGTACTGGGGGCTCTTTTCGCAAGAGTAAGTAGTCTGGGGACTAAGGTAACCACTCGCCTCCATCAAGTGCCGAGGTTAAGAATGAGTGGAGCTATACATCTACTGGTACCATGTGCCTTTCTGGCGTGCACGGGGACAAGTTTACCGTTTTACATTTAGTGATATAAACTGCGTATTACTGCCGAAAGTAATAAGTCAACTGCATATAAGATATGGACAAAACGGTTACGTTGTCGTTTCTGACAATGAACATGACAGCGAAAAATCTGTGCCAGTGTTTATCTTAACACTTTTTTTTTTTTAAATTAAGTATGCTCCATCACCCAGAGGTGATACTACATACTATAGTGTGACTATTCTTGGTTATAGGTAGGGGATGCAGGGTCTGTCTCTGCTCTAGAAGTCGGCCGCTGCATTCCCTTTACAATGTATAACCATTGCATGATATCTCTTAGTACTCTGTACTTACACCATTGCCGCTATAGTTTGTCAAAGTCTATTGAATTTGTAAATTTCATAAATGCTTTCAAATGTTTGGTTATTAGATCGTGCTTGCTTATTGGCCAGATTCCATGTTTCAGTGTATCCTTCACGAGTAGGTTGCAATGGTATAGCAGGTGGTCCGTAGTCTGATCTCCCTTGTTGCAAGGACATGTTGCACTTTACAATAATTTGAATCAGTGTAGGTACGCTCTAGTTTTACCGTGTCCTGAAACCATAGCTGTGAAGTTTGAGGTGATGTCTATTTTCGATTTGAGTCTGTCTGTTATTCTTGGATAGAATTGTTTTGTTAGCGCTGCCTTTGGGCTTTCCTCCCACTTTTGTTGCCATTTTAGCTTCGATTCTTCTTCTAGCTCCCGGAACAGCGTACTCAAGGGTATTCTGCTGTAGTGCCAAAACAGCGGCACGGGATAAAGATAAGACAACCTACTACAGCAGAATCCTAACACGTTGTAACTGGGAATTTTTTAGTCTTGTTACTGCATTGTCAGGCGAGCTAACTGACTTGTTGTAGCTCAGTCCATCCTGAAAAGCTGCTAGTCGCGTACCTAATAAAGAAATTTGGCGCGTTTTATAGAATCCGCCAGTTCGTTACGGTACTCAAACAGCCTGCCAGGGGCCCTATCCTGAGGCAGATGAATCCACACGTCCTTAACACCCTATTTTGTCAAAACCATATTCATTACAATCTTCCCATCTATTTCACTTACTTTCAGAATTTCGGAATAAAATTTTATTTGCTTTCTTCAGCTCTCCCGCACCTTTTAATCCCATCCTCCATGATTTGATCACCCGGATAATATTTTAAGAAGGGTGGATATTATTAGGGTCCTCATGCAGTATTTTGCAGCTTACCGTTCCTCGTTCTTAGGCGCAGGCATCGCTTCGATGCCTTTCTGTCGGACCCCTGTCTCCAAGCAGTGCATTTCCCGTAGAGTGAGAGACCGAGGATTAGAAAACAATGGGTAAAATAATATACTTTTGCATATTTTAGTGTCTTATGTTTCGAGACACGAGACCGAAAGACGAAGGATTCCAGAAGTAAATCTTTCTGGAATTCAATCCGCTCCTAAGCTTTTCATAAATCGACGTAATTTTCAATTGTTGCTGTCTTCCCCGAGATAAAACGTGGGACTGTGCTTAATAAGTCCATGTCAGGAAGAGTGGAGTAAAGGATTAAAGTAATTTCTAAAGAAGGAACTTGGTTTGGAGTAAGGAACAATTGAATTTGAACCAAGGCATAATTAGAACATGGCTGCTTGAGTTGACTCGAAATGAGTTTATCTCACCACAAAGCAGTAAACCGCTGGGACATATAATACGGAATATATATGCCTGCTTAATAACGCCAACGTCGCGAGCCGCAGAAGGATGAGTGAGTATGTGTGAGTTACGTATTGCAATTCGCAACAGGAAATTTCCAGACTTACAGGCGGTATTTTGTCTGCGAGATGTAAACAGGTCTTACGTCCTTCCAGAGGACAAAGACAGTCGCTACCCGGCCGAAGTTTCTGCGCAGAAAATACACAACAGCGGTACGTGCGTGACGTGCCACAGTGTAGCCTACACAAGTAGCTTCCAAGAATTAGAAGTGTAAAATGTTTACTACATTCATGTACTAGATTCGACACCTTTACAAGGAGAACTGATGGTATTCATTATAGTTACAAATTCTGTGATAGACGTGTAACTCATGCCGACTCCTTCAAAAATCTAGGGATGCTTGTGGATTCTGAAAACTTTTCTACACCATCGTGTTGATTACATATTTTTCTCAGTCACTCAAAATTTTGGGACTCATATACGTATATGTTCTGCATTGGCCTGATCATGGCTGTTTTACGGCCGAAACATGTAGCCCTGATGTAATTGATATTTCATCAATGCGTTGACGTACATATGTTGTGTTTTAGACGGTAAAATACATATATTTGCTACTACACAACGGGATGGCCCCTATAAAAAAATCATATACGTACGTTGATGTATTCCTCTTCTGCTATCGATAGTCTATTATTGTTATATTTTAACTGAGATGTGAATTAAAATATGCCTGGCCTGTTTGGTGTAACGTTGCTGATGACTGTAAGTTGGAACGCGCCCAGTGGAGTTCGCAGCTCTATGCTGCAGTCGTTTTGTCCCTCATATTCCTTACAATTACGTTTGCGCGCTTGAGCCACGAAAGTTACAAACTTTTACAAGTTAGAAGGTATCATCTTGGTGCTCTTCTTTTTATTCCTGTTTTTCTGTGGATCGTAGGACCGAGTACAAACGAAAACTGCTCAATTTACTAACCATGCGAAGGAGATTCTGACTGGGAAACCTAGGCTCAGCGTAGGACGATAGCATGTTTATGCACACTTTTTAAAGCGTACTCAGAGGAACGGGGTTGGAGAGCTACATATACGCGACAGGTTGCGAAGGCCTTGTTATTTGGGTAGGGTTGATTATGTTCGGAATATTAGGAACAGGAAGCAAACAACGGATATCGGGAAGTATTCCTTTGTAAACAGGACCATTGAAAACTGTAAACAACTACCTGTAGAAGCGTTAGGAACTTTCCCTTGTAACCCTAATTTTTTTAGAAAGAATTAGGAAAGCAATTATAAACGGGGTGAAGCGAAAGGATTAGAAGAATGGCGAAAGTCGTCTCAAAGTGAAGTGAAGTGAGGTGAAGTGTAGTGATGTGAGGTGAAATGGAGCGGTAGAGTTAAGCCAAGTGAAGTGTAGTGAAGTATAGTTGGGGAAAGTTTAAATGGGAAGAAGTGAAGTGTCGACAAGTGTAGTGAAGTGTAGTGAAGTGGAGTGAAGGTCTTAGTAACAGGGTGTCTATCCTTATTAGAAGATATATAGATCAAATGAAGTTTGCTGCTTATATGTTTGTTTCGTTTATCACATTCTTGAATATTCTTGTGGTTCTATTTTGTATCATTGTATATATGGTTGTATGTTTTGTACGCTTCTGTTTAATTTCGTAAATTACGTATTCTTATTGTTATGTTGATTTATTCTTATTGTTATGTATGCTCCGTTCTGGGTATTCTCTTTTATTGTGTTGTTCTGTATATTGTTTGTGTGTAAATGAATACGGTACTACTGCCACTGGGTGTCAACCCAATTGCAATTAACAAATATAACTTATAATAATAATAATAATAATAAATTTTGCCCTTCCTTCATTGATAATATTAGTCTCATAGTTCATATTAGAAAAGACTGAGCTTACTCTAGCACACAAAAACTGCCCTTCCGCCAAGTGTGCAAAGTTGCAAATTTGGCATGCAGTGATATAGATATATTTAGTAAGCAAATTAGATATTTGAAAGAGATTTTACGCCAGTGACATGTTTCATTTGAGTTATGGTTTCATTATTTAGCTAACCTGTGTTTCAATTTAAGCCGTTAAGTCCAATTTTTGTTGATTGTATTGTTGTGTTGTTTGTGTGAGTTTATTTGTGTAATTTGTGTTGGAAGTATTTTGTGTTAGTTTTGTAAGTGGACATTGTGCTGTTAAGTTATGTTAAGTTAGCACTTTAATGTATGAAAATTGAATTGAATAGAATATCAAATTTGAGGCTAAATTTTGCGGTATAACTTAATATAGCTAAGATTCAAATACTTCGAAATAATGTAGGCTTTGAAAAAGATTCTTCAGTATGTGCAAAACATTTCTGCCCTTGCGCAGCCACCAGTCGCACAATTGTTATGCCATTCCGACGATGAGACTGGCACAATTTAAAGTACAGTGCGGTCGCATTTTTTGCGAATTTGGAATACGTTTATTAATCTGTACTCATAGCAAAAATACGCTATAATAGTTTGCAATGTGTGCGCTCTGAGAACCGCCCATCTGACCCTCTACTCTATACTTAATCCTAGGGGAAAAATCAGTCCTGCATTATGCAGCACCTTCAGGAATGCATTCCTCGTAAAAATGCGACGTCGTAATTTATGGCGATTTATATGGACAGTCGATACGATATAACATCAGGAGATAAAGCTACTTTTGAGGTGCGCCAACCCCGTTGTGTGTTTAAACTATAAGGTGAGGTAAATTCAGTCAAAAACACAACTATGAATATATGGCTAAATGATGGTGTTTATTAGCAATAGAAAA
>Ga0123355_10011703_pt1 | contig 13545 bp, 10 predicted proteins | sample TergutEmb28metaG_3_FD_89872 | JGI IMG/M metagenome (GOLD analysis project Ga0123355, IMG submission 89872) | Embiratermes neotenicus P1 segment gut microbial communities from Petit-Saut dam, French Guiana - Emb289 P1 | ecosystem: Host-associated > Arthropoda: Insects > Digestive system > Gut ...
ACCTATAATTTCAAGGATGGTACAGAGACTATCACACTAAAGGAAATCGAAGAGGCGTTCGGTTCGGATTTAGCTCTTGTTTCTCCACCAAACGACCCAAAGACAAACCGCTACTATTTTGGTAGCGGTTTTTCTGGTTTTTGGATGGGCGGTTGACAAGCGGAGAAAGGCTAGGTGTCGGAAACCTACCGAGGGATGGAAATTGGGCGAAAAGTATGCTAAAATGTAAAAATCTTATATCACCCAAAAGGAGAAAATTTATGGCTGTTAAAATTTTTCCAAGTAGAGAAGAAATTGAGAATTTCAAAACACCGCTGAATAACGGTGAAAAATATTTTGGGGATAGACTGTATTCAATTTTACAAAATATTGAAAATCGTTTTTTTGAACTGCACATACAGCCTAACATAAATGGAGACCGCCCAGATATTGTTGTCATTGAGAAAGCAACACCTTGCTCTCTGGGTGGTGTTTGGATAGCAGAAGTTAAGGATTGGAATTTATCTAGCTATAACATTCCAGATACTGATTCAAGTGTTTGGAGCTTGAAAAAAGATCCTAAACAATCAATCCGTTCTCCATTTAAACAGGTGGAACAATATAAAGAAAATTTATTCAACAAACATTCAATAGAATTAGGGTTTAAGTTAGCTTTAGTCAAGAGCAACTCCGCCTTTAATATTGTTCGCACAGCCGTTTGCTTTACAGACCAAGCTGCAATTAAACCAAAGGACAGGAACTTTAAACATACCTACTGCTTTACCCAAAACAATACCGACGATGATTTTCTTGAATTCTTTACACCTCATAGAAGTAAAAACAAATTGACTGACGATATGTTTTCTGACATTGCGCAATACTTAGCGCCTATTGAAGCCGACCAAGAGCGACTTGCTTTCTCGTTTGATCGTGAACAACAACACATATTAAATGCTGAACAACGTAGAATAAAGTTTGTCGGAGTTGCCGGAAGCGGCAAAACTGAAATATTATGTTCGAGAGTGGCAAAATGCCTTAATGGCGGGGAATCCGTTCTGGTATTAACTTTCAATAAAACATTAAGAAACTACTTGCGTGATAGAATCAGAAAATCCATTTGTCGAAGTGTGCAGAACGACGAATTGACAATAAGTCATTATCATCAGTATTTTAGATTAGAAGCAAACAATACCAACTCAGACAAGCCCTTGCTGTCTGACTATGATAATCCTACGTTCTTTGAGGGAAAGTCAACCAAACGATACGATGCTATTTTTATTGATGAAATACAAGATTATAAAGAGAACTGGATACGTCTAGTTGACAACTCTTTTCTAGTAGAAAATGGTCTCTTCTTTATCTGTGGTGATGAAGCTCAAAACATTTATGACAGACCATTAGAAGACCCAGAAAAGCTTCCCATAACCCCTGTTAGAGGCAAATGGAGGAGACTAACTACATCATACCGCCACCAAGGGAATATTGCTGATTTTTCAGGTGCTTTCGTCGAACAGTTTTTGCCAGAAATATTTGATTACCTTCAACACAGGCGAGGTGGACAGCGTCAGCAGGATTCTAAAATATACTACAAGCAAATTGCCTCGGTGCAATTTGAATCCGAAATTATCAATCTTGAGCAAATGTTAAAAAGAGAAAGAGCTCAACCAAACAACCGTGCTTATTTAGGATTTCAAAAAGAAATGTTACGTAGTGCTCTTGATGTTATTGAGAGAAATATTCGGGAAATCAACAGGTGCTCCAGAACATTCTTGTGCAATGCAGAAATAGAACAAATAGAAAGACTGTGTTCAAATGGCACTCAAGACAAAGAAGATGAATTAGACCAGTTGGAGGGGTCTCTAAAGCTTAACTTCAGCCATAGTTTTGGGCAACCTAAGTTTTCTACGATACATGGTTATAAAGGGTATGAGTCCGAAGTTATCATACTTCTTCTTTCAGATAAAAAGCAAAACGCCGAGGAAAACATTGATAAGCTGTTTTATACTGCCATTACGCGTGCAAAGAAGAGAGTATATATTCTAGATATGAGTAACACACATCTTAGCCAGTTTTGTAAAAACAGCCAGTTTGTAGAATCTTTCTAGTGAATCAAATTTGCCTGTACTCTAAATCAGCATTTTCAAACTAAATGCACCCTACACATAGGGCAAAGATCAAGGAGCACACCGCCTAGCGGCGGCGGTGCACTCCTTGCCCGCCGGTCAGTGGGCACAGGCATAACACACTAGACTTTGCTACGCAAAATCGTGTGCTAAGAAAAGGAGTTCCTCGGTTCACGCTTGGTTGCACCTGCTCCACCAAAAATATGTTAAATCCCAAGCTGATGTTAGCTTGGGATTTAATTTTTTACTTCAATTTTTAAAATTAATGCCAGTCAAAAAAGAATTTCTAATATGCATTCCATCGAGTCGCAATAATGTCGAATAATAAGAGGAGCGTTTTGTTTCATACAGCGTTCTTTTAGCAAAATGAAAGAGGGCTATATCTTATGTCAACAGAGAAAAATGAATAAACAGGGAAATATGCATAAAAAATATGCATGAAATAAGTGAACCTGCCCAAAGCTGGTGCGAGAAGCGAAAATATACTGGGGAATGTGCTAGACAAATGCAAAACGAGTATGCTATAATCAATTCAAATTTTAAGGAGAGTATGCAGAGAAGAATGTGTAGCGGAAACGAAGGAGATCGTTTCCACCAAAATTGAAGGAGGAAGTTCAAATGAGTAATTCAGACCCAGGCAACAATGTCCAAAAAAGAAGTTCGATCGGTACACTCAAGTTCGTTATCTTTTCCCTAATCGGTGCGTTTTTGTTCTTGGCGCCGATTCCAGACGGTGCAGGTGCGTTTAACATTCCTCTTGGCATCATCATCGACTGGCTCAACGGCGTATTCCGTGGCGTTACTTTCGCGGAATATGATCTTGGAGATATGAGTGCGTTCCACATGCATCATATGCTCGCATTGATCTTCATTACAATTTCATTTGTAGGAACTTTGCTTGCATCGATCATCAGACCTAAGTTCGTCACAGAAAGTGAAAGACTAAGCGGTCTTTTCCTCGTAACGAGTTCAATTAGCTCATGGATCTATTTCATCAGCAAAGCGCTCGGTTTTGTCTTTGTCTGGATGCTTTTCCTAGGAATCGGTCCTGAGGCTGTCATCGCATCTTGGACAGGGGACGTCATGATCGGTCTGACCGCGGGTCTGGTGACAATCTTTATTGTCTTGGTGCCTTTCATGCCATTTGTCACTGATTTTGGCTTGATGGAGTTCATCGGAATCCTGATCAAAAGAGTAGTACGCGTACTGTTCACACTTCCGGGTCGTGCATCTGTTGACTTGATGGCTTCTTGGTTCGGCTCTTCAGCCGTTTCCATCATCATCACACGCAACCAACATGAAAGAGGGTTCTACACAGGACGTGAAGCTGCTGTTATCGCAGTCAACTTCTCATTCGTCTCTCTGCCATTTACCTTTGTTGTTGCAAATACCCTAGGTCTTGGATCACGCTTCTTGCTCTTCTATCTCGTCATGTGTATCACTTGCGTTATCCTTGGCTTCATTCTCCCACGCATCTGGCCACTACGCAGCATTCCGGATACATATCTAGAGGGCGTTGGCAAGCAAATCCATGAAGACGTACCTGCAAGAATGGCTCTTAGCCTTGCCAGCCAAAGAGCGGAAAAAACCAGTTTAGGCGATGTTGTAAAAGCAGCCGGTCAAACCTATCTGAACATTTTCATGGATCTGATTCCAGTTATCCTCGCTTGGGGTACTCTGGCAATCATGGTTGCTGAGCTCACACCGATCTTTGACTGGATTTCATGGCCGATGGCGCAATATCTGTCACTGCTTCAAGTGCCCGATGCCGCGGCTGCTGCACCTATGACCTTGATGGGCTTTGTTGATATGTTCCTCCCAGCTCTCATGCTTGGCGAAGTGGCAGAGATCACGAAGTTTATCGTCGGTGTTCTTTCCATCGTACAAATCATTTACTTAGCCGAAACAGGCGTTCTGATCATCAAGTCCAAAATGCCTTTGGGTCTTGGTAAACTGTTCATCCTCTTCGTGATGAGAACAATCCTTGCACTACCGATCATTGTTCTACTTGCTCATCTGCTGTTCTAATAAGACCGGCATAGTGGGAGTGGGAAGCTTTGCATCAAAGCTTCCCATCCCTTTGTAAACACTTTGTTAAATTTTTTTCAATCGAAACGCTATAATCTGTGTAGAATGCGAATGCAATTCTGCCACACTTTACATAGGAATTGATTCTGCGCGGGCATTGCCCGCCATCGTTTTGCGGTGAATGAACGCCAGCCACTAGGGCGTTCATTGCGGACTCATATATAAAAAACACATCGAAACAGAAAGAAGGTTGAGTCATAATGAACCCGCCAATACATGTGCGATCGGAGATTGGTAAGCTAAAGACCGTAGTCCTAAAACGCCCCTGTCTGGAAATCGAAAATCTGACCCCCCAATATTTGGAAGATCTGCTTTTCGACGATATTCCATATCTCCCAACGATGCGCGAAGAGCATGATGCCTTTGCAAAGGCACTGAGCGATCAAGATGTAGAAGTGCTGTATCTTGAAAAGCTCATGACAGAAGCAGTGAAAACTGAGGCAAAAAGAGAAGAGTTCATTGATACCTTGCTAAGCGAGAGCACCTTCTTAGCTGGCTATACTTTGGACAAGGTGAAAGAGTATCTGTTGTCCCATCCCACAGAGCAAATGGTCGCAAAGACAATGTGCGGCATTCGCACCAGTGAGATTAACATGCAGAGAGAAAAGAGTCTTCTCGCCCTTACACTGGACTATCCATTTTATCTATCCCCGCTGCCGAACCTATATTTCACAAGAGACCCGGCGGTCAGCATCGGTAACGGCATTTCTTTCAGCCGCATGAAAGAGCCTGCAAGAAGAAAAGAGTCTTTGTACATGGACTTCATCATGAAAAATCATGATCGCTTCAAAGATGCAAACATCCCGACCTGGTTTGACCGTGACTATCAATACAGCATCGAGGGCGGAGACATTATTATTTTGAGCAAAGATGTCATCGCAATCGGTATCTCAGCGAGAACTTCTGCTGCTGCTATTGAGCATCTTGCAAAGAATCTCTTTGCGGCAAACAGCGATGTGAAGAAAGTCATGGCAATCGATATCCCGAAAAGACGTGCGTTTATGCATTTGGATACGGTATTTACCATGGTGGATCATAATATCTTTAGTGTTCACCCGGAAATACTGGATCAAAACGGCGAAACAGACACCTATATTCTGGAAAAAGGCGACTGCGCAGATACCCTAAACATTACAAAGCTGCGTGATGTGAAAGATGCCTTGAAGCAAGTGCTGAACCTAGACGAAATTGAATTCATCCCCTGCGCCGGCGGAGATATCATCGCCGCACCAAGAGAGCAGTGGACAGATGGAAGCAATACACTTGCAATCGCACCGGGCGTTGTTGTTACATATGACCGCAACTGCATTACCAATCGCATCTTTAGAGAGCGCGGCATTGAAGTCATCGAGATTCCAAGCGCTGAGCTATCTCGCGGACGCGGCGGTCCACGCTGTATGAGTATGCCGCTGGTCAGAGAAGACATCTAAGCGTCTTCACATTCAAACTTGTGATCAATAAAAATGTAAAATATAGGAGGATATTAAAATGGTAGTCGGTATTCCAAAGGAAATTATGCAGGGCGAACGCCGCGTTGCGGGAACGCCAGAAACAGTGGCATTGATGGTCAAAGATGGTTTGACTGTCCTTGTCGAGCGCGGAGCCGGTGAAGGTTCTTACTATGGCGATGCACAATACGTAGAAGCAGGCGCCACAATTGTGGACGACGTAGCGGAGATTTTCACGAAAGCGAATATCATCCTGAAAGTAAAAGAGCCACAATTCAACAACGCAAAAGGCTGTCACGAAGTAGACATGATGCATGAGGGGCAATATCTGCTTACATTCATCCATCCTGCGACTCCATCCAATCATGACATGGTCAAAGCCCTCGCCGCAAAAGGCGTAACCGCTATGACTCTAGACGGTGTGCCGCGTATCACCCGCGCACAAAAAATGGACGCACTGACATCCATGTCCACCTGTGCCGGATACAAAGGTGTGATCATGGCGCTGGATTCTCTTGCAGTATTCGCACCACAGATTTTCACAGCGGTGGGTATGCTAAAGCCGATTAATGTATTGGTTATCGGTGCAGGTGTTTCCGGTCTGCAAGCGATTTCTACAGCAAAGCGCATGGGCGCGATTGTACATACAGTAGACATTCGTCCAGACGCTGCGGAGCAAGGGCAATCCTTGGGCGCAAAAGTGTTGGATTTAGGCATCCCTGCTGACATTGCAGTGGGCGAAGGCGGCTATGCAAATGCGATCTCTGAAGATTGGCTGGCAAAAGAGCGTGAGGCACTGAAAGACTTGGTTGCACTAAGCGACATCGTAGTCCTCACGGCATTGGTACCAAACCGTGTTGCGCCGATCCTCCTCACAGAAGAAATGATAAAAACCATGAAGCCCGGCTCTGTGGTGGTAGACATTTCCATCGACCAAGGCGGAAACTGTGCGCTTACTGTTCCTGGTGAAGTGGTTGAAAAACACGGTGTTCTCATCAATGGAATCAAAAATCTTCCCGGTCGTTTGCCCACCAGCTCAACTTGGATGTTCTCCAAGAACTCCTATGAGATGCTCAAGTACTTGCTCAAAGACGGTGAAGTCGTGATCGATACAAACGATGAAATCATCCAAGGCATTTTGACAACGCATCAAGGCAAAGTTGTACACGAAGGTGCACTGGAGGCTATGAGATGAGTCCGTGGATCTTAGTTGGCATTTTCATTGTTTCTTCCTTTGCGGGTTATAAGCTCATTAGCAATGTGCCATCGCTCTTGCATACGCCCCTGATGTCAGGGATGAATGCACTGGCAGGCATTACGGTACTGGGTGCCATTGTAGCTGTGCCTATCGCTGTTGGAATGGGTAATACAGTGCTTGTATATGCGGCGATTATTTTGGCTACGGTGAACGTAGTGGGTGGATTTGGAATCACCCATCGTATGCTTAAAATGTTTAAACGGACGGGGCGGTGAGTGAGATGTCTGAATTTGTATACTATGGCATTCTAGTTGCTTTGATCTTTGGAGTAATGGTGGGTATTGCACTCATGAGCAAGGTAGAGCAGGCTGCAAAAGGAAATCTGCTGACTGCGCTATGTACTGTAGCTGCTATCTTACTCGCTCTGTACCGGTATGATGCGCTAACTGTAATCAGCGTATGGATCACCTTGGGCATTGGTACTGTTGTCGGCTTAGTAGGCGCACATCGTGTCAAGATGATTCAAATGCCCCAAACGGTTGCCATCTTGAACGGTTTTGGCGGATGTGCTTCGGCTTTCGTTGCAATTGTTGCCCTCTCGGTGGGCGGCATCTCAGTGTTTGAAATTGTAACTGCCGGACTGGCCCTCTGTATCGGTATGCTGACACTGACCGGAAGCCTGATTGCTGCCGGTAAGCTGCATAACGTATTGAAACAAAAGCCAACGGTATGGCCGGGACACCAAATGCTTACCGTGTTGTCTGTTGTGTTGATGCTTGCAGCGGTCATTGCAATGCCGATTGTGGGCATTGCATATCATGCGCTTCTATTTATCCTAGTGCTCCTAGTGCTGTCTGGATTCTTTGGCATAGCATTTGCCATCCGTGTTGGCGGCGCTGACATGCCTATTACCATTTCTTTGCTCAACTCCTTGTCCGGTATCGCTGTTTCAGCGGCGGGTATGACTGTTTCCGATCCGCTTTTGGTTGCGGTCGGTGCGATTATCGGCGCAGCCGGACTGATTTTGACACAGATCATGTGCCGTGCAATGAACCGTACGCTGTCATCGATCATATTCAGCAAAGCTGCTGCGGATGCACCGGCAAAGCCGAAAGCGCCAAGTGCAGCCCCTGCACCGGTGGCAAAAGCTGCACCTGTTGCAAGCGCGCCGAATCCACAGCAAGTCCTAGCAGACGCAAAGAGCGTGATTATCGTACCTGGGTACGGTATGGCACTTGCACAGGCACAAGGATTGGTAAAGCAACTGTCAGACACCTTGGAATCAAAGGGTGTGGACGTGAAGTATGCCATCCATCCTGTGGCAGGACGTATGCCCGGTCATATGAATGTGCTACTTGCTGAAGTAGACGTGCCTTATGACAAGCTACACGAGATTGACGATATCAATCCGCAGTTTGAAAACTGCGATGCGGTTGTCGTCATCGGTGCAAACGATGTTGTGAACCCAGCGGCGCACACGGCGGTAGATACCCCGATTTACGGTATGCCGATCTTGGATGTGGAAAAGGCGAAGAACATCATCATCTGTAACTTCGATACAAAGCCGGGCTATGCCGGTGTACCGAATCCGCTGTATGAGGATGGACAATCCATCCTGATGCTGGGTGACGCGAAAGAAAGCATTGGCAAACTGCTCCAAGCGCCGCAAGCGGAAACAGCGGCAGCAGAAGCCGCACCTGCAACCGGCGGTCCGAATCCGCAACAAGTTTTAGCGGATGCGAAGAGTGTAATCATCGTACCGGGTTACGGTATGGCGCTTGCACAAGCCCAAGGCTTAGTGAAGCAACTGTCCGACACCTTGGAGTCCAAGGGTGTGGATGTGAAGTATGCCATCCATCCTGTGGCGGGACGTATGCCCGGTCATATGAACGTGCTTCTTGCTGAGGTGGACGTACCCTATGACAAGCTGTGCGAGATTGACGATATCAACCCACAGTTTGAAAACTGCGATGCCGTTGTAGTCATCGGCGCAAACGATGTTGTGAATCCGGCGGCGTATACAGCGGAGGATACCCCAATTTACGGTATGCCGATCTTGGATGTTGCCAAGGCGAAGAGCATCATCATCTGCAACTACGACACAAATCCGGGTTACGCCGGTGTGCCGAATCCCTTGTACGAAGACGGACAGGCGATTCTCATGCTGGGCGATGCCAAGGAAAGCATCAGCAAACTCTTACAAGCGCCGCAAGCAGCACCAGCGGCAGAAGCCGCGCCTGCAACCGGCGGAGCGGACCCCAAGCAAGTCTTGACAGACGCAAAGAATGTGATCATTGTGCCGGGTTACGGTATGGCGCTTGCACAAGCCCAAGGATTGGTAAAACAGCTTTCTGATAAGCTGGAAGCCAAGGGTGTGGATGTAAAGTATGCCATCCATCCGGTAGCGGGTCGTATGCCTGGTCACATGAATGTCTTGCTTGCTGAGGTAGATGTGCCTTATGACAAGCTGTGCGAGATTGACGACATCAATCCGGAGTTTGAAAACTGCGATGCGGTTGTTGTTATCGGCGCAAACGATGTTGTGAATCCGGCGGCGTATACGGCGGTGGATACCCCGATTTACGGTATGCCGATTTTGGATGTTGCCAAGGCGAAGAACATCATCATCTGCAACTACGACACAAACCCGGGTTACGCCGGCGTGCCGAATCCGTTGTACGAGGACGGACAAGCGATTCTCATGCTAGGCGATGCGAAAGAGAGCATCGGCAAACTACTGTAAGACATACCACAGGGGTTTATATGCAGCAAAATAAACCCCTAACACTTATCAATTTAAAATTAAAAGGAAAAAGGAGACAGTTATCATGGCAGTAAACTTAAGAGGAAGAAGCTTTCTAACACTAATGGATTTCACACCAGAGGAAATCAGATACATGCTGGATCTATCCCACGATTTGAAAGCGAAAAAGCGCGCAGGTCACGTGGGCAAGCAACTGGAAGGCAAGAGCATTGTTCTGCTATTTGAAAAAGCATCTACTCGTACTCGTTGTGCCTTTGAAGTGGCAGCAATGGACGAAGGCGGACATGTCACATTCCTAGATTCCGGCAGCTCACAAATGGGTAAAAAAGAGTCTTTGGAAGACACTGCAAAAGTGCTTGGTCGTTTCTATGACGGCATCGAGTACCGCGGTTTTGAGCAAAAAGTAGTAGAAGACCTTGCAAAATATGCAGGCGTACCAGTTTGGAACGGTTTGACTGACGTTGACCACCCAACACAAATCCTAGCTGACCTGATGACCATCGAAGAGCATTGTGCAAAGCCCCTTAACCAAGTAAAAGTCGTATTCTGCGGCGATATCCGTAACAACATGTCTTACGCTTGGATGTACGGCTGTGCGAAAATGGGTATGCACTTTGTCGCATATGGTCCTGCAAGTCTAGAAGTTGACGCGAAAATTTTGGCTGCTACTCAAGAAGTTGCAGCAGCAACCGGCGGAAAAATCGAAGTTTGCCATGACGAAAGCTGCCTAGCGGGCGCAGACGTTATCTACACCGATGTTTGGGCATCTATGGGTGAAGAAGCGCAAATTCCTGAGAGAGTAAAACTACTCACACCATATCGTGTCACCATGGAAATGCTTGAGCAAACAGGCAACAAAGACGTGCTCTTCCTGCACTGTCTACCAGCATTCCACGATTTCGAGACCAAAATGGCGAAAGAGCAAAAAGAACTCGGTCACGACATCCGCGAAGTAACAGACGAAGTATTCCGCAGCAGACACAGTGTTGTATTTGACGAAGCGGAAAATCGTATGCACACCATCAAAGCGGTCATGGTCGCAACAATCGGGAGGTAGTATATGAAATTAGTAGTAGCGCTGGGCGGCAACGCCCTCCAATCCGGTAGCGGTCCTGCCACGGCAGAAGCACAGCACGAAGTTGTAAACGCAACCTGCGGACACCTAGCGGAAATTATCGCAGGCGGTCATGACATTGCCATCGTACACGGCAACGGTCCACAAGTTGGGCGCATCAACCTCGCCAGTGAGACAGCAAAAGATGTGACACCAGCCATGCCTTTTGACGTGTGCGGTGCCATGAGCCAAGGTTACATCGGCTATCACATCCAACAGTGTATGCGCAAAGCCCTAGACAAACACGGACGTGCGCACATGCCTGTAGCGACCCTCGTTACACAAGTTGTTGTGGACAAGAATGACCCCGGTTTTGCAAACCCAACCAAGCCAATTGGTGTATTTTACTCCAAAGACGAAGCCGATGCCTTAGCAGCGGAAAAAGGCTATAGCATGAAAGAAGACTCCGGTCGCGGCTGGAGACGTGTTGTTGCTTCTCCGCTACCGATTCGCATCTGTGAACTGGAGTCCATCAAACACCTAATTGCTACAGATACGGTAGTCGTTGCTTGCGGCGGCGGCGGAATCCCTGTTATCGAGGGTGCAGACGGTCTAGAGGGTGTTGCGGCTGTTATCGACAAAGATTTCGCAGCCGAGAAGCTCGCTGAGGACATTGACGCTGATATGCTCATGATCCTGACTGAAGTTGAGCGCGTAGCGATCAACTTTGGCAAGCCGGAGCAGAAGAACCTAGATGTGATGACAATTTCTGAAACAGAGAAATACATCGAAGAGGGTCACTTCGCACCGGGCAGCATGTTACCGAAAGTGCAAGCGGCACTGAAATTTGTAAAAGCTTACCCAGAGAAAAAAGCAGTCATCACAGCGCTTGACAAAGCCATTGATGCATTAGAAGGAAAAACCGGAACCGTGATCGTCGCGGGCTAATACTACGATTGGGAGGATAAAGGAATATGACAAATGTAAAAGTATCCGTTTGGGGCTTTGGCGCAATGGGACAGGGCATTGTAGAGGCTCTGCTCACCAAACAAGGCGTTGAAATCACAGGTATCTGTGACATTAATCCGGCACTTGTTGGAAAAGGTATGTTTGAAGCGCTGGGCAAAGAAGCCAATCAAGAAGATGTCATCATCACAACATCCATCGAGGAAGCTGTTACAGCCAAGCCTTGCGATGTATGTATCTTGGCGACAGATTCTTTCACAGCGAAAGCATTCCCCAAGCTTGAAACACTGTTGAACTTAGGTGTAAACGTCATCACAACCGCAGAAGAAATGGCATACCCACAAGCGCAAGAGCCAGAGCTATCTGCGAAAATTGATGCACTTGCAAAAGCAAAGGGCGTATCTGTCCTCGGCACAGGCATTAACCCAGGTTTGGTTATGGACCTCTTGGCGCTCTGCCTATCCGGTGCCATGACTGACGTGACCAGCGTCATGTGTAAGCGTGTGAACTCTCTGTCTCCATTCGGTGTAACCGTTATGGAAGAGCAAGGCGTTGGTATCACTGTGGAAGAGTTTGACAAAGGCGTAGCAGACGGCACCTTGGCTGGACACGTTGGATTTGCTGAGTCAATCGGCATGATCGCAGACGGTCTTGGTTTGGAAGTTGACAAGGTGGAGCAACAAATGAAGCCCATCGTCACAAGCATTGACCGTAAATCACCTTACGGTTTTGCAGCGGCAGGTCGCTTGGCGGGTGTCAACATGACAGGTCAAGGACTGAAAGACGGCAAAGTGGTCATCGACATGATCCATCCGCAACAAATCGAGCCTGAGATGGAAGGCACCCACACCGGTGACTACATCGTGCTAGAGGGTTCCCCGCGGATCGACATGCAGATCACCCCAGAGATCAACGGCGGCATCGGCACCATTGCAATGTGTGTCAACTGCATCCCGCAAACCATCAATGCAGACCCAGGTCTCATCACCATGCTGGATATTCCTGTACCACGCGCCATCATGGGCGATTTCAGAAACCTGATCAAAGAGGGTAAGAAAATAGCCAAGTAAGGGTTAATAGATGGGGGTTTTATCATGGTAACAAAAGGTACATGGGTCACCATCAGAAAAACCATTCTTGAACCAGAAAACAGGGCGGCGGGTATCCCAGAGGATACCGCCGCCACCCCCCTTATTATGTGGGTAAACGGTTTTCTGGAGCATGATGCAGAGATCGAGCAAGCTGCTGCTGTGCGCACGAAAATGAACCGCATAGAAGAGGGCATTCTCGAAGTGGTGGACCCAACGACAGAGGTTAATTACGGGTCATACGTGCCGGAAATCGTCCGCATCGGTACCCAGGCTAGAAACATTCTCTTTGGGGGTGGGCAAGATGGCTAAAGACATGAGTTACAGCGCAGTATTTGCCCGCAAGAATGAGATTTTGAAGAAAGCCACGGGCATCGACTTCTCACGCTTTGAAACCAGCGCCATTGCCTTTGACTATGAGGCGATGATGAAGAGCATCGGATACAGTCTGGAAGAGATCAAAGAAATCCAAAGACTGCAAGGCGTTGGAAGCTCTCCCCTGATTGAGCTGCGCAACATCACAGCTCTGGCGCGGAAATGCGCGAAACCGGGGATGGGCGCACGGATTTTTGTCAAAGACGAATCCACCAATCCATCCGGCAGTTTTAAAGACAGACGTGCAGCAACTGCGGTATATCAAGCCAAGAAACTTGGATACAAAGGCGTGGCGGCGGCTACCAGCGGGAACTATGGCGCGGCGGTTGCTTCCCAAGCGGCAATGCAGGGACTCGGTTGTATCATTGTGCAAGAGTGTTTTGACTCACGCAAAGTGGGACAGCCTGAAATCTTGGAAAAGACCCGCAAATGTGAAGCCTTCGGCGCGGAAGTCATACAAAT
>Ga0123355_10011704_pt1 | contig 13545 bp, 10 predicted proteins | sample TergutEmb28metaG_3_FD_89872 | JGI IMG/M metagenome (GOLD analysis project Ga0123355, IMG submission 89872) | Embiratermes neotenicus P1 segment gut microbial communities from Petit-Saut dam, French Guiana - Emb289 P1 | ecosystem: Host-associated > Arthropoda: Insects > Digestive system > Gut ...
AACGCGCGCGCGGTTCACACAAGAGCGTGTACGGGGATTAAAAAGTGCCCATAACTCCGTAACCGTCCAAAATCGGACACATGTTTATATGAACTTTTTTGATTACAAAGACCTAGGAAATCACCTCCTGAAGTTATGTCCCAAAGTCGTGAATCACCCTGTATATGTAAACACAGGTATGATATTGTATGTATTTACATATATGTAAATAAAGGTATGGTATAGTATGTATTTACATGCATGTAAATACATACTAAACCATACCTGTACATACAACCATCTTCCTGTAGATGAACCCTCAGGTTTGAAATATGTAGAAGACATCATAAATTAAAATATTAATTTAGACAAGGAGCATTTTTTGGTTTATATTGTATAATTCTAGTACAATGCATGGGCAAAAACCACAAAAAGAAATGTCATCAGGAAGTTAGCAGTCAATGTTAAGGGAACCCTAGAACATCATACCGCACAAGTTATAGGATATGTAGATGATGTCTGCCTCTTGATTAGGAATGTTAGGACAGTTAAAGAGGTATATCAGGAACTTAAGGAAGCACCCATAGAAATTGGTCTCCACATTAATATCAGCAAAACTGAAGCTATGATCATGCCTTGCTCTAAAATTAATACAGATCAGTGTTTAAATATTGTTGGGCACAACAATGAACTAGTTAACAGTTGTGTATATTTAGGATCCCGTTTTATGGATGATAACAATAAACTCCCAGAAATTCAAAGAAGACTAATCCTAGCTAATAACACGTACTATTCGCTTATCACAGTAATGAAAATCCAGTTGGTACATAAGTTTGTTAAAATAAGATTATACAAGACCTTGATTTACATGGTCCTCAAGTATGGCTGTGACACCTGGAAAGTCTCCAAACAAAAACAGAAAACTTTCCAAAATCTTTCAAAAGGCAAATCTTCATGGCAAATATCTGGATCAGTGAGAGAGAATGGGATGTGGAGAATCAGATACAAAGAATAACTTACGGAGAAAATAAAGATCTTGACCTGCATGAAAGTCAAGTGGTTACAATGGGCTGGGCATGTAAAAAGATTCCCTCTAGACTGCATACCCAAAAAAGCCATGAAGCCTGAGTTCACTGGCAATCAACCAGTGGAGACACTGATATTTGAATGGGAGGAAGGTGTCAAAGAAGATGTACAAGAATTCTCTGATGTCACAACTGAAAGCTGACAATGCAGAATAGAGCAGTTTGGATGCAGAAATTACAGGAGTCCAAGGCTCGACTACAGGCTGTAGTGCCACAAAATGGATCTAGGCCACAGAAAGAAGACCTGGGGATAAATTCTTTGCCTGGAAGTGTTATGCTTGCCCTCAAGCATAATCCTTGGTGCTGCTGGCCAATCATCTAGCCATTCCATTCATATGAATGTTGGGACTGATAACCATGCTGCCTTAACATATAGTGAATTTCACCAGAATGGAACAGTTTATGAGTTGCTAGAGGTGACAGCTGCCAAACTAAGGTATATTAAACAAATCTAATTCACTCCATGGATCACCATCCTTCTTGTGAAGGAAACAGTTACCTTAATCAGCTAATCATGAAATTCCCTTCATTTAATGGAATGTGAAAATTCAATACCACGTTGACAAGAATCTGCCCCTGGTCCCTGTCCTCAGCCATATGAATCCAGTTTATATCCTCTCATCTTACTCCTTTAAGTTCCATTTTATTAATATTATCCTCCCATCTACAGCCAGGTCTTCCAAAAGGCTTCATTTCTTCAGGTTTCTTACCAAAATCCTGCATGTATTTCTCTCGTCTCCCATGCACATCACATGACTTCACATATCTGACTATTCTTATAGTAATTATATCTGACAAGAAGCAATATTATGAATCACCTCATTATGCAGTTTTCTCCATCTACTTGTTGCTTTGCTCTGCTTATGTCCCAGCATCTTCCTGTACACCCTGTTCTCAAACATCCTCATGTATATATTTCAAAATTTGGTCTGACAGTCTTCATGACACAGTAAGTATACTGAAATTCATCATCAACAAAACTGGCAGAAGTGATTCTCCTAAGGTGCTAAGAATCATCACTTAACTGCTCCATATATTGACCACCATTTATGGAACACAAGATCGACTAATTACGTGTTCAATTCATATTTGCTTGTGGAGCACAGTAAATTGTTTTGAATTAAATGTGTTGATAATACTGTAGACAGATTAGTTTTAAATGTACTAGGCCCTTTAAATACAGTTCATTAAATCCAGTCAATTAGAAAATCAAAATTAGAATTTTTTTTTAGATTTTCAAGTCCTGTAGGGTACTAGGCCATTGAAAGGTAAATATGTAGTTACTGATTCTGAAGGATCACATTGTCTACCTCTTCAGGGTCAGTTACATATAGTGTTAATTAAGTGGTGATTTCATAATATATGAGTACCCTTTTCGGTGTTTCCTGATGCAGTGATATTAGTGCACAGATATGAACAAAATAAAGTACTGAGAAATGTTATCCCCTAACCCAGACCACTGAGGAACTTCATCCCCAAAGTGCCCAGACCATGTCTAGCGATCACTCAACCTTCCATCCAATAGGCATCAGGAGTCTCTTTCTTCGAGCGCAAAGTGGTCGGAGAGTGAAGCTGACCACTATCTCCATTTAGAGTCAATGTTAAGAACGCGTGAGGAAGTACCTACACTCCCCTCTGTGTACTCGGCAGAATTGGGCCTACTTTCAGTAAACATAACTAAGAGGGCATGAGACACCTTCGGCTTAATTTCGTCACGAAAAATTAACTCTACCATTCACAAGGCCATATGGAGCGAATAACACTGTTCCATAGCAGGCCCTCAAAACCAGATTATCTGCTCCGAACTGCCAGCCCGTGTAGATACGAAAAGTTTCTTCTCCTCCCACTGAGCTACCGAAGTACAGTTTCAGAAGTTACATGGCCGTCAACTAGTAGTGCTCAAACCTACTCACAATCCAATGTTATAAACATATGTAACTAGAATTAATAATAAAAATTCATTACACCATTTATGAAATCGTCTCAATTCAATTACACGCTATTTTTATAACACTAATCTTTCTAGGTGTTGTCAATACCCGGCTGCGCATCATATACATTCATTCTAAAAGCGACCGTTAGGTGGCTCACGGATAAACCGGCATCGTAAAAGAACGACGGTTGTGGCTACTAACACTGTCGTCGAAATAAATGTAAGTAAATCTAGGGAAATGCACAAAACAATCCAATAATGAATGCAACTATAACCTGTAAATTATTAATGAGAGGGTAGTCAAATGGGTCAAATATCAAAAGTGGAAAAATAATTTTATTCTTTGCCTTTCCCCTATTAGATCTCACGAATGAACATCGTTGTTACCTGCTTATATGGTCTTGATGACGGTAATACTAGTACTCTGGTTTCCCTTCAATACGCATAAATCTTTCGCCTTTTACTAAAGATTTCCGTGGAGGGGAACATATGATGAGTCTATAATTAATTTTTTGTTATGCCCGGCGAAAGCTGGGCCCATAAACAACCACATTTAATCTTCAACTTCTTGCATTAAGAAGTGAAAGATGTTATTGTTACGTGAAGTAATGTTATAAAATGTTTTCATATGTAAACGATGTATATTCACATATGCAGTTAATATTTCGTTACGCCCTGCGAAGGCTGTGCCTCAACATGTGAAACGTATGGTAGTCCCATACTACATTTCTCAAACATTATTCTTATGTATTTAATCATAGGTTGTCAATGCGCTTCAGCGCCGAAAGAAATGACTTGTAAATGCAAAACGATATCCAATTTCTGTTTTATGCAGGTAAAATGTCCAGTCTCAAAACGAAGCGTGTATGTTTGTGACGATTCTCTGTAATATCCGAAGTTATTCACGGCAGTGGTTTTCAACGTGTGTTCCGTTCATCCGGATCCGCAGCTGTTTCCCAGGGGGGCCATTTGTCTGTAAGGGCGGCTTTGAATGTGGAATAAGAAACCAACTACATGTCTAGGACGTGTGTCATCCCCGTTGGATTTGTGTGTAGTCAAACACAACTGTGTCACATAGGTGTATTTAATGACTATATTGAGCAACTACATGTTTCGACCTTTACTGGCCATCTTCAGGTTGTCTTGAGAGGACAAACCTAAAATCCTACTACTACATGCATTGCGCGCGCACTTAACTTCAAAATTAGTACATGATAAACCCCGTAATGTAGAGATCTCTACACCACGTGCGCGCGCAATGCATGTAGTATTATTTTAAGTTTGTTCTCTCAAGACAACCTGAAGATGGCCAGTAAAGGCCGAAACATGTAGTTGCTCAATATAGTCATTAAATACACTTATGTGACACAGTTGTGATTGACTACACACCAATCCAAGTTCAACTACATGTCACTTAGTATTATATTTATTTCTCCTTTATAAGTTGCTCAACATGTTTCGGGCTACCTTGTACCCATCCTCAGGAGCTGACGACTTAGTGGTATTTTTGCTCGCCTGTTTTCATGTTTTGTTAGGTGGGTTGTTGTGGTTGATGGTTTCAGCTGTTGTGTATAGGTGTGATCTAATGTGTAAGTTGAATAATTTACATACCTGTGGCTGTGTAGGCAGTCAGATCCGGTTGGCTGGTTGTGTGTTCATTTGGGGTCCATTTGGGGTCCGGTGGATGGCCAGGTCAAAGAGTGGGTTTGGGCTGCCAGGGGATTGTTTGCAGAATTGTTCATATGTTGTTAGTAGATGCTGGTTATGGATGAGTTTGAGGAGGGTCATTAGGTTGTCTATTGTTCCATATTCATGTCTATTGTTTAGTATGTGTTGTGCATATGCCGATTGTGGGTTGTTGATCTTAATGTATCTGATATGTTCGTTGTAGCGGGTCTTCAGATTACGACTCGTCTGGCCTACATACAAATGGTTGCATGTGTGGCATTTCAGTTGGTAAAGTGTATTATTGCATCTGATCAGATGCAATAATACACTTGCCCACCTAATCAAAATGACAACCAAAACAAGAACCCCACCACACAATAGACCAGGCATTTACCAACTGAAATGCCACACGTGCAACCATTTGTATGTAGGCCAGACGAGTCGTAATCTGAAGACCTGCTACAACGAACATATCAGATACATTAAGAGCAACAAACCACAATCGGCATATGCACAACACATACTAAACAATAGACAGGAATATGGAACAATAGACAACCTAATGACCCTCCTCAAACCCATCCATAACCAGCATCTACTAACAACATATGAACAATTCGACACACATTCCTTCCACAAACACAGCAATCTCATCTCCGAACAATCCCCTGGCAGCCCAAACCCACTCTTTGACCTGGTCATCCCCCTGACCCAACCCCACACCAACAAAGCTAGTTGTGCTACATACTCCCCAATGGACACACAACCAGCCAACCAGATCTGACCACCTACACAGCCACGGGTATGTAACTTAATCAACTTACACATTAGATCACACCTATACACAACAGCTGAAACCATCAACCACAATAACCCACCACACCACAACAACCCACCTAACAAAACATGAAAACAGACGAACATATCGACCCACAAATACCAGACATATCTGGAAATAACTCTGCCCATTGTTACAGCACTACACCACACGCGGCAAAAATACCACTAAGTCGTCAGTTCCTGAGGATGGGCACAAGGTAGCCCGAAACATGTTGAGCAACTTATAAAGGAGAAATAAATATAATACTAAGTGACATATAGTTGGTTTCTTAATCCACATTGAACTACGATGCACGGTCAACCACACATCAAAGGTGGCTTTGAAGTTTACATATTTTTGTAAATCAAAGGAATAAGGTTTTGTTAAAAATCATTACGGAATATCTGTAACTGGTGGTGTGTTTATTTCACATGGCAGAATAGCTAGTTAAGAAACTTCCTGTACCCATGAAGCGAACAGTATTTTAGTTAAGATCTAATTACGTAATGCACTGCTACAGCATGAGCAAAGGATATGACGATCGGGGTTCTTTTGTGAAACCAAAAGAAGTCCGCGAGCAAGAAAGTTTGAGAAACACTGCTTTATGGAGTTTTTTTAATCGCATGTATTAAAATTTAACCGGTTATAGGATACTTGTCGTCCCCCTCTGCAAGGACCCATGCTTATCTACAAGACTACACGGTGTCACATCTCTTCAATACGAATTATAATTCAAAGCCTATGCGTGACCTTCTACAAGTTCTTCACTTCAAGCTGTAACCCTGTTCTTTCCAAAACTGTTTTGTGCAAAGCCCACTTAGTTTTGAAAAAGACTTTACTGATTCGCAGAACTATGAAGATGGGACAGTTTAGACTGGATTCATTTGGCTCAGAACTTGGACGAGTGATTGGCTGTTGTGAACAAGATAATGAACCTTAAGATTCCACAAATTTGGGGAATTTCTTGATGAGCTAAGCAAAAGTTACCTTAGCTCCATGGAGTTAGTTAATTCATCAACAAATTTGTTGCACAAAATTATTACACAATATGCAAAAGAGTGTTTCTCACCAGACATTATTCAGGTGATCAAAAGGAGTCGGACAGGGTATGTGGCATGAATAACAGAGAAGAGATGTGCATACACAATTTTGGTGGGAAAACAAAAGGCCAATAGGAAGTACTAGACATAGATTGGTGGATAACATTAAGATGTATGCTGAAGAAATAAGATGGTGAGGCATCAACTACCCATTCATCTCACACAGGATGAGGGCAACTGGCAGATTTTTGTAATCACAGTAATGAACCTTCAAGTTCCTCAAAATGCTGGGAATTTCTTAACTATCTGAGGAAATATTACATTCTTCTGAAGGACTCTGATCCATGGAGTCAGTTATGAACAACTTGCAATAGGTTGGCAGCAAGTTCTATGCATGTACCCTGGTCTTTAAAGTCTGAAAACTTCAGTCACATTGTTTCTGCCCAGTTATTTTGTTTGTTCACCAGTTGCCCTGTACATTCTTCACAGTCAACTCTCCTTCATTAACTGACAAATCCCATTTAGTGATACACTTTATTCGTCTGTCAACTCACTAATCTGTACTGTTGACTAGTCAACAGTTTAGCCTGTGTCGTTTTCAACAATCATGTCACTGATTTGTCTCCTTTACCAGCCAACATTTCTCTTACCAGTTGTATTCCTCTGATCTGTTTTGCTCACAGGTCTTATAAATTCATTATGAATATTTATAGCACTCAGGTTCAATTGTCCGTCTCTAGTCCTCATTCATTTGTTGGGCATATTAATTGTGTTAGAAGTCCATTCCATTTAGTTTTGTATGTATTTATTTTATAGTCTGCATATTTCAGATTCCCTTCCCTTTCATTTACACTGCCTATCATTATAGTGATTTCATTGTTGCCTCCAATACACATACATATCCAAGAAAATCTGTGTAGTTTCATTCCTTATATTTTATTGAACCTGAAGTTTCATTACCCTGTTCACTTGTCCTGCCCTGAGTCAAATTATTCAGTCCATGCTCTTCCATCAAATTTCTATAAGAACAAAGTTTGTCTTATCAACAGTTAACACACATGTCCTGTGAGATACAAAATCTAAAATGCCCTCAAAACATAGTTTGAAAAATTATGCTGTCATGCTGGCCAAACTGAGAATATCATTAGCTATTTCAAATACATTTCAGAGTAACATTATTACATATTATTATTGCTGCTGGTATCACCTTCATTACTATTTTTTACTTCTCTAGATGAAAACAGCGCTGTTTTAATAGTGTGACAGCACTTTTCAAACCGACTAATAAATCTGTTGCAAAATTACCAGAAACGTCACTCACTGGTAAGGATACTCACAAAGTGTAGATTAAAGTTTTAAAACTTACATTTGCACTGCCATCTCTATATGCATCTCCTGGGTCTTGCTCAGCTTCAACAAACTGCTTTGTCTGCCTCTCAGTACATTCACAAATGTGTCGTAGGTAATCAAGAAGGCTTCTGAGTTCATCAAGAGAAAATTTCTCCATACACAGTGTCTCTCTGACATCAGATGGCAAATGGGTATTTTCCACTATGAAACCTAAATGAACAAACACATTTCCAAGACACTGATATTTGATATTGGAGTTCTCACATCCAGTTCATATTTTTATCCCTTACCTTACAAATTAGTAGCAAAATGTTATCAATTACATGTAAGAAAACCCATAGCTGACACCAAAATAGGTCATTCTGTGTCTCAGACGGTTAGTCACTAGTCTCCCAGTGCAGAGGCTGAGCTCAACTGCAGGGCAGTACATGTGGGATTTGTGGTGCACACTGGGACAGGTTTTTTTTCCCCCCAGGTACCTCGATTCTCCCTGTTAGTATGATTCCACCAATGCTCTACATGCATTCACGCACCTATCATCAATGCTACATAACCTTGGCATGTGACAGCATCATTAAATAATGCACATTAAAAAATATACACCTAGATGCTATCAGCTTCATACTTTCCATAATCATTTCAAATAAATAATACACAATACAGCATAAAATTCGAGGTTCTGAAGGTGAAAGTTGTTCTGATTCGCACCTCTATCTTGTGACACCTAATAGTTTTAATGGTGAATCCACCACATGTAGTCACAACACACAAGTCCATGATCTGAACTGATTCAACATCAAAGAGCATTTTGTTGGTGGTCAGTAAGGAATTAAGTCAGAAGTTATTTTATGAAGGACACAAACTTACTGAAGATTTCTCTCCCCTTAAGCCATTCACATTCTGTCTGTAAACATAAGTGTGAAAGAGAAATATTGTGTAGCACAACATTTAATAAATGGTGTACAATGATGTGTGTGGGACCTGACCAAATTCCACTCAAAATATTTTATGCATCGAACACACACAGATACAGCATAAACCTGCCACTATTCCTGTCATTGTTTTAAACATTTGTTTTTAATTTTTATTTATTCAAACATATACACCTGGAGTAAAACTTACTGGTATCATATGTATGACTATGTTCTGTGCACATGTAAGGTTTGATCTCTCACCATGAAGGACAAACAGACTGAGAGTGTTATGAAGAGGATGCTGAGGAGAATATTTGACCTAGATAGGAAGTAACAGATGGAGAAAACCAGTATGACGATTATCTTCATAATTTGTATGCTTCAGAATTAGAATGGAGAGAGCAAGATCATCCAAAACCTTGATACTGCTCCAACCAAACAGGCAACACCCTGAAAACCTCAAATGGCACATTGTCCATGGACATTTCCATCAGATTAAGTCATTTTCTGTCAAAAGCTTTGTAGTCAAAGCAGGCTTCACTTCATATCTTTGCTTTTTCTCCTTAAGAGAAATCTAAATCTGTCACTTTATTTTGTGTTAGTCGGGACTAGGCAGTTACAGCTCTGAAGTTGGGGCAAATCACTGTAAAAATTTGTGTGACCAATTGCTTCTCACTATTTTCTGACGCGTTTTAATTTTTACGCTGGAAAAAGAGCAACTGTAATTCATGCTCCATAACTAATAAAAAGCCACTGGATTATTACTCAATATAAATTATTATTATTATTCTAATCATCATCATCATCATCGAATTTTTCACTTCTCAGTTTTGGCTGGGAAATATTCACCTATCCTGGCATTTAGTAATCAACAGGATTAGGCTCAGTGATCTTATTTGTAGTTTAAAAAGTTTCTTGCAATTGAACATGTGCCAAGAATTACAGATTTTTGCAGTTGTATATATGTATTCAGGTGCAAGTTAAGTCTTGTTAGACTTTGTGATAGTGAGTTTGGAATTACTCCCATAGATGATATTACTATCGGGATCACTTGTGCTGCTTTTTGTTTCCACATAGCAAATATTTCATTTGCCAGTTCTTGGTACTTGTTTTGTTTGTTGGTTGTTGTTTTGGCGAGATTATGTGTATTTGAGACAGCTATGTCTATCAAAAAAGTGTTCTTTGTTTTCTTATTCATAAAAGTTATGTTAGGTCGATAAAAGGTATTGTTTTGTCTGTAAGTATCCTGCGATTCCAGTACAGCTTGAAATTTTTATTCTCCGGTACAGTGGCTGGTGTGTACTTATAATATGGACTTTTATCGTCAATCAATTCGGCTGCTTCTGCCAGTTTCTAATGGATAATTTGGCTAGTCCATCATGTCTCTTTACATACTCGGTAGGTGCTAGTTGCTCACATGCTGCAGTAATGTGTTGGATTGTCTCCGATTCTTTTCCACATCTTCTGCACAGCTCATTGGTGTCTGGCTGCTTCAAAATTCATTTCTTGTAGTTTCTTGTTAGTATCACTTGGTCCTGTATTGCTGTTAAAAAGCAAACAAATCCTCATTTGTCAGCCATTTGTTCAGCGCTTCTATGTCTACATATTGTTGGCTGAGGTCATACGGATGGCGGCCATGCAAGGTTTTTTGGGACCGTTGTTGTTGTTGTTATTGTTGTTGTTGTATTAACAACAACAATATTATTAACATAAGTGGCATATCAGAATTCCACAAATGTGTGACTGCTGAACATTTGGTTGTATAGCCCATTTCAGCGGATGAATGAAAGGGTACTTTCGTTCAATATTCTGATTGTTTTGTAAAAGTGGATTAAAAACTGCTTTTTGCCCAGATACTCTGTATTCCAACAAATTTCCAATTAATGATGTGACTTTGTGACTTTGGTTGCAGAACATTAGAGTGTCACATCAATAGTTCTGTTGTAAGAAGACATATAGTGTTGGCTTTTATATTAGTAGTAGTAGTAGTATTTTAATTACAGTTGTGGCTATTCAAATTTTTGAACTATAAAATTTGCAACATATATTTAGGACATACTGCTGATGGAATATAGATGAAGAATATGTTGAACCTTAAAGTATAACCTCCATTATTATAAAATCCATAATATGTTGTGAGTCACAAGTGTCTCAGTCATGGGTTCTTAACCTTTGTACACAATAACCAAGATTTAGTTTCAAAGTCAGCTTCTTAACCCCCTAGTTCAGTTTTAAATCAGTAACAACTTTCATTTTTTCACCTTGTCTACAAATTAATTATATTATTTTTACTAAAATATAACTACTCTAATCCTTAGTAAATTAGGTACTTACACAAAATGTTAGCCAATATTATTAATAATTAGTTTTTAGTCATATGTGATTACTAATTAGTTTCTTGGGTGGTAGTACACAATGAATGTGCAGAAGCATAAATATCAATAGTTTCCCCATAAAAAATTCTGTCCCAGATACTTGTGATCAACCTTCATGAGCTGTGTTCCTACATGTCAGCTGCTGAATCATCACACTTCAATTCATCACTCCATGTCATAAAACATGCTCATGAGTGAAGAAATTTCAGTTTAATAAAGAGGACCACGGTGAACCACCCTGAACAGGAAGGGAGCCCATTTTTGGGTCACTACACAAAGGTTAAGAAATTGCAGATTTACATTAATAAATTGAAATATGAACAAATTGAACATTGTTCCATGTTTCTGAATCCACAAGTCGTATATGCAGACGTGTTTATTTCCTTACTTATTTGAATCCAGTAAACAGAAGATTTAGTTGCATTAACTTCCTGATCTGTCATTAACATTTCCTTCCATCATCACTGTTGTACATCTTACTGACTCTACACATCTCCCTGAATGATAAAACCCATGTTAGTGACTAAGAGCTAACAAACTCAATACCAAGTGAAAGTGTACTTCAATCAACACAATACATTTATTAAAAATACAAAAAAATGTAAATGATACATTCATTCACTTTATTTTCTGTATATCCATATACAGGTAAAGTACCAAGGATGTGTAAATTGTTTTGCTGTCCCTTAAAGCCATCATCAGGCCAAATATGAGATATAAAATATATACACAGCATGATCAGTTAGAGCAAAGAGTTCATAATATGTGGGAATTCAATGCTTCTTTACATTTTGTACATGTTTGTCAAAATCATAACATGAGTCACTATAAAAAGTGTACTTGCAACTGCAGCTTGTAACATCAATCCCAAAAGAATATAAACAGGAAAACTCATAATTGCAATGGCAACATATGTAAAGAAGGGCTGAGAACTCAAACTTTCTCATATATCATAAAACCATTGATGTAAATAAGCTACCTTTGTATGTAGGAGGGTCACTCCATAAGTCATTGAAAATCCCCCCTCCCCTCTCCAAACACAAGGTAAGGCAGGGAATGGAGTAAATGTAGTATATGTTTTTGAAAGCATATGGCATGTAGTTGTATGTGATACCATTAGATGTGGATATATGTAGAGCAGCCATTGGTAGGAGGCAAGCAACCAACATGTCTTTTCACTCATAGTTTCATTGTTACGCCAATCAGAGTGAATATGGAACGAACATTTTAACACAAACCACTTATTCAAAATCTTCTAACAACCTTATAATAGTCTCTCACGTTTTTTACAGTTTGATGACAACAATGGAGATGACAGCAAACACCTACAGCATCACCTGACATTCTAAATCTGTCACCTTGTGTTAAACAGTTCAGCAACAATTGGCCATGAATGATGTTGAAACATGAAATGCATGTGCACACCTCTCCATATACCCCCTCTAATGGTAGCATTACATGTATATGCCATGTGTTTCCAAGCATATATAGTCCATCTCCCACATAGCCATACATGCATATTATTATAATAATAATTATTATTATTAAACATATCCGCACTTAATTACAATAACACCTAGTCTTAAGACTAACAAGCTATTTTACTCTGACTTCATTTGTTAAATGAATATTAACTTCAGGTGTCACCCTATGGTTCTACCTGTTTAGTTTTGTTTCCTTACACATTGTCTTTTCCTTTGCTGGCGGTGGTTACTGCTCTAACACTGTGCCCTGTTTTTATTACACACTAATAGTGTTTATGGTGCACTTTATTGTGCTCTGTTTTAGTGATCAATAAACCAGCTCAAAAGTTGCCAATGCCATACATTTGCCCCCCCAAAAAATCTATGACTTATGGAGTCACCCATATATTTTTTACTTGGCCTAATGTTGCCTTTAAGAAAAATTCATAACCTGCAGCCTTTATATTTTCACAGTATTTTTGATAAATGCACTGTGTGGGATAAAATACAAGGCTTATTCAGAAAGTAAGTACCGTTTTGCTGTAAAAAAAAAAACGAGTAAGGTTTCGTATAAAATTTTATTGTTATCAGATTCTACATTCTTCAAACTATTTTCCCACATATTCGTCGCCATTATTGAGGCACTTATCATAGCGGGGCACAAGTTTTTGTATACCCTCCTCATAGAATGCGGCTGTTGATAACCCTAATGACTACTGACAATGTCATAGAGCAGAGTCCTTGAAATCTGAGGAAAGTGCAGGTACAGATCAGAAATTGTGAAACGTCTGTCGTCATGCACTCTTTCGTTGACCTTACGCATCAAATCATCGTTCACCAAAGATGGACGCCCACTTCGCGCCTCATCGTGCACGATCTCTCGTCCTTCATTGAACATCCGAACCCATTTCCTAACCA
>Ga0123355_10011705_pt1 | contig 13544 bp, 6 predicted proteins | sample TergutEmb28metaG_3_FD_89872 | JGI IMG/M metagenome (GOLD analysis project Ga0123355, IMG submission 89872) | Embiratermes neotenicus P1 segment gut microbial communities from Petit-Saut dam, French Guiana - Emb289 P1 | ecosystem: Host-associated > Arthropoda: Insects > Digestive system > Gut ...
AAGGCCGAAACATGTAGTTGTACTAAAATAAGTCAATAAATATACCTATATTGACACAGTTGTGTTAGACTACAAGCCAACCTAAGCTCATTCACACACAACGGGGATGACACACCTCCTAGAATAGTGTCATATATTCATTATATTCATTCTACAAAATGTCTCGGTCAATCTACACGTGTACGTGGCCCTCATCAGGTACTCATACAGAAAGTGTGAAAGGAATGTTTGTTTTAGGAAGAGGTCTCCCCTTCACAAACAGGTATTATTATATGTTATTGTGTTGTAAGGCACGCTTGCAAAATTGCGAAAAGCGACAATTAGCTATAGGCCTAAGCCCGACCGTCTGTCAGTCAGTCCGCATGGAACAACTTGGCTCCTACTGGATGGATTTTCGTGAAATGTGATATTTGAGTATTTTTCGAAAAGTTTTCGAGAAAATTCAAGTCTAATTAAAATCGGAAAAGAATAACGGGTACATTATATGAAGATCAATGTGCATTTTTATAATATCTCGATCAATTCTTCTTATAATGAGAAATATTTCAGACAACATTGTAGACAAAATCAAAACACATTTTATGTTCATTAACTCTTTTTTTTTTTTCGAAAATCGTGCCGTTTATAACACAATTCGAAAAATATTGTAGAGTCGGGAAGGCCGCAGTTAACAAATGGCGCATGCGCATTGCATGCTCTATATCTACGTCTACAAGCACACACTCTTAGTATACAATAATTATTGCTTTTGTATGGCAACAATGGGTGCACGAACGCGCCTCAATGTTGCGTTATCCGTAAACTGTCCCCCGCTTGAGTGCGTTAAGTACTTCAAAGTTCGCCTTGCTCACAAGTGGACCGCAAGTACTGTTAAGCTTATAAACACAATCTTACGCAAATTACATCCACCACGTACCAGTACGCCTTAAAACAATATTTTCCAATTACTAGTAACGCAAAGAATTAAAATAGATTACAAAGGACGCTTCTAACTTCATTTACGCAAGACAGGATATGTACGTTGGACGTGATGTGGTGCCATTGTAAAAATCATTGCTGCAGTGGGAAAGCAATAAGTATTACATGTCGTGAGTGTGTGTTTGTAACCTTGGGTATCCAGCATGTAAGGCGCATGCGTCGCATTGTCATCTGTGTCATGTCCGGCTCTACAAAATTTTTCCACATTATCTCATTAACGGCACGATTTTCGAAAAGAAAGTTACTGAATATGTAATGTGCTGTATTTTCTTTACAGCTTTATCTGAAATATTTCTCATTCTAAGAAATGGGCGAAGTATGATCACAAAAATATTTTGGTCTTCGTGTGTAGTACCCGCAGTTCCTATTGTATTTTAATGAAAATTGAATTTTCTCGACAGATTTTCGAAAAATATGGAAGTATTAAATTTCACGAAAATCCGTTAAATGGAAGCCGAGTTGTTGCAGCCGGATGGATGCACAGACAGACAGAGAGACGGACAGAGGAACGGACAAACGGACGGACAGAAGGACAGACAGATGGACATACATGAAACTCAGAGTCGCTTTTTGCAATTTTGTGAACGCGCCTGAAAAGGATTTATTGTACTTTCAACAACCATGCATATAGTTTAAACATTAATAAGAAATACGTAAATTAGCACCCACCATGCAAAGTCTCTTCCATCGACGACACAGGTTGTTTTAAACAGCAGTTAACTATAGGCATAACAGAAGTATTGTATTGGTATTCCTACTTTTAATATCGCTACATTCACTTTCCCATCATTCGCAATAAGACTGTACTGAAATATAAAATGCTAATCGCTGTTTGGAAAGTGGAGGCCTATTGGTAGTTCAAAAATCCTTTTGTACGTTTTGTATGACTAATAAATGCATTTAAAAGGGTTCCGCCATACACAACACAGTTATGTTTCTACGGTGACGAGTTTCGGCCCATTTTTTGGGCCACCATCAGAAGTATGTACAGGAATCCATAAAATAAACTATACCATCATCTACAGGGTTCGCCAGCGAATCGGGCGATTTGGCAACGGCGTTTTTCTATTTTTACCTTGAGCGGGAAAGGGGAATGATGCTGCCAGGTGGCGTGACCGTGAATAGCGTTTAGTTTGAAATGGAGTCGTGGACTGGTACACAGAGTGCTTTCGCCGTAAAATCATTTTATAAGAACAAAGATAGCTACGTTGCCGCCCAACGTGAATTTCGCAAGAAATTCGGGATTCATCGAAACAGTAAAGTGCCGTTAGCTAATGCCATAAAGACGTGGGTAAACAACTTTGAAGAGACTGGCTCAACTGTTAAGCAGAAAGGTGGTAGTGTTAAAACAGTTCTCACCCCACAGAACATTGACGCTGTGAGAGCATCATTCGAACAAAGTCCTCGCCGGTGGGCTGTGCGTCATTCCAAGAAACTGGGACTGTCAGAAAGCAGTGTCAGGCGTATTTTACACTTGTATTTGCACTGCGGATACAGGAAGAGATTTCAAGAATCCCGGTCGACGTCTTACGTAGGGCCATGAGTAGTGTTCACGATCGGCTTGCTGAGTGTGAGCAGCGTAATGGAGGGCATCTTGAGAATGTAACGAGTGGAATGATGTGGTTTTTTTTTTGTTCTGTGTTATGTTTCAAGACCACTGATTCACTTATTTCTGCAAATGCTAAAGTATGTACTTCCTTATAAATGTAACTGTATCATTATATCCAATATTTTTAATTTTTTTTTAAACTTAAAAATCGCCCGATTCGCTGGTGGACCCTGTATATGACGTTAGAGAAAGAGATCTCTTCCTTTACATAGATGTTTGCATAGCGTGTTAACAACATGCTTTAGAATGAATATGATGAACACATAACTGTATGGGAACAAGTGTCGTGTTTAACGGACTTTATACATAATTACTGCATTGGTCAACACAGTGGGTGAAGTTACCCAAATTAGTGTCAGAGTTGATGTTTTATAGATTAAGATTTGAACATGTCCAGTCTGCCCGATATAATATTTGAAAATGAAGGTATGAAGCGCAGTACTTATTGAGAAAATAAATTACTGAGATAATGATAGAGATCTTTGCCTTTTATGACGTTCTAATTCCAATATTTTACTCCATAAACCTCGATTTTTAAAACTTACTCTGAGCTAGTTGCATCCCAACGACAATCTGAACCCAGAGTTCACATACATTCATTGTAATATTATCCTCTGCACTTCAAGGTCTAGAACATGTCTGCTCAAACTATAGTGTAGTGCGGGCCGCTTCGAAAAAAAGCGGATAACGCGAAATTCGGTACGCAAAAGGAAGAATGAATGGGCACACGAATAATTATATGTACATATTTAAATGTGCATTTGTCCATACAACATATGATTTAGATACATACTGATAATAAAAAATAATGCAATTCACAACCCAGGATACGGTGTCGCTGTTTTTGCATAACTTTACAATATGTGTTAATATGAAAAATAATATGTTTCCATTAATAAATATCTTATAGGTTTTCAGTATTGATTCAGTGTTTTATCTTGGCTTTTACAATTTTCTAACGTTTCCGCAAGCAAAACGCTGCCCGTGATTTACGGGCTGAGTTTGTCTAGTCGAGACGGTTTGAAATAAAACTTTGTAGAAATTACAAAAACGTGCTATTTTGCCACTTTGAGTGTGTGTGTGTGTGTGTGTGTGTGTGTGTTGTGGCCTCAAGTTGTGACAGAAGCGTAACTAAACTGAAGAATCCTACGTACTTGAAAGTGATACCTTAAGGGTTGATATGTGTTTACCAATTATTTCACCTTGAATATGAAGGTATCATGTATCTCAAAAAAGTTAATCAGAAAAATACAAGGAATCGCGTTCAAATACAGCGGTATGTACATTCTTCGCTTTGAGAAAAAGAGGTATTATTTTCTTTCACTATAATTCGATAAATGCATAACTTTCCTAGTCATCAACAAACACGACAATACAGTAAGACAAATTATGTGATACACACGTACTGTACCAAGAACGAGAAAATAATCCTGAGCATCTTAAAAATACAGGCATAGCAAAAAATTATAGCTCTTTCATTTCCTTTTGTTTAATTATTTCGAAAATCTTAACCCTTATCGTGAAACCATAAAAAAGATGGAAAACGGATTATTCGATGAACGCTAACAACTTGACAAGACTTACCGTTTCAGATCTGTAAAACACTACCCGATCGAACCTTGCCTTAAAGCTGCCTCATCCTACCGTATTGCATAGTGTTATTCTCGTTTGGTTTTACACTACGCTGAACGAGGAAAACGAACACTGTATAATTTATAATCCCACATAATAATCTCATTTTTGCATATAGTATGAGTACAATTTTTTATATTAGTTTAAACCACGACGTTGAATTGTCTCAATGTACTAGTATTAATACATTTTAAAATATACTTCCCTTGTACTCATGTTTACCGAAGATAAAATCCTATTCCTTTAAAAACAAAACCATGTTTCTAGTAACCTAAGACTTTCTTTCGATATATTTCAGGTGCTTTGTGCGGCTATCCGCCCACACCTGCTTGTCCATTCACTGTATATTCCTTACAGTAGGCAGATTCGCTACAAAGTAGCAAAAACCATAGAAATATTATCCGAGATGTAATAAACAACCCATTCTGAACTATCTGTAGGGTCTTGCAACAGCAATAAAACAGGGGAGGAAAAAAATTGTAGAACAAGAAATTTAAAGAAAAAGAACGACGGAGGCAAGAGAGGTGCAGAAGAATAGAATGCTAGTCGTGTTTTCCTTGTCCTCTTTCTCATCTCCCACACTTCAAAAGGTGACTTTGCAGGAGGTATGCTAGATGGTGCTGAAACTTTCTGTGTACAGACGTGACACACATACACACTCATTCACTCACACACACACACACAAACCCACACACACCTTTTTGCACATCTCAATTCTAAACATTTGCTCTAAAGAAGAAAGACTGAACAAGAAGAAATAAAATAAACGTGGAAAATCTACAAGATTTCCTTCTTTTCCGTTCCATTTCTACTAACAGCAAGCTTTGTGTTTTCAAGTGTTACAGCTTACCAAGAAAGAATTCATATCCCCTCGTTCTTAGCTCTGTACCCTGTAAAATCTACCCGCAATAGACTGCAAAGCAAAAATTGTGTGTTTCTTTTCATACAATCAGCAGTGCAAGTGTGTTTATGTCTATGCTGGAGACTTAAAGTGTGGCACAGCTTAGTGAAGTCTGTTAGAGTTTATATATATATATATATATATATATATATATATATATAGAGTGCTCTGAATATTTTGGTCTGTGCTGTTACGTAAAAACTGTGAAGATTTTACGTTAGCACCATGTGCATATATTTTGTCTCCAAAAATAATAATATTTTACAAATTTTCTCCGGCTTAGGTTTCATGAACCAACATTTTCAATGTGGAAAACTGTGAGGTGAAGAAGAAAACCCTAGCGCCATTCACTGCAGGGTCTTGTTAAACGGAAACCCAAGAAAGGAAAGTCCTTCAATTTTCGGGTTGGGTGAGTGATTGGTTAACCCCTCACCACACAGGCGAGTGGGCAGTAAGAGCCTCATTTTACTTGGACTTGAATACATTCTGTGGAATGGTCTAAATGAAACTTCGGAGGGCATGATATTACATGATATGTAAGGCGCTACGCAAAATTGCGAAAAGAGACTATTAGCTTCGTCTTGTCCGTCCGTCCGCACGGAACAATTCGGCTCCCACTGGACGGATTTTCATGAAATTTGATATTTGAGAATTTGTCGTAAAGCTGCCGAGAAAATTGAAGGTTCGTTAAAATAGGACAAGAATAACGGGTACTTTACATGAAGACCGATATACATTTCCGATCATACGTCGCTCAGATCTTAGAACCAGAAATATTTCATATATGAAGTTGTAGAGAAAATCAAGAAACACATTTTACATTCAGTAACTTTTTTTTTCGAAAAACCTGCCGTTTTTAAGAGATAAAGTAGGAAAATATGTCATAACCGGACTGGTCGCACGTAACAACATGGTGTATTCGTATTGCATGCTGGATACCTAAGGTTACAAAAACACACTCAAAATATGTAATACATTTTGCTTTTCCACTGCAATAATGGTTGCGCGAATTCGCCTCATTGTTACGTTACATGTACATTGCATGCTTGCTATAACTTTGAGATAGATGTTTATAGATAGACGAAGGCAATACAGGGTGCCGAATATCACCTGCATGAAGTCATCCAGGCAGATCAGTGCTTCATACGCAGACAAAAGTTATAAAAATTGTACAATTTATGGAAATTACAGAGAAGTATGAGTTTTTAGTGTCATCTGTGATGCAGAATTCAATGTTATTACAAAACGGTGTTGGGGTGTTTGACTGTTAACAAAAACACAAATATTTCAGACAAATGTACAACAAGGTATTGTAAAAACAAAGCAAAAGCAGCTGCAGTAATAATAATAATAATAATAATAATAATAATAATATTCGACGAGAAATACGGCGAAATGCTACAAAGAAAGAAAAAAAGCAGAACTAGCTCAAAGGAACAGGACGAGGAAATATATTACACACTAAAATGAAGAAAGAAAAGAATTTAAAAAAACAGTAAATATGTGAAAGGAAATAGGTCATTCGTCACAACGGCAATACGCTAGTTTTTTTCACATCGGTGAACAATTTCTTGAAGTAACTATCAACTATTAATATACCTGTAAATATGTCAATCATACGGAGATGTATTCTGTTGAGAAATGAATATTTTCCACTTTGTATGAAAAAAGTGCACGGTCTAGACCGACCGGCAGAAAAGGTTTCACTAAGTGAAGTGAAAAGCAGATGATAAACTTGAAACTGATATTTACAAATCAAAAAGGTAATTATCATAAGATATTAATGGGAATGAATTTATTGTTCTTCTGGGATTATCTGAGTTCCACGTTTTATCTTAAATCCACAACACTTGCCGAATGAGTCAATATAGCCGATGGTACACGCATTTGTGGAAAAAAGATAAAAGGTTACGTAGTAATCATCGCAGTATCTGGCTCATAAACAAACATTTCGCATGATAAATGGCGGGCCTACATAGAAGGGACTATTGTGGTGTCATAACTTTAGTTCCCAAAATAAGGTTAAGGTTGTCCAGCTCGTAGCGTATCGCTATGCCGACTGAACTATCCCGGCCCACAGTTCCCACCATAGCTTGGTTAACTGAAACGCATCGAAGCGAAAGAATAACAGCCTTAGAGACAAAAACGAGATTGACATATTACAGACTTATTACGAGAAGCTTATATTCTGTTTTCAGATATGTAGTTAACAGTAATTTTAGAACAAATGCGACGAACACAGCAAATCAGCCCCGTTTCTTCAGTCTCGAACTCGCATTCGAAAAGCCGGTGTCTGTCTACCAGAGCGCACAGCTGCACATCCTGGACAACGGAAAATGTCATCCTCGAGTTTTGCTGACGTCAGTTTACTGGGGGATAAATCGGAACTTGATATACAACAGCTAACGGATGTCAGAACACCACTCCTACTTTTATTCGCAGTTCTTGTAATGCGCTATGCTAAGCAGAACACTAAATGTGGGGATTCTATGATGTGCCTACTTCCGTTGTGACACTGTGTATCACATTATTTCTTCAATATAGCGACAAGGCAGCTCTCCAAACATTAGCCTTCTTTTCCCGACTCGCGAGATCGGGAATCCACTTTAAGTTGCCATGACAGCCAAACCTTATACAAGCTCCGAACTACAAATAAACATCCTTATCATCACCACCATGAACATGTCTAAGGTTTACGTCCTAGAACCCGGACCTTTAAAGTTTGAGGTGTTCTCGGGCTCTCCATCTTTTTCCAGGTCGTCCTATGTACGTCGAGCCTTACGTTGGCGGAGAAGAGCCAAGAGCCGATCTTGGTAGTTCGATTCGTGTCCAATCGTTGCAGGTACTCTGACCAGCATTCCTGATGCGATTTCAAATCTTCTATCATGTTGTATATTTTCATTCTGTTTCTGATGTTTTAAGTTTCTTTGGCTGTAGGTCCGATTTGGACTCTTAAAAATCTCGTTTGTGCCGCTTCCATTTGTTGGGTATCTCTCGTGTTTGTGGTCCAAGTTTTACTACCATAAAGCAAAGCCACTTTAGAAACTGTTATACAGGCTTCGATTTGTGCCAGTTGTCATACAGTTCCCAAAATATCGTTTGATTAAGCCATTAATCTTACTGTACGCCCTTAGTTCTAAATCGATGTCCTTTATTTCACCAGAAATGTTGTTTCATATTCTATTGCGACCCGTTGAATGTTTCGCTGCATAATCCTACTTCTTTGGTCAGTATCCTTGTTTTTTACCATATTTGCACTGACCTGAACTAGGAATAGTACTGAATTCAGTCACCGCGGTAAGAATTATTGTATTACTGGAAACACAAAGAAACTACAGTAATTATCTTCAGTTAATTTGTTTTTATCCATTATTTAACCAGGCTGTCAGTAGTTCATACTATATTACAGCGTCCAACTTCAGGATATTTGGCGAGGAACGAGTATAAAAATGAATGGAAGGAAGCGATGTTGGACTATATTGACATATTATTGCAGAAAATACAGAACTGCCTTCCAGTATACCCGGTGTTTCGATACAGACTTAAAGCCGGGACCTTCTATGCTTTGTCACACGTTTCTTGTCACTTAAGACACCCGTCTGGTATGTTCCAAATGAATGTCACCACAGAGGGTCACAGTGACATGCATCTTTGCATGTCACTGTGACCCTCTGTGGTGACATTAAAAAAACAGCTATCATTCTTACGAGAGCTGTTTTTTTCCCCAGTTCCTTCCTGTAAGTTAGACCACAAATTTGATATTACCCAGTATTTTTTTATAAAGAACGGTGTTTTATTGTCCTGTGTGAAGTGTCGCACCTTTCGTTAAGGTCTTCAATAGTTGCAAGAAATATATATATATATGAAGCTGATTATTACGCCCTTCTCTTTTCACACAATACAGTAGGGCTAAAATATTTAAGAGACAAACATTTACACGCGCAATTTATTCACTGATGTATTCTGAAGATTAAATTTAATCCGATATATTTTATGTGAAATATCGTATTCTGTAAAATGGTTGGTCAACCGAGGAATCAAGGTTCAATCCTTGGCATGGCCAAGATGTTTTGCCTCTCTTCCCACATTTCCACACCAACTCTGGGGCACTTTATCCCTGGGGTAAAGTGACTGGGGACTGAAAAGTAATTGTTACTTTCATCTAGAGCTCAAAATAATGAGTGGGACTATTCCTCCATTCCATGCCATGTCTTATTTGCATACGTATGCGGAAATTTTACCTTCAATCCGCACTCCTTCTCCGCAGAAGTAACTATTTCCATAAATATACTAGAGAGAATTTTTTGATTTACTGCATCACTGTGATATTTCACTTAATACTAGAAGCAGTACCAATTATAGAGAATGCGTGTTTACATTGAAAAGTTATGGTGGGCTGTCAAACTTCTTGCTCCTTTTTTATCTGCACTGATAAGCCTGTTAACACAAAAGGTCTGAACTCAGGTACTCTGCACAGCTTCTATGCAAGTGTAATACGAAACACGAAGTTATTCAGGCGATTACAGCAGACGTCGTAGGATGTAATGAGAAGGAAGGAAGGGGACGTGAAACCCTTTGCTGGAAATTTGTACAAGCTTTGGATTATGAATTTTAAACAGATATTAAGAACACTGTTCATAAGAAATTTTATTATGCGAATTAATATTGAAGCTTAGGCATATCCTGAGCTGTTAACAAATCCCTGTATTGGTTTCTGCCGCAGACCGTGCTATGCTGCAGATTTTTAATGTCTTGGTTTTCTGGGGTAATTCTTCTGCAGAAGGCAACAAACATTTACACTGATATTGTGATCGCATATGTTATGTCACCTTGCAGCCTGGTAGAAACATAAGCATACAAAATTATGTAAGGATCACTACACATCTATCGCCGACACTGTACGTGGTGGAAATAAGTTACTTATAAATATTCTTACCCACTAGTTAGACTAAAGCTTGCAACCACACGTAAGAGAAATTTATAAATAGTCACTGCCCAGAAAACCTGTTTCAAAGTAATTTAAAGCAAAGAAACATAACATTAATTTCCTTGTAAAATAACACTTTACTAAATACTGTCCGTGTACAGAATTACGAAGCAGTCAGTAACCAAATTATTTGTCACCTCGATATGGGCCAAAATTAGAAAATGAGAGAATAAATACTTAAATGTTCCATTTGAGAACCTCCCTTTCGCCCAGACGTCATTGTACTAAGGGTAATACTGATATCAGTATCAAACAAGTAAGATATGGGGGTGCATTTGGTTTCATATGGCTCCAGTTAGGGCCAGTAGCTGCGTGAATGAACCTTCAAATTCCACCTAACAAGAAAAACGTCTTGACTACAGAACCGATGAACGACTGAACAGATGGATGAAGGGTGGATGGATGAATGAACAAACAAGACGGAGGCAGAGAGACGAATGGGCCTGCGGGTAGGTAGGGGAAATTCGCCTATTATGAGGGATTTTTTAAAATTGCTATTAAGCTTAAGTAAAAGTCGTAAAAATTTCAAAACACAAACATAACTTTATTTGATTAATGGAGAGACAGTTGCTACATAAACATCGTAAATTATGAAAAGAAAAACGTGTGCAAAATTCGTTTCCTTAAAAGCTTCATATCCAATAATTAGGCGCACACGTGTTCCTGATTCAGGGAGGTGAATAATTTACCCCGAAAGCACAAAGAGTAGTTACAGAATTAAAAAAATTACAAATAAAAAGGAAGAACAAAACAGTGTTTATCCCTGACAAGACTCACAAAGAAGATCTTCCTTCATACCAACACGAAGTGTGAGCGCCCATCTGAACTATTTCGCACATCGTATCCACTCTTCTACATTGTGGTCTTCAGAGAAACGACCAGTGTAGAACACACAATCAGCGTCTTGTTTCTCTTCTTCTGTCGAATCGTCAGCGAAAGGAAGAGTTAGGCCAGCGTCCAAATCTGATGGAGTGCCAGACAGATTTGGATCCCGGCAAAGAACTCTCTTCCGTCTTTTTGAAGGACCAAGAAGAGCATTCGACGCAAGCCGATTGGTTTTGGATTTAGCGGCATGTATGATTTTCTTTTTCTGAGTTTCCCCAACAAAATTTCTGTAAGATGAACTCTACTGTTTTACCACGATGACTTGGCTGTAGGTTCAGGCTTGGCACAGCGCTGATATCTGATGCTCGGAGAGCCTCAGCAGAAGTGAACGGCAAACAATTAGTAGAACTGAATGATGGCTGATCGCTGGTTCACACGAGCAGATTTTGTGTTCTCTGAGGCTTGAGGGAAATCGTGTGTTCTGAAGATGTTCTTGTCACAAGGAAAGTGGCCTATCCCCCGAAAGCTTTTAGCCGCTCTCTCGCCTGTTGCAGATCGCTTGTATGCATCGCTGAATTGTTCGCCAATTTAGTGGAAGGCGACGACTCGCCCGGCCTAGGTTTGACCGGAGTTATATTTCTGTTTCTTGGGAGTAGAATATTTTCAGGGGGTCCATGAAAGCTTTATCCAAGGGTACATTATGTGACTGTTGTGAGGTGGGAGGCAAATTATGTCAACATGATTCTCTCGAGCTAAAGTAATGACCTCTAGTGTCCGTCCGGTACCGAGATAACAGGATCTTTTTTGTCGGCTTTGTATGTTTGATGAAATGAAGAAACTACTGGAGGAAAATCTCGTTCTGTACCCACCCCGAAGAACGGCACGCGTGGATTGATCAAGGCGGTGTGCCATTCATCAGTTCTGGTTTCATAAATTTTCTTGGAAATACAAGTAACGGAGGAATTAATTGTCCAGTTGACTCATAGGGATGACGACTGTCACAAGAGCTCCCCGTTCTGCGGATTGAACAGAAGATATCTGACGCTTGCCTTTCAATCCTAATATTTTCGTGTGTTTGTGCTGTACAATAGTGATGCCGGTTTCGTTGCAATTGTAAGGTCTTCCAGGATTATGTTGAATTTTGTACAGTACATAGCGGGTTCGTAGATTTAAAAATACTGAGCTACTGATTCAGGAGTGAAACCCCTCGCTCTTGAGAGTGAAGAACTTCAGGGGTTGTCACTGCAATTTCTTGATGACGACGTAGGATATTTTTCAACTACTTCCTTCCAGTCTTTTCATTTCTCGTGCAAAACTGGTTTTTAATTCCGTTTCTTACAGCAAGTTGGTAAGCGAGACACGTGACGTCTGCCATTGTCAAGCGCCAGAACTTTCTTTCCATCAAAATACAGTGCTCAGCCAGATCATTTTCTCCTTCACAAGGAAAAACTTGCTTTCTACCCAGTTTTATACTATTGCTTCACTTGAGCTTTCCTGCCGGTCTTTAACATAACTCTGTAGTGTTGTTTGTGGTAAGCTGAAAACGCTGGACGCTTTGTAGCTGCCCATTTGCTTGTTCCTCACAGCCTCAATAGCTGCCTTCGTCCTTTCGGGGTCCCATTTTTTCCTTCGAGTTATCTATAAGACTATATAACCCAGAAGGAATAATTCACAAGGTACTAACTTCTTAATATGGGGAGCCCCATATTAGGCTCTTCAGACCTGCCCATAATAAGCGAAAACAGGTGCTGGAGAAAATGGGTGAATAAAACCGAAGGACCTAAATTTGTACGTATGAAATAAAGCAAGGGTTTAAGATTACACCTAACAGAGAATGCAGCACTAAACTAATTCAGAAAAATATCTCACCTTTAACTGCTCATGAGTCACAGTTTAGCTACATGCAAACATTTCACATCGCACCAAAACAAAGACACCCACTCAGTAACGAAATGTTGGGCTACTGACCGTTTGTAATGTGATTACAATCAATAACCTCATCTGCTTAACGACTTACATTCTTAAGCACAGAGCGCAGCACCCTCTGGTATAAAATAACGCATCTCCCCATATTAGGAAACATAATAGGCGACTTTCCTCTATGTATGTAGGTAGAATGGTAGATAAGTAGTTTTTATGTAGAGAGTAAGTAGGAAAGCTGGCAGGTACGTAAATAGGTAGGTATGTAGGTAGGTAGCCACATAGACATGTACATATTTAGATACAGACGTCTGTCTGTGATGTATTGTGAACGTAGGGGCTCTGGGACGGACCAATCCGTCCTCTATGTATCCCACTAAGTGATTAAAAAGAATGACGCTGAGACCCGGAAAACGTGATGTCATGGGCTCCACCCGTCTGCAGCACTGCAGCGATGGGTGGTCATATAAATCGATAGACAGACATGCAGGTAGATAAGCAGTCGGTCTGACGGAAGGACAAAAGGACACTCGGATGGATGGATGGATGGATGGATGGATGGATGGATGGATGGATGGATGGATGGATGGATGGATGAATGGATGGATAGATGTTTGGATGGATGGATGGATGGATGGATGAATGGATGGATAGATGTTTGGATGGATGGATGGATGGATGGATGGATGGAT
>Ga0123355_10011706_pt1 | contig 13544 bp, 9 predicted proteins | sample TergutEmb28metaG_3_FD_89872 | JGI IMG/M metagenome (GOLD analysis project Ga0123355, IMG submission 89872) | Embiratermes neotenicus P1 segment gut microbial communities from Petit-Saut dam, French Guiana - Emb289 P1 | ecosystem: Host-associated > Arthropoda: Insects > Digestive system > Gut ...
ACGAATTTGAACATGTGAAAGAACTGTCCTACCTAGTCTCACAACTGAATCAAATAAACTCCTCCAATTGTGAAATACAAGCAAGAATTATCAGTGGAAACCGATGTTTCTACTCATGTGGAGTGTTAATGAAATCAAGAGCATTAAATAGAAGTTCAAAACTAAAAATATATAAAACCCTAATAAGACCTGTAGTAACATACGGATGTGAGGCCTGGACACTAACAAGTCGAAATGAACAACAATTAAGAATATTTGAGTGGAAAATATTAAGGAAAATTTTTGGTCCAGTACAAGATGAAAATTGAACTTGGAGAATCTGAAAGAACCATGAACTGAATGAACTCATAGGAAGTGCAGACATAGTGAGATTTATAAAAAGCAGAAGAATGGCCTGGTTAGGACACGTGATGCGGATGGATGGAGGGAGAATGTCCAGAAGAACATTACAATGGAAGCCAAGGAAAGATGGATTGAAGACGAGGAAGATATCCAGACGTTGGGAATAAGAGGTTGGAGAAAACCGAGTAAGGAAAGGACGGAATGGAAGAAAATCATCAAGAAGGCTAAAACCAATAGTGGGTTGTAACGCCAACAAAAGAAGAAGATATCCAATATTATTCAATCAGTCTGCCTGCGAACTAACATTTTTTCATTTAAGAAATCGGCAAAAATTAGTGTGTATTAGATTCGTGTGCGGATTAGATTCGAGAATATACGGTATGACTTTAGCAAGGAGCAGTGTATGCTCCCTGAGGATGATTGTGTGATCGGAACATGTAGGAGCGTTTTAAGTGTTTTAATGTAAATTTTAGATTTATTAAACAACATATATATGTGCATTTGTTGGTGTCTTAATTATGGCTAATTCTCCCTTATTCAACCCCTATCAACCTAAGGCCTTACAAGAGTGCCTGTAACTGCTCAAAATCATTATAGGCCAGGCCGATCTCACATGACCTCATCCCTTTTAATATCCCTTTTAAACTGTGAGATGGTGGCAGTTACCCTTCTAGCTGGATGAGAGCCCCAGTGATTCAACCCTCTACACGAAAAATCTACTTTTAAATTGTTTAAGGATGATCACAAAGGATACTGTGATCTTCAAGTGCTCCCACACATCATTAACATGCCCATCCCTTACTTTATGAACAATGCTTCACAGATTTTTACTTCAGTGCAACACAATAATTTGTACATTTTCCCACTTGTGAACGACACATTTGTTTTGAATGCAAGCTGTGAGGGTCAGGAGTGAACATGGGGAGTACACTTGCACTCAAACTTGTCGATTTTGCTTTGTGGGTTCTTGCCTTATAGAAAGTGTTTATGAATTAATTATGCCTGTAAAGTGACAGCTGGGGGCATATGGAAATAATACATTTCAATTCCAGGGTTCTGGTATGATTCCATAATCAACACCTCTGTATATTCTTCACGAAGGCAAGCCATGGTCTGCTTACCCTATCAATATGTGGCGGAGTATGCTGATACGGTGGAACAGAGTTCTTTTCTGGTGTACTGGCAGTGGCCAAAGCTAACAGCAAACCTGCAGCTGCAGACGCCGGAGAAGACTGATGATTTCCTGCAGAATTTATAACAGAAGGCTGTGAAGAATGAACGAGCCCAACATCTGCAGGAACCCCAACAGCTTCATCTGCAGATGTCATGTCTGAATCTCCTGAATTCAATCGTGTTCTTCTCCTCTGTGCAGGTGGTGGGTGCTGTGTGGAACTGTTAGACCTTCCTCGACCTTTACGCCTGCCAACAGAACGTAATAGTAACAGCTTAACGAACATAAAAAAATAAATAAATAACCCCTGCTCAAGGTTTCCTTGGGTAAAATTTAAAAACCTATAACTTGCAGAACTTTAATGTAGAAATTACTGATTTGGTACCAAACTGAACATCAAGTGCAGGAAAACCTTCCATCAATTACTACTACATGGGGATTACAGTGCACAAAAATTTCCCTCTGTGCATACCTCAAATATCAGATATTTAAGCACTGAAATGAAGTGTTTGTGCCTACTGTTTCCACGCTTTCTTTCTTTACTCAAAATGGAGTTAAAACACAAGGTACTTCCAAATTAGATTACACATTTGAAAAATCATATCCCCAAAATCAATGTCTCAATAAATCTGAAACAAAGTGCATTCTAATGGCAGAAAACAGAACAGTGTTTCCCAATCCTTTCCCATGGAGGAACACACAAAATAATTTTTCGTATTCTGAGGAACAAAAACCTATAACAACAGACATACAACAACGAAATGTAACCTTAAATAGAAACAGACAAAATGAAAGCAATGGGACTGTTGGTGATACACGCAGATTACTCCAGTACTGTCAACTGCTGGATAAAATTCTTGTGATATTTCATGGAACATTTGGTACTTTTCATGAAATTTCAAATTGCATATTTATTTATTTATTTATGTATTTGTTTATTCATTCATTCACTTCACAGTATCTCACACAACCCTGGTTATGGAACACTGGAACAGTGTTTTTCATTCTTAAGGGCAGCTCTCCTCTTGCCTGTATACAGTAGCCACATGACAATTTCTAAAATGGCATACATCAGGAAACTCAACAGGAAACGCAAGTGTATTTTGCAGACAGCAAATGTTCATCAGAAGTCTACCAAAACTAAGTGTGCAAATAAGCAGTGACCTGCCAAACATTCATGATTGACTGTCTGACACATCATTCACGACGAGCTAAAGATGAAGACATACAAATGCCACTCCTTCAATACTAAAAGAGTATGTGACTTGTGTTCTGAGGTGACCCAATGCATGTAACAGGAACATGTCATTAAATTCAAATGCCTTTACTAATGAGGCCATTCCACACAGTGGTAATGCGAAAATAATCCCCAGGATATGGAGAACAGTACAACAGGCAGTTTTATGGCTACCTTTGTTTGCTGAGAAGAAAATATGACCGGTACTCCTAGATATGCTCCAACACTTTTATTGCTTCAGCTACACTATGACGACGATCTGTCCAAGGTATATATCATCTACCAACTACAGTGTGCGCCACCATATCTCCACAGGAAGGTGACAGCTACTCCAACATAACATCCCTCAGGGTAGAGACTCGTTGGGCGAGGCGTACAGAACAGGCTCTAGGTCTTGTGATGTCAGTGCAGCAGACTACTTCCTGCGGAGCTACACGCCCACCACATAACCCTTGACGAAATACAGGCAGTCTGCTGCAGCAACTGCACAATTAATGCTGGCTATCTTATTCATATGTGGAAGACCTGCTGTATGTATGACTGGACAATGTCCTTATTATGTGAGAATGCCACATAAACACATATCAAACAGGAAAATGCTTTGGAAAGAAATCTCTCTACAATACTTGGTTTCATATTCACAGCTCCATTCCCTGCAGAGATATGATGTGGAAAAAGCAACATAATTTTAAAAAATTCTAAAATCTTGTAACAATGATATCTGAAAAAGAATGGAAAACCCTCAGTTTAAATACGAAAAGCTGAGGCAACATAATAAATACATTACACTACAAATATCACAACAAAAACTATTCATCAAAAAATTTTAAATGTGCTTAATTTAAGCACACGCTCTTGGTAACATTACAAACAACACAGCAAAACCCTTACAAATATTGTTAAGAATGCAATTTGTGGTATATGATAAACCAACTAAACCCAATAATTTAAATACTGATCAGAAATTACTTCAGTCCATAAGGTATATAATTGTGTCAAAGTACAAAAAGGCTTTTTTTTAAGCTCATGGTTCCATGCATCATAAATCAATGTTAATAAAAATCCAACCACATGCAACAGTATGCAGATATTTATTTACTGCAAAGTCACTCTACATGTTTCGCGTGTCACAGCACCTATCATCAGGAGTACTAAAACCTCCGTGGCCTGATCAGGCCACATTGGAGGGAAGTAGCTGTACCGATATTATGACCTATACCAGAGGCTGTGGTTACAGTTTTTAGTATTCCTGATGATGGCTGCTGTGACACCCAAAACATGTAGAGTGACTTTGCAGTAAATAAATATCTGCATACTGTTTGCATCTAGTTGGATTTTTATTAACACTAACATAACAAAAAGGTGTTTCACATGCTGAATTCAATGTTGAAGAACTTGATTCCAATAAAATTATTTATGTCATCTGCTAAAAGCCACTTTCAATGACATTTTACTGTACTTCTTCCACACTATCAATTAGGAGAACCACAACAGACAGGTCTTAATAACGTACAAACATTTATTCCCAAATACCTCCTCTTTTTCTGTCTGTCAGCAGTGGAAGGCTTAGTAACAATGGAAACATGGCGTTTCAGATTTTCATCCTTGACTTCAACTGAAACCTTCTTTGTATCTAAAACTGCTTCCTTTTTTGGGGTGCCACTATTTGCAGAGTCATGCTGATGCTCCTTACGGTGTGCCTGTTTGGCCTGATTTTCTTGACGTCGTTGTTCCGCTTTCTCTAATCGTTCAAACGCCTTCATAATTGCCTCCATTTTGCGTTCCTCGCGAGTCTATAAAAAATGGAATTAAAAGAGTCTGATCAGTACACAGCACACTTCATACAACTGATTACATTTAATTAAAAAATAAACAATGGGGTCACTGCTATCAAACAACTGGCACCCAATGACAGCAACGTGTATGTGCCTTGAACATCTACTATGAACTCCATATGATAAATCAAATTATCTTATAGACATGCTTAAATTCACAACAAAAGGTAAAATATGGCTGAGGAAAAGTGGAAATTATCTGTGATCAAAAATAACATAAACAGTTTTACAACAGCTAATGCAAATATTAAAACGTGTTGACCTGGTATCATGGGACTTTCAATGTTAACCATAAACATAAATAGGAATAACCGTGAAGCGATCAAAAGATATATCTAGCATGGACCTTTCATTCAAGAAGCAGGAATCACTGCAACCCTTGCCACTGGAGGAACTGGGGTCTCCTCCTGCTGCACAGTTACACCAAGCACATACAAGTAATGTTTCTATTGATGGCACAATCATCAGGTAAAAGGCCTTCCACTAGTTACTGCTTGTTCAGGAGTACACAACTTTACAACTTCCAATGACTGAATTAACAGATTTAAGAGGAGACATAACACTGTTTACAGAACTCCCGCAAGTGAAAGCAGGCGTGTTCATTCAGAAATAGTAGATAATTGCAAACCTTACTGACTGTTGCAAGCGAACAAAGACATACGTAACATATAAAACAGGAACATTTTCAATCAACATCCTAGTAAACCTAGTGACAGTCTTACACTTGACAGGAACTCTCAACATGATAAAACAAAACCGAAACAGAGGGGTATCTTGGTCCTTGCATGCCATTCTGATCAGAAGCTACCGCCAAGTGCAATTGACAACTACAAAAGTCAACATGGTTTCCAAAAAGTAATAAAAAATGCCCACCAAATACAATACTGATATAAATTCCTATGGTATTTTAAAGGTTACTTTAAGCAACTAGATGGAAAACCTGGCACTATTAATGAAAAACACACTTTTACTGATCAATGTGCTGCTCACTTGAACAAGACACTTCTTGGAACACAATGGTCATGTTCCTCCCAACTACCAGTACCAGCCACCTACAAGCCTTTGGATTTGGTGATCACCCATACATTCAAGTGCAAATACAAAAACGAATTCATCCAACACACTGTCACCATGACAGATGGCGAACTGTTCCAAGATGCTGCACAAATGAAGCTGGATTAACTGTTTGCAATGGACTTAAGATCAGAACTATTGATCATGTCAGCAGCAATGAAGACAATGCATTGAAACATACTTAAGATGAAAAGAATGAATGGCATAGATTGTAATCTCCTGGAGAGCAGTCTGAGAGTTATGTGACACACTGTCACTGTGCCCGAAGTCTGAATCCACACTGTAGATCAGAAATTGACAGTGCCAGAAGTATCAGAATAGAAGTTGCTTAAAAAAAGGCAATGTTTCTGATCACTGAAAGACTAGAAGCAGATAAAATGTATTGATGTCAATTTTATACAAAGAACATATTACTAAAATGTATCAAAACTATAAAAATGAACTATACAGACTACACTAAGAACTCATGAAAGAAATGAACAAACAACACTTAATGATCAGTTACATAAATAAGGGGAAGAAAGGAAAAAGGAAAAAGGGGGGGGGAAAAAAAAGAGTCTGCCAAGTCATTATCACAGAACGTCACTCGGTTAAAATATATTTTATGTAAAAAGCAACCCACCATTCCCAAAACTTATCTACCATTTTAAATTAAAAATACATGAAGCTGTTTGATACGCACATCTAGTTACCAGGGATGCACAAATTCTATGCTTCAGCTGCCCAGGTGACCAAATTTTGTACAATGTGCACACACTTGTGAGTCCTCACCAAGAAATTTGCTTCACGTTACCCACCTGGAACCTGTCAACCTGAGGTAGCCCCTATATTTTTGGAGAACTTCTACACCCCTGCCAATTACCAATGTATCACATCTACCACTGTTCTGTGCTATTACTGTATGGAAATGAACCATGGTGTATTTACGTCGTTAATATAGATGTTCATAATCAAAAAACCTGTCAAAGTTCTGTCATAAGCCAAACCACAATCTTTTTGATTGTATTATTTTCATTTCCTGGATTTTACATGTCCCTCAATTTTATATTCAATCAGAGGTCATCCCTACAAAAGTGTGCATGTGCACCCACACACACAAGTGTATGTCAATTAGTGACACCTGAATTCATGTGCCCTGCAACTTTAAAGTGCGATTTTTTTTTTCTGTGGCATTCTCTATATTCTGTGTTTTCAGTATACTCGAATTATGACAATAACACCCCTAGAAAGAGTCATCAGTTTTAAGCTGGGAAAATATATCAGGTGTGAAACCAAATTTTAAACCATTTACAATAATCCACAATAGGAACTCCACACAAATACACAGTAGTCATGCACATACCAGCTTCCTCTTTTTATCTTTTTCGAAAGGAACTGTATCTGATGCTGTACGATCAAGTTCTCCTGATTCCACTTGTTGCTGTTGCTGCTGCTGTTCTTGTTGCTGCTGTTCTTGTTGATGCTGTTCTACCTGCTCACGAGGAATTTTTGCAGGTGAACGTGCATTTGTGGAACTTCTCCGCATGGCTAGGCTGTCAGCACCGTCAATGCCCATTAAAGCCTGTTTGCTACCACTGCTTTGAGTCTTCTGATTCTGTTGTGACAGAAGTGTCAGAGCATCAAAGTCTTCAGATGAAACAGTTCTCCTTCCACGACGACGACGTTCTCGCCTGTTAAATAAAAAACTGACTTGATAAAAATGTTCTTGGAACAACTGCAGTTAATGAAATGCAACCAAAAATAAAAGTTTTACCACTCAAAGCACTCACAGTTCTCTTCAAATGTATCAACAATGTACACCATGTGCAAACCTATTCATCATTTTTTCAACTGGTTTAAATGTACACTAAAACATGAAGACAGATTTAAACACAAAATATATGGTAAGTACCTTATACTCTTAGATGTGTATGATTCATGAAATGCTTAGTTTGAGGGGGGGGGGGGAAGCACTAGACTTCTGCATATTAAAACACTTACTCAGTGGGTTCATGAATGCCATTTCTTCTGTTAAGTGCCATACATTCTTTTGGATTTCCACATGCACATAAGAACTGCTGGGGACTCCCACCACTGTTCAATAATGCAGAAGCATCCTGTGTCCCATCATGACTTATGGTAATTTCATAGTTTTTTTCTATGGTGGATATTGTCACAACATACAAGTGGAGAATACCCTTTTCAATACAGTGGCGTACCTGAAACAGTACATACCAAACAAGGTATCATGAAATTAATAAATAAAACTCAAAAAACAATTCTTTCCCCCAAAATGGTAAAAAAATTTGCCTGAAACTTGTACCTCATTAACTTCTTTGTAAGACAACTACACTAACTTTTAACCAACACATGTAAAGTGCATGCCTTTCATGTGAAAGGGAAACCACTGTTCTGCAATCGGCATTTAACCTTTAGAAAACAGATTTTTTAGTACCAATTTATCTTTTTACAGTCCGAGTCAAGCAGCAAAGCTAAACCCCTACTCCCCCTCTGGGCCTTGGTGGCCTGTTCTAGGGTGACCTTTACCATTACCTTCAACAGCCTTCCAACTTACCCTCGACATGTAAAACTTCTATCAAGAAACACACAGAGACCAAACAGATACAATATTCATCTCTTGGACTTTGTCCATCATGTAACAGATATACTAACACTAAAACACTGCATTTCTGAAGTTGGCTCTGCTTCCATCATCAGGCAAGAAGGACCTATTCTGTTGGAGCCCTTAGATAAAGCTATTCTCAGCCACTGGGTACCAATGAATCACAAGTGTGGGTAAGCTCCTGATAAAAGAACTCATCCGCAGGTTGTAACAGAAAAATGCTGCAAAAAATTTAAAGTACAACCACGAGACTCACAGAATAGTACCAGAAACACACCACAAACTTAAACCATCTGAACCATAATGAGAGCTATAAACACAAACTGATCAAATCATAGACACGTTATGCAGAACAACAACACACGCACTGAAGAACCTAACACCACCTGTGCAGAAGATGTGAATCTTCAAGGGATCAAAACACTTTACTACGGTACTGGTTTCCTAATCAAAGGGTTCCAGATGGGTCAAAATTTTGACACTGGGTCAGCTAATACGGTTTTGTAGCAATACCATTAAACATCCCGTACACTGGATTCTTTTCAGTCTCTAATTACCTTTGCCTCATTCCAAAGTACACGGTGATTCTCTTCAAACGAATGCTCTCCTAATTTGGATCATTCCAAGTGACCTATTTCCATGTTTTCCCTGTGTTCCCTGAGTCCCACAGGCCAGAGTATGCCTGTTTCACAAGTGTAGCTCCTGTCACATTGTCTTCGTATGGAGAACTTATTGGCCTTGTTCTCATAAGGGAATTTCTCAGAGCGTTCCTCATTTTGAAAACAGTTTTAACCTTTTGGCGTCGGAATTATTTTTTAAATTTTAGCACACCCTGTACATAAAATGTGAATAATACAGGAACCAAATATGTTAGATTTATGAAACAAACTGCATTTTGAAGAGGAAAAAACGGAGAGTATATACCATGTTTAAAATATTCAGAACCTATATTTGTTGAATAAATATATAAAATCAACGTTTAGAGGTTAGTGGTGTGGTGCGACATAGTCGCCGTTAGGCATCAAAGGGTTAATATTGTATCTGTTCGCTATATATCTGAACTTCTCAGACACCTCTTACATAAAGTATATACATAAAACTGAAGAGGCTGCACCTCCTTCTTAAGAACATTTATCTTGGATTTGTTGATAACAGAATTAATAAACTCAATGGGGCTACACATTAACCCTTTAATGCCGAATGACTTCTAAAGACATAGCACAGTGAGCCCTTTAAATAGCCGAATGACTTCTAAAGATATCAAAAACAGTGCGCTGAAGTTTGGAGGAATTTTGTTCACTCCCATCCAAAATACCGCAGTGTTTTGGTAAGCTGCAGGAACCATGAAGGTCAGAGTTTCTCTGTGTAGCCAGAATGGACCCCCTCCACCTCCTAAACCCCTCCAGAAACCCTGATTCATACGTCGACATATAGCAACTGCGCGGTTCCTTCAGTGAGATAATGCTGTTTGAGACACAGATCGCCTTGTTTATCGCTGGCTCAACAGTCACAGTAACAAACACTGGCCAGCAAAATCATCCACCCAACTCCACCGCCGTCTGCGTTTTCGTGGCATGAGAAAGGCACAATGTATAAATGCGCCAGATGTGTTGACGTGCAATGGGCCTATGCATGGTGCTTTGTTTAGCTGAATATCATTCCAAAGTAAATTCGTAAATCACCCCAATTGTGAATACTGTGTGCCATAATACAACAATGCTCCATGGTGCCACAGACCTTATGCAGCAGCCAGAATTATGTGAGTAATGAACTATTTATGCTGCATTTTATATAATGCATGCACTTCACAGGCCAAAATTTATTATGAAAACAGGTGAACATTTTTTCCCGAATTAACCAATTCATGAGCACAGTGCAAAATTTTATTTCATTAAATCTGAAGGAAACGTCTATGAGATATGCTTTTTTTCCCCCTAAGACTAAGAAATAAAATATAAAATACCCAGTAAAAAATCCCGGCAGGCAGCGTTGCTTGGAGGGATTGAATTCTGGCGTCAAAGGGTTAATCTGTAGGTTGTTTTTTAAAGTCACGACGGACAAAGTCTAAGAGTAGAAAATTGTGTCCACATATTATACACCAACATCAAAACCTTAGAGTGCTAATCTCCTTCCAATAATACTTACCTCTGCATTTGGTTTGCATGACCTACGTATGAACCTGGCATCATTACCATATGTCCGTGTATCCACACATACTTCTGTACCATCCTTAGGCAGACGGTAAAAGAAAATAAATGGCCCAGGAGGTGGACGGGTTCGTTTATTATTGATGACAGTTAATGTGGGAGGGCGGTGCTGAGTGGAGAGCATGTACTTTCCTCTGAGTTCTATTACTGGCTGGTTTGGTGACAATAATGTTGTTGAGACAAGAATCTGTAAACATAAAAATTCTTTTATGAAGTAACCAGATGCAAGAGACATGGGTGAAGGTAAGAAACAAATAAAGTGAAATGCGATTCCTAAAGGAACCATGTGAAATGAATAAAAAATCAAGGAAATAAAAATATGTGTAGGTGTTGAAATTAAATACATTAAATACAACATCACATTAAAAATGTAACCTAACTCAATGCACTGCATTAAAAATGAAACCCCATTCACTTCTTCTACATGTCTGTTAAATTGCTACTTCCATGCATTCTGCCAAACTCTGTATAACACCTCAATGCCCATGCAATGTGAACATCTGCAGCCTGGTGAAGTGTGACTCAGCAAGTTTCTGTGCTTTATATTTTATCACCTCAACTGTATGTGGGCTGGGATAGAGCAGTCAGAATAGCAACACGATATGGGCTGGGTGGTCTGTGGCTCGAATCCCGGTGAGGGGGAAATTTTCCACACTTCTCCATACCAGCCCTGTGACCCACCCAGCTTCCTACACAATGGGTACCGGGTCTTTCCCAGGAGTAAAGCGGCCAGGGTGTGGCGTTGACCACCCACCACATCTAGCATCGAGGTTAAAGAAAGAGCAGAGCTATACATCTACTCCCCATCTGGGCCTTCATGGCCTATTCTAGGGTGAATTTTACCTTCACCTCGATTGTAGTCAGCTCTGAAGTTTTTCTTCATTAATTGCACAAACATATTTCCTTATTCTGATTCCTAGAAATGATCATGCTTTAATACATTTCCAGATGTTTGCGTATGAAATCCTGACCTTTCTTGCTCCAATAAAATTACTTGTTTTCTGCATGGATAATCAGCATTAGTTTCAAGTTGGTATCATAACTTTTTCTGACCTCATTTGGAATCCTACTCACATAACGAACTAAGAAGCAAGTAAAAAATGTAAATCCCAGGAAAAATATCATTGTTCATACACAAATTTCAGTTGGACTAATAAATAATAAATAGAATCAAGGAATGTAGAATCAGAAGTTCACTGCATAAAAAAGTAGACCAACCAACATCAAAAGACAGAACCATCACACAACCAATTCAGTATCTGTTACAATCTTTCCATCCTCTGTCCCTGCACACACTCGACACATGCAGGTACTTAGTCCATATTTCAGGGCATTCCATACTGACTGAAAATGCATACACAGAAATAAAAACAGAAAACTAGTACCCGTGGCTGACTTGCAATCTGCTACCCTTTCACACCACACTAATCTACGTAACCCAACCTCACCTAACCAGTTAACCCTTTGGAGCCAAATTAAGAGCCCAGTATACCTTGCCTTTAGTGGATATTTGGTTTTTCTCATCATCACACTGTACATTAACTACAGTCGACATCTGACACCTAATGGTTAACAAACATCCCTCACCTACCTCAAAGAGGGAGAGACTAAAATAAAATAGGCACAGAACAGATGAATCTGCTAACCTCAAGTAATCATACTTTACTGTATTTTTGAATGACTTATTTTCAATATAACCTTACTTATGGCATTTGGTACTATACCACATAAACATACGCCAATATATAGTCTGTCTTTTCAGCCATATTATATAAATAAATACAGCCCATACTTTCTAGGATCAACAGAATGCATCTGACATTGTTAGTAAACCGTTCACTTCCAACAAGATACCTGGGATATGAGTGTACCATCATCTAGTAGAATTAGGTACCACGCACCTCACTGTATAATCTTTCAACTAGTAACCCCAAAAAAATGATACTTTAAGACCATTTTCACACTATCGTTGGCAAAATGCTAATGTTGTACATTTCTTTCCTGTCCATATCTAAAAGTATGTATCTTTTATTCAAATACTTCAGTTTTGATTGACCTAATTTCTATCATCTCTTGGAAATAATTCCAGCCACAAAATATATGAAACAGAGTGAGAGAGGAACATACATGAAGGTATTACATGGCACAAAAATAAGCAGTGAATACATATAGGCAAGACTCTCATTAATATCTCACCCTAACACCTGGTCCTAGCTGTGAAACTCTGCACTTGGTTGCTCCACTTGTCAGGCTGTGAAGATTCCCTGCTTTTAAATCCGAATGAATCCCATTCACCTTTATACTTGAGATTCGAGCTCGCAATTCAGGGGAATAATGGTTTGTTACAGCTTCTTCATAGTTATCAATCCACTGACGGAGCTGAAGCACTGCACCTGAGTTAGACAGCGATCTGTCCCAACCATCCTGACTCTCATCTTCACTTGTACGGCCTTTGTTCTGAAAAGTGGGAAACAAAGTCTTTTGTGAATATATTCATAGCATACACAATGACCCACAAATGATTAATACTCCCAGTTGCATTTCTCCAAATTGAGAATTCGGTTACAAAAATAAAAAACTCTAAATATATTTTAAAAAAAATGAAACCCATATATAAATGACAAAGTTGCAGTACAAGAAGAAAATAACTACTTAGATATTTTTTTTCTATAAAAATAAACTGAAAGCCAGAAAACTGGTGAATCTTTCAAACTTCCCATTCGAGTGGTAGTACCTGCAAGAAACTTCCTTTTTAAAAATGTACAGTGTATGAGTAACAGAAATCATCAGCACTGTCAATCTCTCAAAGTGACATACATGAAAAGAAAATGTACAAAACAAGCCATTCTGTGTTGGAACTATCATAAATAAGACATTATTCATACTGCAATTTTTCAGCAAAATTCTGGACCATTTTTCCTGCAGTTTTACTTCCCTGACTACTCACAGCTGGCAACTCACAAAAATACTGTTAATATCTTCTTCACATGCATTCCTCCTGAGTGATGTCCAAAGAACTACAAGATATAACATGGTGCAACATGTTCCTCTTCTAGGCCTTAAAGAGTCAGAGTAA
>Ga0123355_10011707_pt1 | contig 13544 bp, 12 predicted proteins | sample TergutEmb28metaG_3_FD_89872 | JGI IMG/M metagenome (GOLD analysis project Ga0123355, IMG submission 89872) | Embiratermes neotenicus P1 segment gut microbial communities from Petit-Saut dam, French Guiana - Emb289 P1 | ecosystem: Host-associated > Arthropoda: Insects > Digestive system > Gut ...
GGTGACCCCCTGGAGATCTATACAGAAAAAGACGGGGAGGTCATCTTCAAAAAATACTCTCCCATGGGGGAGTTGGCCGATTTCGCCACCCAGATCTGCGAGACCCTCTCCAAGACCACGGGCCATATCACCGCCGTCAGTGACCGGGACACCATTATTTCCATCTCCGGCGCGCCCCGCAAAGAGCTCTTGGAGCGGCGGATCAGCAATGAGCTGGAGCAAATCATGGAGGGCCGCCAGGTCTACGTCCACAGCCCCGGTGCCGGGCTCCGCCCCGCCGCAGAAGGAGTGGACAAATACGGCATGTCCATCGCCGCACCGATCCTGTCCGAGGGGGATGTCATGGGCTGTGTCCTGTTTCTGATCACCGAACCAAACGCCGCCATGGGCGAGGTGGAGCTCAAATTGACCCAGACTGTATCGGGATTCCTGGGCAGACAGATGGAGCACTAGGCAAAAAGCTGACGCAACTGCGTCAGCTTTTTTTGTCGGTTGTATAGGAGGGGCGGCCCCCCGTCAAAAAGTCCGCCCTGCGAGGCTCAGTATAGAGGGTGGGAGATGGAACAGTAGGGACTGCAAGGAGGTGCGCAAATTGTACCCCCTTGCCCAAAAGTAGACTTTGCACCCTTGACGTGGTACAATTCACGGTGGGATTTCTTGCGTCTAAGGTGGTGGAGTGCGTGGCTTATTGCGCTGTAAATCCAGCGAAAGCCCCACCACGTTTAGATATATTGCAACCAAAGAAAGGATGGAAAACATGAAAAAAGGTTTTCTAATCACACTCGCACTCCTTTTGGTGCTCGGCCTTGCCGCTTGTGGCAACTCGACACCGGAAAACACGGAGGATGAAACAGAACTCATCGTGTTTGCGGCGGCCTCTATGTCCGGCGTTCTTTTAGAAATTGCAGACCTCTACACAGCCGAAAATCCGCATACAAACGTGATTTTCAGTTTCGATTCTTCCGGCACTTTGCGAACCCAAGTTCAAGAAGGGGCAGAAGCCGATGTGTTCATTTCTGCCGCCACAAGGGAGATGGATCAGCTTGAAGAGGGAGACTTTGTGCTAGAGGGTACTCGTGTGGATTTTCTCGAAAATCAGACCGTGCTTGTCGTAGCACCAGATAACCCAAGAGGGATAGAGAGTTTTGCCGATATGGTGGATGCTCTTTTGGCTGGCGATGTGCTAATGGCAATGGGTAATATGGATGTACCAGTCGGTCGATACGCCCAAGAAATTTTGGTCTATTTCGGTTTAGACCATGAAGAACTGGCGAGGACAGGCGTAATCACTTATGGTTCTAACGTCCGTGAAGTGGCTACGCAGGTGCGCGAGGCCAGTGTTAATATTGGTATCGTATATCTGACAGATGCAGTGGACTTTGAACTCAATGTTGCCGATATTGCCACACCCGAAATGGCAGGACGAGTTATTTATCCTGCCGCCGTTTTGCGTGGTAGTCAAAATGTAGATGCGGCACAGTCATTCCTTGATTTTATGGTCGGGGATGCGGCTATGGCCGTTTTTGTCGCGTGGGGTTTTACGCCCTTTGTGTAAGATGTAATTAGATCGCCCCAACGCCTTTACCGCAAGTACGCACTCTTGCGGCAAGGCTTGGGTTTGTGCGTTTTTTCTGATTGAAAGGATGGTCAAAGCATGGATATGTTTCCATTATGGAACTCCCTGCGTGTAGCGGCTTTGAGTTCTGTGATTGTATTTTTTCTTGGGATATTCGCGGCCTTTTATGTGTCGAAACTAAACCGTGTCGCAAAGGGGATTGTTGATGTGTTTCTCACGCTCCCGTTGGTACTGCCGCCCACTGTGATCGGCTACTTTCTCTTGGTTACAGTCGGAGCGCGGCGGCCTTTCGGAATGTTCCTTGCCGAGTTTGGCATTCAATTTGTTATGACGTGGTACGGCGGCGTGTTAGCGGCCTCGGTAATTGCTTTTCCGCTCATGTACCGCACGGCACGGGGCGCATTTGAAAGTTTCGATGAAACACTCGCCTACTCTGGGCAGACCCTCGGCCTTTCCAACAGCTATATCTTTTGGCGTATTCGTATGCCCGCTTGCCGTCAAGGAATTTTGGCGGGATTTGTTCTGGCTTTTGCCCGCGCACTCGGTGAGTTTGGAGCGACGATTATGCTCATTGGCTACACGCCGGGGCGAACCGCAACAATCTCCACAACGGTCTTTCACCTTTGGCGGGTTGGCGACGACCATGGCGCACTTTTTTGGGTTATGATAAATCTTGGCATTAGTGCCGCTGTGTTGCTTGCGGTGAATATGCTAGAACGCAAAAACAAAAGGGCGGTGATTCGATGAGCCTCTTTGTGGACTTCAGAAAAAGGTTAGGGGACTTTTGCCTAGATGTATGCTTTGAAACGTCCGATGACGTTTTGGGGTTGCTGGGTGCTTCCGGTTCGGGAAAAAGCATGACTCTCAAATGTATTGCCGGAATTGAGAGGCCAGACGAGGGAAAAATCGTCCTAGACGGCGTGACACTTTTCGATTCTGAAAAACGTATCAATCTACCGCCACAAAAGCGAAATGTGGGGTATCTTTTTCAGAGTTATGCCCTCTTTCCCAATATGAACGTGCGACAAAATATTTTGTGCGGTCTGCATAGTGAAACAGACAAAAGAATCAAGGAGCGTACCCTTGCGGGAATTTTAGAAATGACCCAGCTACAAGGGTTTGAAAAGCACCGTCCCCATGAACTATCTGGCGGTCAACAGCAACGGGTGGCACTGGCTCGTATTTTGGTGGGTAGCCCAAATCTGCTTATGCTTGACGAGCCATTCAGTGCCTTAGATAGTCAGCTACGCGCCCGCTTGCAGATTGAAATGCGGGAACTATTAAAGGCGTTTGGAAAAAGCGTGTTGATGGTGACACACGATCGAACCGAGGCGTATCGCCTTTGTCATCAGATTGCGCTTGTTGACGGTGGAAGGGTTCTAACACAGAAGGACACGAAAGCCCTATTTGCCGACCCAGAAAGCCGTGAAGCGGCACTGATGACAGGTTGCAAGAATATCACGGAGGCCGAAAAGACAGGCGAATTTGAGCTGTTCGTCCCTGCTTGGGGCGTTCACTTGACAACCGCCCTACCACTTCGGGAGGGGCTGACTGCCGTTGGGATTCGAGCGCATTATTTCAACGCAAGAACGAGCCACAATCGCTATCCCGTGCGCTTTGTCGAGATGATAGAGGAACCGTTTGAGAATATCTTTCAATTTCGCTATGAGGGGCAAGATGAAAATTCTCCTGACCTCTGGTGGCATCTGCCGAAAGACAGAATGCCTATAGAGCCGTATGAGGTGGGGATAGCACCCCAGAACGTGTTGCCCTTGTATGGATAAGAAGTGTGTGACCTGGGCAGGGTAATTGTATCTGTGCCATTAATGATAGGCGGAGCCAAGAGCGGCTCCGCCTATGTTTTTCAAAAATATCACTTTTACCCTTGACAGGTTCATTTCACGCCCTACGCCCTAATCATCGTCCTCATATCCATACAGATATTTGTCCAAGTTCTCCCTGTCCTTGATCTCCAGGCCCCGTTCTCCGGCCAGGTCTTCCATGTGGTGGGTAAACTCGTGGGCCAGGGTTTTTTTCAGTTGTTCGTAGAGGGCGGGCTCATCCAAGTAGCCGTAGACGCGGCAGAAGGAGCCGTAGTAGATATTGATATACCGCCCCATGGCGTTGCGGTGATACTCCCCCAGGGTGTAGAGATCGCCCCGCTTGGCGTAAGCGCTTGTCCTGGTCTCTGGGAGCAGGCAGATTCCGCCGTTTAGCTTCTCGTAAAAGGCCTCGGGAAACTCGTTGGCGATATCTTCTAACATCTCTTGCATCCGGTCAATTGAGATCATAGGCGCTCCCTCAAAAACTTCTGGCTCTCGGCCACGGCCAGTTCGTCGCAGCGATTATTATATGGGTTGTCGGCGTGGCCTTTGACCCAGTGGAAGGTGACTTGATGGGTCTCTAACAGGCCCAGAAGCCGCTCCCAGAGATCGGGATTTTTGGCCGGATCTTTTTTTGTCCGCATCCAGCCGTTGGCCCGCCATTGATAGACCCATTTTTGGTTGATCGCGTTGACAATATACTGGCTGTCGGTGTAGAGCTCCACCCCACAGGGTTCTTTAAGGGCCTCCAGCGCGGAGATGGCGCCCTGTAGCTCCATGCGGTTGTTGGTGGTCTCGGCCTCGCCGCCGGAGAGTTCTTTTTTTTGGCTCCCGTAGAGGAGGACGGCGCCCCAGCCGCCGGGGCCTGGATTTCCGCTGCAAGCCCCGTCGGTATAGATACTAACTTTCTTCATTGGGGGTCTCTGGTGGCTGTGGCGGGGCGTCGGAGGCATCGCCCCCTACAGTGGAATCTTCGGAATCCTCCTCTTCCTCTTCCAAATGCTCGGTTCTGGCGATGGAGATGACCTTGGAACCGTCATCCATCCGCATGAGGCGGACACCCTGGGTGCCGCGGCTGTAGGTGCTGATATCCCGCACCGCCATGCGGATAATGGTGCCGTCGTCAGAGATGAGCAGGATATCATCTTGGTCGTCCACGACTTTAATATCCGCGATTTGCCCCGTCTTCTCCGTGATTTGATAGTTTTTCAGGCCCAGGCCGCCCCGGTTCTGGGGTACGCCGGAATCCCCCCGGAGGTAGTCCTCAATGGCCGTCCGCTTGCCGTAGCCGTGCTCTGTCACCGTGAGGAGGGCCCCGCCCTTTCTGGCTCTGGCGGCCCCGATGCAGTAATCCCCCGGCTTGAGGCGGATTCCCCGGACGCCTGCGGCGTCCCGGCCTGTGGTCCGTACATCGGCCTCGCTGAAACAGATGGCCATCCCCTTGTGGGTGGCGATGAGGATATTTTGCGCCCCATCGGTCTCCCGGACAGAGATCAGCTCGTCTGTCTCCTCCAGGCGAATGGCCCGGATGCCGTTGTTGCGGATATTCTTCAGGGCCGACATTTTGAGCCGTTTGACCGTACCTCTCCGGGTGACCAGCACTAGGAACACATCTTCCTGTTCAAAGTCGTCTAAATGGATCATAGCGCTGACCTTTTCCCCCGGCTGGAGGGGCAAGATATTGACAATATTCGACCCCTTAGCCGTCCGCCCCGCCTCGGGGATGAGATAGCCCTTTTTCCGATACACCCGGCCCAGGCTGGTAAAGAATAAAATCCAGTCGTGAGTGGAGGCGGTGAAGACGGTCTCCACGTTGTCCTCCTCTCTGAGGGTCTGGGCGGTGATCCCCTTGCCGCCCCGCCGCTGGCTCCGATAGGTGTCGGCGGGCATCCGCTTGATGTATCCGGCGTTGGTCAGGGTATACACGCAGTCCTGCTCGTCGATGAGGTCTTCGATGTCGATCTCGTCTTCTACAATGGCGATCTCCGTCTGGCGGTCATCGCCGTATCTGTCCCGGACTTCTTCTAATTCGGCGATTAAAACGCCCTCTAGCATAGCCTCGTCGGCCAGGAGTTGGGTATAGTAGGCAATTTTTTCTTGTAAATCCTTGTGCTCGGCCTCAATTTTTTCCCGCTCTAAGCCTTGAATCCGGCGGAGGCGCATGTCCAGGATGGCCTGGGCCTGAATTTGGCTGAGACCGAACCGCGCCATGAGGCGGGCCTCGCCCTCGTCATAACTCTCCCGCAGGATTTTAATGACCTCGTCAATATTGTCCACGGCCACCATGAGCCCCTCTAAGATATGGGCCCGTTCCTGTGCTTTGCGCCTGTCGTACTCCGTCCGGCGGGTGATGACCTCTTTCTGGTGGCGGATGTACTCGTCTAAAATCTCCCGCAGGGAGAGGAGTTTCGGCTGTCTCTGGTCGTTGACCAGGGCCAAAAGGACGATGGAAAACGTGATCTGCAACTGGGTGGCGGAATAGAGCCGGTTTAAGATCACCTGGGCGTTGGCGTCCCGCTTGAGCTCGATGACCACCCGCATCCCGTCCCGGTCGGACTCGTCCCGCAGACCGGAGATGCCGTCCAGCCGCTTATCTTTCACCAGATCGGCAATATTTTCAATGAGCCGGGCCTTGTTGACCTGATAGGGCAACTCCGTCACGATGATCCGTGTCCGATTTTGGCCGAACTCCTCAATCTCCGTCTTGGCCCGGACACGGATCCGGCCCCGGCCCGTGGCATAGGCGGCCCGGATCCCGGCGCGGCCCATGATAATCCCCTTTGTGGGAAAGTCGGGGCCTTTGATGTGCTCCATTAAATCATCTAAATCCGCCTCGGGATTTTTAATGAGGCAGATGGTGGCGTCAATGGTCTCCCGCATGTTGTGGGGCGGGATATTGGTGGTCATGCCCACGGCGATGCCCATGCCCCCGTTGACTAAGAGATTGGGGAACCGGGCGGGGAGCACCCGGGGCTCTTTCCGCATCTCGTCAAAGTTGGGGGCAAAATCTACGGTGTCTTTGTCGATTTCACGGGTCAGCTCAGCGGCCAGACGGCTCATCCGGGCCTCGGTGTATCGGTAGGCCGCCGGGGGGTCGCCGTCTACGGAGCCGAAGTTCCCCTTGCCGTCCACCAACTGGTAGCGCATAGAAAAATCCTGGGCCAATCGCACCAGGGCGTCGTAGACCGACGCATCGCCGTGGGGATGGTACCGTGCCAGCACGGTACCCACCGTGGCGGCGGATTTCCGGAACGGCTTCTCCGACGTGAGCCCATCCTCCAGCATGGTATAGAGAATCCGGCGGTGGACCGGTTTTAACCCGTCCCGCACGTCCGGCAGGGCGCGGCCCACGATGACGCTCATGGCGTAATCCATGTAGCTGTCCTTCATCTCCCGTTCCAGCTCTACGTTGACGATCTTTTGATTCGGATATGAAATGTCTGGATTTTTATCGTTTGTTGCCACAGCAAGTTACCTTCTTCCTTATTATCGGACTCACGATCAGTGAATTTTCATGCAGCGGGGGGCAGGTTGCCGCCTCTACAGCTATACATCAAGATTCTGGACAAATTGGGCGTTTCGTTCGATATATTCTTTTCTCGGCTCCACTTTCTCGCCCATGAGTACGGTAAAAATCTCGTCGGCCTTTACGGCGTCGGCGATTTCGATCCGGTTTAGGATGCGGTTCTCCGGATCCATAGTGGTCTCCCACAGTTCGTGGGGGTCCATCTCGCCGAGACCCTTGTTGCGGCTGATGTCAATTTTGACCTTGGGATCCCCGCCCCGTATTTCCTCGGAAATCCGATCCCGCTCGGCGTCTGAGTAGGCATAGCGGATGGTCTTGCCCCGTACCAGCTTGTACAGAGGCGGCTGGGCCGCGTAGACGTGGCCCTTTTCCACCAAGGGCCGCATGTACCGGAAAAAGAAGGTGAGGAGGAGTGTTCTGATATGGCTCCCGTCCACGTCGGCGTCGGCCATGATGATGACTTTGTGGTACCGGAGTTTATCCAGGTCAAACTCCTCTCCGATCCCGGCCCCTAAGGCCGTGATCACCGGGGTCAGCTTCTCGTTGCCGTATATCTTATCCACACGGGCCTTCTCCACGTTGAGCATCTTGCCCCACAGAGGTAGGATAGCCTGGAACCGGCTGTCCCTGCCGCCCTTGGCGGAGCCCCCCGCCGAGTCGCCCTCCACGATGTAGATCTCCGTCAGGGCCGGGTCCCGCTCATTGCAGTCGGCCAGCTTTCCGGGGAGAGTTGCGCCTTCCAGGGCATTTTTCCGGCGGATGCTCTCTCTGGCCTTTTTGGCCGCCTCTCTGGCGCGGGAGGCCATGACGGCCTTGTCCAAAATGGCCCTGCCCACGGCGGGATTTTCCTCCAAGAAGGTGTCCAGCTTGTCACCAACCAGCTGTTCTACCAAGGTCTTAATCTCGCTGTTGCCCAGTTTTGACTTGGTCTGGCCCTCGAACTGGGCCTCGGTGAGCCGGACAGATAAGATTACCGTCAACCCCTCCCGGCAGTCCTCGCCGGTGAGCTTCTCTTCGCCTTTGAGCAGTCCGACTTTTTTTGCATAGTTGTTGAGGACACGGGTCAGAGCCCCTTTGAAACCCGTCTCATGCATCCCGCCCTCTATGGTGCGGATGTTGTTGGCAAAGGATAAGATCATCTCGCTGTAGCCGTCGTTGTACTGGAGGGCCACCTCCGCCATAGAGGTCTCCTGCTCCACCGCCATGTGGATGATCTCCTCGTGGAGACCGGTCTTATTTTTATTGATATCCTGGACGAACTGGCGGATCCCGCCCTCGAAATACATCTCCTCGGACAGGGTCTGTCCCTCCCGCTCATCAACGGTGCGGATGCGGAGGCCCGCGTTGAGATAGGCCTGTTCCTTCATCCGGGTCTGGATGGTCTCGTAGTTGTAGACGACAGTGTCAAACAGCTCGTCGTCTGGCCGGAACCGGACGGTAGTACCCGTGCGGTCCGTCTCGCCGATTACGGTGATGGGCTGGGTAATGTCCCCCCGGGAGAACTTCATCTGATGGATTTTCCCGTCCCTGTGGACGTCCACTTCCAACCACTCCGACAGGGCGTTGACCACGGAGGCCCCCACGCCGTGGAGTCCGCCGGATACTTTGTATCCGCCGCCGCCGAATTTGCCTCCGGCGTGGAGGACGGTAAACACCACCTCCAGGGCGCTGGACCCGGTCTGTTCTTGGATATCCACGGGGATACCCCGGCCGTTGTCGATTACGGTGATGATATTTCCTTCCCCGATTTTCACGGTGATATCGTCACAAAAGCCCGCCAGGGCTTCGTCAATGGCGTTATCCACGATTTCATAGACTAGATGGTGTAACCCGCTCTCACTGGTGGAGCCGATGTACATCCCCGGCCGTTTCCGCACCGCCTCCAGGCCCTCTAAGACTTGGATCTGTGACGCGTCATAAGATGCGCCGGTTTGCGTAATGTCTGTCATACTTGCCTCCATGTTTCGTACAAATTCCTATTCAAATCCAATCGCCTCACTGCGCTTTTGCAGGGTGGCTGTGGAAAGTTGACTGAGATACACTATGATTTTCTCATTTTCCCGGGTGACGACGAAGCTCTTCGGAATGTCCTCTGCTACGTTTACCACCTGTCCCGCCTGTTCCGCCTTTTTCAAAAAATCCCGGGTGATGTGAGAGGCGGAACAGTTGTCCAGATCGTAGATCCCCACCACGGTTTCTTGGTAGACGATGGTGTCTTGCCCCAAATGCAGATACAAGGTCAGACCACCTTTCCGTTTTCCACTGTAAAAATCCGCCCGCCGGTCCTCTGGGCGATTTTATTGTCCTCACAGCAGGTGATAAACACCTGGCCCTCTTGGATTCGGTTTAAGACGAAGTTTTGCCGAGTGACATCTAATTCGCTCAACACGTCGTCTAATAACAAGAGGGGGTATTCGCCCCGGTCCTGGAATAAAATTTCCCGCTCCGCCAGTTTGATGGCCAGGGCCGCCGTGCGAACCTGCCCCTGAGATGCAAACATCCTGGCGGGTCGGTCTCCGATGGTGATGATCATATCGTCCTTGTGGGCACCGGACAGACAGAGCCCCGCGTCCAGTTCCGCCTGGCGGAGCCGGGTTTGATGCTCCATGAGCCGGTGGAAGAGCTCAGACGGCTTTTCCGACGGATCGGACACGGTTTTCACCGTCTCGTAGACGATGGATAAGGTCTCCCGCTCTCCGGAACAATCTCTGTGGACGATGCTGGCCGCCTCATCTAACTTCTTCACGAATGCCGCCCGATAGTAGATCAACTGCGCCCCGGCCTTTGCCAGGTGGATATTAAAGTCGTCCAGGGTGTCCAAGAGCGTCGGTTTGTCCCGGTGATCCTTTAATATCCTGGTCTTGTGGGCGTAGAGCCGGTTGAACTCCGAGAGCCAGAGGGCGTATTTGGGCCGGATCTGGGAGATGGCGAGATCCATGAGCCGGCGGCGGCTGGCCGCCCCGTCCCGGACGAGGCCCAGATCCTCCGGGGAGAAGAGGGTGGCTAAAAGTTTCCCGCTCAATACGGCGCTGTTGCCCTCTTTTACGCCGTTTAACAGGATTTCTTTTTTTCGGCCCCGCCTGAGGCGGATTCCGATGGTCTGTTCCCGGTCCTCTGAAAAAACATCGCCTTGGATGTGGGCAAATTCCCGGTCAAATCCCATGAGTTCCCGGTCAAACCGGGTGCGAAAGCTCTTTGCCCCCGTCAGATAATAGATGGCCTCCAACAGATTCGTCTTTCCCTGGCCGTTTTCCCCGATGATCACATTGGTGTTGGGGCCGAATGTGATTTTATCCTTCTCGTAGTTGCGAAATCCCTCAATGGAGAGGCTATGTAATATCATTCCTGTACATCTCCGGTGATAGAAATCGTCACGCCGTCAACTGTGATTGTATCCCCTGGATAACATTTTTTCCCCCGCATCTGGCATATCTCCCCATTCACAGATACGGCGCCCTCTTGGATGAGAACCTTCCCCTCGCCGCCGCTCTGGACAATGTCTGCAAATTTCAACAGGGCGTCCAACTTGATAAAAGGGGGTTTAATGGAAACCGTACGCTCCATATTCCTAATCTCCCGCTTTCAGTCGGACGGGCAGAACCATATAGGTAAAATTTTCGTCCTCTTCTGTTGCGCTGATGACACAGGGGGAGACACTGGTGTTGAGGGATATTTTCACCGTATCCGCCGGGGCCGCTTTGAGGGCATCTAAGAGATATTTGTCATTAAAGCCAATCTCTAAATCTCCGCCGTCCCCAGAGATGAGACACTCGTCACTGGCTTTCCCCAGGGCGGTGGCGGTGGATAGTTTAATCTGTCCTTCGGTAAAGAGACAGCGAACAGGACTTTTTAACTTTTCGCTGATAATCAGAGACACCCGCTCCACTGATGCCATGAGGGTCCGCTTGTCCACAGTGATGTGAAATTTATTGTTCTGGGGAATGGCCTGGCGGTAGTTGAGGAATTCCCCCTCCAGCCGCCGGGAGATGACCACCGTCTCGTCAATAGAGAACAAAATATGTTTTTCCCCCAGGGCTACTTTAACCAAATCCTCGGAATCTGAAACAATTTTCTCCACCTCACCCAGGGCGGTGCCGGGGACCACAAAGCTACAGTCCTCCATCTCCGTCCGGTCCAATTTTTCCCGGCGTAAGGCCAGACGATATCCATCTACAGATACCACGGTAATCATACCCTGTTCCAATTCAAAGAGGCTCCCCGTATGGACGGGACGGCTCTCGTTGTCGCTGACGGCAAAGATGGTCTCGGAGATCATGCTCTTTAGGGTTTTCTGCGGGACGTAGATCGCGCTCTGGGAATCCACAGCCGGCAATTCTGGATAATCTGTGGCAGGGGTCCCCATGATGTTAAACGTACTAAACCCGCAGGTGATGGTGGCCATGTTATTTTCCTCGATGGAAAAGAGTACGCTGTCGTCCGGCAGTTTCCGAATGATCTCGCCCAGAAGTCTTGCGTTTAGGACGATTTGCCCCGGCTGTGTGATCTCGGCGGGGATCTCCGTCTTGATCCCGGTTTTGAGATCGTACCCGGAGACGCGCAGGGTCGTGGTCGCCTCCAGGAGAAGGCCCTCCAGTGCTGGGATTGCGCTCTTTGCGGAGGCCACTTTGCTGGTGACAGAGATCGCGGACAGGAGTTGTGCTTTTTCGCAGGAAAATTTCATGATCTAACCACCTCTCTGAAAGAATATAGGATTTATAGATTCGTAGTAGTCGTAGTAGAGAAAATTTATGTGGAAAACCACCCTGATACCAGATGGGACAAGGGATTACCATTGGAATATATTGTGGAAAGAATGGGAATAACCGAGAACCGATGTGGAAGACGTCGTTATCCACAGAATATCCACATGGAAATCCAGTGGATATGTGGAAAAATCAGAGGGCTATTGCCGTGCATTAATATTGGCCGTAATGTCTCGGATGGTGTCGGATAAATCCGGCGTGTCCTTGACCAGTTCCTCGATTTTTCGGATAGAGCTCAAAACAGAGGAGTGGTCCATCCCCCGGCCATTTTTTCCCTCGTACTCCTTGCCGATGTCGATAAGGGAGAGGTTTGTGATCTTCCGGATCAGGTACATGGAGACCTGCCGGGCCAGGGCGGTACCCCGCGTCCGGCCCCTGCCCTGGAGGTCGGCGGAGGTGAGGGCGTAAAAGTTGGCCGTCTCCTGGATGATAATCTCCGGGGTGGGGGTGTACTCATTGTTCTGTTTTAAAATCTCTTTTAATACCCGGGAGACGGAGGAGAGACTAATATTGGCGTCTAATAAATCCCGGTGGGCGGTGAGGGTTTTTACGGCCCCCTCTAACTGCCGGATATTGGAGGTGACGTTCTCCGCGATAAATGTGATCTGCTCCGGGGAGAGGGTGAGCCCCAGCTGTTGGCTCTTCTTTTTGACAATAGCCATCCGGGTCTCGTAGTCCGGGGGCTGGATGTCCGCTAAGAGCCCCCACTCAAATCGGCTCCGGAGCCGGTCGTCTAAGCGCATGATCTCCATGGGCGGCCGATCCGAGGTGAGGACGATTTGACAGCCGGATTCGTAGAGGGAGTTAAACGTGTGAAAGAACTCCTCCTGGGTCTGGACCTTGCCGGAGATGAACTGGATATCGTCCACCAGGAGCAAATCGGCGGAGCGGTATTTCATGCGGAACTCCGTGTTGGTATTGGTCTGGATGGCATGGATCAGCTCGTTGGCGAACTCGTCGCCTTTAATATAGACGATCTGGATATCCGGCAGGCGATGCCGCACGGCGTGGTAGATAGCGTAGAGCAGATGGGTCTTGCCCAAGCCCGCGTCCCCGTAGATGAACAGGGGATTATAGGCCGTGGCCAGTTGATCCGCTACGGCCTTGGCGGCGGCGTGGGCGAATTTATTATTGCTCCCGATAATAAACCGCTCAAAGGTCAAGCTCTGGTTGCTGGGAGTGACAGAATCGGAGGGGCTCTCCTTGCTTTTTAAGAAAGCGTCCAGTTCTCCCTCGCCTAAAATCAACAAGTCCAGCTCCCCGGAGAAGAGTTCGGTCAGGGCCTCTTGCAGGGCGGGGAGAAAGCGGCTCTCTAAGACCTCTTTTTTCAGGTCGGAGGGACAGTAGACCACCAGGCGGCTGTCTGTCAGATCTATGGCCTCTGTGCCGTCAAACCAGGTGTCAATGGCGGTGGCGGTGAGTTTCCCCGATAAAATTTCTAAGACGTGTTTCCACACGTCGTTTGCAGAATTCATGCCGAATCCTCCCATATAAATACTGCTCCCCGGGAGCAGCGCAAAATCCTCTCCCAGTATAGCAAATTTTTACGCTTTATGCAACGTATTTTCTCTTCTTATTATTAAATAAATGTATCTCACAGAAAACGGCCCATTTTCCCTTGCCTTATTGGCGAAACTGTGATACACTACCCACAGGGCTGAAAAAGTCCTATTCAAATTAAAAAACGCGATGGCACCGGGCAAGTTAGAGCTTCCCGATGTCACAGGGTGCCGAAACCACCCCATGCATGACCCTCACGGGCCCCACCGCTGTCCCAGTATAGCACACCCCTGCTATCCCTGACAAGCGTGTATGGCGTGAGGACATAGTTTTTACTACGTCGCAGTATGGGTATA
>Ga0123355_10011709_pt1 | contig 13544 bp, 9 predicted proteins | sample TergutEmb28metaG_3_FD_89872 | JGI IMG/M metagenome (GOLD analysis project Ga0123355, IMG submission 89872) | Embiratermes neotenicus P1 segment gut microbial communities from Petit-Saut dam, French Guiana - Emb289 P1 | ecosystem: Host-associated > Arthropoda: Insects > Digestive system > Gut ...
CTGATGCTACGTTACAATTACTGTGCCCTCATGGTCCGCAGGTCAAACAGTGATGTCCTGATGCTATGTTACAATTTTGTGCCCCCATGGTCTGCAGGTCAAACAGTGATGTCCTGATGCTATGTTACAATTTTGTGCCCCCATGGTCTGCAGGTCAAACAGTGATGTCCTGATGCTGTTACAATTTTGTGCCCCCATGGTCTGCAGGTCAGAGTGATGTCCTGATGCTACATTACAATTACTGTGCCCTCATGGTCCATAGGTCAAACAGTGATGTCATGATGTTATGTTACAATTTTGTGCCCCCATGGTCTGCAGGGCAAACAGTGATGTCCTGATGCTATGTTACAATTTTGTGCCCTCATGGTCTGCAGGTTAAACAGTGATGTCCTGATGCTACGTTACAATTACTGTGCCCTCATGGTCCGCAGGTCAAACAGTGATGTCCTGATGCTATGTTACAATTTTGTGCCCCCATGGTCTGCAGGTCAAAGAGTGATGTCCTGATGTTATGTTACAATTTTGTGCCTTCATGGTCTGCAGGTCAGAGAGTGATGTCCTGATGTTATGTTACAATTTTGTGCCTTCATGGTCCACAGAACAAACAGTGATGTCCTGATGCTATATTACAATTACTGTGTCCTCATGGTCCACTATCACACAGTCCCTTGCCAGTGAAACAACCATTTCAAAATTCAAGTGCATTCAGAAGCAAAAAGTGATGAAGCAGAGCTGTCAATGTTGGCAGGGGAACCAAGTCCACTCATTAAGGTACGCCCTGCAGATCATCAAGATGGCTTCTTCAGAACAAATGTCAGTCTTGGGCACCCATCACTGCCTGGTGGCTGGGAACTAGGGAACAATGCCACGCCCACAGAGGGAGACCACTGCCTTCCTTACTGGGCTGCTTCATATCGCGGTGACCAGTTGTTGCACATGGACTGCCTCAAGATACGTCCCACCTGGATGTGGGACCACAGGCAAGTACACCATTGCCACCTACACCATCAAGGGACCTTGGTGTTCAGCACTTCAGGTCTAACACTGACTGACTGGTTCCCAGCTAGTCAAGAAATTGCCTGAAATTATGCATAGCTCCACTCCTTCTTAATCTCAGCATTGGAGGCGGGTGACTGGTCAGCTTTGCACCCTGGCTACTTTACCCACAGAGAAATGAAATCCAGGAACGCTTTGCATAGGAGGCTGAGTGGCTCCCTGAACCAGTCTGGATATTCTGGGGAAGAGAAAACTTTCCTATTCCTGCCAGGAATCAAAAGAGTTCATCCAACACATGGCCTAATCAATGTAGACTGAACTGTCACCTTTGATTAACATCATGCAAAACACAGCTTAGACAACTAGGATACAAGTTGTAAACTACACTTCATTTGAGCCATGTTACAAGTGTCACGCCACTGTTACTTTGCAGGATGCAGCTAAGATCCCTCTCACTGGGGGGCCTATTCATTCCCGGCACCCACAACTCAGCATGCTACAAGAGCTCTTTCACTCGAACAGACATATTCTCACGTTACTTGCTCACACAGGACACAGATGTGTGGGGTCAGCTGGTGCATGGCATTCGCTACCTTGACTTGCGTGTAGGGTACTACCCCCCTGGTAACAAGAATCAAACAAAGGATCATGGGAACAGGTATGTTACAATTCAACTGGTGTTACTGTACCTACAGGTCCAGACAACCTGCAGCCTTAAAGAGAAGTGAAAGCATGTTTCTATCCAATTATCCCCAATTTCTGAAAAGCATTCCTTTGTTCAAGATTTTGAGGCCTCACCCTCTGGTAAGAGCAATGTGTAGATGAAGTGAGTATGGAAAATTGGTGGAGTGATACTGAGAGAGCAAGCCCAAGTACTGGGTGAAAAACATGTCCCAGTGACACTTTGTCCACCACAAATCTCACATAGACTGGCCTGGGATCAAACCTGGGCCTCCACAATGAAAAGCCAGCAACTAACTGTCTGAGCCATGGTGTGGGCAGACAGGTTTAAATTCATCTAAATGATAATGGAACATTCAGTTACTACCTCACAGTCAACCCACTGCATTTCCATTACAAAGCCACATAAGTCAGTGGTGTTCGTTCTATAAATGTACACAACATATACAGAACATATAAACATATATATATATTTTAATGTCACAAAAGGTGGGACAAACAATGTGTACAGTACTTTAAAGCATTAATGAACCAATGAACATTTCACCTTTGCACAAAATTGTGGTTATGTCAGGCAGTCAATTTCCAGACATGTGTCCTGTACATATAACTACGCTTCTAAAACTGAATATTTACCATATCTCTTATATTAACAATGTTCTGCAAAAGAATGTACCTGCAGCCATGCTTCAAACAGGTTCTGGGTGAACCATGACCTGATCCGTGTTGGCCCATTGATGCCTGTTCTACGTGAGGTCAAGCTGTTCCTACAGAAAACAAAAGGTGAAGTTGTAATATTGGATCTTCACCGGTTTCCTGTCGGGTTCCACGGGCGCCCTGCCCGGCACCGGCGACTGGTCGCACTACTAACCAGAGAGCTAAGGTCCATTGCACTGCCTGCCTCATCAGTCAGTGCTTCTACTCTGCTGAGAGACATTTGGGACCGTGACGATAACCGCAGGCTCATCGTCACATACGGGGACAAGAATGTTGCAGCAAGTAAGCCTAACTATTTCATACATCTTACCTGAGTTTCACTAAAGAAGAAAGAAAATGTTTGCTGTGTTCAACACTTACGGTTCACTCACTCTGTTAACTTACCCAGATTTTGAATAGTTTCAAGAACAATAAAGAAGTGACAATTCAGATTGCTCCCATCCATGTTGCACACAGCAACACCACAAATTATCTCTGTATCTGAGCAGCAGATTGTGGCTTTCTTCTGCTTTTTTTTTTTTATGTGCGTAATGTGTCCATAGTGTATTAACAGGTTTACTAACAAATATAACTTCCTGTTTCTTACACGGGAGATGTTTTCTCTGTACCTTGGAAATGAATTTGGAATAGATAATGATGTCTGTCTGCCTCAGTCCACATCTCAAACAGAACACAGTCTGTCTCAGTTACAACAACCAATCATTGCACAATGCAGTCTTCATCATACATGCCTGTAATTTTTGTTCAATTCTAAGCAAACTTGAACTTTCTCGGACAAATGTCTGTAAAAATCCCGTTTACAAGATTTCACAAATATCTGTCAAGGGGAGCCAGTTAATGCTGTGCAGACATTTGGACAGACATGAGAGAGCTACAGTATATTTTGCAGCATTTTTAAAAAGCCTAATAAAAATGAATGACAAATCAGGAGGATGCAGAATTTAGAGACTGAAGCCTGAGTCTCGCATGGAAGGACTTGAGACATCGGTGACTGTTGGTCCAAGGGATTCACAACACTAACCTTCTTGGAAAAGTTCATGAGAGAAATGACATGTACGAAAAAAGTTACAGGACTTTTTTGAAAGAAAAATGGACTAATTGTCAATTCATACATAGTACTCTAAGACAGTGTTTTTCAACCACCTGGCCCTGGCATCAATTATACCGGGCCACAAGAGATTCTCCTGGAATTGACAACTAATGTAAATGTAATTTTATATTTGTCAACATGCCACACCATACACATAAGTGTACTAATACTCTTTATGTTTATGCCATAATTAATTATTAATCCTTATGTTAGTTTAATGTATTAACTTAAAAAAAATTGGAAACATACTAACGAGCAAATCTGTTGGGACCAGGCCCTTGTCTTTTAAAAAAAGAACTTACCAGGCCGCGGTCTCATAAAGGTTGAGAAACACTGCTCTCGAATAAGCAAAGGTGGAGGGATATAAAATGCCTCACACTGTGACAGTACTAATACTGAGGATTCAAGTCTCCTGGGATGTGATGCCACTGTGTTAGAGGTTCCTGCCATGTAAAAGGAGTGTAGTGTCTTGATCTTCAAAGTGCAGCAGTCCAACAAGAAAGAAAGCTTCTTGGACTGCCTGACCCTGGAGGCAAAGACATCATGATCCTTCAAAACATCAAAAACTACTCACCCAACATCATGGTGTCACATCCAAGAAGACTTGAATCTTCAAGATTACAAACGTTGCAGACTCTGCTTGGCTGTGGGGCCCACTGTCACAGGCGTGGGGCAACCAGCAGACCCCCAGCGGGCTCCAGAACTTCCTGCAGCAGAGCGTGGACAACGCCAAGCAGCATTATCCTGGACTGTGGGCTGCCATGGCAGAGTTGACACCCACGCCCCTCGATGTTATGTTCAACCCAACGGGCAGCCTGCGTGCAATGGCAGATGAGGTCAATCGAAACCTGACATCATGGTTTCACAACCAGTGGTGGCCACATGCCAACATCGTCGCAACAGATTTCTTTCTTGGGAATAACCTGATCGATGTTGCAATTGCTGCCAACCTTCGCAAGATAAACAAGGTGGAGTCCTGATAATAGCGTTACTTGTAGCCCACTCATTCAACGCTTGTAGTTCCATGGTTGTGAGGCACTGTTTAAACAGGCATTTTCCAGGCTGTAGATGGGTGTTCCGAGCAAGGAGTCTGCATGACGATTTCTGTCAATTTTTAACACTCATTAGCATACCATTATATTGCTAAATAAACGGACATTATTTTGCCATTTAATATAACTACTATATTTCTGCTGTAGTTTACTCACATTACATCCAACACATTTCAAAGTTGAAGGGTCATCATATCATCAGGGGCTCCCTATGATTAACAGTGAGATGTTTACAGCAGTCACTGGTGATAATTCAGTTTAACACAGAACAATGATGATGCTGTAAAAGCCCCTCTGTTAACTAAAGCAAGCCCCTCATGATGAAGCCAAAGGTTCAAAAAATGTCAGGCATCATGTAAGGGAGCTCTAACAGTAAAATATACGGCAAAAAACTGTCCACTCTATGTAGATGTTATGAAATTTGAAATAAATTACACACATATACAGGGAGCTTCATGACATTATGCCAGTACTTCAGGAAATATACCTGAAGTTATTCCCAGGCACAAGTCCAATTCCCTTCAGTTATGGAGCTGCAGGCATTTAAGTTCAGAATGATTTACACATACATCGGTCACTTTCATTAACACATTGTTACAATGTACAATACATTTTACAAGGGATGTCTGAAGTGGCAACCTCCAGCCTGAATACACAAGCTGGCAGATTTTCATATTGAAAGTACAACCTGCTCAAGAAGCACAAAATCATTTGTATCTTGCAACAAGTAAACTTAATGTATTGTGTATGCTTTGCATGCTTGTGATAAACAACAAACAGTTTCACAAGTTTTTCTAAATGTTTTACTAAAATGTTCTGCACATAATACCACAATATATAATTGGCAGGTACATTTCTGAAACTTAAAATCTCGGGATGCTTTTAAATTTTGCAATGTGACTGGTTACACAGTTGTGTCCGGTTTGTCCAGGCACACCCTATGTCTCAAAAACAGTACACATTTGGTATTTTGTGTCTCCTTTGTTAATTATATATTTTTAAGCACAGTTTAGTTGTTAGTTTCAAAAACTCAAACTTTAAAACAGTTTCTTCGGTTTGTTTGGTTAATAAAAAATACTGCTCTACAGTATTCAATAAACATTTGCCCTTAAAAAATAAAAAATAAAGTTCCCTAATAAAATGTGCTGCACACGCTTATGATTGGTTATGACACTGTTAGGTCTTGTTGGTAGTTACAAACATTTCAGAAGAAAATACTGCTTCCATCGTCACAGTGGTACTGTCTTGGAAACAGTGGTACCAACCTACCAAACCACAAGTCGTTGTACCAAAAAGACCACAATATAAAGCACACAAGCACTGCTGTTACGAAGGTGTGCTAATAATCCTTAGCCCAACCTACTTCCCGATGTCGTAGGACAGAATCAATAGTGTCGTTGGAAAGAGGGGTCTGTTCACATGCCGAATTGCAGGTCTTCTCTTGTTACAGAGGCTGAAAGCAAGCATGTCAGGCGATGCGCGCGATTTCAACAACATGGTGACGCGAGCTGTTATCAAGTTTTTTGTCCTGCAAGGCAAGGTGCCAAAGGAAATTCATGCTATTCTGATAGAAACGTTAGGGGAACATGCACCATCGTATGCCACCGTCAAAAACTGGGTGGCCCAATTTAAACGTGGTGATTTTTCCACCTGTGATGCACCTCGTCCTGGACAACCCAAAACAGTAACCACCCCGGAGATCATTTATCAAATTCACAAGCTAATCTTGGAAGACCACCGGATTTTGGCTAAATCAATAGTTGAGAAACTGGGCATCTCATATGAGCGGGATGGGTCCATCATTCATGAAGATTTGGACATGCAGAAGCTCTCCACAAAGTGGGTCCCAAAATGCCTGAAGGCGCATCAAAAATGTCAGTGGTGCCAGTTGTCTGAGCAACTTTTGGAATTATTTTGGTGTGATCCAAATGATTCCCTGTCACAATTGGTGACCATGGAAGAAACCTGGTTATATCACTATGACCCAGAGACAAAGCAACAATCAATGGAGTGGCAGCATAGCGGCTCACCCTGCCCAAAAAAATTTCAAGTGCAAAAATCGGCTGGAAAAGTTCTCGCCTCGATTTTTTGGGATTAAGACGGTATTCTCCTCATTGATTATCTTCCAAAGGGCCAAACTATCAATGCTGAGTATTACTCATCTCTGCTGGTGCAACTGTAGGATATTTTTTTTAAGGAGAACGCTGCGGGAAGGTCATCAAGGGGGTCTTGTTCTCACACGACAATGCCCCAGCTCACCGGGCACTTGCAACCCAGATGAAACTGGCCTACCTGGGCTTCCAATGTCTTGATTACCTATCCTATTCTCCCAGCATGGCCCCATCAGACTACCATCTGTTCCCTGGACTGAAAAAAACAATTGAGAGGTCGTCATTTTTCATCTGACATGGAGTTCACTGCTGCCACAGAGACCTTGTTGGACGGACTACCTTCAGAATTTTTTTTGAGTGACTTGCAAAAGTTACAGCAACAGGCTAAGAAGTTGATTGAGCTTCGTGGGAAGTACAGTGATACCTTGGCTAATGAAGATAATTCGTTCTGGAATCACATTCGTTAGCCGAAACATGATACAGACAGAAAAGATAAGCTCCTGGAATGGCCTGACCATTCATGTTTGCTGCTTGATGTTAGCGCGTGCATCCACTAAAACATTCATTAGCCGAGTCCGAAAAACAGCGAAAAAATCTTCATTAACCGAAAAATTCATTAGCAGGGTCACTCGTTAGCCGAGGTATCACTGTATGTTGAATAAATCGCGAGTTTGGTCACTGTAGTTGTGTCCTTCCTGGTCGGGCTAAGGACTTATCAGCACCCCCTCATAAAATCCCAAAACCAGTAACACATTTAATGAGCTGCAAAAATATTTTCTGTGAGAAGGGTGGCTCCTGTAACTTGTGAGTCCCATGAATAAATGATGAGTGTTCTAGACCTTAACACCAGCACTTCAATTTGCCTCATTTCCTTTACATAACCTTTGAAACTGTTGCATTCTCAGCACTGTCCCACGGCATGCTTGGAGTCACAACACTATTCCAGACAATCTGGTTCAGACTACCACAGTGCAAACTGTCTTGTGATTCTAGAGCAGCAATACAACTGTGTTAATAACTGTATGTCTCACAATAAATAAAACACTGCTCTTTCTTAATTACTAGAAATAATTTCTCACACAGTGAAAGGTTAAGTCTAGTCACATTATGTCCCTAGGATGATCTGTTGCTCTGTATTAAATTGTGCCCAGAAAGTTCATGAACACCTCAACTACATTCAAACAGAGTGACTCACTATGGCCTGCATGGTCCAGGGTTTGAATCATGGTGGGGTTATGAGCCAGTATTTTTATAAAAGATATGAAAAGGAAGGGACAAGGTCCACCAGTAATTAGGTACATGACAACCACTAGATTAGGGAAGTTTCCCAATACATATTCTTTCATATATTTTCCAATAACTTACACTGAATGATTTGTGACATGTATCAAGCCCTGTATCTGAGGAAATGCTATTGGACTACTTGTGCTGAAAGTGGAGCTGATGGTGAGTTTGTCTGAACTGTAATTATGTCAGCATGTTAGACAAAATGTCAAGAATGGCCTCATACACTGCGTACTTACAGACATATAGCTATTACGGATTTTATGGCATATTCTAAATCCTTGGCTTAGTGTTCTATGGGACCTATGTATTATCATTCGACAACAGGACAAGTTACCAGACATGAACATAATTTAACCAACCCTCCTAACCTGCTTCCTATGTTACTTCTTTCATTATGTTCACTCCAACAGGGTGAAAATAAACTACTCCAACTTACATCAGACCACAAAGAAGAGAGCCTCAAAATGCTGGTTACTCCATTGTTAAGACATCCTTCACTGATAGTACCTACAGCCCATTCAGGAACATACAGTACGACGGCTTTAACCTTACAAGGAACGGTAGTCACTTGCCATCATGTTGGAAAGTAACCTGTAATCTGAAGACACCTGGTTTTTTGGGTATTCCTGATAAGGACAAGAACATGTAATCAACAAACATAATTACAGTAACTGATTAGTCTTTCAAGTTTCATTTTGCTCAGAGATACTCAAGGTCTTTGACTATTCAGGTTGGGAGTCAGTGATTTAATAAAGGTTAGGCTCCAACTTTGCCTTTAGTGACAAACCGTATGCTTTATGGTTCCAAATAAATACAACACATTTTACAGCCTCAACTCTCTGGATATTTCCAATACTAATCTTCGTAACACCATGGCTGTTATCAACGATGACAGTCCCTCACGGCTAACGAACAGCATTCACTGCAGTCACATTCCACGCCATTAATTAAGGTCTGCATAATGTGACTACATAATATGTTCAGCTGCAAATTTTGAATTTTTGGACAGGAAACACGACGTTCTCGATTCTCGGCCCTTATGTCGAACTGATAAAATTGTAACAAAAATAGCAGTAACTTTTCAGTTATCAAATAGAATCCGTTCCTAATTGCGGCACACTGGATCAAAAAGGAAAATTACCAGGTTTAACACGCGAAACAAATTAAGGTTTCTCAGGTTACATCGACCTGTTGGGTATACCTTATCATTAAAGTGTTATATTAACCGATAAACACAACCATGCTCATTGTGTGCGTGATTAAAAAATTTGATAGCGCCGTGGATTTTTATTGTCAGCTGCGTTACGTTGCACTGCTACGCAAAGCATGAGCAAAAAATGTCAGGACCATCCACGTAGATGCTGATGATTGTTACTGGTTGCGTTTATGGGTTAATATAACAATTTAATACATTAAACTATGTATGCAGATCCTCACCAGCCACAACCTACTAACGCATTGTAGGCGCCAAAGCTATAAAAACAGATCACGGCATTTCCAAAACCATACACATATGCCCACTACCTGCTGTCATTACAAAATACCTACACAGATCAGAGATTATACACCGAAGTACCTTCATGAATCTTCACACCAGCTGGCGTAGTTGTGACGAATGCATCCGATATTTCTGCCATCTTTCTACGACATACTAAAGTGTTAGTAGTACGTTCAACGGAACCGAACTAGATGGCAGAACTATACCGAGGAAGGCTCGTTCTCTCCACCTTCATGAGTCGGTCAACGTATTGTACACAGGGGAGTCCTTACGCTTGTATTGTTGTACAAGAGAATTTATACAAATAAAAAGCTTTCAGTAAATTTCTTGCACAATGTCTCCCATGCATAGGTTTTGTCTTGTTTATTTGTGTAAGACGACAATCTTGAGTCACAATAGTCTGGCAGCTGCCCTATTTCAGTAAAAAATGATTCTATGTCGAACGAATCAAAAGCTGATTGCTTCTACATTTTTAAAGTCCAAACAAGATGACACAATACGGCAACTGTTCGCTCAGGGAAGCGCTTGATACATCCGCTCGTTGAAACGCCATGACTCTTCATAATGCTTCTCAGGTAGCAGTGCGCCATAAAACAGCAGCAGCCAGCGTTAGCACCAGCGTATACTCGCGTAATTCGCCCACGTGAACCACTGAATCTTCAGCAGCGCTGCACACCTCTCGCGGAAAAAGAGCTTGACAAGTTGCATGAATGCTTCTACTGAAACCAAAAGACAGCTAGTATTCCTTTGTCATACACTGGCATGGCAGTCTGAAAGTACTGCTACAGAGCAAACCAGTTTCTTAGGGAACCAAGTGTACGTTCTGGAGTTCGCTGTCAGTATCGTATTACTGTACAATGGTTTTTGCAAGACGTATCTGAATGGATTTGGCAGAGCGCTGTCTTGGCCCAATTTACGTAATGCCCTGGAATTTGACTGGAGAAGCTGAAGAAGACCACAATTTACTTCCGTCACAATAACCTGTGCACCTGTCAAAATTCATACTGTGTGCCCCCCAGTAACAAATTTATAGGCTAACATTAATAGTACGCACAAGTTTATGGCATTCTGTACCATACAATCACATAACTGGTGACATTTTAACCACATGAAATATGTTACATGGTGTTTTCATTGTCCTTCTATATCCTCATATTCACTGTTTATGTGGTTGGCACCATATATTAATTTTCACAATGACACTTACCCAGTGCCTCGTATCTCCCTAGTACCAAAAATGAAAATTTCTATCAGTGGCTGTATTTTTTTTTTAACACGCTACCATCAAACCTACTCCAAGCAGCAGAGTCCTAGAGAAGCTAAGAGGTGCCCTGCTAGTTAACAAACAACCTGCATTTTAAGGAACCCACAGGTTCATGAGCATGTTCCCAAGAACCTACCACTTGTCACTATCCTAGCCAGATTAACTGAGTCCACAATCTTCCACCCTATGTCTTTCAAAACCATATTATCTTCCCATCTATGTCTAGGTCGTTTAAGTGGTCCCTTTCACTCAGGTTTCCCTACCAAAACCCACTACACATTTTGCTTGTCCCTGTATGTTCCATACTCTGCAAAACAGCAGTGTATCTGAAATAAAATATGATGCATGTCAGGAGGATACTCTCTGATACTCTGCAGGTATATTCACATGCATGTTGTACAGTGTTAAGGATACATGAAACCACAGCTCAACAAGAAATCTGACATCATGTGCTGTCATATTCATCCTTCACATTTTACCAAGGTATACTTCATCCTCACATTATTCAAGAAACAAATGGAACACATCAGCCAAGTTAGCATTAAACAGCACGAGCAAATGACATGCCAGTACACTACAGAATTGTCTCGGGCCAACAGCTGTGTCAGGTAATTAAAAAACGCCAATGTTTCAAAGACAAAGTAGTTTCTGAAACGCTGGTGTTTTTTAATTACCTGTCAGTCCAAGAGGATTTTACAGAATAGTGTCACCACGAAAACCTCAAAACTTAAACATGTCAGTACATTTAACAAAACTTACTTCAGAACAACTGTGCTTCTATTATTACTTTATTTTCTTCACAAAGCACAGAGACAAACATGTGCTGAAATATGTAGACAGTGCTTCTTGATGGAAGACATACAAAATAAAAAAGAATTAATAAATATAAACATGTCAATGTAATGATTAAAAGCACTTACAAAACTGCATATAAATTACAAGCAAATACAGTAATCCCTCTGTATACAAGCCATTAGTTTGCAAGTTTTTGCTTACGTGAAACACACAAATTAATCGCCATTCTTCAATTTGTACACCCATTTTCACTTATAGCAGCTCCTTCCTCTCATGAAACAATCACTGTCCCCAGAGGCTTCTTCTTGGTTGTTGTTGGTCCCAGAATCTTCTTGAATGTGCATATTGTCACTGCATTGCTGAGCGGTATGCACAGCAGCAGTAGCATTGCAACATCTCTCATTATTCTCATACCTTTGTCACGAAGTTGTCTCATAACAGTGTCAATCATTATGCATCATTTATAACTTCAAGAATTTTTGTGTACTGTATTTATAACAACGATACCTAATTTTTTATGTTTTCCATACAACTTTTATAGTGTAACTAAACCGTTCACACATACATTAGTGACCACGAACACCATTTAAATACAGTAACTGATCATTACTGTTACCTCTTCCAGTCTTATGCACTGTACTGTGTTGTACCAATGTCAACATCATACATATGGATAAAAAGTTTTGACCTCTGGAACAATTAAATTTTATAATGTGGGAAGTAACGAGAAATTAATTATAAGATTCTCCCATAACAGCTGCTTTAGAGAATAGAATTAAGCTCAAGGACTGAGGGATCACTGTAGCTTGGACCATATAACTACAAATTTAAATACTGTTGCTGTAAAGTCAGAATAATATCTCTCTACTTGTACTCCATCTGGCTGCACACATGACAGCAGGGAAAGTCTGCTGCTGTATTAAAATCATGAAAATAATTCACCTTCCCATTTCAGCGTCCACAAACAGTACTGAGTGAGCTCAAATTTTAATTTTGCTTGGTAATTTCACTTCATTTCATTTCATTTTTGAATCTCAGTTTTCATGTTAATCAGTGTATAGAGCTGTTAGTAAAAAACATTACACCACATTCTGCACCTTGCACATCAGTCAACACTTCCTGCACTATGCAATGCATGGTAGCAACATGCAATCCTGTTACACATGTACCATCACTTTCACAACTATCACACAAGTTCCCTCACACTCCAAGTGTTCATACTAAACATTACCTTAACTTCACAAATTATTTCCTACACCTTCAGTAAGCAGAAAGGTGCAAACAGCAACAATGTATATATGTATCAGAGACATTTCACTGTAATGCAATCCCTCATAAAAAAAAATTATACATCATTTTTAGATTACAAAATCATAACTGCAGTACTGAACATATGGCGAGAATATGATACCAAAAGACAACAATCTTGAAGACTCAAGGTCACCCAGGATGTGATGGTGTGTAACTGGGTGTGTAGTTCCAATGTTATGAAGGCAACATGCTTCATACTGCCAGAAGTACACACCTAACACAGAAACACAGCCCAGATGACTTGGCACAGCAACACTGCTGTGACAGGGTCAAATCTCAACTGCAATCTTCATGACTGAATGTGTATTCCGAAGGTAAAAAACTGTGACATTTTCTGTTACCAGGACTTCAGGAAATGTATGTTAGCTACGCTAGAAGATAACATGGCAGTCAGAGTTATTGCTCAAATGGCAAATTTCTGAATTAAATACCACATCTTCGATTCTTCAAGTCCTACATATCCTGAGAAAGCAAGTGCTTGTTTCCCTAATGCACGTGGGCTGATCATTTAATTCCGGGACTGATTTTTTTCCAGGAAACTATAATATGTAGCGAAATGGCAACAGAGTGGGACATGTGGCAACTCTCTACAAGTGTATGTACAAAACCGGAGGTCAGTATCTCCCCGCATTCGCTCTGTGGAGGCCCTTGGGTGAACGTCTACAACAGTGTGCGTCGCATTTCACGATGGAGGAGAAAGTGCAGCAGCGTGTGTGCATTGATTTCTGTTTCCGTCTGGGGA
>Ga0123355_10011710_pt1 | contig 13544 bp, 16 predicted proteins | sample TergutEmb28metaG_3_FD_89872 | JGI IMG/M metagenome (GOLD analysis project Ga0123355, IMG submission 89872) | Embiratermes neotenicus P1 segment gut microbial communities from Petit-Saut dam, French Guiana - Emb289 P1 | ecosystem: Host-associated > Arthropoda: Insects > Digestive system > Gut ...
ATTGTTCACCGCGGACCATGGAATGAGGAAAACCCCGATAAGTGGTTGACAGAGATACAAATCCCTTTAGAGAAAATATAATGTTCTGCGCCTTGTGCTTATGTGCAAGGCTCTTTTATTTTGTTATTGACTCTCACATGGTGAGAGGGTCTAAACTGAATTTGCAAGCAAATAAAAATGATACGGAGGAGTCGGGTGTGGAAATTTTTAGCATAAGCCCTGTTGGGAAAATCAATGTCAATGATGATGGTATTTTTGTTGAGATTGATAAAAAGTATCTTACAGCAATGCAGGCATTAGATGGATTTAGTCACTTAAATATTCTTTGGTGGTTTAGCGACTACGATAATGAAGAAATGCGTAACATTTTTGAAATGCCACAACCATATAAAAACTCACCCGAAATAATGGGGATTTTTGCCACAAGGTCTCCTGTTCGCCCTAATCCTATCGCCTTAACAACAGTACAAGTTATTAGCATAGACTGCGAGAAAGGAACAATTCATATTGCAGATATTGACGCAAATGACGGTACACCTGTTTTGGATATTAAACCATACACACCAAGCATAGATAGGGTAGAAACTCCGGGTGTGCCAGAGTGGTGTTGTCATTGGCCAAAATCTTTGGAGCAGTCTAAAAATTTTGATTGGGGGAAGGAGTTTAACTTCTAAAAAATAAATACTAACTACAACTGCTCCACGTAGCAGTTAAAATTTGAGAGGAATAGATTTTTCTAAATTTGATGTTGAAGTTGGCTTTCCTATTGCCAATGTCGTAGTGGAAAAAGACGGTATGGTTATGAGCAAAACCTATGAGGGCAAAGCGGTAATAGCAACCCACAAAGGTTCTTACCGCTCAATCAATAAAACGTACAGTAAGATGTTTGAGTTTATGGACAAGCAATCACTTAAGTTCAAAGGCTTTTTCTATGATTGTTACTTAACCGACCCCGAAATAACCCCAACTAAAGAATTGCTGACAAAAGTTATTGTTCCTGTGTAAGCATCATTGTTTATAAGCATACAACACCGATGTTTACATTATGTACATACAGTGATAGTGTTCAATATGAAAGGAATGCAAAGGGGAGGTCTTGATGAAAAATTACGGAATATTAAGAAATATTATCTCCGATGAGCCGATTGTAGATGAAGCTTACATTCACTCGATTCTGGACTTACAGGCAGGCCAGACAATCAGCCATATTGAGATAACTGAAATCAAAGAGTCAACTACAGCACTGGTACTAAAGGTATGGGTTTATGTAAAAAATGCCGAAAAGATAAACCTCTTTATTAAAACCGCAAAGCGTAACAAAGCTGAAAATGTATATCACAATATGAGTATGAACGAGTGTAAGTTTTATAAGTTTATTAAGGACAATTCTGTTCGTAACCTTCCTATTCCTGTGTGTTACGATGTTTTTCTCTCTGAGGAAGAGGGGGAGTTTGTGATAGTCCTTGAAGATGTTTCAAGCTGCTATACCATGCCCGAACGTGGGATGTTGGATGAGAAAAGCATATGGTTTTTGTGCGCAGGGTCATTGGCAAAGTTCCATGGGGTGTTTTGGAATCACGAGTCAATTCCACAAGTTGGTGATATTGAGAAAAATTTTGATGAAGACAGAGAGGGTATACATTGTTTTATAAACGAGTTTAGCAATGAGTTTGATGCCAGAACCAAGGCGGTGTTGGTGCGAGCATCTGAAATAAATATATCCCTTATGGCAAACTTCCCTAAGCGCGTTAACAGCAAAAATAATGTGACTATCGGGAGTGGTGATTCGCATATTTATAACTTTATGATACCATCAAATAAGGCTATATGTATGCCTCTTATGATAGACTTTCAGTTTTGGGGGGAATGTATCGGGACCAACGACTTATCGCATTTAACACGTGTGGCCTTTTCCAATGAGTTAAAAAAGGAGATACAGTTCCCACTTGTACAGCATTACCATAAAATCTTACTTGAAAGCGGGGTTACGGGCTATTCGTGGGAAGATTGTTTTTTAGATTACCGGTTAAACGCTGTGACTAAAGTTTTAATACCGTTTTATCAATATGCCGGGTTTAAGAGGAAATACGAAGAGTGGATAGGTGATTTGCGGGGGTTGGTTTATAACTATGAATATCTAAATGGCGACGAACTTTATCGAATGATTTGACTCCTATATCATTTCATACTTCTTGGCATACTCGTAAAAAACGGTATGCCATTTTTTGTACTTAGAGTTGGCTTTAAGAAGCTATGTTCATAGGGTTCAACACCGCCTCAATTGGCGTAAAACTGTCGCGCAAATTCGGTATTGCCTCCTATGAACACAGCTTCTAACGTCTGCCGGGTCGAAATAGTAGCCCATTATCATGTTTTGGATTATTGCCTCCATTGCATAGCGGTATAGTGGGTTGAAATATTTTGCATAAATATTTTGAAAACACTTGACGAACAAAAATTTGAAATGTATACTACACAAAAAATACACGAAAGGAGCAGTAATGCATGAACAAAAACACATGTAACAACCCGCGCGACACTGTGGGCGTAATACCTCGCATAGACCAGGAGTTTAAGGCACTAATCCCGCCTCTTGCCCCCCAGGAGCGCGAGCAACTAGAGCAAAACATCCTGGCAAAGCGCAAGTGTCATGATGCGATTGTACTTTGGGAGGGTCTAATTTTGGATGGGCATAACCGGTACGAAATATGCATCACCCATGGCATTGAGTTTGAGGTGAAGGAAATTGCGTTTGCCTCAAGGGAAGAAGCAAAGGTCTGGATTTTGGACAATCAGCTAGGTCGCCGCAACTTAAGCGACGCAATGCGGATTGAGTTGGTGCTGCGTAAGGAAGAGGTAATGCGAAAAAAGGCTAGGAAGAAGCAGGCGCAGGCCGGGTTGGTGGTAGGGCTTGCCAATAGAAAGACAGGCGTAGAAGCAGGTGAAATGACCGGTTTGCAGACAGGTGGTGAGCTATGTACAGCCGATGAGATGCTTTTGGCATTTGGAGAAAAACCCCAAATACCGGCATTTCATGTCCGTAAAGAACTGGCTGCCCAGGCAGGAGTAGGCGAGAGAAATATACACAAATACACCGACATAAGACAACACGCCACCCCAGAACTACTAGCCAGAGTCCTATCCGGCGAGGTGAAAATCGGCACAGCCCATCGTATGCTTACCAAGGAAATCTTAAAGCAGCTAGATTATGCCGACAAAATGTATCGGTATATGGCAAAATCAATCCCACCGGCAGGGCTAAAGGCCACAAATCCGGAACTTTATGCAAAGCTTGAGCGCAATGCCCAGGCCCTTGAAGAACTTATCAAAATTCTAATCAAAAGGAGGAAAGACCATGCAAGAGCTAATAATTAACCCGTATTTTCGCGACCTTATCCCACCGCTTGCCGCCGATGAGTATGCCCAGCTTGAGGAAAATATACTTGCCCAAGGCTGCCGCGATGCTATTAAGCATTGGAAGGGGTTTATCGTCGACGGCCATAATCGTTATGAAATATGCCGGAAGCATAACCTAAGGTATAGCGTCAAAAAGCTGGGCTTTAGCACAAAAGAAGACGCTATAATCTGGATAGTGGACAACCAGCTTGGACGCAGGAATATCACCGATGCCACCAAAATAAGGCTGGCCTTAGAAAAGGCAAGCTTACTAAAAAAACGAGCAAGGCAAAACCGAGGCAAGGCCGGATGCGAGCGGGTGCATGTGCACAAAACCGCCGCAAAGGACGCCGGTGTCGGCCTTAACACCTTGTATAAGTACATCAAGATACAGGAGATTGGTACGCCAAAGCTATTGCAACAGCTTGAGGCGGGGGAAATTAAAATAGGCAAAGCGTATAAAGATTTGCGGTCTGCGAAGCTTAGCGATTATAAGCTGGTTGTTGCCACAAAGACTGTTGAAGAGCTTTACCGGGATGATATCCGCAAAGACCTCACATCTCCCAATGTCGCTGCCGGCTTTGAAGGGAATCTTTATCGGCTTTGGCAGTTGTATTGCTTTATTACCGAGAAGGCTGATATGGTCAGCCCTGGAGATGATTTGTCTGTTATTAAACAGCGGCTTGGTCGGCAGTATAAGCTTGTTACTTGGATGCTGCGTGATGGGTAGTACAGCCTTTACACATATAATATCTACTATGTCCTTCGGGGTAATTGTCCATTACCCCATAAACTACATAGCCCAATTTTTCACATAAATTGCGCATTTGCGGGTTAAATGTTTCAAAGTAAATTTTAGTGCGGCCGGATTCTTTTGCGTAGTCTTCCAGTGCAGTTAGTAGTGCTGTGGCATAGCCCCTATTGCGGAAATCTTCTTTTACCCACAGTGCTTCGATATCGGCTACATTCCAATAGGTAGATGCCACTATTCCGCCTATAATTTCTCCGTCAATTTTTATACATTTATTGAAATCGCTGGACTCTGGAGTATTGTCAAATAGCAGCTTGCTACGATTATACGCAATTAGGCCATAGCAAAAATTATCTAGCTCTTCCTCAGTTGGTTCGTGAATCTTAATATTTGTATCGGCTGTGCGTCGTGTCGTAAACTTCTTTTGCATGTAGTAATCTTTATACCCAAGGGGCACATCGTCCATATACCCAAATACGGCGTAGCCCAGCTTTTTATAAAATCCCAATGCTTGAAATTCGTATGTGGACACATGACTAAGCTTGCATCCTTTTTCTAGGGCCAAATTTTCGACATGATTCATAAGTGCTGTGGCATAACCCTTGCCACGGCATTTTTCGTTAACCCACAGGATATCAATAAAAAGCACGTTTCCAAAATGTATTTCTGCCAAAACTTCGCCTACTACTTCGTCGTTTTCTTTTATGCAGGCTGCCAAATATTCTGTTGGAGCAGATGGTGCCTTGGCTTTATTGTACTCTTTGACACGTGACTCAATGTACTCCACGTCTTGTTCATGCGCATCTATAATTTCGATTGTTTTCACTGTAATCTCCTCATATTTACGGCGGGGTCACTACATCTGGTTGCGGTACAGAGTATACCTGCTTGCTTAAAAAATTCAAGTCTTAGCTTGTACGGCTTATGATGGTCACCATAGGATTGACAGAGGTATTTATGGGCAAGACTCTAGAAAAACTATCTACTTGAAACGGGCAGGAATGAATTTTCATCCTGCCTGTTTTGTACATAATATACCTTCGCTAAGGATATAAGCCTTGTAAAAAAAACACCAAGATGTTAGAATGTAATTACAACATAAATGTTGTATCGGTATTACAAGAAAGGGTATAATATGAATGTATATCACTATGAAACCGCTGGAGGTAAAAATTTGATATTGGATTACGTCAATAGCCTAAGCAAAGCAGAAGTTATAGATGGTCTTTCAGTATTGGGAAAATTCGAGAATGACGAAATCGACACCTTAATAATAAAACCGTGGCAAGGAAAAATCAGCGAAGTGTATTTCTACAAGCATAACAGAATATTTTATATCGTTGTCAATGGCGATGACGTTTATATGCTCCACGCTTGCCGCAAGCAAAAAAACAAAACAGAAAAACGTGACAGTGAAATTGTAATTAAACGAGCCAAAGAACTAGGCGAACGGTTGTCCAAGAAATTGATATGAGGCAGGAGGTTGTGAACATGCCATTTCAAAAAGTAAATGTATCAGCAGTCATTGAGGAAGCCTTAAATGCGGATGCCCAGTTGCAAGAACTTTGGGATAACAGCAGGATGGAGTACGCTGTGTTGGGCAGCTTAGTTAAAATCCGAAAAGAGCGAGGGCTTTCTCAAACAGAGCTTGCCGAAAAGTCAGGAAATAAACAACAAGTTATCTCACGATTAGAGAAGAGAGAAAACAGCCCAACACTTAAAACAGTGTGTAGTATCTTAAATGCACTGGATTATGAAATCCAACTTGTACCAAGAAAGCAGAGTGTGTAATTGATGGAGGTTTCACAATAGCTACAAAAAGAGTATATAGCTTACTACTATAATAAATACAAAAAGGCTGCGATATGACAAATGACAAGCCAAACCCCAACAACCCCAACAATCCCGGCAAAATCAATAATCCACAAAAACAAAAGCCCAGACGCATGGTTTGGGCTTGATTATAATATGAACATTTACCGGGGCTGCTCTCATGGCTGCATCTACTGCGACAGCCGCAGCACATGCTTTAAAGTCGAAGACTTTGACACAGTAAAAGTCAAAGAAAACGCCCTGCAAATCATCCGTGACGACTTACGCCGCAAAGTAAAAACCGGCGTAATAGGCACGGGTGCAATGAGCGACCCCTACAACCCACTAGAGCAAAACCTAAAACTTACCCGCAACGCCCTAGAGCTGATAAACGCCTATAATTTCGGCATAAGCCTAGTAACAAAATCCGACCTGGTAGCCCGCGACGGGGATATTCTACAAGACATACAAAGCCATTCCCCGGTAATTGTAAAGCTAAGCATCACCGCTGCCGATGATAATCTAAGCAAAAAACTAGAGCCCAATGTATCAGTAACAAGCGACCGCTTTGCCGCACTTGCCAAACTAGCATCAGCAGGCATATTTTGCGGCGTGATGCTTATACCAATGTTGCCGTTTATCACCGACACAGATGAGAATCTAACCGCAATTTTACAAATGGCCAAGGATGCAGGGGCAAAATTTGTCTATACATATATGGGGATGACCCTACGACACGGAAGCCGAGAGTATTTTTACAGCCAATTAGACGATATAATGCCCCAAACCAAGGAGAAATACGCGAAACGCTTCGGCCAAAGGTATAACTGCACCTCCCCGCGCAGCAAAAAGCTATGGACAATTTTCCAATCAGAATGCGAACGGCTAGGCCTGCTATACGATATGAAGGCAATAACCCACCACTACAAATCGGCGTACAGCGATAACCAGCTAACATTGCTGTAAACATATGGAGGTAAGTGTGAAACATCCGCAAAGCGGATTTCATTGAGTAGAATCGCAAAGCGATTGTGCGAATCATACCAACAATTTGAGCCGCCGACGAAGGAGGCATGAATTAAAAAATGAAGACAATCGACCCAATTTTGACCATCTACTTCTCCGCAACCGGCAACACAAAGTATATCGCCGAAATGTTCAGCCGAAAAATGGAAGCAAAATGCCTGTCAATAGAGACAGAAGCTACCGATGACCTAAAAAACGAACTAAAATCCCACAACACAATAGCTTTCTGCTACCCAATCTACGGCTCGCGCGCACCCCGCATAATGCGCGAATTTGTAGCAAAGCACAAAGGCGACATCGAGGGTAAAAAAATAATAATCCTAGTAACTCAAGTGCTATTTTCCGGCGATGGCGCAAGGGTTTTTACCGATATGTTTAACAAAGGCGCAATCGAAGTAATCTACGCCGAGCATTTTCGTATGCCCAACAATGTGTGTAATATCCCGCTACTAAGAAAGCCCAGCAAAAGAACAATCCAGCGATATATAACAAGAGCCGAGGCAAAAATGTCTCGCACAACCCAAAACATCAAAGAAGGCAAAATAATAAAACGCGGTTTTTCAAGGTTTTCAAAGCTAATTGGCAACATCCAAGGCCAACCATGGCAAGGCAATACACGCGCAGAGATACACAAACAAGGACGATTGCGCACAATGGAACAAAGAGCAAAAACCGGCGTGCGAATCCGTAAAGAATGCAATGCCTGCGGCCTATGCGTAAACATCTGCCCAATGAAAAATCTAGAAAACCACAACAGCAAAATAGTTCAAAAAAACAATTGTATAATCTGCTACCGCTGTGTAAACCAATGCCCAAGAAAGGCAATAACAGTGCTATTCCACATAAGGCCAAAATGGCAGTATGACGGGATATAGTGCCGTAATAATGACATTCACCCTAAAAAACACGTCACCCCTGCACAAAAGGAGAAACACAAATGCAAATAATACACGACGAAATTTCCGACGCCCAGCGCAATGAAATCTACAAAGATTTCGCAGCAATCAACGAAAAATACGGCCTAGTACAAGACGATTCACAAAAAAGAATCTCCTCACACATACAAGAAGGCGAGGCCATCATTGCCTACGCCTCTGGCCTAAAACACGGCAACTGGTTCACGATAACAGACCTATGGACCCACAAATCCTATAGAAGAAAAGGCCTTGCAACCGCACTTTTACAAGGTTTACTGGATAAAGCAATCGAAAATGGCTGCACAAACGCCCACCTCCGCACCCAAGGCACAAAAAATGAAACCTTCTACGAAGGCTTCGGCTTTAAAGAAATGGGACGACTAGACCAGTTTGGCGGTAAGCCCGCATTTGACTCTGTGTTCTATCAGATGCCAATTGGCTAAAATAAAATAAGCGTACTATAATTACCGTTACGACCGTTCCTCATAAGATTCCGTAAGCCTTGCCGAAAAATGCTTGAAGCGTTGCATATTTTCGGCAAAGCAACTACATCTAACTGCGGTACGGGGTATACGCGGGATACTAGGAGGTAACAATGAACATCCAAATCTTCGGCAAATCCAAATGCTTTGACACAAAAAAAGCCGAGCGATACTTCAAAGAGCGCGGTATAAAATTTCAATTAATAGACATAGTAAAATATGGACTTTCAAAAGGCGAGTACCAAAGTGTAAAATCCGCGGTAGGTGGCATGAATAACCTAATCGACGAAAAGTCCAAAGAATACGAAACCCAATATATAAAGCACCTTGCAAGCCAGGCCGACGTTGAAGAACGCCTACAAGAAAACCCAGGTATGTTCAAAACCCCGATAGTACGCAGCGGCAAAAAGGCAACAATAGGCTACCAGCCCGAGGTATGGGCAACATGGGTGTAAGAAGCTATGTTCATAGGATTCAACACCGCCTATGAACACAGCTTCTAAGAAGCTGAGTACAGCGTCTACATCCAACAAGGAGATTTAACCATGGGCTATATAGAAGACATCCGCGCAAAAATAGGCAATATGCTAATACTGCTACCGGGCTGCTGCATATTTATCCGCAACAGCAAGGGCCAAATCCTAATGCAGCAGCGTACCTACCCATACGGCAAATGGGGGCTACCCGGCGGATTAATGGAACTGGGCGAATCCCCAAAAGACACAATAAGGCGCGAGGTGCTGGAAGAAACCGGCCTAAAAATAGGCAAGCTATCACTTTTTGGCGCGTACTCCGGCAAAGACTACCTATGCATTGCCCAAAACGGCGACGAGTTCCAAGTTGTGACAATGGTATACGAAACAGACGACTTCGCAGGGGAAGTGGCAGTAATGGACGACGAGTCCATTTCATTCGAATGGGTAAGCACAAACAATCTGCCGCAAAACATAGCAAAAACCCACTCCCAAATAATAGCCGACTATGTAGCCAGAGAAGGCACATCCAAAGAAAGCACATCCAAAGAAGGCAAGTAAGAAATGCGGCACAAAGCATATCCCACAATCACAGCACGATACACAGAGCATATCCCACAATCACAGCACGATACACAGAGCATATCCCGCAATCACATCACCATACCCAAAGCATATCTCCCAACAATCACTTCACGAACAACAAAGGAGACATACCCAATGACCATAATAACAAACAACGGCAGCAACCCCTCCTACACCACCCCATTCGACGACCTAATCCAAGAAACCTTCGGCTTCTCCTTCGAGCCATGGCTAAAACGAAACCTATGGGATCACCGTTACGAAAGCTATTCAATAATAGAAAACGGCAAAATGCAAGCCAACGCCTGTATCTTCAAAACCGACATGTTAGTACAAGGCAAACCAGTCCGCGCCCATCAATTTGGTGCAATAGCCACCCGCGAAAACCAGCGCGGCAAAGGCCTTTCACGCCTACTAATGAACCACATACTGGACAAATACCCAACCACCCCGGCATTCCTAGCCGCAAATAAGTCCGTCGCCGACTACTACCAGCAATATGGGTTTCGCCCGCTACAAACCTATCGCCCGATAATTGACATTGCGATAAATAACTCAATCGAAATAATATGTAACACCGCCACAATCTCCGGCACAGCCGCCGCCGCACCTATCGCACCCGCCACCGCCACCGCCGCACCCATCGCCGTCGCACCTATCGCCGCCGCACCCGCCACCGTTGCACTAACCTCCAAATCCTCATTCCCCCCCGCTACTGCCATAAAATGCACCCCAGACGATCCTCTAGTTCACAATGCCCTAAACAGCAACCGCATCCGCTCAAACATACTAGATAGCCTAAACACCCAATCAGTAGAGATCTTCCACATGCTGCTAACCCACGACGAGGATATCTACTACCTACCAAGCTGTAACGCCATAGCAGTGGCAGAGCAAGAAGAAGAAACCCTATACCTGGCCAATGTACTATCAGCAAGCCCCATAACCCTAGAAAGCCTAGCAAAACAACTACCCTTCAAAGGCATAACCCGCATAGAGTTCGGCTTCAACCCAGACTGGCTTGGCATAACCCCAACCTGGCAACCATCAGAAGAACTATACTTCATAAAGGGCTGGACACTACCAGACGACCCCATCACAGACGCACCAGATATGCCTAGCCTGCCAAAACACTTCCGTTTCCCGGCAATGTCACAAACGTAACAGACCACAAACCGGTACAGCCCGAAACCGGCGCAACCCGAAACCAGCGCAAGCCAGAAACCGGCGCAAACCGCGGAAAATGAGGTTTTTCTCCTTTTGACAAAAGCATTCAAGCCGCCAAATCCGGGGTTTTTTAAGTTTGGGCAAAACCGCTGAAGTAATACGAAAGGATTACAAATGTATATAGAATCCGCAATATTAACCTTCTACGTCCCCCAAGCCAACTCTCTAAAAGATAAGCGCAAAGTCTGCCGTAGCCTACTAGATAAAACCCGGCAACGCTTCAATATATCCATAGCCGAAATAGCCACCCAAGACATACACCAGCAGCTAACCATAGGAATAGCCACAATCTCCGGCACAGCCGCCCACGCAAAAAACTCCCTAAACGAGACAATACGCTTTATGGAAACCAACGCCGATGCAGAGCTAACCAGTATAGAAATTGACTAAAACCCTCCAATAAACAGTCATGTCATCTGGCGGCTGTTTGTTTGGCAGTAGTGTTTAATTTGCCTTTACATATTGTCTTTTCTGTCAACATCTGACATAATCATGCAGCTTAGCGCGTAATTCTATATCTAATAGTGGGGTTAAAGTTGTATGGACATAAAAAAAGTGTTATTGGAGATTGTTAATGCCGATTTTAGTAAAAGTAGCGTCCGGCATACTGGCGTGGTTATTGAAATGTTGTTTTCAGCGATGATGACGGATTATATTGAAAAGCAAGGTAAGAAATTTTACGCAAACTATTCGAAATATAACTCACCAGTAACGTATGATGGGTATGCACCAGAGGGGTTTGATGAGTTTACTGGCAGAACCGTCATCGAACTAAAAGTCTATCGTGATGTAATGCCATCCCGTCGTATGGCTCTTAATTCTATCCAACGCTCATCGAGAAATAATAGTAATATTAAAAATTTTATTTTTGTCATAGCCAACGAAATTCCATCTTCATTTGCTGAATATATTAAAGAAAAGATAGGCGAATTAAATTTTCGTTTGACTGTATGGGGCGTAGATAAGTTAGCAGAAATTTTCTCGCAAAACACAGCGTTATTTAATAAAACATATAGCGGCATTAGCACAACATTTCTGAAAGATACAATTACAAGAGGAATCGAAAGTAATGCTGCATCAAATTCAGAAAAAAGACAAAGTTATGTAAAGCAGTTAATTAATGAGTACCGTAACGATAGAGTAGTGTTATTCTTAGGTGCCGGCGTGTCATATGACGCAAAAATACCTGATTGGAATACCCTTATCTCCAAGTTATTTGTAACATTGATTGACAAGCAATTAAGCAAAAATGGAATCATACTAGACCATAATGATAAAGAAATGATAATAAAGGCCACAATTCAACATAGTAGTGGTTCACCGTTATTACAAGCAAGATTTTTAAGAAGTGGCTTAGAAGAAGATTTTGAGACGCTAGTAACAGACATTCTATATAGTGATGCTACAGAGACATCCGTTTTACTGGATGCAATTGGACAACTATGCGTGCCTAGAAGAGGAAAAAACGGGATTCATGCTGTAATTAACTATAATTTTGATGATTTAATTGAAAAAAACTTAGAGAAATTAAACGTAAAGTATCGTTCAATATATGGCGAAGGGATGACTGCCACGAATGATGAGTTAGGAATATATCATGTTCATGGCTTCTTACCTCAAAATAAGGATGGATACACAAACTTAGCAAAATCGCTTCTTGTTTTTTCTGAAGAAGGATACCATAAGTTATCATTAGAACCATATAGTTGGGCAAATCTAGCACAGTTGAACTATTTGGCTAATAATACATGTCTATTTATCGGGCTATCTATGACAGACCCCAACTTGCGAAGATTACTTGAAGTTGCTGCTCTAAAACTACATGACGGTGATAATAGCTACAAACATTATGCGATTATGAAAAGGTTCAAAATAACTGACACAAAAGACACAGTAGGGGTACAAAAGTTTGAGTCAATAAATGATTCATTACAAGAGTCATTTTATAAAGAGCTTGGAATTAATGTAATATGGGTAGATGATTATAGCGAACTTCCGAAGTTGTTAGTGAGCGTTAAAGGATGATATATGTAGATATAAAAACAGCCGCTGATGAGACATTATGCTCATCAAGCGGCTGTTTTTTACAATAAATTATTTCCCATAAAACATGCGCTTACTACCAAGATAATCCCTAACGATGTTCAAGCTCTCGCCGAACCTGTATTATGACAGTGCTCAAAAATCCAGTACATATAAGACATTCTGCATGTCTCATTATCATAAAAAGATGAAAGCACATCAAAAGTCCTTTTACATGCTGACACTCATGGCTATTGAGTTTATAGTGTGACAAAATCTTAGATTCATTCTTAGAAATTTGTCGCATAGTGCATGTATAATTGCATTATAGCCGAACCACATTGAAGCAAAGCAAAGGGTACACACAGGTTGCTCGAACAACCAACATATACCCTTGATGCGTGCCATTAAGACACTTCGCCAATGTCATGATAGCACTTTTCTTGTAATGTTTCTATGTGGTAGGCAGAAAAATAAAAAGGAGAATAAATGCTATCATGGCAACAACTGAAAAACGTCACAGGTCTGATGTGTTCAAATCGGGCTTTGTACAAGATGCCTATTTTAGTCCTGTGTACGAGTTTCCACTACTCAAACAAGCCACGGGCAAACCAGATAAGGCAATCCCCTTTGACAAAGCAACCAGGTCAACAAAGTTTGACCACTGGATTCATTTCTATATCCACGACAGGCAATTCGAGTGCGTATGGAACAATCCAAAGCAATATCTAAACCTGTTAAAAAGGTTTGCTGGAGTCATAACCCCAGACTTTAGCCTCTATAGGTCATTGCCACTTGCTATGCAGATATGGAATACTTATCGCAGTAGGGCAATAGCTTACTGGCTTCAAAG
>Ga0123355_10011711_pt1 | contig 13542 bp, 7 predicted proteins | sample TergutEmb28metaG_3_FD_89872 | JGI IMG/M metagenome (GOLD analysis project Ga0123355, IMG submission 89872) | Embiratermes neotenicus P1 segment gut microbial communities from Petit-Saut dam, French Guiana - Emb289 P1 | ecosystem: Host-associated > Arthropoda: Insects > Digestive system > Gut ...
ATCTTGCGTGAAGTCGTAGACATACTCGACTTGGTTTTGTTCCTCCGGGATGTCTACCATTCCGAGGGGGATGGTCAGGGATGCGGAGCTTATCTTGCCCACGTCGGTGCCTAGGTGTATGTGTGGGGTCACGATGTGGTCGGATAAAGGCGGCAGCCAAGGCTTGTCCACAGGGGTGGTGCGGAGTAGGTCGTATAGTAGTTGAATGTAGGTAACGGTCACGTCCAGTTGAGACAGACGCGAGTCCTCGGCGGTGTCTACAGTGCTGAGGTCTTCGTTCAATAGCTCGCCTTGGCCAAGCCGATTGATGAGGTATACGCGGCTGTCGAAGCCCTTCTCCACGACGGTTTCGCTATAAGCCGCGCCGCTGTAGGCGGATTGGAATAGCTCGTAGATTTCATTGTTGCCGACTTGCAAATACGACCGCCCCGGCTGCGTGATGCGCGCTGCGTCCGGGGTCTTGAGTACTTCGTTACTGTCGGACTCGTTGGCGACTTTGAGCGCCAGCTTGAACTTGGAGTTGCTCCAGATTTGGTCGTCTACCACGCCGGAGGGTTTCTGCGTGGCGAGGATAAGATGCACGCCCAAGCTCCGCCCGATGCGCGCGGTACTGACCAGCTCCGACATGAATTCGGGCTGTTCTTTTTTAAGCTCTGCAAACTCATCACTAATAATGAAGAGATGCGGCATGGGGATGGTGGCATCCCCGGCTTTGAACAACTGTGTGTACTGGTTGATGTTGTTGACATCATGGTCGTTGAAGATACGCTGCCGCTTGGCCAGTTCGCTCTTGACCGAGGCCAAGGCACGCATGCTTTCGCTGCCGTCTAGGTTGGTGATGGTGCCTAGTAAGTGGGGCAGGTCGCTGAACAAGTTGGCCATGCCGCCGCCTTTGTAGTCGATGAGCAGGAAGCCGACTTCGTGTGGGTGGAAGTTGACGGCCAAGGACAGGATGTAGGACTGCACAATTTCGGACTTGCCGGAGCCGGTGGTACCGGCGACTAGGCCATGCGGGCCATGAGCTTTCTCGTGCAGGTTGAGTGCCACGATATCGTCTTTGCCGCGCAGGCCTAGGGGCACGGCCAGGGATTTGTGGCAGGCATTCTTCTGCCACAGCTCCAGCACCGGCAGCTCCTCGGGTTTCTTCACACCGTACAGCTCAAAGAAGGTCACGGATTCAGGTATCTGCGTACTTACGCCTTGGTTGTGGATCAGGGGTGCCAGCCTGCGCGATACGCTTTCTACCTCCACCGCGCCCACGGCGGGCAAAGTGGCGGGGGTATTCATCAACACGCCTTCCTCCATGACCAAGATGGCGTTGTCGCCCCCGGTTAGGACTTGCACGGTTTTGACGTTCTCGGGCAGGTTGGCTTGCAGGTGTGTGGTGTATATCAACGAGAAGCCCAACGTGGTATCCGCGGCTTGCAAATATTCCATGATGCTGTGGTTGATGATGAGCTTGGGGTTGTCGATGATGAACACATAGTGCGGTAGGAAGCGTGCTTCCTTTTTCTCTTCGTCCTGCTTCTGCTTGCGCATTTTGAGTACTTGCGCGACGTTGCCCAACGCTTGGTCGCGGTGGTTCTCCGCCGAGATCAAGCCCGTGACGTTGATGTTCTTGATCTTGCAGTGCGGAAACCACCGTATCCATTCGAACGCTTCGCGGTGTTCTTCTTCCAGTAGGGTGATGACTTCGATGTCGTGGTACGACTGGTAAAAACATAATTGAAGCAGCAGCGAGGTTAGCTGCCGGTGGATGTAGGTCTTCTCGCCGACGATGCCTAGGTGGGCGTTTTTGAGGTCTACTACTTGCGGCATGCCGTCGATGTCTTTGTACATGCCGCCCAGTTCGCGCATTTCGGTTTCCAACGGGTCAATTTCGTCCGCGTCCAACTTGGCGTCGGCTTCATACTTGACTTTAAAGCTGATGGGGATGGACGACGTACCCAGTGACAACGTCAAGAAGTCGCCGTCGTTGGCCGCGCGCTCGTAGATACGGGGCGAATAATTAAGGACTTCGCGCTCGATTTGCGCGGGGATGAGGTTGTGGTATAGCAGCGATTCGCGCTGCGATTCGTACAGCTTGTGGATTTCTTTGCGTTTGCCCAGCAAGTACTCGCCATAATTATTTTCGCGGTTGGCGGTTTTGCGCCGTTTCTCCTTGCGGTCGCTGATGAACATGGTCGTGGAGAATACCAAGCTCACCAACATGGAGGCCGCGCCGATGAGCACGAACAAACCGCGCCCCAACAGCATGCTACCGCCTACCATGACCGATGACGTCAGCAACGGCGGCAACACTACACGTAACAACTCCCACTTCTTTTTCTTCTCTTTTTGCGGCGGTGGACGCAATTCGACTTCATCCGTGGGCGTGCGCTTGATGATACGCGGCGATCGCTTGTATATAGGAAATTCTGCCGGAGCCGCGTGTGCTTGCGTGCTTACGTTTAAGTTCGTGGCAAAACCTCTGCCCGTGCATTCCACGTAGTTATCGTGATAAATGATTTTAACGGCGTTGACCCACAGCATGTCACCAAAGGCAATCTTGTATTCACCGGCTTGCAATTTCGCTCCGTTGTGGTACACATCTTCTCCATCCATGACATGCAATTTGCCGGGGTATATGGCTAATGACGATGCCGCCGCGGGTAAGTAGATATGGTCGCCGGGGTGGTTGCCGATGCGTATGGGGTTTTTACCCATGGTGGAATAACAACTGCCCGAATCAAGCGGCCGTTTGCCCACGGCAAACATAATCCGCAGGTTGGTGCCCATCGCAATAGGCACATTCGGCACAAAGCCGATTTGCGTATACAGCGGCGCCTCCGGCTTATATAACGCGCCGACATGTTCGCCAATCAATTGTTTTTCGCCTTCGCCAAGGTGTGTTATTTCGGTCATGTTTACATCTGCCGAATATTCTACGACCTTGTTGTTGTCGAATATAACCAGAGATACCATGATGTCTCCTAGTCTTGGGTTTCGTTATTTACTTCCACGGTTTCGCGTTCGCGCTGGAGTGCCTCGATGCGGCGCTCTATATATGCCAGCATTTCCACTTTTTCGCCGCCGGGCATGTTGGGGTCGGCAATGACGACGGATTCCATGCGGGTAAAAGCAAACAGGAGTAATTCATTTTCACCAAAGCGTTGGGCAATTTCGATGGCTTCATCAAATTCCAACCGCCCCAAGTGTATCCAAAAATCGAAGATATAAGTGTCCGCCATTGAGGTCATACCCATCAAGATATGTTCGCGTTGCATCATGCTTATTGGCTCGGTTGCTACATAGGAGCGTGAAAGGATGAGCCGTGTTTCGTGTGTAAGGGTGTTAACGGCTACGCCACGCAGTGCTTGTTGTACAGCCAAGGGGTTGCTTGCGATATAAGCCTCATTGGCAGCGATGACACGGTCATTGTGGGGGATATCGATGAATAAAGCCGTGACGAAAAAGTAACCCATCACACCCAACGCAAGCACCATAATAGGAATGGCGATACGCACAGCCCGCGACGCATTTTTATTTACAAGTTTACTCGTCTGGTGGGTAAGGGTGGTTAAATCATGATATTCCGCCAGCAAGTGATTCTTTATTTCTTCAACGCTTTCCATGTTGGCAATGGTTTGTGTTAGTTTGCTTTTTTTGTGCAAATCCTTGCCGCCTTGGTGGAAGTCGTCATACGTATACCTTGGTAGTAAGAAACACCCAATCAAATCCTTGTAATCGTTTATAAAAGAATTGCTTTCGTCTATAGCCATATCGCGGCCTACTATAAACGGAATCAAATTAATATCCACCATCAAATTATCCGGCGATATGTTAAACGAATACTCCGCGCGCAATGACTCCAACCGCGCGCAATTAACCAAAAACCGCAGCTTGTCCATCGTGGAGGCGCTCAATAAAGTGCTGGCCGATTCCAACCCCGTTGCATCAAAGGTTAATGTTATCCCATCATCCGTGGTGGCCAAGGTACAAGGAACCAACCGTTCGGATGGAAACGTTAAAAAATCTAATTTATTTTTAGGTGCAGCGACATCGCTGTTGCGCACATGATGAACAATCGTTTTAGTCATTGGGTGTCACCGCCTCCAAGATATCGCCGTCATATATAAATTCTTGTGCAAAAGTTTTGTTTGCGCTTACCAAGGTGTTCCTAACAAAGGAGCGGAAGTAATCATAGGTGTGATTATCGGCGGGTAATTTGCCGCTGTCCGTCAACACCTTTAAGCCCTCTATTATATTTTGCTCGGAATCTATGCGTATATCAAACCGCTGCTGTTGCTGTTTTATCGTTACATTTATATACATATCAAGCTTCTGCCCTTTCCTTCTTTTTTATAAAAACCCGCGCGAAAATATATCCGGCACCAGCACACACCAACATAATTGCGGCAATTAATAAAACAGACATCCCATCATCGACATCGCCTTGGCCCATACTGCGAAATGTCATGGGTTGAAGAAATAACCCCAAATACATAGCCGAAGCGGCGGTGCGCTCGTCTGCGTCAATTACTTCCGGTTCAACAAATCGGACAAATAAGCTTGCCTGTATCTCCATGCGGCGTTCATACCGTTGCCGAATAAGGGCTTCATTTATAGCCGCGGACGCAGGAGAAAATAAATCAAGCTCCAACAAACGCAACGAATAAATGGGCACCGCCACTTCTTGCCTGCCAATGGCCGCAATGTTAATAGGCAAATCCGTGGATGATGCGGCATCATCCGCAAATACGTCCAAACTTTGAGACGCAAGAAAATAAACCGCCAATAATATTGCGGTTAGTGCATATGTATGTAATTTATATTTTGGCCTGTGTAACATGCCATTCCTCATTTGCAAGTAAAAGACAAAGCCCCGGAACCCAAGAGGGTTTCCTGGTTCCCGGGGCTCAACACATGCATCCGTTAGAAAATTATGAACTGAATTTTCTGTGCATTTGGCTGTCCAATTCTTGAATGACGTTGAGTGTTTCGGTCATTTGGCAACCCAAGTCGTCCAAAAGCCTTAACATAGGCTCGAACGCTTGCGAACGCAGTCTGCTGTATTGCTCGGCAAATCCTGCGCTTGCTTGGCCGTGCCATTCCGTTTGCAACGTTTCTGACATTTGATTCAACTTGCGAACCAAGAGGTCACAATCGCCATACGCTTGTCGTACCTCGCCGATGCGCTGAGACATTTGCGCCGGAGATATACTGATTCTGTCGTTCATGCCTTTCACTCCTTTGTAAATCTGTTTTTTTTTTTTCTAAAAGTATTATGGCGCGAATATATATGCACTTAAAACGTTTGTCAATACTTGTCGAAAAATAAAATAAAAAATCGCAATGTATACGGCTAATACACACATTCCGTGTAAAAGGAGTGCGAATATTTGCCGCATGCATTGCGATTTGCTTGACTTTCTCTGTCTTGTTGATTTCTGCGCTTTAAACACGCTGTACATTTTCCGGGAGTTTACTCCGTGCGTGTCTCCGCCGCCGAAATTTCGTCCGGGCCGTCCAAGTTCTCCAGCGTGATGTCTTTGTTGCGGTGCAATAGGTCATACAGCACGGGGCCTACAAACAACGTCATAAACGTGGCGTACAGCAACCCGCCGATGATGGTGATGGCCATGGGTTGCATCATCTCTGTGCCCTCGCCGATGCCCAACGCCATTACGCTCATGGCGAAAATGGTGGAAATGGCCATCATGAGGATGGGGCGGATGCGCTTGCGGCCTGCGTCGATGATGGCTTCGCGCTTGGGCATGCCTTCCCAGCGCATTTGGTTGACGCGGCTCACGTACACGATGCCGTTGTTGGTGGATACACCTGCCAGCAGGATGAGTCCGATCATGGACACGATGGACAACGGCATCCCCGCAATGAGCAGGGCTACGAAGCCGCCGGTAAACGCCAGCGGAATGGTGAGCATTATAATGAAGGGCGACAACAGCGACTGGAATTGTGCCACCATGATTAAATAGATGAATAATAATGCTAAGGCTAACATCAACAATAAATCACCAAACGCATCTGCAATGGCTTCGGCTTCGCCGCCCATTACAAGGCGTGAGTTGCCGATGGGTACAAAGTCTGCCAGCGCGTCTTCGATGGCGTTGTTGACGAGGGTTACGTTGTAGCCGGGTTGCAATTCGCCCGATATGGTGACAAAGCGGTTGCGGTTGATGCGTGTGATGGAGGTGAAGCCGATGTCTTCGGTGATGGTGGCAATGTCTGCGATGGCGACGTAGCCGGTCATCGTGGGCAGCATCATATTTTCGATGGCGGTGCGGTCGGGGGTTACGAAGTCGCCGTCGCTGACGACGATTTCAAAGGCTTGACCGCCCAGGGTCATTTGCATGGTTTCTTCCGGGGCATTCATGCTGCCCATTACGGCCATGAATACTTGCGCTACGGTTAGGCCATTGGCCATGGCTGCGTCTTTGTCTACGGTGATGCGCAATTCGGGCGCGCCTTGCTCGATGAGGTCGGTGACATTGTACGTACCGGCTACGCCGCGCACGATGTCGGCCACGGCGATGGCGGTGTCGCGGATGTCATCCAGCTCGGTGCCTTCGATGCGGATGGAGATGGCTTCACCCATCATCATGCCCATGCCCATGTCACCGTCGTCGATGTCCATTTCCAGCCCCAGTGTGTAGCCGATGGCAGATATTTCGTCCAATAATTCGCGGTGGGATAAGGTGCGGTTTTCCTCGGTGAGTACATACATAGAGATATTGGTGCCTTGCGCACCGCCGCCCATCATACCGCCAAAACCCATGCTGGCGGCCATCATGCCCATCATACCGCCGCCACCTACGGAGATGCCTACGGTTTCTACATCGGCCAAGGCCAATACGCGGTCGCTCAACTGCTCTGCCACGGCGATGGCTTGCTCAAAAGTGGCGCCCTCGGGCAAGTTGGCCTCCACGCTGATTTGATCCATGGCCATATCGGGGAACATTTCCATTCCTTGGCGGCCAATGCCCCAAATGCTTAGTGCGAATGCCGCCACGGCCACGAATAGCACCACGGCTTTCCATTTCAATGCCCAAGTCAACGCTGCTTCATAGCCGTCCACAAACTTGGTGAAGAAGCGGCCTTCTTGTGCTTTTTTCACGTTGCGCAGCATGATGCTGGACGCAGCAGGCACTACGGTCATGGCGATAATCAAGCTCGCCAACAACGAGAAGCTAATTGTTAATGCCAAGTCGGTAAACAACTGGCGCGTCAATCCGCCGGTGAATACGATGGGGAAGAATACCGATACCGTCGTCAAGCTGGCAACGATGATAGCACCTGCTACTTGCCGCGTACCCGATACTGCCGCACGCGCCGCACTGCGGTCCGTAGTCAAGCGCATCCGATAAATATTTTCGATTACTACGATAGAGTTATCCACTAGCATGCCCACGGCCAGTGCGAGCCCGCCCATGGACAGCATGTTCAAGCTAACCCCCATGAAATACATGAGCGTAAACGCCAACATCAAGCTAACGGGGATAGAAATGGCCACAATTAAAGTGGGGCGTAAGTCGCGCAGGAAAAGGAACAGTACGACGATGGCCAGCAAACCACCCCATAATAATGAAGATAAAACGGAGTTGATAACGATGCCAATCATTTCGCCCTGATCCATGAGGATGGCGAAGCCCAGGCCGTCGTGTGATGCGGATAGTTCGTCCATGCGGTCGCGCACGGCGGATGCGATGTCTGCCGTGGTAAATTCGCTTTGGCGTTGTACGGATAGCATGACCGATGGGTTGCCGTTGACGCGGGTGAAGGACAAATCTGCGTCGTCGGTGGCTACGATATGCGCCACGTCGGAGAGGAGAATCGGCGGCAAACCGGGCAAGCCCATGGCTGCCGGGTCGAAGAGCAGCATGTTCTTGATTTCGTCCACGTTGGTGAATCGGTCGCCCACGCGCACCATGTATTCAAAGTCGCCGTCCAGCACCACGCCCGCAGGCATGGAGAAGTCTTGCGCAAACAGCATGCCGCTGATGACTTCTACGGTGAGCATTTCGGCGGGTAGGCCGATGGTAGGCACTTCGTCCATGCCCTCCATGCCTACTTGCATTTCGGCCATGGCTTCCATCATGGTTTCAAATTCTTCCATGCCTTGCAACATGGCAGATTCAAAAACAGCTTCAAATGTTTCGTCATGGATCACATCCCATTGACCGGTTGCGCGTAATATTTCTTGCGCTTCTTCTGCGTCAACGGCTGTGCCTTCGTACACCATTGCCGTAACGGCAATATACAACGCTTGCTCTGCCATGCCTTGCGCAGCTGCGGTAGCGCCTGCCACAATTGCTTCTTGTGCGGCGGCGATTTCCGCATCCATTTGCGCGGCCATCGCTTCCATCATGCCGCCTACGGTGGCGGCTATTTGCGCATTCACTGCATCAATGCGGTCTTGCTCGATGATGACATGAAGCTGGTTATTCACCAGCCCGCTCAAGCTTACCATGGCCACGCCGGGGATACCCTCCAATGCCGGAGCCACCGTATACCGCGCGAACTCTGACATTTCATGAATGCTCATGTCCTCGTGGAACACACTGGCCGTCATCACGGGCAGCATTTCGGGATTGATGCGTATCATCATGGGGCGGCTGGCCGATTCGGGCAGTTGCATCATGTCCAACGCCTCGCGGATTTCCAGCGATGCGGAGTCCATGTTCGTCCCATCTGTAAATTGCAAAATCAAAAACGACATATGCTCGGCAGATATGCTCTGCACCGACTCAATGCCGCTTAGTGTGCTCATCCGTGCTTCCAAGGGTATTGAAATATCGCGCTCTACTTGCTCGGGCGTGGCGCCGATTTGCGTGGTAAGCACCATCGTAAACGGCAAGTCCATGGCCGGCAGCAAGTCCGTAGGCGTGTTCATCAACGAAACCACACCCAACACGATAACTAAAACAACCCCCACCAAAACGGTAAAGGGTTTGCGTACACTCATTTTTTCTAACATCTATATACCCGCTTTCCTTAAGAAAATTCATTGCAAAATGTGCAACCCACCCATTATACAGATACGTGCGCGCAATGGAAAGGGATGGTTGCCGCTGTGCAAACCGCGCTGTGCGCCGCTGTGATGTACCGCGCCGGGGGCTGGGTTGTGTCGGTGCATAGCGAACTATCGCACGCATCGGCTCCATCGAGGAAGTGATTCCGCTTGTCTCCCGTTGGGAGCCTTCTCGGAATCACTAACCTCGCTGTTCGCCGCTACGTGCGAGATTTCGCTATGCGCCCCGACACAACCCAACCCCCGGCGCGGGCTTCGCAGTCTACCCGCTCTATTGCGCTGCGCGGACTAGGGATTAGTGGGAGGAGGCGGATGTGCCGATGGTTGATTGGGGATGCAGAATGGATTTGTTGCTTGTTAAAAATTATTGGTTGGTAATTTTCAGTTGGTTGCAAATTGCCACCAACTGAAAGCTTTGTGCGCGCATATAAAATTACCTTCCCACAATTATTCAACTGGTTGCAAATTGCAACCGGTTAAAATTGCCAAGCTTGTGCACCCCGCGGCGCAGCCGCCCGGCCGGGCGGCTGCGCCGCGGTAGTTGACGCACAACTATTTTTGTATTAAACTCGTCGGTGCCATAGACAGTAGGTATCCAAGTAAACCCTACCGAGGCGAGGAATCATACGACGTTATTTATTTTCGCGCGTATAAAGCCCCGTGACATGGCATACAGTCCGGGGCTATTTTTATGCAATCAAGCATAAAGCTCCGAGAAAGGAGTGAACACATGACCAATCTGGAAAAGAACCGCATCGCCAAAGACGTAGTGGTCAAGGAAATCCGCGAAAAGTTGGATCGCGCCAAGTCCGTTGTACTCGTTGACGCACGCGGCCTGACCGTAGAAGAAGACACCATCCTACGCAGCGGCATCCGCAAAACGGGCGGCATCGACTACAAAGTTTACAAGAATTCCATGATGGCACGCGCCATCGAAGGCACCGATTTCGCCGGTTTGGACGAGTACTTGGCAGGCCCCACGGCTGTAGCGTTTTCTTATGACGACGCAACCGCCGCCGCATCGGCCATTTCTAAGCACTTGAAAGCCATGCCCAATTTGGAATTCAAAGCTTCGTCCATTGACGGACAGGCATATGATGCAACTGCTACCAAGGCCATCGCCGACATCCCCTCACGCGAGGTACTCATTTCTCGCTTGTTGGGTTCCTTCAAGTCGCCGTTGTCTTCCTTCGCCCGCGTAATCAACGCGATTGCAGAAGAAAAAGGCGGCGCAGCGCCGGCTGAAAGCGCGTAACATTCACCCCATCAAATCCACGCAAAGCGTGGTCCGCATCAAGCGAAGCGAGAGAGGAAGCGAATAAGGGCTTTGCCCGTTTCGCGGCGGGAGTTTGAGGCAGCGCCCTCATTTTAAAGGAGAAATTAATCATGGCAAAATTGTCCATTCAAGAGATTATCGATGCGGTAAAAGAGTTATCCGTACTCGAACTCAATGACTTAGTTAAAGCAGCAGAAGAAGAATTTGGTGTATCGGCAGCAGCCGGTGTTGTAATGGCCGGTCCCGCAGCAGGCGGCGGCGAAGCAGCCGAAGAAAAAACCGACTTTGACGTAGAGCTGACCGATGTTGGCGGCGAAAAAATCAAAGTAATCAAAGTGGTACGCGAAGTTACCGGCTTGGGCTTGAAAGAAGCCAAAGAATTGGTAGACGGCGCACCCAAGATGCTCAAAGAAGGCGTAGCCAAAGCCGAAGCCGAAGAATTGGCCAAGAAATTTGAAGAAGTTGGCGCAAAAGTAACATTGAAATAGTCTATTCATATCAATCTAACCCGCGAACGATTGTCACGTGTCTTAATGACACGGGCAATCGGTGCGAACGATTGTCTCGTGCCTTAATGGCACGGGCAATCGGTCTTGCATTGCAAGGATTCCGATAAAAAATCACTGATTGGGAGGAATTCAAAATGTCTCATAAGTATGTATATATGTTCAAAGACGGCGACGCCAGCATGAAGAATCTGCTGGGCGGTAAAGGTGCCAATCTTTGCGAAATGATTAAACTGAACATCCCCGTGCCCAACGGCTTCATTGTCAGCACCGAAGCTTGCGGCCACTACAACGCCAACGGCAAGCAAATCTCTGCCGACATCAAAGCGCAAATCGACGCTTGCGTAACCGAATTGGAAGGCATCACCGGCAAAAAGTTCGGCGACGCTTCCAACCCGTTGTTGGTGGGTGTGCGTTCCGGCGCGCGTGTATCTTTGCCCGGTATGATGGACACCGTGCTCAACTTGGGCATCAACGATGCAGCGGCAGAAGGCCTTGCGGCCAAAGCAGGCGGACGTTTCGCTTACGACTCATACCGTCGTTTCATCATGATGTTTGCTGATGTTGTTATCGGCGTATCCAAGCACAAGTTCGAGCATGACTTGGCCGAATACAAAGAAGCCAAAGGCTACAAAGACGACACCGAACTGTCCGATGCAGATTGGAAAGAAGTTGTAAATCGCTTCAAGAAAATCTACCGCGACGACCAAGGCAAAGATTTCCCCGCCGATGCCAAAGAGCAGCTTTATGCCGCCATCGCCGCTGTGTTCGAGTCTTGGGACAACGAGCGCGCCTTCGTATACCGCCGCATGAACGACATCCCCTACGAATGGGGCACCGCCGTTAACGTGCAGCAAATGGTATTCGGCAACTTGGGCGACACATCCGGCACCGGCGTAGTATTCAGCCGCAACGCCGCCACAGGCACCAATGAAATCTACGGCGAATTCTTGATGAACGCACAAGGCGAAGACGTAGTGGCCGGTGTACGCACCCCCATGAACTTCAACGACCTCGTTAAGTTCAACAAGCAAGCCCACGACGAGTTCTTGCAACACGCTCGTTTCCTCGAAAAACATTACAAATACATGCAAGACATGGAGTTCACCATCGAAGACGGCAAACTCTATATCCTGCAAACCCGTAACGGCAAATGTACCGCACACGCCGCACTCAAAATCGCCACCGACCTCGTGGCCGAAGGGATCCTGACAGAAGAAGAAGCCATCCTGTCCGTAGACCCCAAAGCACTGGACCAACTCTTGCATCCTCAATTCGACAACGCGGCATTGAACGCGGCGAAAAAATTGGGTGCAGCGTTGCCTGCATCCCCCGGTGCGGCCGTAGGTCAAGTGTACTTCGAAGCCGCCGACGCGGTAGAAGCACACGCCCGAGGCGAGTCCGTTATCCTCGTGCGTTTGGAAACCAGCCCCGACGACATCATGGGCATGGAAGTTTCCAAAGGCATCCTCACCGCCAAAGGCGGCATGACCAGCCACGCCGCACTTGTAGCCCGTCAAATGGGTTGCTGCTGCGTATCCGGCTGCGAAGAAATCCGCTTCGACTATGCCAACAAAACATTCAGCCTGGGCGGCGAAACCATCAAACAAGGTGAATTCATCTCCCTCAACGGCTCTACCGGCAACATTTACTTGGGTCAAGTCAAAACCGTAGAAGTTGACACCGATGCGGGTGACTTTGGCAAGTTCATGGGCTGGGTAGAAAAAGTGCAAGGCGCAGTAGGTGTACGCATGAACGCCGACGGCCCCAAAGACGCACTCAAAGGCCTGGGCTTCGGCGCCACCGGCATCGGCCTGACACGTACCGAGCATATGTTCTTCGAAGCAGATCGCCTCCCCCACGTGCGCAAGATGATCTTGGCCGAAACCGAAGCCGAGCGTCGCGTAGCACTGGACGCGCTCCTTCCCATGCAAAAAGCCGACTTCAAAGCCATTTACGAAGTTATGGAAGGCCGCCCCGTAACCATCCGCCTGCTTGACCCCCCCCTCCACGAATTCATGCCCCAATCCGACGCGGACTTCGAAAAAATGGCCGCTGAAATGGGCAAATCCGTTAACGACGTTAAGCAAAAAGCCATCTCTCTCCACGAACTCAACCCCATGATGGGCCACCGCGGCTGCCGCCTGACCGTTTCCTACCCGGAAATCGGCCAAATGCAAGCCCGCGCCATCATCGAAGCCGCCATCGAAGTGAAGAAAGAAAAAGGCTATGACATCAAGCCCGAAATCATGATTCCCCTCGTAGGCGACGTGCGCGAAACCAAATTTGTGCGCGACATCATCGACAACACCGCCAAAGAACTCCTCGCCAAAGCGGGCATCTCCCTCGACTACAGCGTAGGCACCATGATCGAAATCCCCCGCGCTTGCATCGTAGCTGACAAAATCGTGTCCGAAGCCGGTTCCGAGTTCTTCTCCTTCGGCACCAACGACCTGACCCAAATGACCTACGGCTTATCCCGCGATGACGCAGGCCGCATCCTCAAAGATTACATCGAAAACGTAATCTACGAAGGCGACCCCACCGCCAAACTCGACGTAACCGGCGTAGGCGAACTCATGAAGATGGCCGTAGAAAAAGGCCGCGCCGCCAATCCGAAGTTGAAGATTGGTATTTGTGGCGAACACGGCGGCGACCCGTACTCGATTGCATTCTGTGCACAAATCGGGCTGGATTATGTAAGCTGCTCGCCGTTCCGTGTGCCGATTGCA
>Ga0123355_10011712_pt1 | contig 13542 bp, 9 predicted proteins | sample TergutEmb28metaG_3_FD_89872 | JGI IMG/M metagenome (GOLD analysis project Ga0123355, IMG submission 89872) | Embiratermes neotenicus P1 segment gut microbial communities from Petit-Saut dam, French Guiana - Emb289 P1 | ecosystem: Host-associated > Arthropoda: Insects > Digestive system > Gut ...
GTGGTAAAAATTTGCCTTTTGTTTAACATTTGGATAACCCCCCATCGGAAACCCACCCCCTCGCCCCCACCCCCTTTTTTATCCCCCCCCCCCCCCCCCGCCCACCAATTCGTTATGGTCATAACAAAATTGTAAAGTTCTAAATTATTACAGACCCACTAAATACACTGATTAGGCACTGTACCTTATACTTTTACATTTTATTTCCTGTGACCACTCCTCAGATCACAATACAGTGTAAAATGGTGTGGTGTATTTATTGTTTAATACATTTATAATTTAGTTGGTTTGTCATAAGTCCAGTAGTGATGCAATGCATGGAAAATGAATATTAAGATTCAAGATTGTAGTCTTCAGGGTCATGGGAACATGTAATCTGAATGGTGGGTACTGAGGTAGTGATCTGGACATAATGTGTCTATCTTCTGATGGCCTGTGAAGATACACTCCAAATGCTACTCCAAAACGTTGATAACCGTGTACCAGACTGTATGGTGTCCTAACCTAGACATGTTATGAATCCTCCTCACCTTAAGCACCGCAAATCATGTAGCAAAGAATATTAAGAACTGAGGTGTGGACGAATATGTCACAATGGTACAACTGAATTACAGAAGAGCAGTGTGTATTTTAGAGACACAGTATTTAAGATTATGTACTTTTTCCGCCAATTATTTATATTTTGCCCCTCAAACTGAGGCAATGAGAACTGGAACACTTTCTGGTTACAGGCATCATCTATATAAATACATATTTTAGGACAATCACACACTCAAAATTACTTACAATGTCAAATGTTCTCAAAGTACAAACAACTTATACAACAGTCAACATACACAAAAACACAAAATGTAATACTAAACACAAGTTCAATAAGCAGAATGTATGTACATAAAAGAGAATGTATGATCATATACAGACAATAATGAAAGTTCATTGATGTTGTTTTTTTCACAGTTTTTAGTTTAATGACAACAAACTGAAGATGGATTATTTCACTGAAGTATCATTATTTTTCCACCATAATTCCAGAGGACACTAATGCATTTGTCTCTTCTTGGCACAGTTTTCACATTCACTGCTCGGGAGGGTCCAAATTTTTACCTTTTCAGCAGCATTTCTGCAGTGTTCCAAGTACTTACTCATACTACTATGTCAGCAATGAAAAACTTAGCACAGTCAGGATAGTGTCTGACACCAATTAAGCTGTCAATTTCCTTGACAAACACAATTGCTGACAGACATCTGTTTTACAATTTACCAACAATAAATGTGAAAATAATAAAAATTTCCTTCACAGTTGAGTATGATAAAAACAAAAAAAAAAAAACACAAAACAAACAACTGAAATACATGACACCATTTGTGATTGAACTTCTGAGCACAATTTTCCTTGCTCTGTGATCAGAACACTGATAACTACTCCTAACTTGCTCAGCTAAGCTCACTTTCATCATATTCCATCAACCAGGTTTCACAAGACTGTGCATCACATTGGGCAGCAGGTGATAAGGCACACTCTGTTTTTTAGTTTCATACAGCTTCAATATGTCCTCCCACTTAACAGTACCAGTAGGTTGCTCGCTGTTTGTTTTAATCTCACACCCAAGATTCAGTGTACTGCAAGGCATGCTTGGTCCCTCTGCTCGCAGCTGCGCCCTGTGTACAAATGAAATCAGAAAATACATAAATGAAATTTCTTTTCATGTGGTGAATGTCCTATTTACATTTTTAATGCAAGATGAACCCAACTGGTGAAAGAAATTGTAAACAAGTACAGTGTTGGTTACAATGTATTGGCCAATTGTTGACAATTTCTTCTGACTTCAACATAAGAGGGTTGAAAAAACCTTGGAGACGAGTGAATTTGGATGCTACGATTTGACTTCAAAATATGTGATGTGAAAATTAATTCTAATGGCAATGTTATGAAACAAAACAGTAATCACACTCCTTGGTTAAGGAATGATCACTACTGACCAACAACTATCTTCATACACACTTGCTGTTTCAGTCAGATTAATCACACTTTGTCAATACCAAAACACTACTATTATTACAAAAAAAAATTTCACACAATTGTAATAATGATAACATACTCTTACATTGTGTTAACAATTCCCTGGAACTGCCTTAAAAATTCAGAACCATAAAAATTCCTGCATCTAAATGTGAAATGTCCTCCACATGTAATACATTACCTTTAAAATATCACACCCAGCTCCAGTCATGTGATACAACTTGCCTGCTAAAGTGCCTTTCTCTGCTATCTATGCAGTACAAGCTACAGGCATTGAGCACCAACTACAATAACGCATGTAGGTACTGCTTGGGGGACCAGAAGACCTTATTTCCAGGGGTCCATTAAAATTGCTCCAGGGTGGTTTCTTACATCTGTAACCAAATGCATAATCTATGGTGAGCATGACGTTACTGTCTTGTTCCATGCAAAGTTGTAAGAGCCTACAGCATCAAATGTGAAGAGCATCTTTCTCTTTGTAAACACTTCCAGAAAGCTCAGTCATAATACTAATTCAGCGCCATCATTTCTGCTATACATATGATATATAAATGCATCTTCTACCCTAAACATAAAGGCAGTCAAATCTCCAAAACGTTAGTAACTAGCCATCAGAATGCACAGTGTCATATCCCAGGAGCTAGTTGTGATGTTTCAGGCTTAAAGACAAAAAATTGGCAGCATATGCATATTATTATTCTTGCTGGTACTTGACCAGGTATGGCTGCAACTCTCTTAGCAGGAGGAAAATATGACCAAGCTGCATTTAATCTGCATTTAAATTTGATATCTAATGGGCAACTAAATCCACAGTATTGGTAGAGGTTCTGCCACAGAAAAAATTTTACTGCAGTGTAGGCTTACTGTTCAGGATGATAGATAGTACTGTGTCACCTGAGGCAGCAATGGAAACTTCAGACTGCACATTGAAGGGTCTTCAGAGAAATAAAATAAATGTAGAAGGAGAATGTTTGTATAAGCTGGAGATTTTCAACAAAATCTTCCTGTTATTCCTCCAGGAATTAAAGCAGATGAATTGCAGCTTGCATTAAGTCATCTTATGTAGGAAGTAAATTTAAGATATGCTGCTTGAGGACAAATTGCTGGTGATACTTGTGTTGAAGTCACAAAAAATCATTGACATTTAGGCAGTGATGGAATAAATAAATCTTGGGTAGGGTTTATACAATTGCAAAATACTGGAAATGTAATACTTAACTATCTACTGAACTACAGAACTTGCAAGTATCCTTAATCACTATATGGATCGAGTTTGGTTAAGGGAACAAACAATTTTAGCAATTAGAAGTGATGCTGTTGATGGTGCAAATATGGGAAATACTTGACAGAATGCCAAGCATTTAAAAAGCAGAAGATGGTAGATCTGTTGATGTATTATTATTTTTATCCTTGTTATCACCTATATGAAGGGTATTTACAATTATACATCTGAAACAAGCCATGTTTCTAGGGTATTTAGATTTGCAGCTGTTCTCTATTTACAATTTGTGCTACATGTAATGTTATTATACCCATGAAATATGTTTTATACTTTTACGTTAGCACTTTCCGTACTATGTGTGCAGTGCCCAATATGGCTGTTTTTTGTATTCCTTTAATTTTGTGCCTTCCTGGTATGTTGCTCAGGTATTGTCTGGATGATTTTTAAATGGTTCCAGTCACCCCTATTATTACTGGTGTCACTTTTGCTTTCGCATTCCACATGCACTAAATTTCTGTTATAGGGTCTTCATATTTTACAATCTTCTCAGCTTCTTTCTTGGTCACATTTCTGTCTCCAGGAATTGCCACATCTATTACAATGAATGTTCCTTTTTCACTATCATGGATTATGGTGTCCGGTTCATTGATGGGAATAGTTCTGTCAGTTTGCACTTATTGGTTCCATAATGTAGTAACCTAACATTCATGACTTGTTTCAACTAATTTTGGTACATGGTCATACCAGTGTTTATTGTTTAATTTTATCCCTGTTTCCTTGATTATGTTAAAGTACAGTTGAGCACACACTCTATCATATCTCTGCATGTACTGTTCTTTTGCCAACAATGGGCATGCTGATATGATGTGTTCCACTCTCTCTGCAAATTGTTTAGAGTGTCTGCATTTGCTATCTGCTTCCGTTCATAATATTTTTGTTGCATGATATTTGGTTTTTAATGTCTGATCTTGTGCTGCTATTATTTCACTTTCAGCCTCTCCTTTCAGATTTCCCTTGGACAGCCATAGGGACACGTCTTCTTTGCTAATTAGCTGTCTATCCGTACTTCAAATATACCAGCCATGCATTATTTTGCTGTCCCATTTTTCCTTTAAGGACTCTCCTGTTTTCGCTTTTATGAGTTGTATGCCTTGCTTTGTTGAGTCATTTTTCTCATTTGATTCGTTTAATACTTCTGCAACCTTCCCTACCACTTTAATTGTTGAATTCATGTTTGGTTGATTGTTTTTGTGACTTTTAACAATATTTACAAATTTACATATTTACTGTTCTTCTGTATATTTGTGTTCAAATGTTCTGCAATATTGATTATCTCTGCTTCATAGGTTGCTTTAATTTATAACAGACTTCTTCCTCCTTCTGCCCTTTTCACATATTGTCTATCTATATCAGCTCTTGGATGATGCATTTTATAGAATGTTAGTATCTTTCTGGTTTTCATGTCAATTTTTCTAATTTCTTGTAATCTCCAATTAATAATACCAAAACTGTTCCTTAATACTGGAACAGCTGAAGCTCCAATTACTGTAATTGTATTCTTGGCATTTAACTTGGATTTCAGTATCATTCTTAATCTCTTGGTGTATTCCTGCTTCAATCTCTCTTTCGTTTGTTGGTGTTATTTGCCCTCACTTTCTTCAGTCCCTAGGTACTTGTATGTTTTTCCCTGTTTGAGCTCTTGTATTTCTCTGTTGAGTCAAGTATTAGATTTTGTGTTTGAACTAATTTCGCTCCCTTGAGTACAATTTTAGCACACTTGTCAAGTACAAATTCCATATGGATATCATCACTGAAGGTTTGAACTACTTACATTTGTTCTTGGATTTCTTCCTCTCTTTTACCTATTAGCTTCAAATCATCCAAGTAAAATAAATGTGATACTTTTGTTTTTGTTGTGTGTTCTTCATACCCTGTGTTCAACTTGTTCAGCTGTTCTGTGAGGGGGGTTAAACTAATGCAAAATAGCAGTGTTGACAATGAGTGTCCTGGAAATATATTATCTTCCCATCTGTATATAGGTGCATACGTGGGTACTTGTCTTCCAGTAACTCATGGCTTTCTTAGTAAAAGATATTATTTTATTATTAATCCCAATTAACTGTAAGGATTTGATTATCCAAATGTGAGGCACACTGTCAAAAGCTTCCTGATGCAATGCATACATTTTTCTTCCTACTCTTACATTCCTGTAATACTTCTTTTGATATTAGTAGCTGATCTTTGCATCCTTTTGATCCTCTACAGCACCCTTTCTGCTCTTTGAGCATCAAATGTCTGTTGTCAATATACTTTTGTATTAGTTTCTGTTTTTGTTGTTGTTGTTGTTGGTGGTGGTGGTGGCGATGATATATATATATATATGATGCAAATTATCCAACTGAATTCTTAAATTCTTTTGACATAGTGGGGTTGCCACAGCTCATATTAAATCTTGAAACTGGTGCACGAATAATGTTGCTACGGAACTTCAATCCACTGACGCTTTGTAATGCCACTAGACTGGTAGGTGAACAACAGTCTATGATCTTGAATTACACCAAAGCAAAAGATTAAAACAACCCAAAATACACTAATTTCTGAGTTCACATAATTCAGACAACATTTCTGCAAAAATTATATTGTAGTATACAAATGCAGATGCATAAATCAATAAATAAACACACATGTGTGTATCTATATGTATTTACTAATAACAAAGAGCAGTTAGGCTACAGAAGCTGATACATTTTTATTTGTGCTGACCTGCAGCAATTCAAATGTCAGAGAAATGCCCAGACACAACACAAATAATACAAAATAAAATTTTAGTTCAAACAATTCAGACAGCTGTTGTGTTAACAGTTGCAATGTGTGTGTTGAATATTAAACATGTCTTGTACACCAAAGTAGTTCATAGTATTTATTCCAACTATTACACAACAATAAAAAAACAAAAGACAAACTCTTGTCTTTTTATTGTTCGCGTACCACCAGATGACCCTTATCTTAACACCAGTTGGTCGCATACCATCTGTTGAAAGGCACTGTCTCAATATGTCCCATAAATCCTTCACAGTATGTTAACAACCGTCAGATGCGGCTTTCACGACTCGCTCTTTGACTGCCTGACTTCTGCAGATGGCGCAGATAACTTGCCTCGAAACGTCGGTGACTAACTACCAATTTACGCTGCGTAACATCCCAGAAGAGCGATTATCTCATTTACGAGGCACATGACGGCGGAAGCTTGAAATCACCTTCACGATTAATTCAAATTTTCATGCATATGTTGTTACAGTAAAGTCCAGTTTACTAAAATCAGAAATAGACTTTTAGATATATTCCATCAAATGTCCAATGAAACGTTAGTGAGCAAATCCGATTTCAGCCACACTGATTTGTAGTAAATCCTAGTAACACAGGCTCCTAAATGGAACTTTTCGTGTAAGGAGTAAACTTGCAAATTTTTGGTTTACACTCGTCAATTGTCGCTAAATTTATTTTACCATTCAGGTTATTAAGCAAGTTTAATACGTTCCACAGGGTCCCGTTTGAAATTTTGTCTACTGCATAACGTAATGCACGCCTTCCGATGGAATTCTTAAAGCACACATCATATGAAACACCTTAATGGTGCAAGACCTCACGCACAAAATCAGGCAGATCTTACCAACAAGAAACATTTAAATATGCGTTTTGAAAATAATTAATTTCTCTGCATTTTTCAAGGGCAATCCCAAACCTGCGAAGCGTCTATTAAATTCGCGGTTGGTCCGGCCGTCTGTACGCAAAAAACAGCTCGATAAATGTTGCACCTTGTACCTTCACACTATAGGGGGACCGCGGTAGCACAGTGGTTAAGGCGCTGTACTACAAATCGGAATGTCGCTGGTTCGATCCCAGCTGGTGTCAGTGGATTTTTCATTGACATAAAATCCTTCCGATCACACTATGGCCCTGGGGTCGACTCAACCTCGAACAGAAATGAGTACCAGGAGTATTTCCTGGGGGTAAAGGGGGCCGGTGCGTAAGGCTGACAACCTACCAACATCCTGTGCCGTTGTCACGAAATCTGGGAACCTTAACTTCCTAGAACCCCCTGGGTCCCTCCGGGCCCGTAACGGAACTGCTTTACCTTTAACTTCACACTATAACCCCGCTACTTGTTTCGATGTTATAGTTTGAGTAAAACTTATTATATCATCGGATCTTTAAAGAACATTCTAAGTAACCGTATACTCTGGAATATTTACTTCGCCTATTTTCAATCGTGACTGAGATGTGGCATTATACTCTGGGGAGGAACAAGAGAAAGTATTAAAAAAGTGGTTAGATTAGTTACAGGTATAAAAGAATATGAATCATGTAGACAGAAATTTAAAGAAAATAGAATTCTTACGGTGACGTCACTATGTTTTAGAAGTTTTTTGCTTTGTAAAGAAGTACAAGGGAAATCTGAAGCAAAACGTTGTGATTCATGAACATAATACGAGAAGTAAATATGACATGTATACACAATTTTGTAATGCACTTTTTTTTTAATGTGCGTTAAACATGGGTGTTAAGTTGTATAAATACTTGCCTTCAAAGATAAAAAGTTAGATAATTTAAATCGCTTTAGAAAAGAAGTGAAATTAGCTTTGTTGAATAATTCGTTTTATACGCTTGAAGAATTTTTACAGGCCAAGTCAGCGCCGTAATGCTGTTAACAGTTGTATGTAGTTGGTGATGTTTGTGTTTCCTTTTTTGACAAGTCCCAAGTTACAATGTAAGAGACTGGATGTTAAAAAATGTATTATATAATATAATTCAGTAATAATTAGCTATATTACTATATTACATTATGCTCTAGTATTTTATACTATTATGTAGTATTTTATCATTTCATTCGGGTGTATGTTGTAAAATATTGATATTATTAACAGTATTATGTTGTATATATATATAGCTATATTATGTTTGACGTATCCAGAGTCACATGTATGGCTGGTTTTATTGAAAATAAATAAATAAAATATTAATAGACAGTCTTCAGACGAAAATTCTTTTTTACACGTCGCGATGCATTTAAGATGTCCTTAAAAGCGACGACAAAACAATACATTTACTCTAAGTCATTTCTAATATGTTAATAATATCTTTGCTTGTGTTCTTATGAAGCATCAATTAAATTGACTCAATGAGAAATCGCTTTGTCCACGTATCACCCATGATTTGCATGTATGTAAGTCTATTCTTGTTTAAAATATCTACATTATCATTGCGCACTTTTTTATTTATTTCCAAGCGGCGTGATGCTGAGTTTACTAAAATCTGTCAAGTCGTAGCAACTCTCATTCACACCTGACAATTTAACGACCACTGTACACCAACATCTACACGCTCTATTGCGTGCAACTCGAGCGAACCTCAGGACATACCTATCGTGGTGAAAAATTCTTCCATCGGATTGGTAGGCATGAATGATTTCCAGTCTAACGCACTTATTCTGCAAGTCTTACGGTCTTCGAAGAACTTTAGGAAGATACTTTTATGTATAAATTTTCAAACACATACGAACAGCGAGCGGCAGATGTCCTCTGAACTTATGACAAAAATTACAAAGACCGCTCATCGTTGATAATAATTAAACAAAGCTGATTTCCATTTACATTTACGTTTCGACATATACATAAATATATTTTTCATTAAAATAAAATTAAGCGCCCTGTTGCCACTTTATTAACATTTTAACTTCTCATTTTTCCAATCAGATATCAACAAACAAACAAACAAACAAAAACAAAAACCGTTGAACTCTGAGCAATTTTAGAACTCGTTATTTCTTGTATTCCATCTTATAGTATTCATTCTCCATATATTGATCATATCCTCTCTTTTAATTTCAAAACGTTCCAATCATTTTATCCTTCCTTTGTCGAAGAACTTTTGCAATTCATATCACGATTTTCATTTCATATAATCTCCTACTTTTTTCTTCTTCTTTTCCTTTTCCCCTCATTCCTACCTTTCATTTACATTGGCATCTTTCACTTGTTATTTTCCTTCTATAATTTATGTTTGTATTCTTTCGCCATTTAAATTTCCATTACTAGTTTTAATTTTCATTACTCTCCTATCAATCTCTTTGTCAGTCCTTTCTTATTAACACCTTTATATTCAAGTCTATTTCTTTATTTAGTTCTAATCTCATGTATTTTTCACGGATCTGTCTGTATCTACCTGCCTTGTTTTTGAGTTGAAAATTTCTGGTTTCTGTCTAGGGAAGTAAGACTGGAGTTAATGTTTATTTATTGTTACATAATGTAATATACTCCGTCTATACACAACTATATAACAGGACAGTGATATTTATATATACTCAGATCACACAATGTCATAATGTGATCTGAATATATATATATAAATATCACTGTACTGTTATATAGTTGTGTATAGACGGTGTACATTACGTTATATAATTTTGTTACTACACAACGGGATGGCCTCTGTCAAATTTATTTATTGTGTTTATGTTTAATATTACACTTTTCGCTGGCGTGATTCAAAGCACTGTAGTGCACAGGTATGTAAAAATGTAGGTTTTACCTCCTGCCTTCATCTTTAGGAAGTTTCCTCATTCCTGTACTATAAAAATGGAAGCAGCATGTTTCTCCGAAACTTTTATCCCGGTCCAACAAATTGCATTGCATCACACGTTGGAAGACAGTCATCTCCATATACACCGCCGTGAGAACCTCGATGTGCACGTGTTTTTAACTTGTATGTACCAGAATTTGAAACTGTTCCACACTGTCCACATTGTCCACAACAAATAGTACTACTGACAGTGAAGGTTTAATGACAAGTGACAATAAAATAACAACTTCCTTCAACACTTCTCTACAGGTCACTCATCTTCGGAGTCTTATAACATTTTGTTTTTATACTTTTGTAGTTCAAGGAAATTAGTTGCTCTTATTTCTTTAACTTATCCATTAACATAATCTGTGTATGCTATAATAATATTTGCTTGACTGTCAGTAGAATTTGTCTAGAAGATTGTTTTGTTAACATTTTTTGTACATGTTTCAAATGTCACATCCAAATATTTTACATTTTGCTCAAATAAAATTATTCGATGCCAAAGGGATAGAGCGACTCTTTAAAGCCAACGAGTTAGGAAATATTCGCGGTGTCTGAGACTACCGATGTGTCCTCTTTGTTACTACTGCTATAAATTTTCTCCCTGTCAACACAGCAGGTTTAGAGTCAATTATGTTCCATTGCTTTATTTTGATATTTTCTTTAGCCTCAGATCGTACTTCGCAGACAGCCCGTTCTCCATTCTTATTTTTAGATCGTTAATTATTTCCTCGGCTTCAGCTCTCATTGCACGGAGAAGACTGTCTGAGTTGTTATTTTTAGTCTGCGAACTCTTGCTATGGTATCACACCTTACAGAGAACATATTCTGTGCCCATTATAAAGACCAATCACATATAAACCTACGTAGTGCTCCACGTACCGTGTCTGCTATTTTTACGAGTTTTTAACAGAAATCGAAATATGTCGACAAATGCTCGTAAAAATTTCAAATAATAAATCTCACAAAAATCCGTACATTCGGACACGGACTATTCCATAGAGACCGACCGACGGACGGAAAGGCATGACGTGGCTAATAGTGACTTTTCTCAGATACTTTACGAATGGCCTATAACACTATGGGAAAAAAATCTAATGAAACACCGATTTAAATTCATTCGAAAATCAGAATGAATTGTGTCAGCCGAATAACTCACCAGCTAAATTCCTGGAACTGAACACAACGAGGCTTCATATCCAAGAAGTCCCGAGTTTGAATCAGTTACACAGTAATTTATTCTGACTAAAGTTTCTTGTAGCTTACTTAGTTCCTAGTCACAAGCAGCAGTAGACGTAAGCACTGGTAGCTGTTGTGATGTGCCACGTTACCTCCACATTACATTCGCACGATAAGAGCGCCTGACGCAAGAAAAGTTATTCATCTGACCAAAGCTTAGGCAAAATACAAATCCAGAAACAGAGATAAGGCTCAGTTCATGTCTCGCGGAATATATATTACGAACGACAGGACTATTTCGCCATTTAAAGACGAAGAAACTGAAAGTCCTTCCCTATCCAATGCTCCTCCCCGGCTTACGAAGGAGATATGCGTTTCGAAGCTTCCCAGACTTGTCCATTTCTCATTCTGGTAACAGCATTGTGTAGAGGAAGATTAGTATAATGCACTGGCAGAACGAAACTGACAGGGAAAACCCGAAGTACTAGGGCAACCTGTACCAGTGCCACTTTGTCCACCACAAATCTCACACGGAATGGCCTAGAGGTGAACCCGAGCATCCTCCTTTACAAACCAGCGACTAACCACCTCAGCTATGACACGAGAATTAACCTCACGTTTATTAAAATATTGAGTTCGTACTTCCCAGAACATGCACCTCTTCTCGATTATAAGGGCCAATCAGTTAATGGTGCATAGGAAAACAGCCACTGTTTGTTCTGAGGTCTATAAAATTCTCATGAGTCTCTGTGGGAAAGGTTTAGAATTAGTGATGTTGAACATATTGGTATTTAAGGTAACCTCTACGCCTTAAATGCATGATGAGGAACACATATCACTTCTGTTCCTAACAATAAATTGTCAGTACAAATAGCACAGGAAGGAAGCCTGCCAATTACATAGACTAAGAACATGGGGTGAAACGTTGCAATTATTGTAAACACGTGTGTGGGGTTGTTGGTGGATGGGAGCACAATTCTACCATGCGAATATCTTCGACTTCTCTGTGTTGTCTGGCCTGTTGCCATGGTTACGCAGTAGGTATATTGCCTATATATCTTTCACAGAGGGCTAGCGCTAGAATGCAACAAGCAAGGGATGAGGTGGGAATGAGATGCCCGATAGCGCATGGCTGTGCTGCTAGACGGGGCCAAACAAGAATTCTATCCACTCTCGACGCGACACTTCCTTTAGTCCTACACCTCATCCCTCGCCCCGTGTACTTGTTTTGTAATATCCAGTCTACTGCACGTGTTATAGAAAGGCAATGTAACATCTAATGTAGGAATGTCGCCTCTGCCTGGTGTACTTTTCAGCTATCATTTGGCAGGTTCGTTTTTCCGGTAAGCCATGAGTATATCATGCGACACCCTAACACGTGTTTTTTTGCAGTCGACAACTATTATGCTACCAGTCAAATTACAGGAACGTATTTGTAGATTCGGGAGTGCGCAACTCAGTGACCGTCATGACAATTGAAAATTGAGTGACATGTCACTATGGTAACGTGCGGTACAACACACGACAACAGAAATATACACACTGCGTGTTCGTAGCTTCAAGCTACATTACGTCGCGAACTCACCGTCAAAGCTTGTGGCAAAAAAAAAAACAGTGCAAGAAGTGTTATGGCAAGCTACACTCCGCTCCTGTTCCACAGGAAACCGCCTCAGTTATATCATCGTGAACCGGGAGGTGATATCGAAGATGACATGATGTCACTCTATTCGGTGGCAGACGTCACCCTTCCCAGGATAACATCCCGTGACATGAGGAGGCGAGTTGTCCAGCTGAGGAAGGTGGAGAAGTCCAACGACAGCATTCCGGTAAGTTGTAACCATTTGTACTTCAGCACATAGAGGACCAAAAATGTGTTAAATGGTGCTACCTCTAGCTCACATGGTAGGACGAGAAACACACGCAAAATTTTGAGGAAAACAAATTCAAGAGAAAATTTGACGTTCAGGTGACCGTGCATCTTGATAATTTCTTATAATAAAACCAACTAGATGCATTAATTTCTCTAATTTATTTTTGAAATATAACTCTACATGTTTTGGACAGTTCCTCTGTCCATCATCGGGGGTTTTTTCACCGTACATACGGCAATGGTATATGTCATACAGGTTTGCTGAAAGCTTGCGAGCAGGATCAGGACGGAACTGTCCGAAACATGTAGAGTTCCATTCCAAAAATAAATTTGAGAAATTAGTGCATCTATAGCTGCTACTAAGGAGATTGGGCTAGAAGTAAATGCTCATAAAACTAAGTACATGACCGTGTCTCGAGATCAGAACGCAGGACGAATTCATAGTATGAAGGTTGATAATAGTTCGATTGAGAGGGGGGAAGAGTTCAAATATTTGGGAACAATGTTAACAAATCAAAATTCTATTCAGGAAGAAATTAAGAGTAGGCTGAAGTTAGGGAATGCTTGCTATTATTCGGTGCAGAATCTTCTGTCATCCAGGTTGCTGTCCAAAAATTTAAAGATCAA
>Ga0123355_10011713_pt1 | contig 13542 bp, 9 predicted proteins | sample TergutEmb28metaG_3_FD_89872 | JGI IMG/M metagenome (GOLD analysis project Ga0123355, IMG submission 89872) | Embiratermes neotenicus P1 segment gut microbial communities from Petit-Saut dam, French Guiana - Emb289 P1 | ecosystem: Host-associated > Arthropoda: Insects > Digestive system > Gut ...
AGAAATACTGAATACCGATGACTTTGTGATCCAGGCTGAAAATGTATTTCCGGATGAAACCGTGAGGAGCGTGCGAGTGAACCGTAGCCGGGGTCGCCATTATTGTTTTTCTGCCTCCCGAGCTGCCAGCCACTTGTCGAAATCTTCCTGGCTGACAACGTGCACCACGCCGTGCATCTTATAATGCCCCAACCCGCAGAGTTCGGCGCAGGCAATTTCATACTCGCCAACCGCCGTGGGTTTGAAGTGCATATGGATGTTGAGCCCCGGAACCGCGTCCTGCTTGAAGCGCAGCTGCGGCACAAAGAAGGAGTGAATCACGTCGACCGAGCGCAGGCTCAGGTCGACCTCGCGATTCACCGGGATATACATCGTTCCCGTCACGACGTCGTCCTTCGCCGACGGATCGGACGTGTCGAGCCCAACCGCAGCCTCGGCACCTGCCGAGGGATCCATCAGGCTCGGCTTGGTTCTGGCATACGTGCCATCCGCCCCGGGATAGCGGAAGTACCACGCAAACTGCATGCCGGTGACTTCCACCTGCACTGCGCCGGGTTCGGCCGCCTCAAAGCGCTGGCTTGCCCACACTGTGCTTCCCATAAGGTTAAGCCCGACAAACAGAATCGTGGTCAGCGTCGTCCAGGCAATCTCAAGCCGGGTGTTCCCGTGGGAATAGGATACCGGCGGGGACGATGGCTTTTCCTGGTATCGCCACACGATGTATCCGAGCGACATTTGCGCCGCCACGAACACAATCCCCATGATGATGAACGTGAGGGTAAATTGATGGTCGATCCAGGCTGTGGCAGCAGAAGCGCCTACCGGCAGCCACCAGGTCCTGGCGACAAAGAAGTATGTGCTGATCAGGGTGATCAGCCAGATCAAAACCAGTAACGCGAGGCCCATTCCACACTCCTCCCCGAGGTTGAGGACGACTTGAAAAAGGATTTCCCCACGGCTGGCCCACGCGTCCCTTCGCGCAAGCACCAGTCGGCGGCGAGTTTAACACAGTCGCGGAACAAAAAAGCAAGAGAAGTTATGCCGAAAGAATTGTCATGGCGAACGCGGGGGCGAGCCAGCAGCAGGTAATATGTGTAGATCCTCTGGAATGAATGGGAAATGAAGATTGTTCTCGCCTCGGAATCTCCCTTCCGCAAACGCGCCCTCGATCTGATCGGGGTGCCCTATGAAACTCGACCGAGCCACCTCGATGAGAGAGCCATCCGCGACCATGACGCTGTCCGGCTGACGCGCCGGCTGGCGGAAGCGAAGGCACACAAGATCGCGGCCGAGTTTGGTGACGCCCTGATCGTGTCCGGGGATGCGGTCGCCGCCATGGGGGCAAGAATTTACGAGAAGCCGAGCAGCAGGGAACAAGCCGCCGAATTCCTGCGAGAGTTCTCGGGAAACCATTTTCAATTTTTGACGTCGCTCGCAGTCTTCCATACGCGAACTCGCCGCATGTTGTCCACCGTGGAAGTCTCGGATATCTTCTTTCGTCCCCTGCTCGAACGGGAGATCCAGCGGTACGTCAACAAGTACGATGTGCTGAATTATGCCGGCGCCTTCGAGAACGATGCCGTCCTTATGTTCGCCGACCGCATCGCGGGAAGTTACAACCTCGGTACCGCCCTTCCGCCGAGCCGTTTGATCCTTATGCTGCGCGAACAGGGAGTCGAGATTTAGTCGGTCTGCATTCTCGGTTTTCCCGGTTGCGGATTCCTGCTGGCCCGACCATACTGGGACCGCGTCCCGTTGTCCGCGACGACGAATCCATATTCGACTGTGTCGGCTTCGCCAGTGAGAACCGCAAGCTTTCCGGGGCCCAAGGGGCCCGACGTAGATGGATTGACATCCGGATATTGCCACCCTAGGATGCAATACGGGCGTCGCGGCGGCTACGGCTGGAGAAGGAGAAGGAACCCATGAGCCTGCGGTCCTTTATCGGCAAACAATTCATCGATGTGATTGATTGGGTGGAACCGGCTGATGGAATCCTGGCCTACCGCTATCCCATGCAGGATCGCGAGATCCAGAACGGCGGCAAGCTTACCGTGCGTGATTCGCAGCTTGCCTTGTTCGTGAACGAAGGCCGCATTGCCGACCAGTTCGCTCCCGGTCTCTACACGCTCAACACGCAGACACTTCCAGTTCTTACCTACCTTATGAACTGGGACAAGGCCTTCCAGTCGCCCTTTAAGTCGGACGTCTATTTTTTCTCCACGCGAACGCAGACGGACCAGCACTGGGGCACACCGAATCCCGTCACGGTGCGCGACAAGGAGTTCGGTGCCGTCCGGCTGCGTGCTTTTGGCATCTATTCCTATCACCTCACCGATCCCAAAGTGTTTCATGAGAAGATCAGCGGCACACGCGACCAATACGTGGTTTCCGATCTGGAAGGCCAGCTCCGCGAAACCATCATCGGCGTATTGGCCAACACCTTCGCCCAAAGCAATGTGCCCTTTCTGGATATGGCGGCCAACCAGACGCAACTGGCGCAACGGGCCGCGGATCTGCTCAAACCGGGGTTCACCAGCCTGGGTTTGTCGCTCGATACGTTCGTTGTGGAGAACCTTTCCTTGCCCGACGAGCTGCAGAAGATGCTGGACCAGAGAATCGGCATGAACATAATCGGCGATATGAACAAGTACACGCAATTCCAGGTAGCGCAGTCCATGCCGATTGCCGCAGGCAACGAGGGCAGCGGAGGCGCGGGGCTGGGTGCGGGGTTGGGTGTAGGAATGGGCATGGCCCAGACCATGATGAACAGCATGAAGTCGGCAACCGGTGGCGGGGAGACAGCGCCGGCCGGGGTCGTTCCCGCACCGGCAACAGGCACCAAGTTTTGTATCGAGTGCGGCCAACCGATGCCGGCCACCGGCAAGTTCTGCCCAAGCTGCGGCAAGCCACAGTCCTGAATAAAAAGTAACTTTGCAGCGGAAAGCGTTGTGGTTGCCGCAGGGAGCTTCCGACTCCTTGTGCCTGCCCGCGCGCCGGTCCGCAGTCACGCTTGTCGAGCGAAGGGCTGACGGCTTGTTGGCGGAAGCAACCATCGGCAAGACTGCGGGTACCCACACGCGTTTTGTCCTGTCGCTTGAACTGCGCCGCACAGCTTGGGCGAGATCGTTGAAAACTTCAGTTGTGGTTGCTATACCAAAGCAGCAAGCACATTATGGCCGCGATGATTGCAAGAACCAAGCTGCCTATCTTCCAGGCACTGTACGGACGTTCGCCCTCGACATCTCCGGTTCGGGCGTTGACCACCACGTGATAGACCTTACCCTGAAACTGGTAAGCTCCGATCCACACCGGCAACAAAAGGTGCAGGAAGAAAATCCTTGAGTAGGCAGTATGGGCAGACAAGACACGCTGTTCGTCGCCGCCGATGTCCTGTCGTATCCAGCCCTCGATCTCGGGGGCCATGATCGCTTTGGCGTGCTCAAAGCCTTCGGCCAGCTCGATCTGATATCGCTGGGCGCGAAAACCGGCCAGATATCCGGGTTCATAGCCGCAGAGCGCGTTCAGGTCCCAGGGTTCGAGCTTGTTCAGTCGCGCCTCCGGCACAGCTTTGGTAGCCGGAATCAGCACATTGTTGAAGTCTCCGGAGACGGTTCCCGATGCCGGATCCCAACGAGTATGCTGCACCTCGCGCGTACGCTGCACACTGTTGCCATCGCTATCGGTCTCAGTGTAGGTCTCGGTTGTGTAGTAGTACTCTCCCCGTTCCCCGGTGTAAGCCGTTTCGGTATGGCAGTAATAGGTCCAAAAGGGGAGATACACGCCGTTAATTCCCTCGGGACGGGCCAGGCGCTTCAAAGCATTGGGAGCGAACCAGCGCGAGCTAAGCCAGTGTTGTAACTGCATCAGCGCCCCTTGCTTGGGCACCTTGGCCGGCAGGAGGCCATCGGGCGCAATGAGCGGGTCCGCGGCCTTGGGCTGGGCGACGATTGGACTCCCGCAGAAAGAGCAGACGCCGGCCACCTCGGGAGGCTCAAAGGCCACCACGGCGCCGCATGCGGCACAGGTTACCTGAAGAGCCTGTGCAGTGATGGCTTCGAGCGGATGGCTGGCTATCGCACTCGTAAAGTCGTGCGCCACCACGTCAGAACCCTTGATCAACGCTTGCGTGTTTCCGCAGTGCGCGCACTTTAGTTGGCCTAATTCCGGGTTGAACCGCATTCCGGCTCCGCAGGTCGGACAGGCAAATTGCTGTTGAACGGCTGTTTCAGGCATGGGCACTCAAATGGGCAATCAACAGGAAGCGCACTCGATCTTAGGTTCCAGCCGGAGGAGTGTCAATCCAGTTGCCGATATCCAGTTGCCGATATCCCCCTGGCAAAGGCGCTGGCGGTTTAGGTTCATGAGTTCCCCGCTCACAGAGCCAATGCTAGCGTTCAGCGTCGGCTAGTCCCCGGGTTTTTAGCCAGCGTTCTCTCGGTTCGGACCCCAGAATCTCCCAGCGGTGCCTCGACCACTTCGAGACTCCACTTGTCTTTTGGTTCCTCCCGGCACAGGTAGCCATAGAACCGGTTCTGGAATACGTTTTGAAACAGGCATCCGCGTCCGCCGCGCAGGATAGGGTTCTCACGGACAGGTTTGAAATCGCCATCTGCGGCGTCTGCAGCAAACACCTTGGTCTGCCACTCCCTGTGATTGGGGTAGATCTCGGTCGAGAGATAGTAGACGCCTGAATGCTGATGGTCCGGTCCAACCGTTCGGTCCAGATAGAGGAGGGTGGGCGCCGCAATCGTCTCGTCAGAAGCGATAAGAACCTTCTCCGGGGAGTTGTCCAGGTCTTCGATGCGAGCCGCGCTTCGGCTCACGATCTCCCAATGTTTGCCGCCTCTGAACCAAGTCAAAAAAAAACGCCCGGTGCGGGGGTCGTGAAATAGATTGGGATTCTGATTTCGCTGATTGGTCGCTGGCCGGACGAGCGTCTCAAGTGTTGTCAGGTGTATGCCGTCGCGTGTGGTCGCCAGCACGATGTAGCTGGTAGGCGTGTCATAGTCCCGGGTGTATGCGACGTACAAGAGATCAGGATCCGCTGGGTTCGCCCGGGCGAGCAAAGTCGGCCAGCGGGCGTTTGTCATGATGGGGTTCTCGGCGTACTTCACCCAGTGCACGAGATTGTTGCTGCGCGCCAGGCCAATTCCACGGCCTTCATTCAGGCCATACCAGCCCCAGTACCGATATCCATCGCGGTTCATTTCCAGGACTGACAGCGTGTGTGGGAATTGATCGCCTTCCCATCGCTGGTGTTTGGAGAGTATACGTCTTGGTTTCCCCAGGTCGAAATACGCACCCCGAGTCGAAGCCTCCTGCGCCGCCGTCGGGTTCAGCATGGCGGAAAGGATGATGGCCGCCAGCAATGATCGGAGGAGTGTGCCGGTATCTTGGTCCGTTTTGCCCAGACCGGATATCACGCCGCTGTCATGGCCTCGGCATTCTCCGAGGATCTAATCCCGAAGAACTGACTAATCGTCGCACCGATGCGCTGGCTTGCCCTTCCGTCTCCATAAGGGTTATGCGCGCGTGCCATGGAGTGGTATGCTTCGGCGTCATCGAGCAACCGGTTACATTCCCGAACGATGCATTCTCGCATTGTCCCGACCAATTTGGCGGTTCCAGCCCGCACCGCTTCCGGCCGTTCGGTTTTGTCGCGCATGACCAAAACCGGCTTCCCGAGAGAGGGCGCCTCTTCCTGGATGCCCCCGGAATCAGTCAGCACCATGAAGGACTGCATGAGCAAGGCGACAAAGGGAATGTAGTCCATGGGCTCGATTAGCAAAACCCGGGAACGCCCTTTCAAGTGGCTATTCACGGCTTCCCGTACGCTCGGGTTTGGGTGTACCGGGTAGACAATCTGCACATCGCTGCGCTTCGCGAGTTCCGCCACTGCACGGCAAATCTGCTCAAAACCATCACCGAAGCTCTCCCTGCGATGTGCCGTAACCAGAATGAGCTTGCGGTTCGGATCCGGAAGGATGGGCAATTCCGGGCAAAGTCCTTCACGTATCTGGTCCCGAACATACAGCACCGCATCGATTCCTGTGTTCCCGGTCACAGTGATCGTCGTCGGTTCGATCCCTTCTTTCAGGAGGTTCTCAGCAGCCCCCTCGGTGGCTGCAAAGTGCAGCGAAGCGATTTTCCCCGCTAACACGCGATTGAATTCCTCGGGGAATGGCTGACCAAAGTCACCGGTCCGCAATCCGGCTTCAACGTGCCCAACCGGAACGCGCATGTAGAATCCAGCAATGGCGCCGCAAAGTGTTGTAGTCGTGTCCCCCTGCACGAGTAAGAAATCCGGACGCTCAGCGATCACTGCGCGTTCCAAAGCCGAAAGAATATTCGAAGTTGACTGGAACAAGGATTGGCCCGGACGCATGCAGTCCAGGTCATAATCCGGGCTTAAGCGAAAGACTTTCAGAACCTGGTCCAGCAGATGCCGATGTTGACCAGTCACGCAGACCCTGACTGCGAGATCCGGGTAGGCTCGACGTAGGTGCCATACTACCGGGCAGAGCTTTATGGCTTCAGGTCGGGTCCCGAACACTACTAGAATCTTGGTCATCAATTCTCCCTTTTCAGTACGGAATGACTGGCACAGCAACTTGCAAATCATGGAAACGTTATCCGGGGCGAACTGTCCGATATTGGGCCTCAATCCCGCCGTGACCGGGTTCACCTGCGGCCGGATCCCCTGCTTCATGAGGGCGTCGAACCGTTCGATGGCTGTATGGTTCCGCGACACGTGGCCCGCGGCACGACCCTGGTAAAGCTCCCAGTCTGCCTCTGGCCGGTCTGCCGCCCATGAAACAACTCTTTAGGCCGGCCAAGCGCGATACCCGAGGCCAACAGCAGAACCCCCGAAAGGCGTCTGTGATAGCTCCGTTCGTTTTGCCTGCCGGGGCTTTTAGTGAGTGACTGCTTGTCTTCTGCGGTGCTTTTCTTGATCAGAGTTGCCGGCATCGTGTAGCGATCCACCGTCTCGAAACGCCTGGTTTTTGCCCATTTCGCCGGTCGACGCCTGATGAAATCGTCATAAAAGGCCCACGCTACCACCGGGATCCAGAGCTGACAGTAAGTAAAGTACATGGCAACGATCGCCAGATGATCGGCGAAGGAGTCGCCTTCGTTCTCGTAGGCCAAGGCGATTACAAGTTGAAGGCAGAACGCGAGAAACGCGAACAGCCAGACCAGCGCATAAGGGCCGCGAACCCCAATGCGCACAAATCCCGCCGCGCCGAGCACGAACAAAACATCAGACGCCGCGACTGCAAGGAAAAATCCATAAAACAGCGAAAGAGAGTACAACAACTCCAATCCGACAGAGAGCGGGCGAATGCGAAGCAACTTGCCGGCGTGCTTCTTGAATACGTGATTGTTGCCGCGTACCCAGCGGTGTCTCTGACGCAACCAGGTCCGGAGGTTCTCCGGTTCCTGTTCCCAAGTCACGGAAGCTGGCACAAAGGCAATCGAATGTCCTGCTTCGTAGAGTCGAAGCGTTAGTTCGGCATCTTCGGTGAGCGCGGATTGATCCCATCCTCCCAGCGACTCCAGCAGCGACCTACGGATAACGTAATTGGTCCCAGGAAGTGCGGTGAATCGCAGCAGGGCCCAGCGGCCGGCCTGCACAATCCATTGGTAGGCAATCCCTTCAATGTTCAGGAACCGCGTCAACAGGTTGCGCCGCCGGTTTAGACAGCGGAAGATACCAATCGCGGCTCCCAGGTTGGGATCGGCCACCAGAGCTTCCACAAGCGGGCGGAGCGCCCACGGTTCTGGGCGGTTATCCGCGTCATAAACTGCGACGATCGGATGCTTGGCGGTAGTCAGACCATAGTTCAGTGCTCCCGATTTTCCACGGGCGGCGATTTCGGCCGGAACCTGCAGCAGAGTTACCCGCGGATCCCCCGCAAACTGCTGGACAATCTCAGCCGTTCGATCCGTACTGCCATCGTCGATGATCAGAATCTCCATCAGCGCCGGGGGATACTGCAAGGCGAATAGTGCCTGGAGGGTGCCGGAGATGACCAGTTCCTCATTGTGGCAAGGCACCAGGACGGAAATCGCTGGCAGCTTTGCATCCGGCACAGACGGAACAAACATTCCCGACCGACGCGTTCGCTGATAAAACCGGTGCCCCAGGAAAAAGAGCAATGCCTGGTAACCAACCATGAACCAGATCACGGCCACGCTTGTCAGGAGGACCGCATCAAGAATAGTGCTGGAATCCATTCATATCCTTTCTTCGCGCTTAGTGGTGCAGGAATTCTCTTCGAAGCGTCTCTGCTCCCTTACCCCACAAACGGCCGCTATAGACAATGTTCGCGGTCAAGGCAAAACGGGAGGCGTTCACATCCATGCGGCCGAGTGTGCGTCCCCCCTCGAGGAAGAGGCCCCAGTGCGAACTTAGGTCAATATCGACACTGGCCGAGCCATCAACCTCGGTTCGGTTCCAACCAAGGGCACGGATGGCGTGCACGTCCTTGGTTATTTGTGAGACCTGCGCCACGACGGAGGGTGTAATCCTGCCGATGCTCCGTTCGCATTTCAGTGCGCTGAATGCGACACCGCGCGTAACATAGCCGGCGGTCAACGCAAGATCGCAGAAGCCGGACTTTTTTTGCAGAATGACAGGAAGCACAGCGTTTGGGCGACTCGTCCCGCCCAGAAACTCGAGCATCGGTTTAACGGCGACTGCAGGCCGATAGGTCCCTTCGGACGCCAGCAAACCCTTCAGGCCCAGATAGCTGTCGTCCGGTTCGGCCTGCAGTTGATCCTTGTTGCCTCGCGAGAAAAGCACGGCTCCAAACCCGGACAGCTCGAGTCGACGGTTGAGGCCAAGGCTGAAGTTGGTCCCGACGGATAACGAATCCGCGACCGTGGTGCCGCGCCCAGAGAGGTATTGTCCAACCGAAATGCTGCCCGGTTCCGGTAGATTCGCATCCTCATACGTGGCAAAAGGCGAGTTAATGCCCCTGCCCGGCTGAACCTGGGAATACAGCAAAGGCGGGGCAACAAACACTGCAGTCAGCGCGAGGCCAAAGTACTTCATCCTTCCGACCGCCTCCATGGTTCTGTCGCGCTGATTCGCAACCGGACATAGAACCAAAGCATAAGGAGCGTGGTGGCGGCGCCAAAAACAACAATGAGTGATGACAATATCTGACTTGACCGGTTGACCACGAGACCGGCGTTCGTGAGGGTTATGATCTCGAGATGGTGCTCTCCCCGCGGTGCGAGAACGACCCACTCGCCGCCATGCCCTTCCACGGGAATACTGGCCGTGTGTCCGTCCACTGAAATCCTCTGGGGCTTCTGCGTGAGAACAATTGCTGCTCTCCCGGGGCTTGTGTAATGAACCACCAGACTTGCGGGTAGGAGGTTAGCGTCTAACAAGTCACAACTCAGGCTTTGCAGCTGGGCAGGTTGTGCTCCGAACACCTGTAAGCTCAGGGCGCCGGTGGAAAGGCGATGACGGCCGGGTGGGATCCACAGACCGTCCACTGCAGTCCATCTCTGGTTATCGAGGGTGTATGCACGCTCTGTCGAAGAATGCAGAAACACGGGAAGCGGCGTATCGACTTCAACGCTATTCCCGCGTACTGCCATTTGCGCGGGTCGCGCGAGGGCAGCTCCCAAAATCGGCCAATCCTGCGATTCGACCGTATGCTCCGCATAAATGGCAACGCGTCCCAGGACTGCTGCTGCCATCACCGTACGGGCCAGCTCGGTTCCCCTTGCGATGGTGGAAGGGAGCGACGTACCATCGATTTCGCGGTCACTTACCACGTTGATGTCGAACATCAGCCGTCTCACGTCCGGCACCAAGTTGCGATATGCCTCAGCGAAACGCTGATACCGGTCCGGAGGTTCTGCCCAGTGTTCTGCGGGATCTTCGATCTGCAGCGTAAAATCGAATTCCTGCATGAGCGCCGCGATCCGACGCGAATTTACCCCCAGCGCGGGCTGCACATACTTGCTGTGAAGGCTGTCCATGGCGGTCACCATGACCTCCAGCCCCCGTTCTTTTCCGACGGGAGTAAGTTCTGTAAGTACGCGGCGATGCCATTCGGTGACAATGTCCTCCCGGTAACTCAGGAATTTAGCCAAAGCTTGAGGATTGCGCTTGTGGTAGTAGGGCGATCCCGAGACGAACAGTTGGGCGGGATCAAAGCCTGCCTTTTTGGCGAAAGCGGTGCGCACATCCTTGTTCATCGGGACGAAGCGCTCAGGTTGCAAGTAATCGGGATATTTTGCATCGAAGTTCAGCTCAGCGATGTTGATTCCGTCCCAGTCGAGTGAGTTCAGCAAGTCCCTTGCCCAGTCCATGGCTGCCCGGAAACAAGCCGGATTCTGAAAGTTCATCGGATAGCGCCAGCCGGGACGTCCATCGAGCCCGGCCGCCGCCTGCTCCCGCCATTCGGGATGCTGCTGCCACATCAGTGGAGTGACCTGGGGAAACATGAACCACGCGTATACAGAAATTCCTTTACGATGACAGGCCCGGATCAGGGCGGCGTAATTGAAGTGATAATGGTCGTAGAATTGCCAGGCCGCGACATAGATCGTACGGATGCCCGCCTGCTTCCAGTAAGTGGCCAAGTTATCAGGGTTGACGCCGCCCCGGTATCCGGGATCAAAGTAGGTCTCGATTCGACCGCCCCGCAGAGCCGAGCGTAAATGAAAGGTATCGGCCACATACTCGGCAAGGTACGGGTACCGACTCATACCGTATCTGGTGTGCATGTCAAACGGTGCCGCGAGGTATAAGTAGTGCCCCTTTCCATATTGCCCGGCGAGCACCACCGGCTGTTTGGTGGCGGTTTCGAATTGAAGTGTCTTGGACCCCGATGGAGGTTCATATCGCCCAACCAGTTCCTCCGGATTCCAGCTGAAGGATGTGCCCTCAATCAGTGTCTCTTGCACTTCGTTCACCGGCAGACGCCAGCCTTTTGCATGCAAGCCGACCGCCGACAGCCAGGGTTGGTCCCCATCTGCCAGCAATGCCCCACCCGATGAAACGTAGCGAAGAATCTGTTGTTGTTGGGTGCCGGTCAAGAGCGCGGCAACCCCCTGCGGAACCACCACAAGCGTCGCCTTTTCGTGGGGGGCCTGTGTGAATTCCGCCGGAGACACAGCGCGAGCGGCAAAACCGAACGTCTCCAGGGCGGTGCGATAACTCTCCTGATTGTTGGCATCGGCCGCCGAAGCATTGGGCTGCCAGAGAATCCACGCTTCGCCTGGCTGTTCATAGTTGGTGGCATCCTGCGGACGTGTGCTGGCGGTCTTCCGCCAGTCTCTTAAGACCTTCATCGCCTCGGCGACGCGACTCGGTCCCCGAGCCTTTTCGAAACCGTCCAAGGCCGCCCATCCCCCGGGCGGCACATCCACATTCAGGGTCACCGGCGCATTCAGCGCTGCGGAAGCAGTCTGCTCAGACAACAGCTTTCCGCCGGAGTCGAAACGGCGCAGTCGCCAAAGCTTGCCATCGGGAGAAAACTCCACCGGACCGGATTGAGTGCGCACCGCGTATCCCTGGCCGTTGACCTCACCACCGAATTCCCGCAGGGAGACAAACCGATAGCCCAGATCGGTAATGCCTTCGAGAACTTGATCCAGAAGTCTTGCATCGAGGAAAGGATGAAAGTAGAAAGACGGCACGCCATCGCGCACGACTCGCATCAAGCGGGCGTTTTCGATTACCACCTCTGGGTCCGGCTTTTCCATTGGCAGATAGCCCAGGTTTTCGGGGACAACATGACGGCCGAATTCATCGGTCACGGGATACGGAAAATACTGAACTGAACCCATGTGCGGCGTGGGCATGGTGCGCTCATTGAAGACTGTGAAGCGCCGCTGCATGGCTCGATAGTCGATGCGAGAAGCAGCGTAGTGCGGCGTCTCGAAGGCGACCGGGAAAAGTTTGTTGGCGAATAGTTCGCCCAAGCCGGCGTCGAGCCTCTTTGTTATTTCTTCTTCGGAATCGCCGGCTATGGGAGCGTTCTTGACTCCATCCCAGAATTCGTAATCATCCCCGGTAGCTCCGTGATATTGATGACTCCAGCCATGCATGACCAGCGTGCCTCCGCGATCGATCATGTAGTGGATGGCGTCGACCACTTTGGGGCGATCCGATAATCGCATCTCGACGTTATTCATCGGATTGCGATAGAGGGGAATGGTAGCGATCTGGAAGGGGGCATGGCGTCGGCTCAACACATCAGCCACCGCTGTTAGATCGCCCGGGTCGGCTTCTGCACTCACATCTTCCATGCGAACCAAGGCCGCCGACTGCGACGCATGATAGATCTCAAGAATATCGTGCAGCAGGTCGCAGAAGACCAAATACCGGGTGCCTTCCTGGGGGGCTGAAAAGGGGTTGTCCGCGAAATACCAGAATCGGAGTCGGTTCATCACGTAAGGCTGGGTTCTGTTGTCGCGTTGCGCGGTCGCCACGACCTTGACGCTGTCGGCTGCCGGTTCGACGATGCTGAGATTGAAGTTGTCCGCGGGGAAGAGTGCGTCTTTGTACCGCACGCGCCAACCTCCCCAGTACGCCCGATCGTAACGGAGGCCGAAGTGATGTTGGGCATCGGAACTGGCCAGCAATTGGTTGATGTGCAGACCCAGCCAGCAGAAAGGCTGCTTTGTGGACCCTACATCCATCAGGAATCCGCGTGGTATGACAGTGCTTGCAACACTGCCAATGTAGAAAGCCGCGCGGTAGTGTGAGAGTTGTCCCCGTTGGTAGTCTGCCAGCCGAATCAATTCGCCCCGGAGCTCGAAGTGGCCAAGCAGGTTCTTAATGTAGTGTGCTCCCAGAAAACCTTCAGCCATCGGCAGGTCAGGACCGTCATAAATAATCGCCACGGTGCCAGACACGGATTGTGGAGGCGCAGGCGTCTGCGCTACGACCGCGATGCATACACAGACTCCGGACAAAAGCAGCCTGGCGGCACGGATGAAAACGTCGAAAGTCATAGACATCCTGGGTAGATTTGATTTCGAAAGCTGGCAATTTACACTGGCAGGGGGGTTCTGTTGACGTTTTCAGGGACGAGGCTTCACTCCTTTCCTCCTTATCGCCACAGTCCCGGGCTCTTGCGCGCGTACGTGGTCACTTGTGACTTACACATTTCCACTGAAGGGAAATGGGTTGGCATCTTCAGCGGAGCCGACCGTCGCAAGCTCGCCGAAGATCAGGGGAAGAGTTTGTGAAATTACCGCTCCGCAGATTTGCAACGGCTGCTACAGGGGCGGCGCTACTCATACTCGTAGCAACTGGGATGCCAATTGTTTCCGGGTTGGCGTTTCATAGTTTGGGGACGCTGCGTAGACATTGGCTTTGTCGCAACTCAGTGGCCGCCGGGTTTGCAAGTATGCGTCGATAACTGCAGAAATATTTTCCTGCTGTGCATTCATTGCACGAGCAAATTGTACATAGTCAGACTACCTATGCAGCAACGAAAGTTAGCGATTAGCTTTGTGACTTCCTTGAGTATCGACAAACATTTTGGCTATGGTTACTGAAAC
>Ga0123355_10011714_pt1 | contig 13541 bp, 9 predicted proteins | sample TergutEmb28metaG_3_FD_89872 | JGI IMG/M metagenome (GOLD analysis project Ga0123355, IMG submission 89872) | Embiratermes neotenicus P1 segment gut microbial communities from Petit-Saut dam, French Guiana - Emb289 P1 | ecosystem: Host-associated > Arthropoda: Insects > Digestive system > Gut ...
CCTGGCGCAAGTCCGCCCACTCCGAGCGTCAGGGCGGCGATGACCGAGATGCCCTGCGGCGAAAGCGCCCCGCCATAAACGGCGAACCCTGAGCATGTAAAGAATCCGAACGCTACGGCGATGTTGCACCATATCGGCACGCCGACCCGTAACAGGAAGCCCGATGACACGTTCCCGACGGCGCTAACAGCAAGAACCAAGGCGCTCAACTGACCCGCCGTGCTGAGCGAAATGCCGTACACTGACGTGAGCAGCAACGGCAGCGCAAATGTGAGAGAGAAGATTTGGCACGAGAACGCGAAGAACACGAAAGCAAGGATAAGACAGCTCGGATAGCTAATGACAGCCATGGCCTCGGAGAAAAACCGGCCCTTTGGATCGCGCGCCGGGGCTGGCGGCGCCGGCGCATACATCGCTAGCAAGGCCGCGTACGTGGTTGCGATCAACGCATTCGCGAGCCAGAAGTTGCGCCAGCCGATCAATGACAACACCGGCGCGGCGAACAGCATCAGCATGATGCCGGCGGGCATATATGCGCTCCAGATAGCCATCACGAAATCGCGCGCGTCGCGCGGAACAAACTGCGCGAGCATGCTCGGTATTGCGAGGACAACGCCAAAGAAGCCAATACCTTCGATGATTCGCGCTGCCAGCAGAACGAACTCGTCCGATGCACAGGCGCCGACCACATTGCCAATCGCGATGGCACCCATTCCACCGATCAGCGATCGCCGGACACCCAGCCGACCGACCACGACACCAGCGCCGATGCCCAGGGTGGCGCCCATCGTTGCGAAGATCGCCACGATCAGTCCCGCCTGATCCAGGCCCAGCGCTAGGTCGCCGCGAATTACCGGAACAGTGATGACAGCCTTGCCAATTTGTGCGGCGGCAACGATCCCGCTCCCTATAAGCAGCGTCGCGTGCAGGCTCCATACGCGTTTCGCCGAATCTGAGGTCGGTTTGCGGGTCAATGTCACGACTGGCCTCCTGTCCGCTGATCCCGAGCGCGGCGTCGAGGTCCATTCCGGCGCCCAATGAGCTAGACGTGCGAGGATCGAGCCGTGTTACAGGAAGGTCTGTGAAGGATCACAAAGCGCGCGCAGCTTAGGACGGGTTGAAGCGGAGCAGGAGATCGGGGTTGCGACGCGGGTGGGTTCTCGGCCGTCCACGTTCGGGACCTTTGACGAAGCGGGCGTCCCAGAGGGAGTCGCAATTTGATTTCGAGTGGCTCAAGCCACCTCCCGTAACCGCTTCAAATGGCTTGCATGCCTTTCGGACGGACACTAAGGTTTGGCGCTTACGGGTCAGAGGCACCCGGCGCTATATTCCGTTCTGAAATGTCAACAAATGTGAGCGCTGTCGCGTGCCAGAAGACGACGACTTTTCAGATATTGAGTTAGTTGATCGGCTATTGCGTGGAGTGCCTGGTGCATTTGACCTGTTCTACCAAAGGTTCGAACGCCTGATTTATCACTGCATCCGCACGCGAGCGGATGCGGCCGACGTCGATGACATATTTCAGAGTTTCTTCGAGCGTCTGATGGAGAGCGACTACCGCGCCTTACAACTTTGGCAACGCGGATCGTCGCTGAAGATCTACCTCTCAAAAGTCATCAGGAATTTCGTTGTCGACTTCGGCCGCAAGAAGCACAGGCGGGAAAGGCGGGAAAATCCCGTCGGCGGGCTATCTGACCTAGAACCGCACGAACCAGAGGGACAAGAGGCGCTCGTGACCGCTTTAGTTCTTAAGCAACTGAGACGGCGTGGGCTTGAGGCATGGGCTAAGCTGGATGGACGAGATAGACTGCTAGTGTGCTACAAGTTTCACCGGGGCTTGACCAATGAGGCGATGGCAGAGCGACTAGACCTAACGAGCGGCGCCCTCAGGACCGCGCTATCACGCGCACAGGGAAAGTTGCTAGCAAGCCTCAAAACATTAGCGCCGGAGTATTTTCCGGCATAACTGTAACGCGACGCCTATCAGCTACGTCATATTGTTGGGCGAGGGCCCACCTCTCTGAGGGGCTAGTAAGCAAGGATCCAAATGGACTACGAGGATCCCATAGATAGACCCGACGACTTCCGATCAACTGATTGGGCAATACTAGTCGCGTTATCGCATCACCAGCGAGACAGCACCCCACTGTCTCAGGATCAAGAACGCCTTCTAGACAGTTGGCTCGATGGTCGTCTGCCATCCACCGATGCCGATCGAGCTGCTGAATTTGTAAAGCACAACGTGTTTGCCGCCGAGCGGGTCCTGGAGAGGCGGCTCATTTCAGCAGCCAACGAAGGACCGGGTGTACCGGCCACTTTGGCCGAACGGGTTTTGACGGCATCTCGGCCTCCGGCAACGAGGCGGCGATGGCCAAAGTTCAGTTGGTGGCAGTGGTCGGGGCTGGGCGCATTCGCGGGGACGCTGGCTGCGATTGCTATATTCAGTCTTCCGTTTTGGCAGCAACGATCTGAGCAGAGCTTCCAGATAGCGATGGTGACAATTGAAGATCGGAAGGTCTTGGCCGAGGGGGTACGGCGGACGCGCGGGATGCAACCGAGGAGCCCACAGCCATCTTCAGGTCGGGAGTCCGTGAAATACCGAGACATCAATGTACCAACGGTTCTGCTTCAACACGCGATTACGAGCGCCTCTACTAACAAAGGGGCTACTGAAGATTCTGAGTTGATGAATTTCCTGCATGCGCAGAACAATACATACAACAACCAAGCGCGTATTTTGATTGATTCTGCGCTTGCAGATAGGGTTTTGGGCAGCACTGAAGGCCTCACAGAAATCCGCGTCTATGATCTTGACGATCTACGGAACGCCAAGATTCGAAACAAGATCAAGCCGACGCCAGAAGACAGACATTTCCTGTTCTTGATCTCAAGAGAGTAGTTTTAATGTACGTGGCGGCAATCGGACGGAGCAAGCCGGTCGTAGTGTTTGAAGGTAGATTAGGCCAGATCGTTCCGGCGACGCTGCTTTGCCTTGTTCTGTTCGTGCCGTGTCTAGCGTTGGCACAGGCACTCGACGAGGCAACGGCGCTAAATCAACAAGTTATCCATCTATATAAGCAAGGGCATTTTTCCCAAGCGGTTCCGCTTGCTCAACGAGCGCTGACCATACGGGAAGAGGCTCTCGGGCCCAACCATCCAAATGTTGCGACAGCGCTGAATAACCTGGCGGAGCTTTATCGAGCTCAAGGTCGCTACGCCGACGCCGAGCCGCTGTACATGCGGTCGTTGGCGATACGAGAAAAGGCTTTCGGCGCTGATCACGCAAATGTTGCCGTATCACTGAACTCCTTGGCAGAGCTTTATCGAGCCCAAGGTCGCTACGCCGACGCTGAGCCTCTGTACAAGCGGTCGTTGGCAATATTCGAAAAAGCTTTTGGTCCTGACCATCCGTATGTTGCGCTAGCGCTGACCAATCTGGCGGGGCTTTACTACACCCAAGGTCGATACCGGAATGCCGAAGTGCTGTGCAAGCGATCGTTGCCGATATACGAGAAAGCTTTTGGTCTCGACCATCCGAATGTTGCGACGGCGCTGAATAACTTGGCGTCCCTTTATAAAGAACAAGGTCAGTACGCCGATGCCGAGCCGCTGTACAGGCGGTCAGTCGCGATTTATGAGAAAGCCTTTGGTCCCGACCATCCGCTGCTTGCCACAGCGCTGAACAACCTGGCGGAGCTTTATCGAGCCCAAAGTCGCTACGCCGACGCTGAGCCGATGTACAAACGGTCGTTGGCGATACGAGCAAAGGTGTTCGGTCTCAATCACCCAGATGTTGCCGCGTCACTGAACAACTTGGCGTTGCTTTACCAAGCCCAAGGTCGCTACGCCGACGCCGAGCCGCTGTACAGGCAGTCGTTGGTGATATTCGAGAAGGCCTTTGGTCCCGACCATCTGAATGTTGCGACAGCGCTGAATAACTTGGCGCTGCTTTACCGAGCCCAGGGTCGTTACGTCGACGCCGAGCTGCTGTACAAGCGGTCATTGGCGATACGAAAGAAGGCGCTCGGTCCCGATCGCCCAGACATTGCCGTATCGCTGAACAACTTGGCAGCGCTTTATCGAGACCAAGGTCGCTACGCCGACGCCGCGCCGCTGTACAAGCGGTCGTTGGCGATTTTCGAGAAAGCTCTTGGTCCCGACCATCCGAATGTTGCGACAGCGCTGGACAACCTTGCGGAGCTTTTTCGAACCCAAGGTCGCTTCGCGGACGCCGAGCCGCTGTACAAGCGGTCGTTGACGATACGAGAGAAGGCGCTCGGTCCCGATCACCCAGATGTTGCCGGATCACTGAACAACCTGGCGTCGCTTTATCGGGAACAAGGTCGCTTTGCGGACGCTGTGTCGCTCGACAAGCGGTCATTGGCGATACGAGAAAAGGTGCTGGGTCACAATCGGCCAGATGCTGCCGCGGCGCTGAACAACCTGGCGGAGCTTTATCGAGCCCAAGGTCGCTACGCCGAGGCCGAGCCGCTCTATAAGCGGTCGTTGGCGATACAAGAGAAAGCGCTCGGTCGCGACCATCCGAATGTTGCGACAGCGCTGAACAACCTGGCGTCGCTTTATGGAGAACAAGGTCGCTTCGCGGACGCCGATCCGCTGTACAAGCGGTCGTTGGCGATACGAGAAAAGGCGCTCGGTGCCGATCACCCAGATGTTGCCGCGGCGCTGAATAACCTAGCCGAACTCTATCGAGCCCAAGGTCGCTTCGCGGACGCCGATCCGCTGTACAAGCGGTCGTTGGCGATACTAGAGAAGGCGCTCGGTCCCGACCATCCGAACGTTGCGACAGCGCTTAACAACCTAGCGTCGCTTTATGGAGAACAAGGTCGCTTCGCGGACGCCGAGCCGCTGCACAGGCGATCGTTGGCGATACGAGAGAAGGCGCTCGGTCCCGATCACTCAGATGTTGCTGTATCACTGAACAATCTGGCGGGGCTTTACTACGCTCAAGGCCGCTACGCCGATGCTGAGCTGCTGTACAAGCGGTCGTTTGCGATATTCGAGAAAGCTTTTGATCCCGACCATCCGAACGTTGCGACAGCGCTGAACAACCTGGCGGAGCTTTATCGAGCCCAAGGTCGCTACGCCGCCGCCGAGCCGCTCTACAGGCGGTCGATGGCGATACGAGAGAACGCGCTTGGTTCCGATCACCCAGATGTCGCCGCATCATTGAACAATCTGGCGGGGCTTTACTACGCCGAAGGTCGCTTCGCGGACGCCGAGCCGCTGTACAAGCGGTCATTGGCGATACTCGAGAAGGCGCTCGGTCCCGATCATCCGAATGTTGCGGCAGCGCTGAACAACCTAGCGGAGCTTTATCGAGCCCAAGACCATTATTCTGACGCCTTACCGATCTTGAAAAGATCTATGTCCCACAATTTCGCCAACAAATCGATTGCCCTTGCCGTCCTATATGGCGCCGAGAGCCGGAATCTCATTCCTCCAAAGGAGGCATTGGACGCGAGCTACACAGTCCTTCAGCGCTCGGTATCGTCGGCAGCAGGAGAGGCAATATCAAAACTTGCAGTCCGGTTCGCCGCAGGCACTAACGAACTCGCGCAACTCGTGCGCAAGGACCAAGATTTGACAATTGAAGTCGGTCGTCTTGATCAAAGAATCGTAGTTGCCGTCTCAAAGCCTCCCAACGAACGCAATCCTGCGATTGAAGACGAGATAAGGAAACGCACAGACGAAATAAATTTAGAAAGGGCCAAGCTGCAGGAGGTCTTCGATCAACGGTATCCCGAGTACGTTGCGTTGTCGAGGCCACAGCCGCTTACAATCAAGCAGACGCAGGATCTGCTTGCTGACGACGAAGCTCTGGTCGCTATCGACTTAGACCTGAAGAGCTATATTTGGGTGATCACCAAGGATCGAGCGGAATGGAAGCCGCTTTCGGTTAGCGCCCAAGATGTGTCGAACGAAGTCAAAACTTTGCGTATCGGGCTCGATCCAAATACTCCGAAGCCATTTGATCGGGATCTTGCTTATCGGCTTTATCGGCAGTTGCTTGAACCGATTGAAGGGATCATCAGTCAAAAGCAGCAATTGTCGTTTGTCTTTGACCGTGCATTGACCAATCTGCCTCCACACGTACTGATTACCAGCGATCCACGTAACAGGGACCTTGTCTCACCTGATTGGCTCATCCGTAAATACGCGGCCACTATGTTGCCATCTGTCGAAACCCTGAAAGTCCTCCGTGATCGGCAATTCCACGCTGCGGCGCCCAAGCCAATGATTGGCTTTGGTGACCCCGTGTTCGACAGGACGGTGCAAAAAACAGGGACACCGATGGCGGCCCACGACCGAAGCCTGACTAGGTTCTACCGGGGGTGGATCGTCGATACGACGGCGCTTGGCAAGGCACTAGCTCCTCTGCCAGGAACCGCTAACGAGTTAAGCGAAGTTGCCAGACAACTAGGAGCCAACCCTGAGGATATCAAGCTCGGGGCCGCGGCAACAGTTACCGATGTCAAGCATGAGCGGTTGGACGAATATCGTGTTGTCTACTTTGCGACCCACGCACTGGTCGCCGGACAGATTGAGAGATTTGCACAAGCAAAAGCGGAGCCCGCTCTGGTGCTGTCTATTCCCCCCACGCCTTCGGAAGAGGATGACGGTCTTCTAACGGCGAGCGAAGTTGCGATGCTGAAGTTGAACGCCAATTTTGTTGTGCTGTCAGCATGTAACACCGCCGGAGATAAACCCGGCGCGGAGGCGTTCTCCGGCCTGGCGCGCGCATTCTTCTATGCGGGAGCGAGATCGCTTGTTGTTTCGCATTGGGAGGTCGATGACGAAGCTACAGTCACGCTCATGAGTGGACTATTTAAAGCGCTTAAAGCGAATCCTGATCTTTCGGGCGCGGCGGCCTTGCGGATGTCGATGTTGAAAATGATCAGTGATTCTTCGAACCCGGAATGGGCTCAGCCGAGCTTCTGGGCGCCATTTGTGATAGTGGGCGAACCAAAAAAAGGAAGAACTTTTCGGCCATAGTTGGACCAAGATACACTCACCAGTATACTGAACGATTGGCAGAGCGACCGTGTCAATCAAGGTCAACGTCAGAGTAACCTACCGGTTCTTCCTGCGAATTCGAAGTACGCTATCTTTGGGCCTCGCTGTCCGGGGAGTTCGCACATGAAGGCTGCAGTCCTACACAACTTCGGGGTGCCGCTGAGCTTCGAGCAGGTGACCGATCCGGTGATCGGTACGGGCGAGGTCGTGGTGGACGTCGTCGCTGCACCGGTGCTGTCCTACACGGGCGAGGTGTTAAGCGGCGCGCGGCGATACCTGTTGCCGACGCCGGTGGTGCCGGGTGCCGGCGCCATCGGCCGGGTGCGCGCCGTCGGTCCGGACGCCACTCGGCTGCAGCCGGGCGATTGGGTGTTTTGCGATCCCACGGTGCGGGCGCGCGACGGCGCGCCCGCACCCGACATCACCCTGCAGGGGGCGAGCGCCCGAGGCGAGGGCGGGCAGAAGCTTCAGCGCTACTTCCGCGACGGCACGTTTGCCGACCAGGTCCGCGTGCCAACGGAGAATGCCGCACCCATCGGCACGATCGACCCCGCGGAAGCTGGACGGTGGTGCGCGATCGGCACGTTGCTGATCGCCTATGGCGGCTTGCTGGCGATGGACCTTCGGCCGGGCGAAACGCTGCTGGTGAGTGCAGCCACCGGCAACTTCGGCTCGGCTACCGTGGCGTTGGCGCTGGCGATGGGCGCACGTTGCGTGGTGGCGCCGGGTCGCAACGCCGCGGTGCTGGACGATCTGCGCCAGCGCTTCGGTGAGCGACTGGTGCCGGTACGGCTGACGGGCGATGCGGCGGCGGACACGCTGGCGATGCAGAAGGCGGCACCGGGGCCGATCGACGCGGTGCAGGACTTCTTGCCGCCCTCCGTGGGCGCTATCGTGGCGCGGGCAGCGATCATGACCCTGCGTCAGGGCGGGCGGGCCGTGCTGATGGGTGGCGTGGGCATGCTGGGCGGCGAGGACCTGGCGCTGCCCTACCCATGGATCATGCGCAACCTGATCACAGTGCGCGGGCAGTGGATGTATGACACCGCCGCCATACCGGGCCTGGTGGGCTTGGTTCGCGGCGGCTTGCTGGACCTCGGCCACTGGGCAGTGACGGCGTTTCCGCTGACGAGGGCCAACGACGCCGTTGCTCACGCGGCGGCCAACGCCGGGCCGTTCAAGCTGACGGTACTCAAGCCGTAGTTGCCGGGAGCAGGGGTAGTTCGATGATCACGTGGCGACAGCTCAACCACCGCAGCAGAGACCCACGCCTGCGTCGCCCGTCTTTCACCGATGTCCGTGACGGCGCGAAAAGACGATGCAGTCCTTATGGCGGCCGAAGTGCGGTCGTGGACCGAAGCGTCGCCTTCCCAGCGCATCCAGATGACACCTCGTCGCCAAATCAGACTGCACCGGATCCGTCGCCATCGTGTTCATCGACCAACCGTCGTGGGCGCGTTTGAACCGCGCTCGCGCTCCAATCCGATGATCTCTCTGCGACTCCATCTGGCATTCCGCAATCGCAATGAGCGCCTCGAGGTGCGATCGTGATTGGCGGGTTATCGCGAACAAGCGACTGTCCAGGAACCCAATCCAGGATGGCAGGATAAAAGCGCCGACCATCGTCGGGTGCATGTGGTTGTTTCGGTTGGACAATTCGGCATCTCGACCCATCACCCCTGCTGGCGCTTTCGCCGAAAGCTCCAACTAGTTCAACGGTCCGAGCGCCATCGCTATCAATTGCTGAAGCTTCTCAGTTTGACCGACCCCCATATTCTGCCGGGGCGCATCCGCCACGGCACCAGTGTGGCAGTGCTCGATGTCAGGTGGGAAGCTGGCCTTCGCCTATCCGGAAGATGCGGTACCGCCGCATAAGAAGTTAATCGACTCGGACCGCCAGATGGCGCACGCTGCTAGGCGTTAGCACCTTGAGGCTCTCCATCTTGTAAAAGGCTGGAGTCGGTCGCACATTTCGTAATGTCCGAACAGGTTAGGTGGGAGAGATCGGCACGCCGCGGAGCGGATGATGCCGGCGCCGACGGAGCAACCCCCCGGAATCTCTCAGGCACAAGGGACCGCCTAACTGGATGATCTGGAGAGAGGCGCAGACGCGCGAGCGTCTGGAGCCCACCGAAGGGGAAGCCTGGCTGCCAACAGGTCGCCGGGGCGAGCTCTCAGGTACCGCGACAGATGGGGATTAAAGCGGCCGTTATGGCCATTGGTCCCTCGCGCACCGGAGCTTCTCATGCGCCACATCGCCATCATCGGAGCCGGCATCACAGGCGTCACCACAGCGTACGCTCTCGCGACCCGCGGCTACGCCGTCACGGTGATCGAGCGGCACCGCTATCCCGCCGAGGAGACCTCCTTTGCCAATGGCGGCCAACTTTCGGCGAGCAACGCCGAGGTGTGGAACCATTGGTCGAACGTGGCCAAGGGATTGGGTTGGATGCTGCGGGCCGACGCGCCGTTGCTCTTCAACCCGCGCCCCGGGTGGCGGAAGTACACATGGATGGCGGAGTTCCTGCGGCACATTGGTGATTATCGCAAGAACACGATTGCCACCACTCGCCTCGCCATCGCCGCGCGCAAGCACCTTTTCGAGATCGCCCATCGCGAACATATCGACTTCGATCTCGAGCAGCGCGGCATCCTGCACGTCTATCGTGACCGCAAAAGCTTCGATCACGCGGAGGAAGTGAATGCGCTTCTCAGCGAGGGGGGTCTCGACAGGCGCGCGGTGACGCCCGAGGAAATGCACGCGATTGAGCCGGCGTTGCGCGGTTCCTTTTACGGCGGCTTCTTCACGCCGTCCGACTCGACGGGCGACATCATGAAGTTCACCCGCGGCCTCGCGCGGGCTTGCATGCGCAAGGGTGTGGGGTTCCTCTTCGATGCTGAAGTCACCGCGATCGAAGCGGGCGCAGCGGGCGGGGTGCGCGTTTGCTGGCAAGGCACCGGTGAGGGCATCACGGGCAGTACGGCAGAAACCCTCAGCGCCGATGCGGTCGTCATCTGCGCCGGCGTATCGAGCCGCGGCTTCGCCGCCATGGTCGGCGACCGGTTGCCGATCTATCCGGTCAAGGGTTATTCGATCACGATCGATCTAGAAGGGGCGTCGAGTCGCGCCGCCGCGCCTTGGGTGAGCCTCCTCGACGATGAGACCAAGATTGTCACCAGCAGGCTGGGCGCGCCGCGGCTCCGGGTTGCAGGCACGGCCGAGCTCAATGACGAGAACCGCGACATTCGTGCCGACCGCATCGCACCCCTCGTTGCATGGACCCGGCGCCACTTCCCCGGCATCGAGACGGAGCGCGTTGTGCCCTGGGCAGGCTTGCGCCCCATGATGCCCGACATGATGCCGCGTGTCGGCGCGGGCACACGACCGGGAATCTACTACAACACCGGCCACGGCCACCTCGGCTGGACACTCTCGGCCGCAACCGCCGAGATGGTCGCCGATGTGGTCGTCGCGGAGATGACGGGGAACCTGCGGCACGCGGCCTGACGCTCAAAGCGACGTGGGATGCCCCAAGCGCGAGGTCGGTTGTCTCGAGCCGAGTGCCTCATCAAGCCTTTCGGTAGATGTGACATCGCACTATTCCTCAGGTTCGCCGGGCGCGCTCGCGACGCTCCTCGCGCGCAACGATAGGCGGCACGCCGCTCAACCGCATCGAGGCACAAATCTATGGCCGGAAGATCCTTATCGACATGCAGGATCTGTTTCTTGCGGGGGATTGGACCGAAACCGGTTTACCAGCGACAATCGAGGGCGCCGTTCGATCGGGCTTTGCCGCTGCAGATCATCTCCCAAACCCGCACTCTTTCAGCGAGTGACGACGAAATCCGATCGCGCGCCATAACGTCGCGAATTGCCGAGAGCAGTTAATGGAACTAGCTGGAGCCTTGGCCCACCAAGGGCAGCTGCGAGAAGCCCTTGAAATGTACGATCGGGCCATCTCGGTTCCTGGCATGAAATTGAAAACTATCCGCCAATACAGAGCCCATCTTGACCGTGTCTATTCCACGAGGAATTCCGCTGATATCATCGCGTATCGCAAAGCTGTCATAGAGGATATCCACAAGGCCGGCATGCCGGGGCAATGAACGACAGGCGCAAGCTCACAACTATCTTCGCTGCCGATGTGGCTATCTGTCTCAAAAGGGAGGGTGCAAATGAATAAACGGCTTTTGTTGATGGCGATCTGTCTAGCGACGACGGTGCCGGGCGGCAGTTTCGCCGACGACCTGACCGGTGTCACTGCGACAGAAATCAAGATCGGTAACACCATGCCGTACAGTGGACCTGGGTCTATCTACGGCACGATCGGCCGAACTGAAGCGGCATATTTTCATATGCTCAACGACCAGGGCGGAATCAATGGTCGCAAAATCGGTTTTGTTAGCCGAGATGACGCGTATTCGCCGCCCAAAGCGGTTGAGCAAACGCGAAAATTGATCGAAGAGGATGGTGTGGCCTTCATGTTCGGCGCTCTTGGAACGCCGACCAGCATTGCGGTGCGTGGCTACTTAAATGCAAAGAAGGTACCGCAATTGTTGATCGGCACTGGGGCAGACCAATTCTTGGACCCCCAACGCTTCCCATGGACCCTTCCTTACAACCCGAGTTACCGGGTCGAAGCCCAAATCTACGCAAAATACATTTTGCGCGAACTCCCAAACGCGAAGGTTGCGATTCTCTATCAGCACGATGATTTCGGACGCGATTATCTCAAGGGCCTAAAGGACGTTCTAGGTGACCGGTATCCGAAACTGGTCGTCAAAGAGGAAAGCTACGAAGTGTCGGATCCCACAGTCGATAGTCAGATGGTTTCGCTGCAGCAATCAGACGCTGACGTGCTCCTATTGATAGCCGTGGCTAAGCAAACAGCGCAGGCGCTACGCAAGGCGCACGATCTCGGCTGGCACCCTGTGATATTCATTGATCTCAATTCGGCATTCGTGCCGACGCTTCCAGGAATGGCCGAGATTTCGGTCGGAGCGTTGAGTGCTCTTCCCTACAAGGATATCACAGATCCGTCGCTCGCTTCGGACCCGGACATCATCCGCTTCGTTGAATTTGCGAAAAAATATCTTGATTCGAAGGCCCAACGGGATCCACTGGCACTTTACGGCTTCGGCGTTGCCGAAACCATGGCACAAATTCTGCGACAGTGCGGCGCCGATCTATCCCGCGCCAACGTCATGACGCAGGCCACGAACCTCAAAAACTTTCACTCTGACAACCTTCTGGCGGGGATCACAGTTAGTTCAAGCCCGAGCGACTATAGGTTGATCAAGCGAATGCGCATGTCCAGATTCAACGGCAAGTTCGGAGAACTGATCGGCGAATTGATAGCGGCTGAATGACACAAAGTCCGCAGTGCGCGGGTCTGCATGCCCGAGATATGTACCTGGCGCGGTCGATTTGATTCCCCGCCATCACGTCGCCGAAAAATTCTCATTTCTGGCCGTTGAAGCGCTCGAGCGCGGCTTCGACAATCGGATTGTACTTGCGATGGCTCGTGAAAAAGCTGACCCGGGCCGGCAATCCTTAAGATTGGCGGCCTGGCGCGCATGATGTTGCCGCGCGACAGGTAACCGCCGCGTCGAATAAGGACAGCCGCAAAAATAACAGCTACGGATCCGGTCGCGGTGCAATGGCGTAATTACATTCCGGATGAAACGCATCGCCACTTATGTTGAGGCGTCTCATCTCGGCATCGGTGACCTTGATCCCTTTCTCGTAGACCGTGGGGTCGAGGACAGCCTCGACCTTGAGACCGGTCTTGGTCGTCTTCGCCGCGATCAGATCAATGATCGTGGCGTGGTCGGTGAGACCGCACTGCTCCTCTAGTCTCACTCGAAGTCAATCGCGCACCTGGATTCCCAAGTTCGATCCGCCGCCGACAGCCTCATCAATCGCATCTTGACCGCGACGGGTGACTGAGGCATTTGCCGCACATCGGTTACCTACGACTGGGTTGCGTAGGATGCGTAGCTTTCTGACTATCTCCCTGGACGCATATGTGAAATAAGGACAACTGGAGATTAACACGCTGAGAACAAGCGGATTTTCCAAGGGTTTTCTGATTGGGGATGGCTACGGCGCTCTCATCAGAGCATTTTGACTGCCCCGCCTTTCGGCGCCGAGCGCTAACGGATCACCTCGTTTGCGTCGTTTTGGCGGTAGTGGCGCTGGCGACGATTGGGGCGGCGGCGTCCGCCCAAACACCACAAACGCCAAAGGCGCCGGACACGATCGAGGCGCGGATGCGGGCATGCACACCCTGCCATGGCGCGCTGGGCGAGGGCACCAATAACGATTATTTCCCCCGCCTGGCCGGCAAGCCTGCCGGTTATTTGACGAACCAGCTGATCGCATTTCGGGACGGCCGGCGCCGCTACGCGCCGATGAACTATCTGCTTGAGTATCAGACCGACGCCTATCTGCAAAATATGGCGGCCTATTTTTCCGCCCTGCGCCCGCCGCCGCCACAAGA
>Ga0123355_10011715_pt1 | contig 13541 bp, 17 predicted proteins | sample TergutEmb28metaG_3_FD_89872 | JGI IMG/M metagenome (GOLD analysis project Ga0123355, IMG submission 89872) | Embiratermes neotenicus P1 segment gut microbial communities from Petit-Saut dam, French Guiana - Emb289 P1 | ecosystem: Host-associated > Arthropoda: Insects > Digestive system > Gut ...
AATTCTAGCCTCCAAAAAATGTTTTTCTGTGAGGCTAGAATATCACTTTTTTCAAATAGTTACAAAACTAAATTGCCGTGCCCGTCGTAACTGTCAAGCAAACTAGTCGCACCTGGGGCCGCCTAATGCATCATAGCCTGGGGAATTTTTCAATAAAGAGAACAACCGCCGGGATCACCAGCGGTTGTCCATATACACGAGCAAGTCTATAAGCCGGGTTCTGTATTGGACAGTCATCTGTCTAGGCCCAGCGTTGCCGCTGAACTCAAGCCACCTCCCGAGAACGGCCGGGCAAGCCTATGTGTTCTCCCACGGTGTTGCTCCGGATAGAGTTTACAGGACCGGACAGTCTCCAGCCGGCCAGTGGGCTCTTACCCCACTTTTCCACCCTTACTGACAGCAAAGCCGGCAGCGGTATATTTCTGTTGCACTCGTCCTAAAGTCGCCTTCGGCGGGCGTTACCCGTTATCCTTGCCCTATGGAGCCCGGACTTTCCTCGTGCACGGCTTTTCAGCATGTACACGCGACTGTCTGGCTTACTCGTTGTTATTATTATAGCGTTCTTTTTTCCATTTGTCCACAATGTTGAAGCTACGTATGTTTCCCCCGCCGGTAGGCGGGGGAAACATACCTTTGGCCTCTCCCGGAACAGGCATTCCTTTTGCGTTAGAAGCTAATTTATGGTATGATGCGGACATATTGTTAAATAAGTGGAGGTACAAGCATGATAGGACTCAATCATAAACTGGAAACCCTAGAGAAAACAGACGCTCCCATCTTGACCGCTATTGTCGGCGCAGGGCAGATGGGGCGCGGATTGGTAGCCCAGATACAGTCCATGCAGGGCCTGCGCCCCGCCATTTTGGTGGACATTGTACTGCAAAGAGCCAAAGATACCTACCAAAGTGTTGGTTTGAAAGAGGGCAAGGACTACGCCCGCGCCGAAACAGTAGAGGACGGGAACCGCATTCTCGCCGCAGGCAAGTTCGTGGTCACAACAAACGACGAACTCGCCACGAAATGCGCGTCGATCCAATGCTGTGTGGATGCCACCGGCGTACCCGAAGTAGGGGCCAAAGTGGCGGTGGATGCAATCCAAAACAAGAAACATATCGTCATGCTCAATGTAGAGACCGATGTTTGCATCGGCCATATCCTGTGCAAAATGGCATGTGACGCCGACGTAGTTTACACCGGTTCCGCCGGAGATGAGCCGGGCGCTGTGATGGAGTTGTACGACTTTGCTAAGGCGCTGGGGTTCGAGGTCAAGGTCATCGGTAAGGGCAAGAACAACGCCATAGACTACAACTGTACCCCTGACACTGTAGCGGCGGAAGCGGCAGAGCGCGGTATGAGCGCGAAAATGCTTTGCTCATTCAAAGACGGTACAAAGACCATGGTCGAAATGACCGCCATGGCTAATGCCACTGGATTCGTACCTGACGTCATGGGCGCACACGGAGCGAAAAGTAGCGTCAAAGACCTGCCTACGGTGCTCAGTCTGAAAAACGAAGGGATGGGCGGTGTACTAAACAAATACGGCGTGGTAGAGTACATAGACGGGGTTGCGCCCGGCGTGTTCCTCATCTTTTCCACCGATCAGCCGGACGTTCTCCATGAACTGACCTATCTCAAAATGGGCGACGGACCCAACTTCTGCCTGTTTCGTCCGTATCACCTCTGCAGCTTAGAGACCCCCATTTCTATATACCGCGCCTGTATCGACCAGGAACCCACCATCATCCCCCGCGCGGGTCTGGTGGCAGAGACCGGAACCATCGCTAAAATCGACTTGAAAGCCGGAGATACCCTGGATGGCATCGGCGGCTACACTATCCGCGGCACATTTATCTCCGCCGAAGAGGCCAGGGCAAAACGCGCCCTCCCCTTGGGTCTGGTGGACCAAAACACCCGTATGATCAAAGATGTAAAAAGGGGCGAGCTGATCCGCTATGACGATGTCGCATTGGACGAGAGCACCCTCATGCTCCGGCTCCGCCGTGAACAAGACGCCATGTTCGAGGCACAATAATATGTACACGAGAAAAGCAACTCTCATTAACCCAAACGGCCTCCACGCCAGACCCATCATGCAGTTCGTCACGCGGGTCAGCGGTTTTCAGTCGAATATCACCCTCAAAAAGCTTGACGAGAGCGGAGCCGAGGTGATTAGCGGCCCGGCAGGGTCTATCGTCTATGTCATGCTCATGGACATTGCCCAAGGCACCGAGATTGAACTTTTCGCAGAAGGTCCCGACGAAAAAGCTGCCGTGGATGAGTTAGTCACACTGATCGAATCCGGATTTGGAGAGATATAAATCATGCCGTATAGAGCCATCTTTTTCGATATGGACGGAACCCTGACCGACCTCTCGACGCATCAAGTTCCGGACAGCGCCATACAGGCCTTACATGAAGCACACGCGCGCGGTGTCAAGATATTCCTTGCCACAGGCCGCCCGCCGCAGATGTTGCTCCCCATAACGAAAACCATGCCATTTGACGGCCACCTCACCGCAAATGGCCAGTTTTGCTACAATGACAAAGAGGTTATCTATCGAAATGCCATCCCAGAGGCGGACAAGGAAGCCTTGGTAGAGTTGTTGAAAACATATGACCTTCCCCTGTTATTTGAAACGGAAAATGAACTCTATTTCACAAAAATAGATGAACAGGTACAACGGGCGCAGAAACTACTAAACTTCCCGCTTTTTCCGGTACGAGCCCCCGCCAACTGTTTGTCGCAAAACCTCTTTATGCTCATGCTATTTGGTGATGAGAGTGTAGATACGCTGGTCACGCAGGCCATGCCTGCCTGTAAATCCGTACGTTGGATCGACATATTCACCGACGTCATCCCCGCGAACGGCGGGAAAGAGGTTGGGATTAACGCCATGCTAGACTACTACGGTATCTCTTTGGCGGAAACCATTGCCTTCGGCGATGCCCAAAATGACATAGGTATGCTCTCCCATGTCGGTTTAGGCATTGCTATGGGCAGCGCCACTCCTGAGGCCAAAGCCGCCGCCGACTATATAACCGATGCGCCGGAAGCAAACGGCATCTATAACGCGCTAAAAAAATTCGAGATCATATGAATGATCTCGAATTTTTTATCTTCTCAGCATGGCCCGGCGTTTGCGATAGTCCGGCAACACTGCCTCTACAGTTTTCCAAAATTCCGGTCCGTGGTTTTTATGTAGAATATGCGCGAGTTCGTGGACAATGACGTAATCCAGTATCTCCGGCGGATATCCCATGAGTCGGCAGGAGAAAGAAATCCGATTCTTCTTACAACAGCTGCCAATCCGAACCCTGTTCTTGGTGAAGCGAATGCCTGTGTGCATCAGGCCCATGGTCGCGGTATAGTGCGCCACCCGGCCAGGAATTATAGTCTGTGCCAGGGCCATCCAGGTTTCTAGTTGATCCGCCGTCGGTTCCGGGTATTGTTCCAGAAAAGCCCGTCGTGCCGCTAGATTGTTTCTAATCCAGTCACTATGTTGCCGCACGAAGGCGGCTATCTGTTTCTCGCCTACCCGATGCGGCGCACGCACCAGCACTTCTAAGCCATTTCCAATCTCCAATGCCAAGCTCTTTCGATTTGAACGAATGATACGGTAATCAATCGTTCCCATCGCCTCCCCTCCTCTCCACAAGTATACCATGCTTTTCGCCTCCCGCCGAAGGCGGGGAGAATCGATCCGCTTATTCTTGTGCTGCTACACGAATCCACGGCTGACGGACTGCTACAGCCTCCGAGGGCATGATAGGCGTTGGAACGGGCTCCGCTGACTTCTCTATGGGAGCCGCAGGCACGTCTATCTTTGTCCAAGGGCCGGCAGACATTGCCGGTGAGACCGTTTCCGGCTTATGAATAGATGCGATCGGCGGTACTGCCGCGATTGGCGGCTTTGGCACCTCCATCGATGATGGGCACGGTGGCTCCGTCGGCGGAAGTTCCGCTGGAATCAGCGGCAGAGACTGTTGTTCAGGCAGAGGCGGCGATATGTGTTCCATCATTGGCACGGGTGGTTCCGGCTGTGCTGTTTCGCCCCCCATGCGGCTCCCTGCCTGTCTTTTGAGAGCCATCCAAGTATTGGCCGCCACTACGCCGTCTATCGGCAACTCGCTTGCGCTTTGGAAGGCGATGACCGCCCGCTGGGTCCGCACTCCAAATTTTCCGTCTTCCTTCCCCAATGGATACCCCAGATGTACGAGCATCCCCTGTGCCTCCTGTACCTCCGGACCGGCAGTGCCCATTCTGAGTGGAATATAGTCCATAATATACACCCTTTCTAAATCTTTCCTGCTCTATTATAAGCATGGATTGAGAAAAGGTGCGACATATAAAAGTGAGCGACATATGCCGCTCACAAAACTGATATTCTCTACCCTAACTTTTTCTCAACAAAAGCCGCCAATTCGCCGATTGTCGAGACTTTCTCTTCCAGCTCCAGTTCGATGCCAAGCTGTTCTTCCAGCTCCATGACCATCTCAACTGTGTCCAGAGAATCAATGCCGAGACTATCAAAGGTTGTTTCCGCTGTGATAAGATCAGCATCAACGTCCAAATGTTCTGACAAAAGTGCGACCAATTTCTCCATAACCATAATCCATACCTCCAAAAATGATGCAAGTTCTATAATGATTGTGTACCAAAAGCAAGCCCCCATATCATACCACAATGATCTGTCCTGTCAAGTCCTCTTATGAGCACGGGAGGACCAAAGGCGTTGTTAGGTTTCTTGTTTCCCCGCCATCGGCGGGGAAACAAATTTAAATCAACACTTTCTGCCCACTCTCTATGCGTCTGAATGACCCCCCATTCTGCGTGGCGTTTCGACGAAATCTCTTGCTTTCAACTTCCGTTTATGTTACAATGAATAGTGAAAAGAGTACGGGAGGCTATGCAATGTCATTCGCTACATGTACGCACTGTGGTGAGGCGGCCGTTTCGAGCACCGGGATTTGTTCTTGCTGTGGTGTGCCAAACTATAGAAGAATAGATCCATTTTCTTTGGCATTGGCTATTTCCGGACTAGCCCTGTATATCCCGCTTTCTTTTGTCGTTCGCATTGTGACCTTCTTCTTTGGCTGGGGCGTGATCGGAATCGTTATACTCGTTCTCTCTTATGTCATTCCTCTCTCTATCTCTACGGACGGAATCTTTATTGCGATAAAGCGAAGAAGAGAAAAGAAAACCACACTTGCACTCGTACTCGGCATCATCGGAACAGGCATCGGACTTCTGTTGCTGTCCCGTTTTGCAATAATTCGCCTATTTTAGGAGGAGGTCCCCCCATGGAAACGAACAAGCTGGATATGTGGCTTATGACCAACACGAAGTACTTTGCCGCTGAAAAAATGCCCTACATTCGAGAACGCCTCGCCGCACTGCCGGAAGAGAGGCTTTCCCTGTTGTATGCTATGGACCTAAAAGACCCCACGATTATGCTCATTTTCTCCATATTCTTGGGCGAGTTCGGTGTCGATAGATTTATACTCGGAGATACCGGCCTTGGTATAGGAAAGTTGCTCACATTTGGTGGCTGCCTTGTTTGGTGGTTCATCGATATTTTCTTGATCATGGGACGCACCAAAGAAGTGAATTTCCAACGCCTGATGGCAGTCGTTGGCTAAACCTTCTATACCATCTATAAAATATCATTCTAGGAGGGACCCTTTATGGACAGGAACAAGTTGGATATGTGGCTCATGACCAATACGAAGTACTTTGCCGCTGAAAAAATGCCCTACATTCAAGAGCGTCTTGCCGCACTGCCCGAGGAAAGGCTCACGATGCTGTATGCCATGGACCTAAAAGACCCCACGATTATGCTCATATTTTCTATATTTTTAGGATCATTCGGTGTCGATAGATTCATGCTTGGAGACACCGGCCTTGGCCTGGGGAAACTGTTTACAGGCGGCGGTTGCGGCGTTTGGACTCTCATTGACTGGTTCTTGATCATGGGGCGTACCAAGGAAGTAAATTTCCAGCGTCTAATGACAATCATTGGCTATTAATTCCCCATGTCCTATTCAAACAAGTCTCATGCAAAAAAGGTGCTACTGATATATGGGAGCGGCGTATTGTTGGCTATCATCGCCTACCATACGCCTTTCTTTATTCCCTGCGTCTGGAAGTGGCTTACAGGCATTCCGTGCCCCGCCTGTGGCATAACAAGGGCCTTTCTTTTGGCGGGACAGTTTCGCTGGGTCGAAGCGATTCAAATGAATCTGTTATTTCTGCCGTTGTTTTTCGGCATGATTGCATATTTTATCTGTGCCGTGGTAGAGCTGTGTACGAATAAATACGCGATAAAGTGGTTTAATTCCATTTTGGCAAAAAAATGGGTAATCGCTCTTGTAATCGCACTAACGGCTCTATCGTGGTACTATAATATTGTGCGGGATATCTGTTGTTGAGTATACCGATTCCAAATGTAGGGACACGCATTGCGCATCCACGACATATTCCAGTGGCACCTATACTTGTAGAGAACGTTCTTGCCCTACCATTCGGCGAAGCCGAATTGCTTTTTCTCCGACGAGTGCGCGCTCGTGTGCGACCAGAGGCGAAAAAGATAGGGAATCCGTGTCATTTCAGGATATGCGTCTGAAATGACACACCACAACCCGCCACAGCGGCCCTGGCCCGCAGGCCGGTTCCTTTGGAAGACAAAGCCCGGCGCAGCGGGTTTGTCTCTAGTCTGAGCTGATGCTTCTCTCTGAAGCGTCAGTTTTTTTCTGCCGTCTGATCGGCTCCAATACATATTTTTCCACTAGCGGCAGGCTAACCACTGACTGGGCAAATGCCGTCAAAGAGATAGACGCCAGCGGCAAACTCAGCAGGCTGATGGCGGGGATGGTAATCGTAGTCACCCACCAGTAGACCCCGAGCACCAGAAGCAGGAGAAGTCCACGCCCCATATACACCCGTGCCAGAATCATTCCGTTTTTTGCCGCCGTCCAAATTGGCTGTTCTACAGAGGTTATGATCTGGCAAACAAAGGGAAGCGATAAACCAAGAAATAAAAAGAACCCCACCGACATCCACCTAGACACCACAAACAAAAGAGCGATCAAGGGGATATCAGAAGAGGTCAACCCGCCAAACACATTCCAAAGCGTCAAATGCCCTGTTATCACGAGAAAAAGACCCAGCGCTACGCCCTGTTTGGCATTTCGCCGCGCCTCTACAAAACAATCGCTCACCCAAACGTGCCGTCCCGAACATATCTTTCCGACTACGGCATGAAGCCCCAGGAGCAGCGGCCCAAAGGCCACAGCGGACAACGCGCACAAAATATAAAAGGCCGGCGCAGGCAAGCGAAGCAAAATCCCTGCGAAATAATGGACACCCGGTAACACATCTACCATGCTAGTCTCTGGCCCGGCATGGACATAGCTGTTGATCAAAAGATAAAACCAAGAAATCACCGGCAAAAAAACAAGGAAACAGATTAAATTAACCGCAAGCAAACGGTGTGCAGTCCAAAAAACTTTCAAGATTACGCCCGCGGATGTGCTTTGTGATAAATATCTTTGAGCTGCTTCTTCACAAGTTGCGCATAGACCTGGGTCGAGGAAATATCCGCATGACCAAGCATCTCCTGGATGCTCCGCAGATCAGCGCCATTCTCCAGAAGGTGCGCCGCAAAGGAGTGTCGAAGCGTATGTGGCGTGATCTCTTTGTTGATTTTCGCCTTTTCCTGATAGAATTTGATCAATTTCCAAAAACCTTGCCGGCTCATGCGCTCACCGCCCATGTTTACAAACAGAGCTTTTTCGTCCTGATTAGACAGCATATGGGGTCTGACGCGGGTGATATACTCCTCCAGCGCCGTGACAGCCGCCGGATAAAGCGGAATCATCCGCTCTTTGCCCCAGTTTTTACAATGCAGAACGCCGATAGAAAGATTGACGTCCGTCTCGTCCAGGCTAATCAACTCGCTTACTCGAATCCCCGTGGCATAGAGCGTCTCTAACATGGCCTTATCTCGGTACCCTTTCGCGTCTGCAGGGACGGGTTGCTCCAGAAGCCGTTCCACTTCGCCGCTGGTTAAAATCTGAGGAAGTTTTTTTACTGCCTTATCCGGTACCAAGTTAGAGGCCGGGTTTGCAGGCGTATTTCCATGATCTACCAAAAATTGATAGAAACTGCGCAAGGAGGCAATACATCGAGAGACCGTAGCGGCAGATTTCCCGGCGCGCCGAAGCCACGTAATATACTCTTCCAGATCATGGTGCATTGCTTTGCAGAAGGTAGTTCCCGCATTATGCGCCCAATATTGTTCAAATTGGCGCAAATCCCGCATATAGGAACTAAGCGTATTTTTTGACACCTGTTTAATATCTTGCAAATAGGTCTCATATTGACTGATATACGTAATATTTTGCATAACCCCACCCATTCCCTATTATAATATATAATGCCTTGTATTTCCCCCGCCTACGGCGCAAGCAACTATTTTAGGACATAAGCTATTTCATCTACACTTTTTCAATTACACCGACTATAGCTCAAAGAAACGAGCTCGCCCAGATAACCAACTGAGGTGTCACATAGAGTTCCAATAGCGCAGCGGCCAAAATCCCCACAGTACATATCCCTGTTCTCATCAGATCGCCCTGTCCGCACAAGATGCCAGCTCGGACCTGGCCCATCCCGAGTGCCGCCTTCCCCAAAGTCGCTGAGGTCGAAAACGCTTGAGAGGCCAAAAGGAAAAAACAAGGAACTGTAATCAACGCCCCCGTGCCAAACAGGGCAAAGGCGAGCGGCCAGCCCCCGGTTCCAAAGGCTCTGATAAACGCGGCAATGGAAAAGCTCAGATAAAACCCCCTCACACCTGCCACCAAAGGCAAACACAAAGTCCCCAAGAGGGAGAATCCCAAGAACAGCACCAGCAAATGAATCCGCCCTGTTACCCAGAGTGTATCCAAAAAGCCGGGAGCGATATGCGTCCCCTGAGTGATATGGTCAATATATCCGGCCATACTGCTCTGTAATGCCAGAGTCCCAGCCTCATCCAGCGAACTTGCGGAAAAAATTCCCACCACGATCCCTGACAGGAAAAAAATCACGCATACCAAGAGGCCAAAAAACTCCTCCCGGCCGGGACGAGCTATGTGTACAACTTTTCTGTTCATGTGTCAAATCTCCCTCCGGCATCTCACCTAGCCTTACTGAATACGCTATGTGGACAAGGAGTCAAACATGACACTTAACATAATAAGTGCGTGATAATCATAGACCATTTTCGCCGCAAAATCAATAGGTTTTGCTAACTTCCCGCAACTTTGTGCATTTTGTCGCAATAATTATGTAAACAATGTTATGTAAACGCGAGAAACCGCATTGGGGATAGGCCTCCGCCGCCAGCTCCTTTCCTACTATATTTTGCGCGGCGCTCCCGGTTCACATACAAGATCATCCATTTATTTGCTATTATGTAACCAAGGCAATGCAGGGGTATGTCCGGAATTTACACGAAGAATCGCATGCTGTGATCGAGCCTATTTTTATATTTTTAGTTCAAAACGCTAGTCGTAATATATACTTCCCTCTCCCATTTTTGAAAAATACAGTCGATTAATTGGAAAAGCGGAGCAAGAATTGGAACGCCCGTCGATAATATGACCGCAAGAGAACAAGCAAATACCCAGCGCGAGAAATCGCTGGGTATCCAGAACGGAAACAGGCTAACGCACACCGTGCGACTGCGACCTCAATGGGTGCCGGAGAGGCATGGTGTGCGTTGGCTTGTTATTATGTTTGAACTACTTTGGCTATTTAGTCCCGCGCATTTGCAAAACAATCGCTGCAATAGACCGGACGGTCAGTTTTGGGTTCAAAAGGAACTTTGGCCTCTTGACCACAGTCAGCACAGACGGTAGTGAAATACTCACGGGGACCGCGGGCTGCCGCTTTGCGGCTGTCACGGCAGGGTTTGCAACGCTGTGGCTCATTTTGGAATCCGCGCTCGGCGTAGAATTCTTGCTCACCGGCGGTGAACACGAATTCCTCGTTACAGTCTTTACACGCTATGTTTCTGTCTTCGTACATGCTTGAACCCTCACTTTTAGATAGACTTTTATAATTGCGCTCAGCTAGGGCTGATTTCGCCAGTGTAGTACTGTGCTAATTTCTTGCGTATCCGTTGCACAGCGTTATCGATCGACTTGACCGACTTCTGTATTCGCTCGGCCATCTCTCCATAGCTGAGTCCCTCTAGAAATAGTCGTAGAATATCATATTCGAAACGAGAGAGCACATCGCCTAATTGTCGGTGCAACTCGTCAGCCTGTTCTTTGGAGAGAATCTGGTCTTCCAGATCACGCAGCAGATGCGTCCTGGAAGGTTCGTCAAAATATGAGGAATCAAACGAAATCGCATGATTGAGCGGCCCATGCTTATAGCGGGACGCTGTCTTAATCGCACTGAGCAACCTGCGTCGTATGCAGACCTTTGCATAGGTCTGGAACGAGGTGCCTAAATCAGGTGAAAAAGTGCGGATTGCGGAAAGCAAACCCAACATGCCTTCTTGTATCAGATCTTCACTGTCTCCCCCGGCTAAGAACAAGGGGCGGGCATTGGCCTTCACCAGACGGCTAAATCGCTGGGCCAACACGCCTTCCGCATGGGCATTCCCATGGACGGCGAGGGTCTGTAGCGCTTCATCATTTAAGTTGTATAACTCTTCCATAATAACTCAACCGTAGTATAATCCCATTTGGCCAAAATGTCAAGCAATTTTACAAAGTCGTGTATTTTTCACGGAGCTTTGCCCCGGACGTCCGCGAGCTTGCGCTTCCGGTGCGGTTGTTCAGGGTGGCAGATTGCCGCCCTAGGGTGTGTTTTGAAGCCGTCGGAATGCCGGAAAATGGTTAATTTTTTGTTCTGCAAGGCAAATTTTCGCAGGAATGCTTCCGCCTTTCAAGGAAATTTAACGCCGCAAAATGAGAAAGTAGGCGTTTAAACGGTGTTTCGGCGATTTCAAAACACACCCTAGGGAGCGTTATTCTGCCATATTCCGAATCAAATTCGCCAATCGTTCCGCGGTACCATCTGCAACTTCCTGGGTCTCGGCCTCCACCATCACACGAATTAATGGCTCTGTCCCGGAGGGACGCACTAAGACTCGTCCCATATGACCCAAAGCTGTCTCTTCTTTGGAGATTGCGTCTTCCAATTGCTCTGATGCCATGGCTGCCTCCTTAGCCGCGTTCCCACCACTAATCGGCACATTAATCAAAACCTGCGGGTAATTTGGAATTTCCGCCACAAGCTCTGAGACACGTTTACCGGACGCGGCAAGAACATTTAAGAACTTCAGCGCCGCCAATTGCCCATCTCCCGTGGTAGCCTGTTCCAGGAAAATCAAATGCCCGGACTGTTCACCGCCTAAGACAAAGCCGCCCTCCAACATTTTTTCCCGCACATTTCGGTCTCCAACGGCCGTGCACACGAGCGAGATGCCATTTTGCTTTGCAAAATCGTGGAATCCTAAATTACTCATCACCGTGGCCACGATCGTATTCTGTGTGAGCTTGCCCTCACGAAGCATCGCAAGACCACAAACACCTAGGATTTTGTCTCCGTCTACGATATTACCGCATTCGTCTACGATAATGCACCGATCTGCGTCGCCATCAAAGGCAATCCCGATGTCATAGCCCTCCGACGTTACAGCTCGGCTAAGAAATGCTGTGTTTGTGGAGCCGCAATTGTCGTTAATATTGAGCCCATTGGGGTGGTCCTTGACAATTTCCAAGTCCAACTTAAATCGGGTAAACAGTTGCGAAGCCGTTCGCGCGGCGGCACCGTTGGAACAGTCGATGAACACCTTGTGACCCGAAAGGTCACAGGTAACGGCAGCCGCCAGGTGATCGATGTATTTCTCTACCCAATCCTGGTTCTTTCTAAGCACTTTTCCAATCTGTTCAGAAATGCCCAATGGCAATGGCGCACCGGAGAGAACCAAATCCTCAACTCGCTTTTCTACTTCATCGGAAAGCTTAAATCCCTCCCCGTTGAAAATCTTGATCCCATTATCTTGGAAGGGGTTGTGAGACGCAGAGATTACGATCCCCGCGTCAGCCTTAGACTGGGCCGTGATGTATGCCACCGCCGGTGTAGGCACAACGCCCAGCACCATCACATTAGCCCCGGACGCACAAAGTCCCGCCACGAGAGCAGACTCCAACATATCACCGGAAAGCCGCGTATCTTTTCCGATGGTAAAAATAGGGGCGCCCCCCTTCTCTTCTCCAATCACAATCCCCACGGCTTGACCGATTCGCATCGCCAGATTGATGTCTAAATCAACATTAGCTACACCACGTATTCCGTCTGTACCAAATAGTTTGCCCATATATTTGCTCCTTTCATTTGTCGTGCCTGTGTTTATGTCAATCGGTGCGCCTTTTGCGGTTGGATTTCTTGTTTTTCCCCCGCCGTAGGCGGGGGAAAAACAAATTTAAATCAACGCCCTTTGCCCCGCATCCAATCAGGCATACGTATTCCCCGGGAAAAACCAATGCTGGATTACGGCCAGCATCTCACGCAGATAATTCACAGGCCAGGTGTACCAATCTGTGTATGCGCCCACATGTCCCACGTCGAGCCCTATAGATCGCGCCGTATGGACAGCACGATAGATGTGGAAATCATTGGTAATCAAAACTGCACGATAGCTGCCCGAAAAGTGCTCGTCCAGAATTTTTTTCGCAAATACGAGGTTTTCATATGTAGACGTAGATTGATCTTCCAACAGAACACGCTCTTGCGGTATACCGCGCCGGATCAAGTACCGGGCCATGGCCTCCGCCTCTGTAATCGTTGCCCGATTCCCGAGGCCACCTGTGGTGACGATATAAGTATCGGGGTTTTGGTTCCAATAATCAATCGCCGCATCCAAACGGTGGGCCAGAGGTCGGCTAACCGTCTCACCGTTCACCCCAGCTCCGAGCACAATCACCACATCTTCACTGTGGTCCACATGGCTCACATTGCCGTAGATAAACAGGAATAGGACAAAAATCGTTGGGATCAGACAAAGAGTTCCAAGTATAATATTGAGTTTCTTAGAAACCCAAGGGAGGCAAATCGCATATAAAATCAAACAGACAGACATGGCCGCTTGCAGCGCAAACCCGATAGTCGGATTTGCCACAAGGAACATGAACGCCACATTGGCGAGGGATAATAGGCCGAGGAGTAAGAGGATTAATCTGATTGGTATGTATTTTCGTATATGTGTGGTCATTGGATTCTCCATTCAAGTAGGGTTGTCAAAACGTGTATTACAACACATCCTCCATCGCTTGCTGTCCCAAATATTCAATCCCCAGATGGCGATACGCTTTCTGCGTCACACACCGCCCGCGCGGTGTGCGGGATAAGAATCCCTGCTGCAATAAGTACGGTTCATACACATCCTCTAACGTGATTGCCTCCTCCCCCACCGTGGCTGCCAATGTCTCAAGGCCTACCGGACCGCCGCCGTAGTGCGCAATGATGCTGTGGAGCATCCGCC